>Ga0137403_10010849_pt1 | contig 10072 bp, 10 predicted proteins | sample CZOMad2_1_16fung_FD_122057 | JGI IMG/M metagenome (GOLD analysis project Ga0137403, IMG submission 122057) | Vadose zone soil fungal communities from Angelo Coast Range Reserve, California, USA - CZOMad2_1_16fungal (Hybrid Assembly) | ecosystem: Environmental > Terrestrial > Soil > Vadose zone... | reverse complement strand
CCCGACAATGCCTTTCTGCAAGTCGATCACCAGCAGGGCGACGTTGGCGTCGAGCGGAGTTATCGTCATGCTGCTATTCTCCATTGGTCGGAAATTATTTGCCGGTCGAGAACGGCTTCGAGGCATACAAGCCGAGGCCGAAACTGTTCAGGCGTCGACGAGGCGATTGAGGAGCTTCAACGCCGCGGCGAGTTGCTCCTGTTCCTGCTGGGTGAGCTTGGTCTGGATGGCGCGAAGCAGCCACTCATGCCGCGCGGCGCGGCCGCTTCTGAACAATTCCCTGCAGGCCGGCGTCAGGGACAGGATGGTTTGCCGCCCGTCCGCCGGATCGGGCGATCCTTTGACCAGGCCTTCGGCTTCAAGCACGGCAATGGTGGCCCCCATGGATTGCGAGCGGATACCCTCCGCCCGTGCAAGGGTGGTCACCGTGGTAGGTCCATCCCGGTCCAGGTGCGCCAGCACTGATATTTGCGACGGCTTCAGATCTCCCGCCGAAGCCTGCTCCCGCAGGCGCCGCTTGAGTTTGCCGCTCAGCGTATGCAGTTCCGCCGCCAGCCCGGTAGCGCCGATTGCATCGAATTCCACTTTCCGTTTGCTCATGGCTTGGCCGGGTATCGATTTGGCAGATACGAAGGAAAACTACGAAGGTAAGCTTCGTACATGAATGGGGCCGGATCAAGGCGGGCGCTTGTTCCGGCGCTCAACCCTTGCGCTCGGCCGCCGCCGGCGGCACATTTGCAGCGCGGCCTGTTGGCCGCCAAGAACGACATCCGAGGAACGCATGGCGGCCACGCGGATTGACTGCGATATCCATCCTGCCGTCGGCGGAACGCGCACCACGCTGTTGCCTTATCTCGACGACCACTGGAAAGAGCAGGTGGTGAGCCGGGCCATCGATGGTCTCGATCTCACCAGCTATCCGCCGAACATGCCGCTGTCCGGCCGCGCCGACTGGCGGCCCACCAACGGCAAGCCGGGCAGTGACCTTGCCATGGTGCAACGCGGTGCGTTCGACCAGCTGGGCGCGAGCCACGCGATCTGCAACGTGCTGTACGGTGCGCAGGCCGTTTACGATCCCTACATGGCGGCCGCCTTTTGCAAAGCCATCAACGACTGGATCGCGAGCGAATGGCTGGCGCGCGATTCGCGCCTGCGCGCCTCGATCGCTATTCCCTTGCAGGCGCCGGATCTCGCGATCGAGGAAATCGAACGCCGCGCCTCCGACAATCGCTTCGTGTCGGTCCTGGTGCTGGCACAAGGCGAGAGCCTGCTGGGACGGCGGCACTACTGGCCGGTCTGGCAGGCGGCCCAGAAACACCAACTGCCGATCGCGATCCACGCCGGCAGCCAGTATCGCCAGGCGCCGAGTTCGATCGGCTGGCCGTCCTATCGCTACGAATATTATCTTGCGGAGGCGCAGGCGTTCCAGGCTCAGATACTCAGCCTGATTTACGAGGGCGTGTTCGTGAAATTCCCCGGCCTCAAGGTGGTGCTGATGGAGTCCGGCGTCAGCTGGCTGCCGGCCTTCATGTGGCGCGCCAACAAGACCTGGCGCGGCGTCCGCGTCGAGGTGCCCTGGATCGATCGTGAACCGGCCGCGATCATGCGCGACCACATTCGCCTGACCACACAACCTTTCGACAGCCCACCCGATGCCAAAGGCGTCGCCGACATCATCGATATGATCGGCTCGGACAAGATGTTCCTGTTTGCTTCAGATTACCCGCACTGGCAATTCGACGGCGACGACGCGATCCCGCCGCATCTGCCAGCCAATATCGTTTCGCGCATGTGTGCCGACAATCCGCTTGAAACCTTTCCGCGGCTTTCGCTTGCCGCCTAAATCTTAGGAGCCGCGCATGAGTGACGTCATCGATCGCCCTGTGCTCGAGCAGGAAGCTTCTGCGACAACCAGGCTTCGGATCATCGACTGCGACATCCATCCGAGCTTGCATGCGCGCAGCGACCTCAACCCGTTCCTGTCTCGGCGCTGGAAGGAGCATCTCAAGACCTACGGCGATCATTTGCGGACGCCCTATATCGGCACCACGCCCTATCCGCGGTCCTCGCCGCTGATCGCGCGTCGCGACGCATGGCCGCCGACCGGCGGCCCGCCGGGATCCGACCTCGATTTCATGCGCAAGCAGCATCTCGATCCGCTCGACGTCGAGTTCGGCATGTTGCAGGTGCTCGATATGTTCATTTTCTCGCAGCAGAATCTCGAATTCGGCGCCGCGATCCAGCGCGCCGTCAATGAATGGCAGTTGGCGCACTGGACCAGCCGCGAACCCCGGCTCAAGGCCGCCATCCTGGTCGGGCAGGACGACACGCAAGCCGCGGTCGCCGAGATCGAGCGCTGTGCGAAACTCGGCCAGTATGTGCAGATCAACGTGTCGCCGCGCGCCAACGAGCCGCTCGGCCGCCGCCGCTATTGGCCGATCTATGCCCTGGCCGAAGAATTGGACCTGCCGCTCGGCATTCATGTGGGCGGATATGGCGGTCACGCGCCGGCCGGCGGCGGCTGGCCGTCCTACTATGCGGAAGAGCACCAGTCGAATGCGCATACGATGGCGGCAACACTTACCAGTCTCGTGATCGAAGGCGTGCCTGCGCGCTTTCCACGCCTCAAGATCGTGTTCATCGAGGGCGGGTTTGGCTGGATTTCCTCGGCCATGTGGCGAATGGATCAACATTTCGAACGCTTCCGCGCCGAGGTTCCGTATCTCAAGCGGCGTCCGTCCGAATATGTGCGCCAGAATTTCTGGTTCACGACCCAGCCGATCGACGAGCCCGACGAGGCAAAGCACCTGCGATCCCTGATCGAATGGGTAGGCATAGATCGCCTGCTGTTCTCGTCGGACTATCCGCATTGGGATTTCGACGATCCGCGCTTTGCGGTCCGCACGCCGCTGACCGACGTCGAACGCCAAAAGATCTTCAACGGCAACGCGCGCGCGCTTTACAAGCTCTGATCTGGTTCTATGGCCCGTCACATTGTCGCGCGCACCACGGATATCCCGCCCGGCGGCAACAAGGTGGTCGCCGTGGAGGGGCGCGACATCGTCGTGTTCCATGTCAATGGCGAGTTCTTTGCCCTGCTCAATCGCTGCCCGCACGCGGGTGCGCCACTCGACAAGGCCGCCTGTGTCGCGCGTCTGACCTCGCCGGAGCCCGGCGTCTATCGGCGAACTCGAGTCGGCGAATTGCTGCGTTGTGCCTGGCACGGGTGGGAATTCGACATGCGCAACGGGCAATCCTGGTTCGATCCGAACCGCGTCAAGGTGCGGACCTATCCGGTCGTCATCGAGGACGGCGAAACGCTGGCCAAGGGGCCTTACGTGGCCGAAACCTTTCCGGTTCACATCGAGGACAGCTACGTCATCATCGAGACGTGAATTCTCGGTCGCACGCACGCTGTTCGCAATGCTTCATCGACCCACGGATCAAAATCCGAAGGCATGCTTTGCGGAATACGCGCCCCTCCACTCGCCAGATGCATCTTGCATGCTATAAGGCGGCTTCCTTGATTACGCCAGGTGAGAAGCGAATGTCGAAGCAGTCGATGCGCGAGGAGGCCGAGCGTCTGATCCGCGAAACCATGGCACGCAAAGCGCTGACCGTGAAGCAGGGCAATACCCGGATCGAGACGGTTTGCGGAAAATGCGGCGCGCCGAACCGCCTCTCGGCGGAAAAGGGCGCCACGCGGGTAAAGTTCGCCTGCAAGCAATGCGGCCACAAGCAAGAGACGCTGTGAGGTTCCACGGCTCGATTTAACGGCCGTTGTTACAGATGCGGTTTCCCGAAATCTCTACATCGCCGTTCGCTGACAAAATCCGAGGCGATCAGAGCGCCTTCTCGAAATAAAAACGGGTCAAGCCGCCGCCCGCCTGCTTGGTCGTCATAGTCTCGGCAACTTCGGTTCGGATGTGGAGAAATCCACTCCTTCGATAAAACCTGACAGCGGCTCTTTGAATCTGAGCGGTGCTCAAGATCATCTTTGTAAATCCGAGGGCGCGCGCTTCTGCCTGCGCACAATCGAGCATGCGTTGCGCAATTCCTGAGCCGCGGTAACCTTGATCGAGATACATTCGGCGAAGCTCGGTGTCGTTGACGCCGCGGCTTTCGATGCCAAACGTGCCGACAATCTCATTGGCGCTTTCGACGACCCAAAAGGCGTTGCGCTTTGCCTCCGAAAAGATCTCGGCAAGCTCCCTCAGCTCACCGTTGGTTGTGGTCGCGATGTATTGCTCAAATAACTTCTCCATCCCGACCGGCGCGAGTTCTCGATTGATGCGCGTCCACAGCGAAGCCACCGGATCGTAATCCGTGGCCTGGTATCTACGGAAGGTGACAGGATGGGCCATTGGCAGCAATAACTTCTCGCGTACGCCGTGTCCCGCGCCTAACCGCCCTTCACAAACGCTGCAAAGGCCTCGGCATAGTCCGGGTGCCAGCGCGATAGCGCAGGGCGGTTTTCGACGATGTCGCCGGCGGCCCAGAGGATGCGGCGCTCGTCGAGATGTCGCGGCACGTCGTTGTCCGGACAAAGAATGTAAAAGTCACCGGCCGTCACGCGCTCGATCATGAAATCGACGGTCTGCTCCGGCGTCCACGCCGCGGCCGGCTTTTCGGAGCGGCCCTTTGCCGTAAGACCGGTGAAGACAAATCCGGGGATGAAGAGATGCGCACTGATCTTGCTGCCGGCGGCATTGCGCAACTCGTGTTGCAGCGCCTCGGTGAAGGCCTTCACGCCTGCCTTGGAGACATTATAGGCGGGATCGCCGGGAGGGGTCGTGATGCCTTGTTTGGAGCCGGTGTTGATGATGAATCCCGGCCGGCCGCGCGCGATCATGCGAGGCGCAAAAATCTGCGAACCGTGGATCACGCCCCAGAGGTTCACGCCCAAAATACGCTGCCAGTTCTCCGCTGGACCGAACATTTGGCTGCCCGGCTGGATGCCGGCGTTGTTCATCAGAATGTCGGTGCCGCCGAACCGCTCTTGCACGGCGACCTCCAGGCCCGACACCTCTTCGGCCCGACGGACGTCAACGGTCATTGCCATAATATCGGCTGCCCCGCCCGGCGACGCCGATGACAATTTCGCCCCGGCCTCGGCGAGTCGATCAGTTCCCAAATCCGCAATGCAGACTTTCATGCCTAGCCGAGCAAATCGCATCGCCGCTGCAAAACCCAATCCGGACGCACCTCCGGTGATGACGGCGACCTCATTGGGCGACATGGCTGGGTGGGACAATGAATTCTCCTGACGTGTAGGGATGCTATCTACCGAATGGTCGGATCGCTGATCCCTGAGTTAGCCCAACGGGGCAGGTCGACCACGCACGAAATGACATGGGAGGTCTTCGCGCGATCGCTATCTTGCCGGCCAGCCTTTTGCGAGCAAGGCGAACCGGTTACATAGGCGGATCTAGAGAAGTTATTTTTGGGGCGCAGAGATGAATTTTCCTTCGTTGTTTTCACCGCTTCAAGTCGGACCTTACCGGCTGCAGCACCGCGTCGTGATGGCGCCCTTGACGCGGATGCGGGCAGAACGGTCAAGCTTCGCGCCGCGGGCGTTGAATGCGGAATATTACGGCCAGCGAGCCACGCCGGGCGGCCTGATCATCGCCGAAGCCTCGCCGGTGGTGGCGACCGGACGCGGCAATCCCGCCACGCCCGGCATTTATTCGGATGATCAGATCAGGGGATGGCGGGGCGTCATCGAAGCGGTTCACGCCAAAGGCGGCGTGATCTTTCTCCAGCTCTGGCATGTCGGCCGGGTTTCGCATTCCTCGTTCCAGCCGGGTGGCGCGTTGCCGGTCGCGCCATCGGCGGTGCCGATCGTGGGCAACGGAATGATGGCGATGACCGCCGACGGCAAGGTAGTGCCCTATGAAACGCCGCGCGCGCTCGAGACCGGCGAAGTCGAGGGAATCGTCGAGGCGTTTCGACAGGCCGCCGGCAATGCCTTGAAGGCCGGGTTCGACGGCGTCGAAATCCATGGCGCCAACGGCTATTTGCTCGAGCAATTCCTGCAGTCGCGCAGCAATTTGCGGACCGACCGGTATGGCGGATCGATCGAGAACCGCGCGCGGCTGCTGATGGAAATCACCAAAGCCGCGATCGAAGTGTGGGGTGCTGATCGCGTCGGCGTCCGGTTGTCGCCCTACGGTGTGGCCAATGGCAGCGGCGAAGCCGATCCGATGCCGCTCTATACCCATGTCATCGAGGCGCTCGATCGGCTCGGCCTTGCCTATCTGCACTTCATCGAGCCGCGATCGAGCGGTGCCGGCCGCGCCGAGGTCAACCATCAGAATGTACCCTCGGCGATGGTGCTGTTTCGACCGGTCTGGCGCGGCGTCCTGATCTCGGCCGGCGGATTCACCGGGGAAGCAGCGGAGGCCGCGATTGCCGATGGTCATGCCGACGCCATCGCGTTCGGCCGCATCTTCATCTCCAATCCCGACCTGCCGCGCCGTCTGCAACATGGTTTCCCGCTGACACCCTACAACCGCGCGACCTTCTATGGCGGCGAGGAGACGGGCTATACTGACTATTCCGGCTATGGCGAGTTGGAGCAGGCTTGAGGAACCGCCGTCATTCCGGGATGGTGCGTTAGCACCAGACCCGGAATCTCGAGATTCCGGGTCCGATGCTTCGCATCGCCCCGGAATGACGAAGAACGAAGACGCAAATGCCAAAACCACCAAAAGCGCTCGGAATTGCCCAAGGCCAATGCCTGTGCGGCAGCGTCGGCTTCGAGATCGATGTGCCGGCGCGCTGGGCCTGGCACGATCATTCGATCGCCAGCCGTCGCGCGCATGGCGCGGCCTACGCCACTTATGTCGGAAGCTGGCGCAAGCGTTTTCGCATCACCAAAGGCGAGACGTGGATTGCCCGCTTCGACGACAAGGCCGCGAAAGCCACCCGCAGCTTTTGCAAGCGTTGTGGCACGCCGCTGATATACGAACGCGTGCGCTCGCCGCACATGGTGAACATCCCGCGCGCGCTTTTTGCCGGCCGAACCGGCCGCCAGACGCTCTATCATGTCGCGATCGAAGAGCTGCAGGAGTGGACCTATGCCGGCGAGCCGCTGGTGCCGCTGAAGGGTTTTCCCGGCGTGGTCTGGCAGCGTTCGAAAAAGAAGCGACGCGGCGATCGCGACGGGATGTTTTGATCGCGCAGGGCAGCCATGAGCGCGCTTCCTTGCATCACGCCTTCAAGTTTGATCATGATGCCACGACCGCGACGGCAACGGTCCGCGGGCAGGAGGAGACATGAAAAATCGCATCACCGGCCGCTCGGCGTTCCTCGCACTGCTAAAGGACGAGGGCATCACGCATCTGTTCGGCAATCCCGGCACCACCGAATTGCCGATCATGCATGCGCTGAAAGATCATCCCGATCTCACCTATGTGATGGCGATGCAGGAAAGTCTGGTGGTCGCCATCGCCGATGGTTATAGCCGGGCGTCGGGCCGCCTCGTCGCCTGCAATGTCCATGTCGCGCCCGGGCTTGGGAATGCGATGGGCTCGCTCTACAACGCGCAATTCACGGGCACGCCGATGATCCTGACGGCCGGTCAGCAGGAGCAGGGCCACGGCCTGATGGAGCCCTTGCTTTACGGTCCGCTGGTGCGGATGGCCGAGCCGCTGGTGAAATGGGCGGTCGAGGTGACGCGGCTGGAGGATCTGCCGCGGATCGTGCGCCGAGCCGCCAAGATCGCGACCACGCCGCCGACCGGACCGGTGTTCATCTCGCTGCCGGGCGATATCCTCAATTCGGAGGCCGGGATCGACCTCGGCCGTTCGACCCGCGTCGATACCCGCGTCATCCCCTCCGATGAGGCGCTCAAGGCGCTGGTGGCGCGCATCCTCAAGTCGCAGCGGCCCGCCATCATCGCCGGCGACGAAATTGTAAAGAGCGACGCGCTGCAGGAAGCGGCGGCGTTGGCGGCCGCGCTCGGCTGCGCGGCTTATCAGCAATCGGCGCCTTACGGCGCGCATTTCCTGTCGGAAAGTCCCTGCTTCATGGGCGCGCTGTCACGGTCGCAAACGCAGGTGCGCGAGGTGCTGTCGGCTTACGATCTCCTGATCGTGCTTGGCGCCGACCCGTTGCGGATGTCGGTGCACAGCGAGACGGAGCCGCTGCCGGAGGGAATGCCGATCGTGCAGATCGGCCTCGTCGAATGGGATCTCGCCAAGAACTTTGGCGCAGAGATCGCGCTGAAGGCCGACGTCAAGGAAACCCTGCGCGCGCTGGTGCCGGCGCTGAAGTCCGCCGGCGGCGCAGCGTTAGAGGTCCGGGCCCAACAGGGGATCGCGGCGCTGGCAGGGAAGAACTGGATGGCCCGGCGTCCTGGCCTGATCGAGCAGATCGCGAAATATGGCGATCGCTCGCCGATCGATCCGGAATATCTGACCTTGCAGCTAATCGAGGCGATGCCCGAGAACGCCATTCTCGTCGACGAGGCCCTGACTTCCTCGCGGCAGGCCCTCGCGCTGCGGCCGCACCGCGACCGCTACGGCTATCATGCGCTGGCGTCGGGCGGCATCGGCTGGGGAGTGCCGGCGTCCGTCGGCGTCAGCCTGGCGAATCCGGATCGGCCGGTGGTGTGCTTTTCCGGTGACGGCAGCGCGATGTATTCGATCCAGGCGCTGTGGACCGCAGCCCATCACAAGCTGCCGCTGACGGTCGTGATCGCCAACAATGGCGGTTACCGCATCATCAAGCAAAGGCTGCTCGCGTTTCACGGCGACGACCATTACGTCGGCATGGATTTTGCCGACCCGCCCGTCGATTTTACCGGCATGGCAAAATCGCTCGGGCTTGAAGCGATGCGGATCACGGAAGCGAAGGATTTGAAGTCTGCGCTGGCGTCGGCGTTCAGGCGGCCCGGTGCGAAATTGATCGAGGTCGTGGTCGACGGAACGGTCTGAGAGAGGCCGTCATTCCGGGATGGTGCGTTAGCACTAGACCCGGAATCTCGAGATTCCGGGTTCGATGCGTTGCATCGCCCCGGAATGACGGCGAGAGCTTACTCCGCCGCTTTCGCCGCTGCGCCGGGCCGATGCTGCGCAGCCGGATGCGGCGCGGTGAGGCGCGCGCGGCCCGCGCCGAACAATTTTTCGCGCAATGTTCCCGGCTGGTACGAGGCCTTGTACCGCCCGCGCCGCGCCAGTTCCGGCACCAGCATGTCGGAGATGTCCTCGAAATCGCCGGGCGAAACCGCAAACGGGACATTCAAGCCGTCGACATCGGTCTGGTCGAACCACGTCTCGATCGCGTCGGCGACCTTTTCCGGCGTGCCGACCACGAGCGGTCCGATGCCGCCGATGCCGACATGCTGGGCGACCTCGCGCACGGTCCAGATCCGGTCTGGATCGGCGCGGGTGATGTTGTCCATCGCGGTGCGGCCGGCGTCGTTTTCGACGTGGCGAACCTGCTGGTCGAGATCGTAGGTCGAGAAATCGACGCCGGTCCATCCGGACATCAGGGTCAGCGCGCCCTCGGGACTGACGTGGCTGCGATAGTCGGCGTATTTGGCTTTGGCCTCGGCTTCGGTGTTGCCGAGAATAATGGTGAACATGCTGAACATCAGGATTTCGGCCGGGTTGCGTCCTGCCTTCGTTGCGAGTTCGCGAATGGCGGCGACGCGCGGCGCGATGATTTTGGCCGATGGCCCCGACATGAATACGCATTCGGCATGCTGGGCAGCGAACTGGCGTCCGCGCGGCGAGGTGCCGGCCTGATACAAAACGGGCGTGCGTTGCGGCGACGGTTCGCAGAGGTGAATGGCATCGACCCGGTAATTGTTTCCCTGATGCAGGATGCGATGCACTTTTGCGGGGTCGGCGAAAAAGCCGCGCGCGCGGTCGCGCAGCGCCGCGTCGTTTTCCCAGCTTCCTTCCCAGAGCTTGTAGACCACTTCCATATATTCGTCGGCGACATCGTAACGGTCGTCATGCGAGGTCTGCTTTTCCTTGCCCGCACCCTTGGCGGCGCTGTCGAGATAGCCGGTCACGACGTTCCAGCCGATCCGTCCCTCGGTGAGATGGTCGAGCGTCGACAT
>Ga0137403_10010845_pt1 | contig 10075 bp, 10 predicted proteins | sample CZOMad2_1_16fung_FD_122057 | JGI IMG/M metagenome (GOLD analysis project Ga0137403, IMG submission 122057) | Vadose zone soil fungal communities from Angelo Coast Range Reserve, California, USA - CZOMad2_1_16fungal (Hybrid Assembly) | ecosystem: Environmental > Terrestrial > Soil > Vadose zone... | reverse complement strand
GATGTTCCGCGGCTCGTGGAGCGCGCTGGGGCCGACAGCGTCCCCATCGTCCTCGTGATCAACTTCCTGGTCGGCCTGGTGACGGCATTCCAGGCCGCGGTGCAGCTGAAGCAGTTCGGGGCCAACATCTTCGTGGCCGACCTGGTGGGGCTCTCGGTCACGCGGGAGCTGGCGCCGCTCATGACGGCGATCATCGTGGCCGGCCGCTCGGGCGCGGCGTTCTCGGCCGAGCTCGGGACGATGCGGGTCTCCGAGGAGATCGATGCGCTGCGGACGCTCGGCATCGACCCGTATGGCTTCCTCGTCTTCCCGCGCGTCATCACCCTCGTGCTCGTGCTGCCGCTGCTGACGATCTTCGCGGATGTGATAGCGATCGCGGGCGGGCTCCTGGTCGCGATGCTCGGCCTCGACATCACCGCCAACGCGTACCTCATCGAGACGCAGAAGGCCGTGGGGCTCTGGGACGTCTTCTCGGGGTGCCTGAAGACGGTGTTCTTCGGGGCGAGCATCGCGCTCGTCGCCTGCCAGCGCGGTCTCGCCGCCCGCGGCGGAGCCGAAGGCGTAGGCCGGGCGACGACTTCGGCGGTGGTGACGAGCCTCTTCGCCATCGTGGTCGTCGACGCGATCTTCACGGTGCTCTTCAATGCCTTCGGCCTCTGAGCCGCTCGTGATCGAGGTCGAGGGCCTGACGGTCGGCTACGGCGACACGGTGGTCCTCGAGAACCTCGACTTCACGGTATCCCGCGGCGACGTGTTCGCCATCCTGGGCGGGAGCGGGAGCGGGAAGTCGACGCTGCTGCGCGCGCTGATCGGTCTGGCGGAACCTCTGCACGGCACGATCCGCATCGCGGGCGCGCCCCCTGGTCGCGAGGGACCCCCGGGCTACGGCGTCCTCTTCCAGTCGGGGGCGCTCTTCGGGTCGATGACCCTCGCGGAGAACGTGGCGCTGCCGCTCGCGAAGTGGACGAATCTCGATCCCCACGCGATCGACACGATCGTCCGCTCGAAGCTCCGCCTGGTGGGACTCGAGGGCTTCGAGAACCACCTGCCCGCAGAGCTCTCGGGCGGCATGAAGAAGCGCGCCGGAATCGCGCGGGCATTGGCGCTCGACCCGCCGCTGCTCTTCCTCGACGAGCCCTCGGCCGGCCTCGATCCGGTGACCTCCGCCGAGCTCGACGACCTCATCGCGACCCTGAATGCCAGCCTCGGCATGACGACGGTCATCGTCACGCACGAGCTGCGGAGCATCTTCGCGATCGTCAGGCACTGCATCATGCTGGACGGCCGGGCGCGCGGGATCATCGCGCGGGGAGAGCCCGCGGCGCTCCGCGACGGAAGCGCCGAGCCGCGGGTCCGCGCCTTCTTCAACCCCCGGGCACGGGCCGCGTGAGATGGCGACCACGGCCACCAACCACTGGAAGCTCGGGCTGTTCGTCCTGCTCGCCGTCGGCGTGACGCTGGGGAGCCTCTTCTGGCTAGGCGCGCGACGGTTCCGGCGCGAGTCGTTCCCGGCGATCAGCTACTTCGACGAGTCGGTGCAGGGCCTCGACGTGGGCTCGCCGGTCAAGTTCCGGGGCGTGACCGTCGGCACGGTCAGCGACATCACGATCGCGCCCGATCACCGCCACGTCCAGGTCACTGCCGGCATGTACGTCGATGCGCTCGTCCGCCTGGGGCTCAGGACCGGCGCGCCCAAGTCGGGCGAGGAGTTCATCGCGCCCAACCTGCGTGTCCAGCTCGCCTCGGCCGGTATCACCGGCGTCCGCTTCATCCAGACGGATTTCTTCGACCCGGAGCGCTATCCGCCCCCGCGCCTGCCGTTCGAGCCGCCGTGGAACTACGTGCCCTCGGTGCCGTCGACCTTGAAGAGCGTGGAGGAGGCGGCCATCGAGACCTTGAACCGCCTGCCGGTGCTCGCAGACCGCGCGAAGGACACGCTGACCGACATGAGGAAGACCCTCGGGTCGATCGATCGCCTGGCGGCCGATCTGGGAGCCGAGGACGGGTCCTTCAACCGGGCGCTGCAGGAGCTGCGGGCGGCGGCGACGCGTGTCGACCGGGCGCTGGACGAGGCGAAGCTCGGCGCCACGACGGCGTCGGTCCGCGACGCGGCGGCATCCGTCGGACAGGCGGCGGCCGGCGTGACCGATGCGCGCGAAGAGCTCCAGGCGAGCCTGGTGGCGCTGCGCGAGGCGCTCGAGTCGGTGCGCACGCTGGCGGACTCCCTGGAGCGCGACCCGAGTGTGCTCCTGCGAGGTCCACACGGCGATGGCGTGGCCCCCGCGAAAAGCCGATGAGGCGCCGCGACGGGCTCCTCGTAGGGCTCCTGGTGCTCGGAGGTTGCCTCCTTCGCACCCCGGATCCACCCCGCTTCTTCCGGCCGGGCTCGGCGGTGCCCGCGGCGGACCAGGCGGATCCTCCGGCCGCGGGCGGGATCGCGGTTCGCCTCCGCGGCGTCCGGAGCAAACCCTTCCTGCGCGAGCGCATCGTGTGGCGCGCCTCCGAGGTCGAGTACGGCCTCTACGAGCAGCGACGGTGGATCGACTTACCCGCACACTACGTGGAACAAGCGCTCGGGAGACGTCTCCGTGAGACGCCGGGCCTGCGGCTGACGAATGATCCGCAGGCGGTCGCGCTCCGCGTCGATGTGCTGGCGTTCGACGACGTGCTCGCGCCAACGCACGAGGCCAACGTCACCCTCGCCGTCACGCTGGAGGATCGAGCGCACGGGCGCCTCTTGACGCGGACACTCGACGCGCGGGCTGGCATCGAGAACGATGCCCCCGCGTCGATGGCGACGGCGATGGGGCAGGCGCTCGACGACGCCGTCGCGCAGGTGGCCGACGCGGTGAGGCTCAGCCTTCAGGCTCACCGGGCGAGCTTCCCCCAGTAGCGATTCAGGCTTCGCGCTACGGCGACTTGCGTTTGCGGCGGCCCTTGGCCGATCGGATCTTATTGGTGACGGCGTGACCGGCGCGTTCGAATGCACGCCACATGTACCAACTGGCGACCGTGCGGTACGGGCGCCAGCGTTCGCCGAAGGCGAGGAGCTCCTTGGGCTTGGGCATGCGCCTCTTGCCGTAGGTGATGGACCAGCCCTTCCTGACGCCGAGGTCGTGGATGGGCAGCACGTCGGGCCGGCCGAGGCGGAAGATCAGAAACATTTCGACGGACCAAACACCGATGCCCCGGACGGAGACGAGCCGCTCGACGAGCTCTTCGTCGGACATCTCGTGAGCCAGTTCGAGAGTGGGGACGACGCCCGCCAGGGTTTTGCGGGCGAGGTCTTTCATCGCGAGAATCTTGGCACCCGAGAGACCCGCCTTGCGGAGGACTGACTTGCGGAGCTCGAGCATTTCCGCTGGCGTGGGCGCGCGGCCGTTGCCGCCGAGGGCTTTGATGCGGCCGAAGATGGTGGCGGCGGCTTTTCCGGAGATGGATTGATACGCGATGGATTGGAGGAGCGCTTCGTAGGGGGAACGCGCTTCTTCGAGCTTGAGTTGGAAAGCAGGAGTCTCGTCGATCAATCGTTTGAGGCATTCGTCCCGTTCGGCGAGGCACTTCGCGGCTGCGGCGAGGTCGAAGGGAAGAGGTCGGGCTTGTGCTGCCATGCCGGAGGTCTCGGTAGCTTAGGTCAAGACCGTCCGGTTTGCGAGGACGCGCGGTCCACTGGCGGACGTCGCCGGTCCGGCCGCGGGCGGCGCTACTTGTACGCGACCGCCGCGCTCGCGGTGGACGTCAGCGGGATCACGCGTGTCTCGCGGAACCCCACCTGTTTGCACCACGCCGCGAAGTCGGCGCCGGTGAAGTCGAAGGCGTCGCCGAACTCGATCAGCATGTTGAGCGACATCATGAGTCCGAAGGCGTTCTCCCGGCGGGCGTCGTCGATCAGGTGCTCGATCGCCACCAACGCTCCGCCGGCGGGGAGCGCGTCGTAGGCCACGCGGATCAGGTGCAGCTTCTTCTCGAGGTTCCAGTCGTGCAGGATCATGCCCATGGTGACGACGTCCGCCTTCGGTAAGGGCTCGGCAAAGAAGTCGATCGCACGCGCCCTGACCCGGTCCCCGAGCGCGGCAGCCGCGATGCGCCGCTCGGCGATGGGGGTCACGACGGCCAGGTCGAGCGTCGTGCACCGGAGGTGCTCATGCTTCGCTGCCACCAGGCACGAGAGTAGCCCGGTGGCGCCGCCGACGTCGCACAGGGTCCGATAGGTCGAGAAGTCGAACTTCTCGGCGAAGGCCGCGAAGTTGCCCGCCGAGATCCCGCTCATGGCGTCCATGAACTGCTCGAGTCGCCTGGGGTCGCGGTAGAGCTCCGCGAACATCGACGTGCCCGTGCGCTTGAGCTCGTTCTGCGGCTTCCCCGTCCGGAGGGCTTCGGTCAGGTCGCCCCAGAACGGGTAGAGCCGGGCGTTCGCCATCTCGAGGAAGCCGCCCACGTAGCGCGGGCTCCGGCGATCGAGGAAGGCAGCGCTCTCCGGCGTGTTGCGATAGCGTGCCGCCGCTCCGAGCCCGTCGCGCGCGAGGAAGCCGAGGGCCACCAGGGCATCCGGGAAGTCCGGCACGGCGCGGGGATCGAGACCGAGGATCACGCGAAGCTCTTCGGCGGTCCTGGACGAGGCGCCGAGGGCGGAGAAGAGACCGAGCTCGACCGCCGAGAGGAGGACCTTGGCCGGCCAGAAGCCGATGCCGACCTCGAGGATGCGCTGGGGTGTGAGCGTGTCCATGGGTTCAGTCGACGAGGGCCGACACGACGATGTCGGACAGCCGCGACACGCGCTCCAAGTGGTAGCTGTCCTCCATGAGCCCGACCGACAGGAACGAGAAGGTCAGGTCGCGTGCCGGATCGACCCAGAACGCCGTTGACCCTGCCCCGAGGCCCCCGAAGGTCCGCGGACTGCACAGGTTGCCGAAGAAGCCCGGGATGACTCCTTCGCCGCGGATGAAGAACCCGAGCCCGATCGCGGCGGGGAACGGCTCCCAGCCGCGCATCTGCACCGTGTAGTCGAGGAGCGAGTTCGGCTTGTCGCCGGTGTGGTTGCGCGTGGCGAGCTCGAGCATCGCCGGCGACAGGATGCGCGCGCCGTCGAGCTCGCCCCCGCGCCGCAGCATCTCGACGAAGCGCGCGAGGTCCGCGAGCGTCGTCAGGTAGCCGCCGGCCGGGATCTCGGCGCCCGGGATGCTGAAGAGGGCGCCGATGCCGTCCACCTCGCTCGGGCCGAAGAGCCCGGGCTCCGTGAAGCGGGCGGCGACCGGGCAGAGGCGCGGCACGAGGTCGTCCCGCGGTCCGAGGCTCGTCTCCCGCATGCCGAGCGGCCGGAAGAGGTCGTCCTCCAGGATGCGCGCGAACGAGCGCTTCCCGCCCTCGGCCCGCCGCACCATCTCGGCCATGACGGCGTGCGCGACGGCGATGGAGTAGGTGACGCGCTCGCCCGGGAGCGATTCGGGCGCGGTCGTGCAGGCCCACGCGACCAGGCGCTCGATGCTGGCGAGCTCCTCCGGCGGCAGCATCGGCACCCGCGACGCGATCCCGCTCGTGTGCGTCAGGAGGTGCACGAGCCGCATCCGCTCCTTGCCCCGGCTGCCGAACTCGGGGATCACCTCGGCCACCGGCATCATGAGCCGCAGGTCCCCGCGCTCGATGCGGTTCAGCACCAGGACGTTCGTGAACTGCTTCCCGACCGACATGGTGGCGAAGACGGCGTCCGAAGCGAGCCGCCGCCCGCTCCCGCGGTCGGCGAAGCCGCGGTGTGCGCGGAGCGCCACCCGACCGCGCCGCGCCACGCAGAGCGCGACGCCGTCGTAGCGGCCGGCGGCGATGTCGGCGTCGATCGCACCCAGGACGCGCTCCAGCCGCTCGGGGTCGAAGCCGAGCTGGGCGGGGTCGGTCTGCTCCATGCGCACACGCGTTAGCATGGGCGCGGCGCCGCGGGAAGAACGGCGGGGATCGAGGCCGGCCCAGTGGCCGGTAGCGTCCGCTACGCGGCCAGGGAAGATGATCGCACGCCGTGCACCAGCCCGAGCTTTTCAGCGATCACGCTGACGGCGCGGCGGGCGGGTGCCGCATTCGGCAGCGCGTAGCGGAGGATGCGCTTCATCACCCCCCCGAGCTGCCGCGCGAACGAACCGGTATTGTAGTGCTGGCCGTATTCCCCGGCGATGCGCTTCACCTCCACTGCGATCTCCGCGTACCGATTCGCCGGCACGTTCGGAAAGAGGTGATGCTCGATCTGGTAGCTGAGGTTGCCGCTCAGGACGTGAAACAGTGGGCCACCGTTCAGATTGCTCGAACCCTTCAGCTGCCGCACGTACCACGCGCCCCGGGTCTCGGTCTCCAGCACCGATTCCGGAAAGGTCTCCACGTGCTCGGTGAAATGGCCGCAGAAGATGATCGCGAAGGCCCAGACGTTGCGGATCACGTTGGCGACGAAGTTGCCGCCCAGCACCGGCAGGAAGAACGGACCGGCCAGCAGCGGGAAGATCGCATAGTCCTTGAGCAGCTGGCGACGCGCCTTGCGCAGCACGGGGGGCAGCTCCTTCAGGATCTGTCCGAGCGACTTCTCGCCGCGAAGCCCGCGCTCGAGCTCGAGATCGTGCAATGCCACGCCCCACTCGAAGCCGAGCGCGAGCAGCAGGCTGAGGGGCGGCTGCAGCAGGTGGACGGGATGCCACGGCTGCTCGGGGAAGAGACGCAGGAACCCGTATCCCAGGTCGCGGTCGCGGCCGAGGATGTTGGTGAAGGTGTGGTGCTGGTAGTTGTGCGAGTGCCGCCAGGCGGCGGCCGAGCAGGCATTGTCCCAGTCGTAGGTCTGCGAGTGGAACTCCGGGTCCTGCATCCAGTCGTACTGGCCATGCATCACGTTGTGGCCGAGTTCCATGTTCTCGAGGATCTTGGACAAGCCGAGCAGTAGCGTGCCCAGCACCCAGGCCGGCGGGAGAATGCCGGCGAAGAGCAGCGCGCGGCCGCCGAGCTCGCTCCAGCGTACTGCGTCACGGACGTGACGCACGTAGCGCGCGTCGTCCTCGCCGAGAGCGGCGAGGATGCGGTTGCGCAGCTCGTCCAGCTCCGCGCCGAAGGCGGCGACCTCCTCGCGGGAGAGCGGTCTGCTGAGAGATGGCGTCATGGGTATGCCTCCATCAATGCCGGTGCATCAGAGATCGAGGGTCACGTCCGACACCGGCACCGAAATGCACAGGCGGATGTCCTCGTCGGGTTCGGCGGTGATCGCGCCGCTGAGCAGGTTCTTCACCGCGCCGCTCTGCTTGCGGCAGGTGCAGCTGTGGCAGATGCCCATGCGGCACCCGCTCCGCGGTCTGAGTCCGGCGGTCTCCGCCTGCACCAGCAAGGGGACGCCGGTATCGCCACGAACGTCCGTGAACGAGCGCGCGAAGCGCAGGACGATCTCGGGGGTGTCCGTGGCGGTTACCACGGCCGGCGTGAAGGCCTCGCCGCACGGGGGCTCCGGATAGCCGCGGTCCTGCCAGAGGGCGTTGACCATATCGAGCAGGCCACGCGGGCCGCACACCAGCGTGCGACGTTCGGCAGGGTCAGGCGCGATGCGGTCGAGGTGCTCGCCCGAGAAACGTCCCGACAGTTCGCCCGGGAGCGCCGACACGGCGGTGACGCCGAAGTGGAGGTGCAGGTTCGGATGACGCTCCCCGAGCCTTACCAGCTCGTCGGCGAAGATCAGGTCGCGATGGGTGTGTGCGTAGTGCGCGAACACGATGTCCGTGTCGATCCTGCGGGCGAGCAGGTCGCGCAGCATGGCCATGAGCGGAGTGATGCCGCTGCCGCCGGCGATCATGAGCAGCTTCGCGGGCACCGGGTCGGGCAGGACGAAGTCACCGAAGGCCGGGCTCAGCTCGACGATGTCGCCGACCGCGACGCGCTCGTGCAGAAACCCCGACACTCGCCCCCCGGGGTGACGCTTCACGGTGAGCGTGACGGTGCCGCCGGCGGCCGGCGCGTTCGACGGGCTGTAGACGCGGGTGTGACGTACGCCATCGATCTCGACCGTGAGCTGCACGTGCTGGCCGGCACGAAAGCCCCGCCAGTTGGGGTTGGGACGCAACACGAAGCTGAGGACGTCGCGGGCCTCCGGGCGGATCGCCTCGACCCGCGCCAGGATGCGGTTCAGGCTGAGCTGCGGGCCGAGCTGGCTCGCATAGAAGTCGAACACGTGCTCGTCGAGGAACGGGCGCGGGACCGCCGCCGCCAGCAGGCGGGTGAGGGGCGCGGCGAAGCTCGCGAGCGGGGAGGGGTGGGGCATGTAATGAGCTCTCGTGAAAGCGGGGTGGCGGGGATCACCGACGACGCGTCCGAAGGGGCCCGACTGCGAGGGGGCGCTGTGAGCGGTGGCGATCCTGGACTCCCCGTACAGTACGGCTACGGAGCCGTAAGTTACTGTTGCGTACCTTACGCCTGCGTAGTAGAGATGTCAACGTGCCCAAAACACCCCGGCCGGAGCGACGGCCGCGGCTCGCCGCCTCGGCGCGCCGGGCACAGCTGGTCGAGGTCGGACGGAAGGTCTTCGCCGAGCGCGGCTACGAGGCGACGTCGGTCGAGGAGATCGCGGAGCGCGCCGGCATCTCGAAGCCGATCGTCTACGAGCACTTCGGCGGCAAGGAAGGGCTGTACGCGGTGATCGTCGACCGCGAGATCGAGTACATCGTCAGCTGCATCGTCGAGGCGATCTCGACGGGCTCGCCGCGCGAGCGCCTGGAGCGGGCGGCGCTGGCCTTCCTCACCTACGTGAAGGAACGGCCGGGCGGCTTCGCCGTGCTGCTCCGCGACGCGCCCGCGTCGAAGGGCAGCGGCGAGATGCCGGCCCTGATGCACGACCTCGCGGACCGGGTCGGGACGATCTTCACGGAGCAGTTCCGCAGGGCCGGCTACGATGCCAAGACGGCTCCGATCTACGCCCACGCCCTGGTCGGCATGGTCGCGTTCGTGGGGCAGTGGTGCACCGAGAGCCGCAAGCCGCCCCCGGTGGAGACGGTGGCGAGTCACATCGCGGCGCTCGCGTGGATGGGGCTCCGCCACCTGCCCAAGCGGCCGACGCTGTCGGCGACGACGGCACGGCGATCATGAGGTGTGGAGAGGACTTCTTCGACGCGGAGGATCCGCCCGTCCGCCGCTTCCGCGCGACGTTTCGGGGGCGCTGAGGGAGCCCCGCTCGCTCAGCCCGCGCGCGCCGCCCCGCCGACGCGCCCGCCAGGACCCCCTCGCGAGCCACTGCCCGCCTGCCGGCGCCGGGCCCGTGCTGGCTGGACGTCGGAACTCCCACGCCCGATCGGCGTCAACCAATGCGCAGGCCAAGACGTCTACAGGTACGAGGCGTATCGCCATGGAAGTGTCCGGGGGCCACGGCCGGGGGGGTCTGCTGGTGCAGGAGAGCATCGAAGCCCCGCCGAGCGGGACGCGCGGCGTCACCGAGTGCGCCGGCCACGACGAGACGGATGAGCTGGGCGTGCGAGTGGAGCCCGAGGTCGTGCTGCCGGCGCAGGTCTTCGATCGTCGGGCCGACCTGCAGCCCGAGAAGCGTCTGATGCTCGCGATTCTCGAGGATGCCACCGCGACGCTTCTCAGGCAGCCGACTCCTCGCCACGCGGGAAAACGGCGGGCGCGGAGAGAGACGGAGGCCTGGTTCGACTCGCCCGACACCGAATCGCCCTTTGCATTCATACGGATATGTGAGGCGCTCGGCCTGGATGCGCAGTGGCTTCGGACGGGTCTGGCGCGCGCGCAGGTGGCGCGGGAGGGCGAGCCCAGGAAGTATCGGAGACGTCTGGTCCGTCGAATGGCCGGCACGAGGCACCGGATCAGTGGGCATCGATTCGGCTGACGACGGTGGCCAAGGTCGATACGGGCGGCGATGTCGCGATGAGAGGGTGCGAAGGAACGGCGCGTCAGGCCGCCACGGCGTCGGCGCCCGTCGTCCGGCACTTCATCGTGAGCTCGAACCAGAAGGTGCTGCCTCTGCCCGGCTGGCTCTCCACGCCCATGTGTCCGCCCATCAGCGTCACGAGCTGGCGGCAGATCGCCAGGCCGAGCCCGGTGCCTCCGTAGACGCGGG
>Ga0137403_10010844_pt1 | contig 10076 bp, 7 predicted proteins | sample CZOMad2_1_16fung_FD_122057 | JGI IMG/M metagenome (GOLD analysis project Ga0137403, IMG submission 122057) | Vadose zone soil fungal communities from Angelo Coast Range Reserve, California, USA - CZOMad2_1_16fungal (Hybrid Assembly) | ecosystem: Environmental > Terrestrial > Soil > Vadose zone... | reverse complement strand
TTGCGAAAGGGCCCTCTGACAAAGCGGGGCAGACAATCAACATCGTGCGCGCGCCGCGGACTGATATTTGTGAGCAGGACTCATCGTCAAAGCGTGAAGGCCTGGTGAGCTTGCGATTGAACGACACGCTGCGCGGCGATGAAGGGGCGAATCCTTTCGTCGAAGCGGGAGACATAATTACAATTCCTGAGGCTGAACAAGTGTATGTCGTCGGCAACGTCTACTCGCCCAAGTCCCTGCCGTTGAAAGAGTCGTTGACCGTCTCACGCGCGATCGCGATGGCGGGTGGGCCGCTCAGGGATTCGAAAACTGATCACGTGCGCATCGTGCGACACTCTTCGGTTGCCGGCAGCCAATCAGAAATCTATGTGAACTTGACGGCGATTGCGCGGAAGAAGGAAGACGATCTACTGCTGCAAGCGAACGACATTATTGAAGTCCAGGAATCAACCGGCAAAAGTCTGATTCGCAGCTTGATGGGCGCCGTCGCGCCATCGGTCGCGCAGATGCCCGTGCGAGTGATTCCGTGAGAGTTAAGAGCTTAACGCGAGCGTTAGGCGCACGAACTCTGAGATAACAGAAGTCCGATCATTGCGCCCCGAAGGGGCAGAAGACAGTAGCCAGGGGCAAGCGAAGCGCCGCCCCTGGATCAAGATAGAGATAACGATGGTGCCCCGAAGGGGCACAAAAAGAATTGCGGTTCAATGAAGCCAAAAAAAGAATCTGCGCACCCCTTCAGGGTGCGGGCATTTCACTCGACCGGATCCAGGGGCGGCGCTTCGCTTGCCCCTGGCTACTATCTCTCACCGCTCCGCGGTGATTAAGGCTTGACCACTTGCTCTTACCTCTTTGCCGTACGTCATGAACGAAGCCACCAAACTAGTTAAGCAAGATGAATCGCGGCCGGTTGAACGCCGATCCGACGAGTCGCCGCCATATCGCGGATACGGCTACGGCGCGGATGCGGGTGACGGCGAAGTTCATCTGCTTGATTACTGGCGAGCGATCCGCAAGCGGCTCTGGCTCGTCATTGGGGTGGCGGTCTTGATGACGACGCTGGCGATCATCTATGTCGCGCGCAAACCCGACATTTATGAATCGTCGTCGCGGGTCCAGGTCGATCTTGAAAATAATCCGATGTTCGCGGAAAAGACGGCGCCGATGATCGTCAATCCCATAAACGATCCGGCGTACTTCAATACTCAACTGCAGATACTTACCAGCCCCGGCCTGTTGCGACGCGTGGTGAAGACCCTCGACCTCGAGCACAATCAGGCCTTTCTGCGGCCCACGGCGGCGCAGCCTCATTCAACCTGGAAGACAATCGTAAAGATGTTGGGGGCGGGCGGTGCGGAAAAGAAGGACACGGCCCAGGCGCCAAACGTTCTGCCGTTGACCTCCGCGGTAGCCCCCGCTATTTCGAGCGACGATCTGGTCGAAGCGAAGCGGCTGGCGCCTTATGTCTCAGCGCTGGCGGCCGGTCTTCGCGTTGAGCCAGTGCGGGAAAATCGCGCGGGCTACAACAAAGACACCCGCCTGATCGATATCGATTACCAGCACGGCGATCCTGAAGTTGCCGCCAGGGTAGTCAACGCCGTCGCGCAAACTTTTGTGCGCTCGAATCTCGAAAAGAAAAACGAAACCAACACCACCACCAGCGAATTTCTTTCCAAGCGAGTCGAGGAATTGCAGGCACAGATTCGCGCTGCCGAAGAAAAACTGATGGCGTATGCGAAGAGCAACCAGATGCTTTCGCTGGACGCGAATCAGAACGTGGTCGTCGAAAGACTCGCCGGTCTTAACAAGCAATTGCTGGAAGCTGAAAACGACCGAAAGATGGCTGAGGCAGAATTCAACACGGCGAAAGCTCCGGGCGCGGCCAGCGCGCTGGCTGAGGCCGGCGCCAAAGAGATCGAGGCGACCGACTCTGAATTGGCAAAGCTGAGACAAAAGCGCGCGCAACTGTTGATCGAAGCAACCGAAGAAGCGCCGGAAGTCAAAGAGATCGATCAGCAAATCGATGTCCTGCAAAAGCACCTGGCCGACACGCGGGCGCGCGGCACGGCGACGCTGCTGAAGAATCTGGAAACAAAATACCGGCAGGCGGCCGATCGCGAAGAGGCTTTGCGCAAGTCGTTCAATCAGCAAAAAGGCGAGACGGTCACGCAAAACGAAGCGGCCATCAACTATCGAATTCTTCAGCAGGAGATCGAGACGAATAAGGGCTTGCTCGATAATTTGTTGCAGCGATCCAAAGAGAACGATGTCGTGCTGGCGGGACGCCCCAATAACATTTCAGTGGTCGATTATGCGATTGTTCCGGACTTCCCGGTGGGGCCGGCGCGCCTGCGCACCGTGACGTTGGCGTTTCTGTTGGCGCTCGGGTTCGGCGCTGCGCTCGCACTCTTCCTCGAATATCTGGACGACACCGTCCATTCGACTGATGACGTCGAGAGGTTTCTGCGCTTGCCGGCGCTGGCCGTCATCCCTGCGATGAGCTCCGCTTCGGCGCCACGGCGTTTGCTCTCATCGGCGGCGTCGCTGCAAAAGCGCAATGGCGGCAATGGCGGCAATGGCCATAACCCCGAGTTGCTGCTGAACATCAACGGTCGTTCGGCGCTGGCCGAGGCGTATCGTCAATTGAGGACTTCGGTCCTGCTGTCAACTGCCGGCCGCGCGCCGAAGACTTTGCTGGTGACCTCGAGTCTGCCCGGCGAAGGCAAGACCACAACCGCTGTTAATACGGCAATCAGCCTCGCCCAAACCGGCGCGAGCGTGGTCATCATCGATGGCGACATGCGCCGCCCGCGACTGCGATCGATTTTTGATTTGCCGGAACGCGACGGTTTGAGCTCGATCCTCTCCAGTGATGCGACACCTGAAGACATGTTGCGGTCAGTTGCTCGCGATGAAGCTTCAGGCTTGTTCATCATGTCTTCCGGTCCCGTCCCGCCAAATCCAGCTGAGCTGCTGGGCTCTGATCAGATGCGGAAGCTGCTCGCGACCTTGAGCGAAAAGTTCACGCACGTTGTCATCGACTCTCCGCCGGTGAACTCTTTCACGGATGGAGTTTTGATCGGGTCGATGGTTGATGGCGTTCTCCTGGTTGTTCACGGCGGCAAGAGCTCGCGAGACGTCGTGCGCCGCTCGCGGCAACTGCTGCTCGACGTGGGCGCCAAGCTCGTCGGCGTCGTTTTGAACAACGTCAGCGTACGCTCACACGAGTACTACTATTACTACCAGCGTTACTATCATCAGAGTTACTACAGCAGTGCCCAACCCGAACCAGAAAAGAGCACTTCCGCGTCCGGAACCTAGATTAAGGTGAGTACTTTTGTGAAGCCTGGATCGGATGAGTTGGAGAGTTCTCTTCCGCTGCCGACCTTCCTCATTGACCCTCCGAGTGGTTGGCCCACTCTTGGCTTAAAAGAGCTTTGGGAATATCGCGAGCTGCTCTATTTCTTCACCTGGCGCGATATTAAGGTACGTTACAAACAGACCGCACTCGGGGCGGCCTGGGCCATCATCCAACCGTTCTTCATGATGTTGGTATTCAGTTTGTTTTTCGGCCGGCTGGCCCATGTTTCATCGGACGGCATTCCCTATCCAGTGTTTGTTTACGCAGGGCTTTTGCCGTGGCAATTGTTCTCGCAGTCATTAGTTGAATCAAGCAATAGCCTGGTAACAAACGAACGCCTCATTAACAAGGTCTATTTTCCCCGTGTTTGCCTTCCTATATCAGCAGTCATCGCCGCGTTGGTCGACTTCACGATCGCCTTTACGATTCTGATCTTGATGATGGCCTTCTATGGTGTTCGACCGACTGCCGCGATTGTCGCCTTGCCGGCGTTCATATTGTTGGCCGCCTGCACTGCATTGGCGGTGGGACTTTGGTTGTCGGCATTCAACGCCAGGTATCGCGATGTGCGCTACACCATCAACTTCTTTGTTCAGTTTTGGTTGTTCGCTACTCCGGTGGCTTATTCAAGTTCACTGGTGCCGCTTCGCTGGCGGGCGCTATACGGGTTGAATCCGATGGCTGGAGTGGTCGAAGGTTTTCGCTGGTCGTTACTAGGCGGAAGCGAAGCGCCGGGACCGATGTTGGCGGTGTCAGTGTCGATGGTTGTGCTGCTGTTCATCGGCGGACTGTACTATTTCAGGCGCATGGAAGCGGAGTTCGCTGACGTCATTTAATCGACGAGCCGCGATCGCTTGAGTTCTAAGACCAATTAGTCGTGAATAACTTCGCAATTAAGGTCGAGCACCTGGGCAAACGATACCGCGTCGGTGGGCAGGAACGATACAAGTCCTTGCGCGATGTGTTGACTAATCGCGTGAAGGCGCCATTTCGGAGCTTGCGCCCTTCGCGTAAGAACGGGAATGGCAGCAGCGCCGCAGCCGGCACGGACTTCCAGGATCAGTATCCGCGGCGGCGAAACGGAAATGGTTTTGTTTGGGCGTTGGACGACGTCTCGTTCCAGATTGAGCCGGGTGAAGTTGTCGGCATTATTGGGCGAAACGGAGCGGGGAAGAGCACGCTGCTGCGGGTGCTCGCGCGCATCACCAGACCAACGCGTGGCAAGGCACAAATTCGCGGGCGCGTGGGCGCGTTGCTGGAAGTCGGCACCGGATTTCATCCGGAACTGACCGGTCGAGATAACATCTATCTGAGCGGTGCGGTCCTCGGCATGCGCAGCACGGAGATAAAAAGTAAGTTCGACGAGATCGTAGCTTTCGCGGAGATTGAGCGGTTCATTGACACGCCGGTCAAGCGCTATTCAAGCGGCATGCAGGTTCGTCTTGCTTTTGCGGTCGCCGCGCACCTCGAACCAGAGATTCTTCTCATTGACGAGGTCCTCGCCGTAGGCGATGCGGAGTTTCAGAAAAAATGCCTGGGCAAAATCGGCGACGTGGCGAAACAAGGAAGGACGATCTTGTTTGTCAGTCATCACATGCCATCAGTTGTGCGCCTCTCGCCCCGAACACTATTGCTGGACCGCGGCCGGATTACGGACTCGGGAAAAACGGCTGAGGTCGTTGGCACATATCTGAATTCCGGCTTCGGATTACAAGCGGAACAATGTTGGCCGGATCCGTCCAGCGCGCCCGGCAATGACCTGGTCCGGTTAAATGTGGTGCGCGTGCAAAATACTTCCGGAGAGAGTCAACAATTCTTTGATAGCCGGGAGTCAATCGGAATTGAAATCGGTTACACGGTTATGCATCCGGTCACTAAGCTCGCGGCGGAATTCGTCGTCTATGACAGCCAGGGCGTTCTGCTCTTCACCTCAGCCAACCAATACGATGATGGGCTTCTGGAATTGCATCGTCCCGGTGAATATCTGAGCACTTGCTGGATTCCGGGAAATCTGATGACCGAAGGCACCTTCTTTGTGCGAGTGAGTGTGGTTGAAATTCAAATGCCGGTAAAGGTCCATGTTTTTGAAGAGAATGTCCTGGCTTTCCAGATTAGCGATCCGATGCAGAAAGACTCGGCGCGAGGACGAATCGCGCATGACTATCCTGGCCTGATAAGACCCAGGCTCGAATGGAAAACTCGTTTCTCGGAGCGAGAAGTTTTTTCGATTTGATCTTAATCCCACTGAGAAACCGAAACGAGATGAACAAGCCAGAGTCAGCGTCAACGTCCTTTTTTGCGGAAGGCGAAGAAAGATAACTGGCGTGCCCAAAGTCAGTGTCATCACCGCGGCTTACAATCATGTGGAGTTCGTGCGGCAGTCCGTTGAGAGCGTGCTCAATCAGACCTATAAGGATTTTGAGCACATAGTCGTTGACGATGGATCGACAGACGGAACAGCTGAAGTGTTGCGAAGCTTTGGAACACAAATCAAATATTTCCGGCAGCAGAATTGCGGGACGCCTGCGGCGATCAACCGAGGCATCCGCGAGTCATCGGGAGAGTACATAGCGATTCTCGATTCGGACGATGTCTGGCTGCCGGAAAAACTGGATCGACAGATGCGCTGCTTCGCACAGCAGCCGGAAGCAGGCATGGTCTATTCGCGCGCTCAAATAATTGACCGCCGTGGTGAGGTGAGCAATCAGGGCGAGCCCATCGGCCACAACGTGGGCGATTTTGATTGTGCCTACAAAGAAATTCTAAAAGACGATGGGATTCCGGTTCTAACTGCTCTGACCCGCCGGGAATGCTTCGATGACGTCGGGTTCTTTGATGAACGCTTAAAGGCCATATCCGACTGGGAATTCTGGTTCAGGCTGGCACTGAAATGGAAAATTGTTTTTCTCCCGGACGTTTTGGCGCTCTATCGAGTTCACGGCCATAACACTTTCATCGGACTAAATCGAAGTGGCCAGGTAGCTCGCGAGCGACTGTTATTCATGAAAGAGGCCCCGGCGATGCTCGTGGGAAGCGCCCGCGAAATCAGACCTCGGAAGCGCGCCATTAACACGCGATTCGCTTACACACTCGCGCGTGACGTATACGGGCTCTCATGCCAGCGCCACTTTTCGAAAGCACTGAGTCACTTTCTGTTTGGATTGAGACTCCGTCCCGCTTTCTGGAAAGATTTGCCCGCGGCCCTGGCGCTTGAACCTAATCTCTGGCAACGCGGCCGACCGCTTCGAATGATTAGGCACTTGACCTTCGGAAATCACGAGCTGACGGATCAGAAAAGAATCGAAACTTCGTAACCCTGATAGCTCGCAAATTCGAAACAGATGAAAGTCCTTTGGATATCCCATAGTGCTGGATTGGCCGGAGCAGAGCGTGCGCTGTTGGAGGGGGTCAAGGGCCTTGCGTCCGATGAGATATCGATCAGTGTCGTAGTTCCTGCCACCGGACCCCTGGTTCCGGCACTGGCATCGCTGCCAGTACCCGTTTCGGTTCTGCGTTATGCCTGGTGGATGAGCCCAAAGGGTTTTAGATCTCTTTATCATCGAACAGAAAACTCCGCGCGTAACTTCGGAGTCTGGCCAAAAGTGTTGCGCTTTCTTCGCAACCTCAAGCCGGATTTGGTGGTAACCAACACACTCACTATTCCGATCTGGGGTCTGGCGAGCAAGCGCGTAGGCCTGCCACACGTGTGGTACGTTCACGAATCCGGGACTGCGGAGGGCGACCGTTTTGATCTCGGGAATCGCTGGACGTTTAAGCTGATAGACGCGCTTTCCACTTTGATAATCGTTAACTCGGAATCGGCAGGGTCAAGTCTTAATCAATTGATTCCGGCTGAGAAGATACGACTTGCAAAGTACGCAGTTGAGACGCCGGTAGACGTCGACGGTGCGAAAGCTGACGCCAATGTTTTTAGGATGGCACTCGTGGGCCGGGTTTCTCCGAATAAAGGTCAGGCAGAGGCGATTGAAGCCACGTCGCTGTTAGTAAGACAGCGCATGAACGTGCATCTGAAGATTATCGGGAACACAGACTCGCCGTTTTCGCGACGCTTGCGACAACGGACTAACGATCTCGCTTAGGAGGGTAACGTAGAATTCGTGCCCTTCTCAGACAATCCCTTCCAGCACGTTATTGATACTGATCTCGCCCTGATGTGCTCGCACAAAGAGACGTTTGGCAGGGTGACGATCGAGGCGATGAAAATGGGAAAGCCGGTTGTCGGGGCCGCTATCGATGCAACCAAAGAACTCATCCAGGATGGTTGTAACGGGCTGTTATATCAAGCGGGCAATCCGAACGATCTCGCCGCAAAAATCAGCACGCTTTACCACGATCGCGCCAGGCTGACCGTCATGGGTGAAACAGCCAGGGTCTGGGCGACCCAGCAGTTCACCATCAAAAACTTCTCGAATGACCTGGTCGCAATCTTCGAAGAAGCGATTTCGAAGTCTGCGAACCACGGCTCGGGCGGAAACAAACCGGACTGAAATTACTGGTCTGAAGCGGGACGCCACATGAACCACCCTCAACCTCCGCTCGTCTATGTCGTAGTACTTCATTGGAGAAACTACGCTCGCACGCGCGGCGCGCTCAACTCACTGGCGAAGATTTCGTATCCAAATTATCGTGTGCTCGTCGCCGATAATTTTTCAAACGACGGATCTGTTGAGCAGTTACAGACTGAGTTTCCCGCGCACACTTTTTTGCACAACGAATCCAATCTCGGTTTTAGCCGCGGTTGCAATCCCGGGATTCGCGCCGCGTACTCAGCGGGCGCTGATTACATCCTGCTGCTCAACAACGATATGGAAGTCGCGCAGGGCTTCCTGGAGCCGGCGGTCGCTGTGGCCGAACAAGATCGTCAAATTGGATTGGTAACGGGAAAGATTCTGTTTGGCGATCGAAATACGATTTGGCAGGCCGGCGGAAAGATCGATGGCTTTCGGATTCAGGGCACGCCGCGTGGTTGGAACGAACCGGATCGAGGGCAATTCGACAGCGAGTGCGAAACGCATTGGGCGTCCGGCGCGATGCTATTAATCCCGCGGCGAACCGTCGAAACTGTTGGCGTCTTACCCGAAGAATATTTTTTTGGAGTCGAGGAATGGGATTACTCGACCTCGGTGAAAAATGCCGGGCTCCGGATTCGGTACGTTCCCACCTTCAAGGGCTATCACCACGCGGGCGGAAGCTACAAAGCGGGTCATCCGATTTTGATCGTCTATAACGGCGTGCGGAACAAACTTGTCTACGCGCAAAAATATCTTTCAACTCCGGCGTGGTTGTTATGGAAGATCGTGTTCCGCTGTTACTTAACATTCGTTTGGCCGAAGAAGGCCTGGTGGGGGTGTGAAAACGAAACTGATTATCGCGCGCGTTTGCAGGCGGCCCGGATGGGTTTTGCCGATCATCATGGAATTGCGCGAATCGAATTAAGCGATTTGGAGAGAGCCGGCAGACGAATTGGCCCGACGCCAACCTGGGGTAACGGCTGGGGGCCGGCGGATTCGAAGATTCAATGATTCATCTGGTCACCAGGCTGCCGCTTTCTTATCACCGCACGCTCTGCCGGGCGCTGGATGATTCTTATCGCGGCGCTTTCATGGCGTGGTTTGCCGGAAGATCAAGCGAAGATTTTCCGCCATCGTCATCAGCCGATGATCTTTTCAAGCACAACTTTCTATCTGAAGTTGGTTATCGGAAATTCTTTCGCAACCTGATGTCAGATTCTGAAGCTGTAGTAATTCTCGGTGGTTGGTCTTCGCCGATGACGAATCGGACGTTGCTGATGACGACCTTGCTTCGCATACCGGTTTTCATTTGGGCCGATCATCCACACCCTCACCGCCGGAGTTGGATGAAAGGTCGCGCGCGCAAACTTTATTTGAAAGTGATCTCAGGCCTGGTCTCCGGCTTCCTCGGCTGTGGCCGGCCGACAGTTGAGCATTTACACAGCATGGGGTTAGACGGCACAAAGCTGACAGAATTTCCTTATTGGGTTGACGTGCCGGAACGTTGGTCGTCCCCCCCTGTTGCCGCGGAACAAAAACCGCTGCGTCTAATTGCAATTGGCAGACTTGTAAAAGTGAAACAGTTTGAAGTTGCCATCAAAGCCGTCGCGCTAACCAACGCCAGAGCCAATCAACGATCAGTCGAATTGGTTTTAGTGGGCGATGGACCAGAGCGGTCGACGCTTGAGAGCACAGGAAAATCTTTGGGTTGCGCGGACGCCATACATTTTTGCGGCTGGCTCGAAGCGGAAGAGCTGTTCCGCCAGATCGAGTTGGCGGATGCTTTGGTCTTAACCAGTAGTTTTGACGCTTATGGAGTAGTCGTTCTTGAAGCTATGGCGCGCGGTCGTCCGGTCTTTGCGTCCGACGGAGTTGTCGCGGCTTTAGATCGGGATGATGGGAGCGGCGCGATCATTACCCATCCGGCCGGCGACACAGAATTGCTGGCGCAACAGATCGAATTGTTGGCGAATGATCGCGAGCGTCTGCTCCGCGCTGCGCTCGCCGCGCGCGCAATCGCTGAGAAGTGGAAACCGCAGCGTGCGGCTTCGATTCTCGATAGTGTCCTGGTCAAGTCAAAGCGCGGAGCCACACTGGTCAGGAATCGTCGTGGTCAGGCTGCTGAAAGTTTAGAGCCCGCGGGCATACCAGGCGAGGCAAGTTTGGCAACGGGGCAGTAGCCCGAC
>Ga0137403_10010843_pt1 | contig 10076 bp, 10 predicted proteins | sample CZOMad2_1_16fung_FD_122057 | JGI IMG/M metagenome (GOLD analysis project Ga0137403, IMG submission 122057) | Vadose zone soil fungal communities from Angelo Coast Range Reserve, California, USA - CZOMad2_1_16fungal (Hybrid Assembly) | ecosystem: Environmental > Terrestrial > Soil > Vadose zone... | reverse complement strand
CCCGGAACACGCCGGCACCGAAGCGATCAATGTCGTAGCGCGAAGCGACCGTGGCCATCATCTCGATGGCGCAGCAGGCCAGGCCGAACGACATCGGCCAGAGGGCCGATTTGCGCGCCCAGTTGAAGAGCTTGTCGACGCTCGTCGTGATGATGTTCGGATGGAACCGATCTTCGATCACGCCCACTCGAGGGCCCCCTTCGTCCACGCGTAAGCATACCCGACGATCAGGATGCCGAGGAACACCAGCATCTCCATCAACCCGAACGTCCCCAGGACGCGATACTTCACCGCCCACGGAAACAGGAAGATGGTCTCGACGTCGAAGACGACGAACAGGACGGCGACGATGTAGAAGCGGACCGGGTAGCGGGCGCGCGCCTCGCCGCTCGGCGGCATGCCGCATTCGTACGCCTCGCCTTTGACGACGCTGTGATGGCTCGGCCGAAGCGCCGCCGCAATGACGAGCGTGGCCACCGGGAAGACCGCGGCCACCGCCAGGAAGATCAGGACCGGAGCGTATTCGACCACGACGCGGGCCCCTCCTCGGTCGTGCCTGCCCAGGACGTTCACGGGCGTCCGAAGGGGCGTACCTTAACACAGGGGTGGGGGGGAGTCAACGCCGCCCGGCGCCCCGAAAGGGCCGTCGTTTCAGCCCTCCCGGGGTGCCGGGCCCGGTTCCGTGCGCGCTTGCGGCAGCGCCGCGCGGACCGCGGCGCATCCTACGGAGCGTAGTAGGACAGGACCTTCTCGGAGTACCCCATCGGCAGGTCGGCGTTGGCCTCCGACAGCTCGGAGATCCGCGCCGGCCCGTGATTGTAGGCCGCCAGGGCGACCGACAGGTTGTTGAACTGCCCGATCAGCTTGGTGAGGTAGTAGGTCCCCATCTCGATGTTCGCAGAGGGGTCGCGCAGGATCGACTCGCCCGGCCAGTCGATGCGCAGCTCCTGGGCGATCTCCTGCGCGGTCGAAGGCAGGAGCTGCATCAGGCCGACGGCGCCTTTGTTGGACTGGGCATTGACGTCGAAGGCGCTCTCGATCCGGATCACCGCCAGGATCATCTCCGGCGGCACGTTGTAGCGCGTAGAGGCACGGTAGACCGAGGCCGCGATGTCGTCGACGGTGTTGCGCGGCAGCCTGAGACGCGCCTGGTCGAGGAACTCCCGCACCGTGACGATGGTGTGCAGGCGCAGGTTGTCTTCACGCAGCTCCGCCAGCTTGTCCTTCTGCACGTGTACGAGGGTCTGGATCTCGTTCAAGCTCTCGATGCGAGTCTCGTAGCGCACGCCCAGGACGAAACCGAAGACCAGGGCCGAGATCGCGAAGAGGGTCTGTACGAACAGCTTCATTGTCACCTCCGACTCGAACTGTGACCGATCCACTTACGGCGAACCATGGCGTCGGTCAAGGACGGACAACGTGACATTCCTCCACCGCCGGCTTCTTGACGCGCGACAAATTTCAGCCTGCCGGTTGCGGAAATGAAATCTGCATCCGATCGCCCACTTTCAGACCTTCATGCGCCGCCGCACCGCCGCGAACCTCGAGCACGTATCGCGCCTTGCGCAGCGGCCCGTAGCTCGGGCAGGGATCGGCGGCGCAGGGCGGCGCCGCGATCTGAAGATGAATGACGGTGAAGGCATCATCCATCCAGATCATGTCCAGCGGCACGAGCGTGTTCTTCATCCAGAACGGATGGAAGCCGACTTCGGGAAAGACGAAGATCATCGCTTCGTCGTCGCGGACTTCCTTCCGGAACATGTAGCCGCGCTGCCAGAGCTCCGGGGTGTCGGCGATCTCGGCGACGAACGCGCGACCGTGCGGGAACCGCACATCGGCGCGGCGCGCATCGTGCGCCGCGCTCTCCCCCGTCCCGCCCGGCGCGGCGGCGCAGGCCGCGATCGCCGCCCAGGCGAGCACGGACAGGACTCGGCGCGATGCCTGTCGCAGCGTGCGCATCGACCCTCCGAAGAAACCTTCGACACGACGACCGGTTGCAGCGACTGCGATGACGCTCGGAGCAGAACGAATGAAGACGATCTATGAATGCCAGGGTGCAGTGCGAGGATGAGGGTGTGGATCCTACACAGCGCGGGGGCGATCGTCAAGTCCGCTGTTCGGAGGTCCGCACCACCGTCCCCTCTCCCGCCGATCGAGACCGCGCCGCGTTTGGACGCCGCTCCTTTGTCGGGCGATGCTCTCTACTCGTCGCCACGAACAGGCCAGCCCGATCGCTTCTCCGAGCTCCCTCCCAATACTCTGCGACGATTCATTGATCGCACCGTTCAAATCAGTCGCCGCTCCGATCGGAACGGGAAAGTTATTGCAATGGCTGGGTGGTGAGAGTCGTCACGGCCGAGCGGGGCGGGGCGTGCGACGCCGAGCCCCCCCCGCCGCGCCGCACGCCCCGCCCCGCGTCACTGAGGCTCTCTCACCGCACCGCCTTTACCTTATACTTACGGATTCCGTCCGGAACGCCGCGAGGGAACTGATGGGACTCAAGATCGGCATCAACGGCCTCGGCCGGATCGGCCGCGGTTTCCTGCGGCAGGTCCTGCGTCAGGAGGACCTCACCGTCGCGGCGATCAACGACCGCGCCGATCCGGAGACTCTCGCCCACCTGCTGCGCCACGACTCGCTCTACGGCCGCCTCGAGGAGGAGGTCCGCGGCGAAGCCGGCAGGCTGACGGCCGGATCGCGGACGATCCGTTGCACCCGCGCCGAGTCGCCGCGCGACATCCCCTGGCGCGACAGCGGGGTGGCGATCGTCCTGGAGGCGACGGGAGCGTTCACCACGCGCGCCGCCGCCTCGGGCCACCTCGACGCCGGCGCCGAGCGGGTGATCCTCTCGGCCCCTTCGGCCGACGCCGACCTGACCGTCTGCTACGGAGTGAACCAGGATCAATACGATCCTGCCCGGCACCGGGTCGTCTCGAACGCCTCCTGCACGACCAACGCGATGGCGGCGATTCTCTCGGTCTGCGACGAGGCGTTCGGCCTGGAGCGCGTGGCGATGACCACGGTCCACTGCTACACCAACAACCAGGTGCTGGTCGACGCGCCGCATTCCGACCGCCGGCGGGCGCGGGCCGCGGGGTTGTCGATGATTCCGACCTCCACCACCGCCGCCGCGGCCATCGTGCAGGTCCTGCCCCAGCTGCGCGGCAAGGTTCAGGCGCTGGCGGTCCGGGTGCCGACCGCGGCGGTCTCGTTGCTCGATCTCACGCTGCTGACACGCCGCGCCACCACGCTCGAAGCGGCTCGTGCGGCCCTGCGGGAGGCGGCCGAGGGGCGGCTTCGGGGCGTCCTCGGCTACTCCGACGAAGAGCTGGTCTCGATCGATTATCTCGGTGACACGCGATCGGCGGTCGTCGACGCGCCTCTCCTCCAGGTCGAAGGGGATCGGCTCGTGAAGATCTACGCCTGGTACGACAACGAGCGCGCCTACGTGCAGCGCCTCGTCGATGTGATCCGACGGATGGCCGGACAGGACCCGTCCGGACGGAGGAACTGATCATGCCGCCTCGCAAACTCTCGGTGCGGGACCTCGAGCTCAAGGGCACGCGGGTCTTCGTCCGGGTCGATTTCAACGTGCCTCTGCAGGGCGGGGGGGTCGCCGACGACGCCCGCCTGCGCGCCTCGCTGCCCACCCTGCGGCTGATCCTCGAGCGCGGCGGCCGGCCGATCCTCGCGTCGCATCTCGGCCGGCCGAAGGGGCGTCCGGTTCCGGAGATGAGCCTCCGCCCCGTGGCGGATCGGCTCGCATCTCTGATCGGGCGGCCGGTGCGGATGGCGCTCGATTGCGTCGGGCCGGAGGCGGAAGGCCAGTCGCGCGAGCTGCGGGACGGGGAGATCCTCCTCCTCGAGAACCTCCGATTCCACCCCGAGGAGGAAAAGAACGACGAGGGGTTCGCCGGAGCGCTCGCGGCGCTCGCCGATCAGTATGTCAACGACGCCTTCGGCACCGCGCACCGGGCGCACGCCTCGGTGGTCGGCATCACCCGCCGCCTGCGTCCCTCGGCCGGCGGTCTCCTTCTCGATCGGGAAGTGACCATGCTGAGCCGGCTGCGCGAGGCGCCGGACAAGCCGTACGTCGCCATCCTGGGGGGCGCCAAGGTTTCGGACAAGCTCGACCTGATCCACCACCTCATCGCGCGCGTCGACGCGATCCTGATCGGCGGCGCCATGGCCTACACGTTCCTGCAGGCGAAGGGGGTGGCGGTCGGCGGCTCGCGCGTCGAGATCGACCTGGTGACGCACGCGCGCTCCCTGCTGGCGCGCGCCGCCGAGTCCGGCGTCCGGATCGAGCTGCCCCGCGACCACATCGTCGCCGCCTCGCCCGCGCCCGGGGCGCCATCGCGCGCCACGAGCGGCGCCGAGATCGAGCCGGGTCTGATCGGGCTGGACGTCGGCCCGAGGACGCGCGAGGCGTTCGGCGAGGAGGTGCGGCGGGCGCGCACCATCTTCTGGAACGGCCCTCTCGGCCTGTTCGAGGTCCCTCCGTACGACCAGGGGACGAACGCCCTGGCCAGGGCGATCGCCTCGATCCGCGTCTTCTCGGTGGTCGGCGGCGGAGATTCGGTGGCCGCCGTGAATCGTCAGGGCCTCGCCGATCGCTTCACGCATGTCTCGACCGGCGGCGGGGCGTCCCTGGAGTTTCTGTCGGGCGTCGATCTTCCGGGGATCGTGGCGCTGACCGACGCGCCGGCCGAGCCCGCCGGTCCCGGCCGGAAGAAGCAGGGCGGGCAGCCATGAGCGTGGCCGGCCGCTCGAAGCCGCTGATCCTCGGCAATTGGAAGATGAACCTGACCACCTCGGAGACCTCGACGCACCTGACGGGGCTGCTGCCGCTTCTCCGCGACCTGGGCGACGATCGGGAGATCGCCGTCGCACCCCCGTTCACCTCGCTCCCCTCCGCCGCCGGGATCCTGGCCGGCAGCGGCGTGCATCTCGCCGCCCAGGATCTCTCCTTCGAAGACGCGGGTCCTTACACGGGCGAGATCTCGGGCGAGATGCTTCAGGATCTCGGGGTTCGTTACGTCCTGGCGGGGCATTCCGAAAGGCGGCAGCACCTCGGCGAGACCGACCGGATGGTGTCGCAGAAGGTGCGCGCCGCGCTGCGCTCCGATCTCGTCCCGGTGATCTGCGTCGGCGAGCAGGAATCGGCCCGGACCTCCGGGCGCGCCGCCAGCGTGGTGCGCACGCAGCTGCTGCGCGCGCTCGAGGGGGTGCCGCGGGGCGACGGCGCGCGCCTGGTCGTCGCCTACGAGCCGGTCTGGGCGATCGGCACGAGCCGGGCGGCCTCGCCGCGCGATGCGGAGGAGATGCAGGAGGTCATCCGCGCGGCTCTCGAACGCCTGCTCGGAGAGGGCGCGGCGTCGGTCCGGGTCCTCTACGGCGGCAGCGTCACGCCCGAGAACATCGACACCTTCATGTCCTGCCCGGGGATCGATGGCGCGCTGGTCGGCGGAGCTTCCCTGCGGGTCAAGGAATTCGCGCGCATCGCGGCCTTCCGCGCTCACTCGTAGCGCAGCGCCTCGATCGGGTCGAGGCGCGAGGCCCGGTGGGCCGGATAGAGCCCGAACCCGATCCCGACCAGGCCCGAGAAGGCCAGCGAGATGATGATGATGTCGGGGCGCACCTGCACCGGCCAGCCGAACTGGGCCGCCAGGCGGCCGGCGGCGAGCAGTCCGAAGCCGACGCCGGTGATCCCCCCGAGGACCGACAGCGTCAGCGCCTCCACGAGGAACTGCGCCCGGATATGGCGCGGCTTCGCCCCCACGGCCATCCGCACGCCGATCTCGCGCGTCCGCTCGGTCACGCTGACGAGCATGATGTTCATGATACCGATGCCGCCGACCAGCAGGGAGACCGCGGCGATGCTGGCGAGCAGGGTGGTGAGGGTGCGCGTCCCCTCCTGCTGGGCCGAGGCGATCTCGGTCAGGTTGCGCACCTGAAAGTCGTCGTCCGCCTCGACCGCCAGCCGGTGCCGGTCCCGCAGCAGGCTGCGGATTTCGCGCTCGGCGCGGCCGGTGGCGTCGGCCGAAATGGCCCCGACGAAGATCGACCCGGCGATGTAGGTCTGCAGGCCTCCCTGGATCTTCGCCCGATAGGTGCTGACCGGGATGAAGACGCCATCGTCGTAATCCTGCCCCATCGGCGACTGCCCCTTGCGCGCCATCACGGCGACCACCTGGAACGGCATATTCCGGATCCGGAGGACGCGCCCGACCGGGTCGGCGCCGGAGCCGTAAAGCTTCTCCACGACCGTCTGGCCCACCACGACGACCTTGCTCGCCGTGTCGACATCCGAGGAGCTGAAGGCCGAGCCGGAGGCCATCAGCCAGCTCCGGATGTCGAAATATTCCGGGGTGACGCCATAGACGGAGGTGGTCCAGTTCTCCTCGTCGCTCACCACCTGGGCGCTGCTGCGCAGCTGCGGCGCCGCGGTGCGCACCGACGGCACCTCCTCGCGGATGGCGCGCAGATCATCCCAGGTGAGCGTCGGCATCGAGCCGGAGCCCCCGAACACGCCACGGGTCGAGCTCGACCCCGGGCTGATGATGAGCAGGTTGGTGCCCATCGAGGCGAAGGCCTGCTCGACGCGCGCCTTGGCCCCCTCGCCGATCGCCACCATGGCGATCACCGCTCCGACGCCGATGATGATCCCGAGGGCCGTGAGAAACGAGCGCAGCGTGTTGCGGCTCAAGGCGGAGAGCGCGATGCGCAGGGTCTCCCACAGGCTCATGGCGATGTCCTCGTGAGGGCCGCCGCCGCGCGCCGCTCATCCGCTTCGACACGTCCGTCTTTCATGACGATCACCCGCGGGGCGTAAGCGGCGATGTCGGGCTCGTGCGTGACGAGAATGACCGTCATGCCCGCGTCGCCGAGGCCCCGCAGGAGCGCCATCACCTCGACGCTGGTGCGCGAATCGAGGTTCCCGGTCGGCTCGTCCGCCAGGATCACCCTGGGCTCCGAGACCAGCGCCCGCGCGATCGCGACCCGCTGTTGCTGTCCGCCCGAGAGCTGGCTGGGGTGATGGTCGAGGCGGCCGCCGAGGCCGACGCGCTGCAGCGCCTCGGAGGCCCGGCGCCGGCGCTCGCCCGCCGCCACTCCGGCGTAGACCAGCGGCAGCTCGACGTTCTCGACGGCGCTGGTGCGCGACAGCAGATTGAAATTCTGGAACACGAAGCCGAGCGTGCGGTTCCTGATCTCCGCCAGCTCGTCGGTGCTCATCGCCGAAACTTCCTTGCCGGCCAGGAGGTAGCGTCCCGTGGAGGGTCGGTCGAGACAGCCGAGAAGGTTCATCAGCGTCGACTTGCCCGACCCGGAGGCCCCCATGATCGCGACCATCTCCCCCGCCGCCACCTCGAGGGAGACGTCGTCGAGAGCGCGCACCTCGGTGTCGCCCATGCGGTAGACGCGCGTGACCCTTTCGATCGCGATGAGGGGCGGACCGGACATGCGGGTCCTCCTAGAACGTGCGGCGGAAGGCGGGCGGCGGCGTGCCGGAGGGGCCCCCGCCCGCTCCGATCGCCTCGGTGACCAGCTTGTCCGCTTCGTGCAGGTCCCCCTCGACGAGCTCGGTGACGCTGCCGTCCGACAGACCGACCCGAATCGTCAGCGGCGTCGGACGGTTGCCGCGCAGGATCCAGACGGTCCGCTGATCGGGAGAGTTCTTCGTCATCTGGCGAGTGGCGAGATCCGGCGGCGGCCGGAAGCGCAGGGCGGAATTCGGCACGCGGAGAACATCGCTCTTTTCGGCGGAGATGAAGGTCACCGTGGCGGTCATCCCCGGCCGGAGCCTGAGATCGTCGTTGGCGGCGTCCAGGACGGCGTTGTAGGTCACCACGTTCTGAACCGTCTGCGCGGCGTTGCGGATCTGCCGGACGATTCCTTTGAACCGATCGCCCGGAAAGGCGTCCACGGTGAAGCTCGCTTCCATTCCCGAGCGGAGCCTGCCGACATCCGCCTCGGAGACGTCGGTATCGACCTGAATCTTGCGAAGGTCCTGCGCCAGGGAGAAGAGGGTCGGGGCCTGCAGGGCCGACGCCACCGTCTGGCCGATGTCGACGCTGCGCGAGATCACGATGCCGTCGATGGGGGAGATGATCCGCGTGTAATCGAGGTTCACCTGCGCCTGATGCAGCGACGCCTGCGACTGCGCCACCGCGCCCTGCATCGCCTGAACCTGCGCCGCGGCCGCCTGGGCGTTCGCGTCGGCGGTTTCGACGTCGGCCTCGGCGATCAGATGATCACCCTCGAACAGGGCCCGGGCCCGATCGCGCTGGCGCGTGGCATCGGTCGACTGGGCCCGCGCCCGGGCGAGATTCCCTTCGGCCGCCGCCAGGTTGGCCCGCGCCTGCTCCACGGACGCCTGGAAGAGCTGCGGGTCGATCCGGGCCAGGAGCTGGCCGGCTTTCACGGGAGAATTGAAATCGACGAAGAGCTCCTGGATCCGGCCCGAGACCTGGCTGCCGACCTGCACCGTGACCAGAGCCGAGAGCGTGCCGGTGGCCGTGACCCGCGCCACGATCCTCCCCCGATCGACGGATGCCGTCTCGAACCGCCCGCTCCCCGGGCGTTGCGAGCCACCGCGGCCGAACGCCATGAATGCGGCGACCGCCAGCACCCCGACCCCGCCGACCCAGACCGATCGCCTCTTCAAGCCTGCTCCATTTTCGACCCCGCCCGTCTCCACGCGATCACCATGCGCTCAAAGATACTCCCCGCCCGCCCGATCCACAACGCAGGGTACTCACCAGCTCAGACTCCCGGCAGCCGCCCGCGGTTACTCCTGACGAAGGTGGCGATGTCGGCCGCGGCGCCGGGAGTTGCCGCAGCGCCCTCCCCTGTGCTAGCGTACCGGGCCTCGCGCATGATCCTGACGGTGAGGGAATGACGATACTTCTCGAGATTGTGCATATCGGCGTCTGTCTCTTTCTGATCGGCGTCGTCCTGCTGCAGAGCGGCAAAGGGGCCGACCTGGCGGGCGCGTTCGGCTCGGGGGGCAGTCAGACCGCTCTCGGCGCGCGCGGCGCGGCGACCGTCCTGACGAAGGCGACCACCGTGTTCGCGATTCTATTCATGCTCACATCCCTCGGTCTCGCCCTGCTCGGCTCGCGCCAGGGCGGCTCGGTCCTCGAGAGCACGCCCCTGCCGGCCGAGGCGCCTGCCGCTCCGGGGTCCGCGGCGCCAAACGCCGCGCCTGCGGCCGCCCCGGCGGGAGGAGAGACGGGCACGGCGGCGCCTTCGAGCGCCCCGGCGCAGGGCGCGAAGGCGCCCGCACCGGCGACCGGCTCCGAGAAGCCGAAGTAGAGATCGATCCATCGTCGGCGGATCGCGCGGACCGCGCGCGGGACGCTACGAGCGTGCCGGAGTGGTGGAACTGGCAGACACACCATCTTGAGGGGGTGGCGCCCAAAAGGCATGCGGGTTCAAATCCCGCCTCCGGCACCAGCCACTTTCGCCCCCTCCTCGGTCGCCCCCAGAAATTCCCGCGTCAGCTTGAGAAATTCAACCGGCTGCTCGGCGAACGGAAAGGCGCCGCTTTCCTCCAGGGTCGCCAACCGCGACGCCGGGATCAGGCGGTGCAGATCTTCGGCCTGTTCGACCGTCGCGGTCGGGTCGAATCGCCCGGCGACAATCAGCACCGGGAGCCTGAGGCGGGAGAGCGCCTGCTCGAACCCTTCGGGATCGGAGTCGAGGCGCGGAACGAGAAGCGTCCTGACCTGGTCGGTCAGGGTGATCCGATCGATGAAGGCCCGCTGGAAGGCCCGGTCGGTCAGTCGGCGGAAGAGGAGCGGCGCGAGCGTCCGGAAGCGCTCCCGGAGCCTGCCGTCGGCCGACAGGTAACGGTCCTCGCCGGAGCGCGCCAGGGACTTCTTCATCTCCGGTGTCAGTCCGCTTTCGAGTCCCTGACCATCCAGAAACGATCCGGCAAGAGGGGCGCCTCCGAGAAGGATCAACCGTCCGACTCGTTCGGGATGACGATCGGCGTACAGCACCGCCACCGTCCCACCCGCTCCGTGCCCCAGCAGATCGAGCCGATCGGCGCCCAGAGACTTCCGAAGCTG
>Ga0137403_10010842_pt1 | contig 10076 bp, 11 predicted proteins | sample CZOMad2_1_16fung_FD_122057 | JGI IMG/M metagenome (GOLD analysis project Ga0137403, IMG submission 122057) | Vadose zone soil fungal communities from Angelo Coast Range Reserve, California, USA - CZOMad2_1_16fungal (Hybrid Assembly) | ecosystem: Environmental > Terrestrial > Soil > Vadose zone... | reverse complement strand
CTTGATCCCGGAAGCGGTGCATATAAGCATATCCTAACCGGAGTGGTCAGTGGATGGAAATCTGCAGCTCCGACAAACTTTAGTTTGTCGAGACCCCTAGGTCATCCAAGGATCATGATGATGTAGTCTATACAAGACAGGCATCCGATGCCTTCGCTGTAGGCTACAACGTCACGTTCCAACTTGTCACGAAGTGGTGCATAGAGCACCCCAGCGGGGTGCAATGTTTATAGAGGTGCGGTTTGTGCTGAGCCGCGCCCCAGGGAGTGCAATGTGCCGGGTCCACGCTCGTACATATGAGCGAGTGACCGACATAGCACCCCGCTGGGGTGCCGGCGCGCTGACCGACCGGTTCTATAAACATGCAACTCCTGACGGAGTTGCTCGAACGGAGTTAGGCGAGGCCGTGGAATGTCCAAGCTTGAGCTATCCAATTCTAACGAGGTGGGTATACGACAAACTGAAGTTTGTCGGACATCACGGGTGGGTTTCGAGTGGGTCGAGAGTGAAGCGAGGCGGTTGAATAACGCGCTCGGCTGACAAGAGGCGATCAACAGGCGCTCTACTGCGGGATCAGCTTATACACCGTGCCTTTGTAAACGATGATCGCGCGCTCGGCCGGCGTGAAGCGCTCCATAATGGATCTCAGGCCAGCGCGTTTGCTGATTAGTTCCTTGTACGTATTGCTGTCGCGGATGATCGTGACGACCGGCAAATCCTTGTTAGGGTCGAACTCCTTGTCGGTCCACGCGCCGTCTCTGAACGAGAACTTCTTGCCCTTGAATTCCTTTTGTTCCACCCGAACTGATTCAGTGCCGGCATTGGTGTCAGCCAACGAGAGCTTGGCCGCGGGTCGCTTCATACCGCGTGCCCTCGCAGCTTCTGAAGTCGAAGGCGGAGGCGCTGCGGCCTCTTCGGCTCTTGCCGTCTTTTCCTTCTGGTTGCTCTCCTGATCAGCGCGCGCGGCCTTGGACTCGCTTGGTTGCTGGGTTGAGTCCTTCTCGGGTTGCTGCTGTCGGCCCTGATCCGAATCGTTCTTGGTGACCTGAGACGTGGGCGCCGCGCCGCCCTGCGCCAGGGCCTGAGCTACCTTCCCCTCCGATTTGCGCTGCTCATCGACCGGTTGAACCGCATCCGAGACTTCGAGTTTCTTCGAGACGTCAGCTACCCCTCCGACTCCAGCAGGCGCGTCCGTGGGCTTCGAGGCCGCCGGCGCCGTCCGTGCTAGAACCTCAGTCTTCTCGTCGCTTTTCTCACGCTGCCTGGAAGTTGCGTCTCCGAAAGTGGAAGGAGCGGCGTTTTCTGAGGTGGGATTAGTCACAGGACTGGCAGGGGCGCCGGCGCTTCGAGGCTGTTCGTTGGCGGATGGCTCGGCGACCGCTTGGGACGCCGCCTGTCGGCTTTCGCTGCGTGTCAGAAGCAGGGGCAGGCTTATCGCGGCCACGATGACCGCCGCTGCGACCATCGCCCACTGGGGCTGAGACAACGCGCCGAACATCCGCTTCGCACCGGAAAGCAAGGTGAATCGAGGCACCTCGCGAGCGGGGGCCCCAGACGCCGGGGTCTCGGCCTCGGCCAATCGCACCAGGGCAACAACGTTCTTCCGGCAGGCCGAACACTCAGACAGATGCTCTTCGTAATGCAAACGCGAAGCGCCCGTCAAGCTTCGTTCGATGTAAGCATTGGCCCGATCGGGGTCGAAATCAGTACACTTCTGATGAGGGTTGCTGGGCCTCGAGACGTAAGCTCGAAGCAGGTTGTCGATCCCCCCATCTTTAGCTTGCCCAAAAAACTTCATCCCTTCACCCTCATCTCCAACTATAGAACGTCAACGCGCAATGCACTTGCGCGGTTTTCTTCGATCATCTTCGGATGACTGCCCCACCGGGGCTCTGGGCCGGCTGTTCGCGTTTGCGGTCCGCCGGAACCGACTCCAGAAGGTAGTCTCCCACGGTTATGTCCATTTGCTCAGCCGCAAGCTCGATGGCCTCCGCGACCTCGCGCCGATTGAACCGATGATCCCGGGCCAACCCCTTCTCAACCAGCTTGCGGATGCGCTTCTGGACCTTGGTTAGCCAGCGGCTGATAGTCGCCTCGTGCACCTCGAACAAATGCCCGATCTCGCGCAGCGTCATCTCGTCGTAATAGTAATAAGCCAGCAGCAGCCGCTCGCGGGGCTCGAGGTCCGATATCGCCCGGCGAAGCGAGGCTACCACCGCATCACGATAGCGATCGCGCACATAATCGAGGTCCGTCGTCGTTCGGCGTTCCGGCTTCTCAGCCGCGTGGGCGAGGCGATCCATATCCTCCGGCTCTTCGGTCTGGACCAACCGGCTCGACTGACGGTGATGATCGGCCGACAACTGAAAGACCACCGCGCGAAGCCAGCCTCGCAACGAGCCTCGACCCGAGTAAAACGAAAACTTGCTGACCCGTGCGCCTCCCGATTCACGGAGTCCGTACAACTCGGCGAAGGTCGAATCCGCCAGTTGCTCGGCCGCGCCCGCATCCTGGGTCATCGTGCGCGCGACGCTGACCATGTAACTGCGGTAGTCGCGAAAGAAATCTTCCCACGCAGCGTCGTCGCCTTTCGCGCAAGCCGTCGCCAGACACAGGTCATCAGCGTTGAGCGACGACAAGAACTCGCCGGCAGCCTTACGCGACTCGGGGCTTGGCCCGGGATTGCCGGAGGTTTGATCCAGGGTGTCTGACAGATACTTCTTAGCGGAGGCGTGCACAGCCGAGGTTACCTCCGCATCGCTGACTGAATAACGCCGCTGGATGCGCGCAAGGAGTTCTTTGATTTCAGATTGGAACGCGTGCTGGAACTCATCAACGGTCATTGGATGTCCCTGGGCGCTCTTCGAGGTCAACGCTGGCACGGGGTTAACTTCGAGGTAGGGGTATGCTAGCACAAACGGAGGGGCTTTGCGCAACGATTTGGCTCGCGTATCACCGCGTCAGCACCGCCACGGACGTACGCCCGAAGGTCTCGCGTCAAGCCATCTTGCTGTGATTGGGGACCAAGCATCAAGCGATGTGAGTCGCCGCAGCTTGCGTGCTGTCAAGAAGCACCGCATCAGAGGAAAAAACAGAAACGATCCTCCCGCTGGCTCAGGAGCTGCTCGCTCTCGAGGGGATCTAGTGATTAATTCTATAAAGCAAGTCCCGGGCTCGTTCTTGGAAGAGGTTCGGTTGGAAGAGGTTCGGATCGGTAGGTCGCTGTTCTTTGCTCATTTCTTCCAGAAACCTGCATTCTTCTCTCGCTTTTTCTCTCTCTCCTAAGCCTATATAAGCAAGCCCTAAGTAGTAGTGTGCAAATGCGTCGCTAGGCTTCATGCGAATTGCGAGCAAGAACACATCCCTGGCACTTGCATGGCTGTGCAGTTCCAAATAAGCGATCCCAAGCCCCACATATACGTCTGCATTCTCTCCTATTCGTTCTATTAGTTCTTTATAGGCAGCTATCACCAAATTGCATTCGTGTAACCTAACACAAAACTCAGTTAAGTCTCGATACGCCGAGGTGTCGTCAGGTTTGCGCAAGATCAGCTCCTTGACTATTTTGATCGCCTCTTCGTTGCGATGTTGGAGAGTATAAACTCTGTCCAATCCATAATATGCATCTGCATAATCAGGATCGCTAAGGAGGGCTCGTTTGAAATACTCCTCTGCCCGTTTGAGTGATTTCTGGTCGATTATAGAATGCGTAAAACGGATATAGGCATTCCCCAGACCAACATATGCTTGAGGATAATTGGGGCGATATTCTATTGCTTTTCTATACGCCTCGATTTCCTTCTCAGGTGTGGCGGATTTGAGTTGATAGAAAACACGGCACTGATAGTAGGCCTCTCCTAGCCTGCAGTACGCCTCAGCGTAGTCGGGTCTAATCATCGTCGCTTGGCTTAGAGCCTCTATTGCCTTTTCGCAGTCCGCGTTTGGACTAGCTTCGAGGTAGGCAGTCGCAAGCCTATAGTATGCCTCGGCTGAATCTAGACGCTGAGGATTCTGGGCCCGACCTTCTTTGTCTAGTATCCTCACACCAGGGGCTGGCCTGCTGCCCTGTCCGATAATCAGAGGCATTAGAGCCAAGACAGCTATTTTGGCAGTCTTCACAGGTACTCGCCTTAGCGGATTCTACACCTGTCGACGTGACGTACAAGAGTTGTGGAACTGGGGTCACGCAATTCTTGCAATTTGTTTGGCGTTCGCGGGAGTCTCGCCGCAATAGTCGAGTAGCTTAGAGACTGGGGGTCAGGCCTACAATTCTTGCAATTCGGTTGGCGCGGCTCTCATCATCCCTCTCACATCGGTGCCCCAGTTTCTCTCGGAGTTGGGAATTGCAATATTGTGTGCCTGGCCCCAAACTAGAGCGTTGCCTGACGGTACTCTCCCGGAATCTCAAATAGGCTATCGGGAATATCCTCGTTTTTGATCGCCACAGCTTCGAGCCCTCCAGAATCTCTCTGGCTCTGGTGATCAACAATCCTTAGAGGCACACCGAACACTAGGATTGCCTGGAATAGCATTGGCATTTCATTATTGTTGTCCCAGTAGTTCGCCGGGAGCTTATTGCGAATGTTCCGCGCGATTGCTCGGAATGTGGTTGGTGTGATTTCCGAGGCTACCCATAGCTCTGCTTTGACGGTGCCTTGCCTAGCTCTTACGAGCTTGGTTGCCCTGATCCCCGCTATCACTTCCATCTCTCCGGTCAGATTATAGCAGCAACCGAAATATCGGACTCGGAAGGCTGCCATTCCAAGCGGTCGCTCGCTTTGTCAGGAAAGCCAGCTAATAGGCTGACGTAAGAATGAACGCGATAAGCCTTGTCACTGCGGTTGAGGTAAACATAGAAGTCAGGCTTAAACAAATAACCCCGTTGCTGAGTAGGAAAATCAAGAAGAATGCTGTCGCTACCAACGAAGACTCTGGCTTTCAATGATCCGTCTGTCGCTATCAGTTCAAATCATCGAGAAGGTCTCGCCAAGTTCATACCTTCCAAGTCAGTTCCGCTGGAAACTAACAACAGTGAAAGGCTCAGTATCATCTGTTTGATCCGAATTCCTTTGGTTATTGCATCCAGCTGACACGGACAGCTCTGAGTCCTAAGGACATCGGGGTTAATGTGACAATTCGTTTGCCTTAGCATGGGTCTCTCGCCACCATAGTCCCAAATTCATCTTCGGCTCACATGAACGGCTGCGTCAATATGGAGTCACTTGAGTTTTGTAAGATGCGGGACCTCACGACACTGCTCCGCCTTGCGCAATAGTCGCTCAGTGAGCGAGGTCGCGAGGAGCGTTCTTTTCCGCTTCGAGAGCCTTGCGGACGCGGGCGAATTCTTCCTCCAGCACCGACAACACCGCGGTCGCTCCGTTGATCGATCCGGCGCGGCCTTGCTCTTCGAGAATCTCGCACAAGGCATCCATGCGCGTCGCGCCCAAATGCGCGCTGCTTCCCATCAGCGCGTGAGCCTCGTGCGCAAGCGCTTCGGCGTTCGACTTCTCCACAGCCTCCCTTATTGCCGCCAGTCGATGAGGGGTCTCCTCGATGAACAAGTCAATCAAATGATTGAAAAAGTCCGGGTCTGTCGTTGACTGAAGCCTGCGCAGCTCCGCGATCACGCCTGGGTCGATCACGCTGGCAGGACCCACCGGAGTGGGCTCAGAAAGGTCCTCAACCTGGTCGCTCGCGCTACGCTCAACGGTCCAGCGGTCGATTACTTCGGAGAGCATCTCTTGCTTGACGGGTTTGCTGATGTAGTCATCCATCCCGGCGGCGAAGCATCGCTCGCGATCACCCTCGAGTGCGTTGGCGGTCATCGCGATGATCGTCGTGTGCTTGAGAGCTCCCTCGCGCCGCCGTATCTCTGTCGCCGCTTCGTAGCCGTCCATCTCGGGCATCTGGCAATCCATCAACACCACATCGTACGGAATCCGCGATAGCGCATCGACTGCCTCCAACCCGTTCGCCACCCCATCCGCCGCGTAGCCCAACCGGTCAAGCTGACGCAGCGCAACCCGTTGATTGACGGTGTTGTCTTCGGCCACCAGTATTCGAAGCTGCTCTCGCCGCTCGTGCGAAACCTTCGGCGGAAGAAGCTGCGCAGCACGACGTTGCTGAAGCGGCTCATCGACCAAGTGTTCGCCGGTGAGCGTCGCCAGACAATCGAATAGCTGCGACTGCTTGACCGGCTTTGTGAGACACAGATCGACGCCCGCCTCTCGAATCGCCGCATCGTCGCGTCGTCCAAGCGACGTCATCATTAGAAGCCGTGTCGCGGCTATCGCAGGATCCGCTTTGATCGCCCGGGCCAGCGTCAATCCATCCATCTCGGGCATCTGCATATCCAGGATAGCTATAAGGTAAGGGTCACCGGCGGCGGCCTCGCGGCGAAGGACGGTCAGCGCTTCCGCGCCGCTTTCGGCGGCGCCGTTGCGCATCCCCCACGAAGTGACCTGATGATGAACCAGCTTCCGATTTGTCGCGTTGTCGTCGATGATCAGCACGCGCAGCCCCTCCAACTGGTGTCCGGGTGCTTCGCGTCGCTCCGTTTGCTCCGACTGCTTTTCAAACCTGGCGGTGAACCAGAACGTCGAGCCTTTGCCGGGCGCGCTCTCGACTCCTATCTGTCCTCCCAGCAATTCGACGAGCTGTCTTGAAATAGCGAGCCCCAATCCGGTCCCGCCATACTTCCGCGTAGTCGAGCCGTCAGCTTGCGAGAACACATCGAAGATTCTTCGCTGCGCTTCTTCAGGAATGCCAATGCCGGTATCGCTCACTGCAAAGCGCAATAGGGGGCTCCGGCCGGAGTCATTCTCCTTGGTCACGCGCACGATGACCTCGCCCTTCTCGGTGAACTTGACCGCGTTGCTGATCAGATTGACAAGCACCTGGCGAAGCCTGCCGGGATCGCCGCGAAGCTGAGTGGGCACATCGCTGTAAACCAGCGAGAAGAGTTCTACGCCCTTCGCCTGCGCCGCTTCTGCCAGCAAATCAACGGCGCCCTCCACCGCGTTTCGCAAATCAAAATCCATGGTCTCAAACGTGAGCTTTCCCGCCTCGATCTTCGAGAAATCAAGGATGTCATTCATGAGTGTAAGCAACGCCTCGGCGCTTGATCTGACGGTCTCTGCGAACTCGCGCTGTTCGGCAGTCAGGTCTGTGTCGAGCAGAAGTCCGCTCATACCGATGATGGCGTTCATCGGTGTGCGGATTTCGTGGCTCATGTTCGCGAGGAACTCGGCTTTCAACCGCGCGGATTCCAGCGCCGCGTCGCGGGCTTGCGCCAGTTCGGCTTCGAAGCGTTTGCGTTCGGTGATGTCGCGGAAGATGCTGCGGGTGGCGACAGGCTTGCCGTCTTTCATGCTGCAGCTCGAGCTTCCTTCAACCGTTATCGTTCGTCCGTCTTTGGTGACGAACATCGCCTCGACGTGATCGAGCTTCTCGCCGGACATCACGCGCCCGAACATCTCGATGCAGTGCGGGAGGCTGGCGGGATGAATGATGTCGAACAGCGAGAGCTTGCACACCTCCTCTTCGCTGTAGCCGAGCGTCTCCCGCCACGCGCGATTGACGTAGATGAGAGAGCCATCCGGTCCGGCGCTCTGAATGAGATCGTTGGCGTTCTCGAACAGATCGCGATACCGTTCTTCGCTTTCTTTTAACTGACGTTCGGCGTGCCTGCGCTCGGCGAACTGGCCAATCTGGCTGCCAATGTTCGACATCATCTCGAGCAGAGCATCGTCGGGCTGCTGGATCGAGCGGCTGAAGAATTCCATCACCCCCAGGACTTCGCCGCCCAGCTTGATTGGGAACCCAAGCGCGGTGTGCAGCCCCTCCTTTGCTGCAACAGGCGCGCGAGGGAAGTTGTCGTCGGTTGCGATGTCGGTGACGTCAACGATCCAATGCGGCTGAGCCGTTGACCATACGCGACCAGGCAGACCGACTCCGGGTAAGAAAGTGCTTTGGCGGCTGATTGTTTTGAACTCTTCAATGCCGGCTGACGGCGCCTGCCATTCTTCGACGTAGCGAAGCACGTTCGCAGCACGATCGACTCTCCAAAGAGCGCCGGTCTCCCATCCGAGGCCTTCACAGACGGCTTGCAGTATCTGGGGCACAGCATCGCGGAACACTATCGACTCGGCGAGTATTCGAGTCGTGGTGTGCTGCACGGTCAGACGGCGCTCGGCACGTTTGCGTTCGGTGATGTCGTGCGCGTGGCACAGGACGTAGGACGGTTTTCCCGGCTCATCGTATCGGAGGTTGCGGTACTCCCAGGTTCGTTCCTCTCCATCTTTCGTCAGCATTTTGAGCAGACCGCTATCGGTTCCGTTCTGCCTGATGCGCTCGAGATAGTCGGCGAAGAATCTCCGCACAGAGGGAGCGAGCACCTCGGTCATGCTTCGTCCGATGAGTTCAGACGGCTCGTATCCGAGCACTCGGCCGGTCGCGGGGTTGACCATTAGAAAGAGGCCTTCCAAGTCATGGGCGCCGATCAACCCCAGAGAGTTGTCGACCAGTTCGCGATAACGCTTCTCGCTGTTGCGCAACGCCTTCTCGGCCTGTTTGCGCGCGGTGATGTCGCTGGCGATTCCGAGGAATCCGGTGATGTTTCCCTCAGCATCGCGCAACGCCGTCACCGACAACAGCACCGGGAAGCGGCTGCCGTCCTTACGCACGTAGGTCCATTCGTTCTCATCCGGGACGCCGGCCCGCGCCTTGGCGACGAACACCTCGAAGCCCGGTTCGATGGTAGTTCCAAGCTCCTCGGAGAGTTCCCGCGCGCGACGTTCGATTTCTTGCGCGTCGTGAAAGATGGCCGGCGTCGTCTTGCCGACGATCTCTTCCGCTGAGTAACCCAGCCATTGTTCGGCTGCCGCGTTGAGCGTGCGGATCACTCCATCGGGTGATACTGAGATGATTGTGTAGTTTGCGGCGTTGAGAATCGCCTGTTGAAGCTGGCTTGCTTCGCGCAGTTCTGACTCGACTTGACTGCGCCCTCGTTTCATCGCATTGACCTTAATCGGCCGGAAGTAGCATAGACTTTAGTCTGTGTCTGGCGATTGCTCTTGTGGCGGAGAAAATCACGGACGCGGCTACATCGAAATAAATTCGGTTCCGATGTGGGTACGTGACCGTGATGACAAGCGATTTGCTGATAAGGCAGAGCGCAAAGAAAAAAAAGCACGTAAGGCTAGGCAGTCCCGCGATGAGAAAATCAACGCTCTTATCGATGACCACCCGGTACTAGCATGGTTGTCTTATATCGCTCACGGCGATATTGCAGAAATATTTAATGAATGGAATGAATTTCTAGCTGACATGAATCGCGCCTTGTTTGATAAAGGCGTAATGTCTGAGCGACAAATCTCCGCAGCTGAGAACGCCATTGACCGACTGTTCACCCGCTACACAATCACACAAAAGCGTGAGGCCGATAAGGCTGTGTTAATCAAATCTGGCGTACAAGCGCCTGAAGGTAAAGTTACTGTGACCGGAGAAATTGTCTCAATAAAAGATCAACCGGATAATTACAATTACTATGGTGGCGTCATTTGGAAAATGGTTGTGAAGACAGCTGACGGTTGGGCGGTGTGGGTAACCATTCCTTCCATATTGATTGACTCCGTATCTGCATACAACCTGTCCGGAAATTGGCAGGATCGACTACTACACAAAACAGTGACATTCACTGCAACGCTCACTCGTTCCGATAAAGATCCGTTGTTTGCTTTTGGTAAGCGCCCAACCAAGGCACAACTTGTCAGTAGCTGATTTGCATAGTCAATCAATATCCTAGATACTATAGGATTTTTTGGTTGGCTGTGTTGATTGTCTACAGGAGACAGTCACGATGAGAGGAAATCTTTCAGATGACTACAGAAGTGCAAACGGATCTACAGACTGATAATGTCCAAACCGTTGTTACTCGCGGGGCAGAGTTGCTCGATAGTCGATTTGGTAGTACCGACTGGGCCGGCTATATCGATGTTGAAATTTTCAATATCTCTGAATTTGAAACGTGTGTGCTGGGTCAATTGTTTCCCGACTCAGATTCTGCAGGACACCTT
>Ga0137403_10010840_pt1 | contig 10076 bp, 7 predicted proteins | sample CZOMad2_1_16fung_FD_122057 | JGI IMG/M metagenome (GOLD analysis project Ga0137403, IMG submission 122057) | Vadose zone soil fungal communities from Angelo Coast Range Reserve, California, USA - CZOMad2_1_16fungal (Hybrid Assembly) | ecosystem: Environmental > Terrestrial > Soil > Vadose zone... | reverse complement strand
CGAGCAAGCCGGCTGCTTCTGCTCTGGCAGTGGTCAGATTCCCGGACGCGAGCGACACCTGGGTCGACCCGATCTGCGCCTGCATGCGCCAATACCAGTGCAGGAAGAATTTCGGGGTCACCTTGTGATCCCGGATCTCGTCGAAACAACGGGCTGCCTGGTCATATCGGCCGTGTTCGAGCTCGATGTATCCGCCGGAGAGTCGCGCGATCGTTTGCGGCTGTGCGGAGGGGACGTCTTCACGGGCGTGCATGAGCGCTTCGCACAGCAGCCGCGCGCCGGCGAAGTCAAAACAGAGCGTGTGCAGCCATGCTTCGCGAAACACAAACAGCCACGGATCATAGCCGCTCTTCTCGGCCATGGCCCGGCCCTCCCGGATGATCTCGAGAACCTGTCCGAACTCACCCAGGAACAGCAGTGCGAGCATCTTGACTCCGACGGCACCCAGATAGCCCATGAGGCTTTTGGTTTCCCGCAACTTCTCGCCGGCCGCTCGGGCGCTTTCATCGAAATTGCCCCGCAGGCACTGCACGTACACATAGAACATCTCGTCGTGCTCCGACAGGCATCGCTCGTTCGGCAGACACACCTTGGGAGCAAGTGCTGAACAGATCTCCCAATCCCCGTCTCGCCATCTGTCATAGAGAAGGCGCAGCACGGCCGCCATGAATCGCGCGCGCGCATGGAGCGCGTTTCCTTCGGCATCGTCCGCAATGACTTCGACGGCGCGCTCGACGGCGGCCACGGCCCGGTCCGGATCGATCAGACCGAAGGGCGGCGCCTGACAGATCAGGGCGTGCGCGTGGGCCCCGGCGAGGCCCGCTTGCGCGGCGCGCGTCGCTGCCATTTCGTACGCACCAGCGGACTCCGACATGGATCCCAGAGCATAGTGCACATCTCCAATCCGTTCCAGGACCCGCAGCTCCAGCAGAGTTCGGTCCGCTGCCGCGACTCTGGCCACCACGTCGAGCGCATGTTGAAGCAGTTCGATTGATTCGCGATGCGCGAATCGCCGGGCCTCAATCTCGGCGGTCAGGAGGAGGTAATGGATGGCGCGCCCGTATTCTCGTCCGTGCTCGAAATGCAGGGCGAGGGTGGGGGCCAGTTCCTGTCTGTCGGGCGAATAAAGGGTTTCCAGCTGCTGTGCGACACGCCGGTGCAGTCGCGCGCGACTGACGGCCGACAGGCGCCCATAGAGAAACGCACGATACAGCGAATGTCCGAATTCGTAGTGTGCCGACACCGTTCCATCCGGCAGTTCTTGAATCCCCGCCGAGCGGATGAACCGCCGACTCTCCGCCAGCACCTCGCAGAGCTGCTCAATGCGATCAGGCTCGCTGCCGACACTGTTGGCGATTGCCCAAGCCGAGAAGCTCTCACCGAGGACACATGCGCATTTCAATGTCTCCTGTTCCTCCACATTCAATTGATCGAGCTGGACTTCCAGCATTTGTTGTAAGGTTGGCGGAACACCCGGTTCAATGTCGTCCAAAGGCTTGGTCAGCGTCCAATTGCCCAGGCGTTCAGTCAGGATGCCGTTGCGAACGAAATCCTGAAGGATCGTCACCATGAAGAGAGGATTGCCTCCCGAGTGGCGGTGCACCAGCCGCGCGAGCGCCATAGGCAAGTTGCTGGCGGGAAACTCTGCAGCAAGATACTCACTGACATCGGCCTGCGTCAGGCGTTGCAACTCGCACTCCAGACATAGGCGATGGATCAGGAGGTCTTGCTTCAAGCTTTTCAAGTGATTCTGCGCGCCGGCGATCGCTTCGGTGCGGCACGTGGCCAGGATCATCAGCTTGGCGGGCCCGCGGCGGCGAGCCAGCGCTGAAATGACTCCGAGGGTGGCCGCGTCCGCCCAATGCAGGTCCTCGAGGATCAACAGCAGCGGATGCGCCGCAGCCATGGACTCGAGTGCTTCACAAATCTCGCGCACCATCCGCTCGCCCATGGTGCCGAGCACTTCTCGCTGAAGAGCTTCCTTCTGCTTCAGGCTGAGCAGGGCCGGAAATTGGATCATCCAGGTGGGCGCATGCTTCGCAAGAGTCTGCAGCACCGGGGAGGCGTCGGCCGAGCGGATCAGCTGCCCGACCGCTTCGAGCATCGGATAGTAGGCCTCCTTTCCGCCGAAGACCTCGACGCATTGTCCGCGCGCAATCCTGGAGTTGGACCGCAGCGCCGCGTGGTGTTGGAATGCATCGATGAGAGCAGTCTTTCCGGCACCGGCTTCACCCGTGACGAAGAAGACTTGCCGGAACCCTTGCAGTGCCCGCTCCAGACAGGTGTCGAGCTCCGCTCGTGTCGTGTGGCGTCCCACAATTCTTGTCGGATTGCCGTCCGTCGAGCCGGGTGCAACCGACGCGCTTTCATCGCGCACGGGTGCGATGAACTTGTAGCCGCGCCTTTGCACGGTTTCGATGAAAGCCGGTTTGTCGCGCCGATCACCGAGGACCTTGCGGATTCCGAGGATGTACTTCTTGACGAGTTCCGGGTTCACGTACGACTTCGACCACAGCGCCTCGAGGATCTCGTCAATGCAGTCCTTGCGACTGGCCATCAGAAATCACCACCCATCGGGCAACCGCCCCTAGAGCACGTTGAGCCCTGCACAAACACTTTCCGGCAAGACCGGCAGAAGTTGGGGTCAACGACTGGCGCGACGGAAAGTATTCCAAGCGCAATGAAACCGTCGATCATGGGAGTGACCCGCGCGACGGCCTCGGGCCAGTATTCGAGCAGAGGGTCATGCATCGCCCGCGCAAACCCGCACGCGCCGAGCCCGCCCACACTCCATCCTGTCAGGCGCCCTCGCGATCGTCGCGGACGACGCAATCCGACACGCGGCCTGCAATACGTCCAAATAATTGTACATCGTTTGCACGTCCATTGTCGTTTAAGGTTTTGAACGGCACTGTCGGTCCAGCGCGTGACAACATTGCCTCGACCCAGGCGTAACCGGTAAAATTTAACCAGCAAACAATCGGTCCACTCATATTTGATGAAAAATGATTAAGTATAGATCGAACGGAATTTGCCGAAGGATGAAAAACTCGAGACCGACCGCTACTGACCAAGTTGGCTAATTTACGAGAAACGCAGGGAATTAGCCATTTTCGATGAGTCGCGGGACGGCGCTTCGATGATGTTCCAGCACTGCTTCTTGGCGATCGAGACAAAGGAGCCGGTGAGCGCGAATTCGGAAGTCGTCGTGCGCACCGGGGGCGGCGGCGGATGGGGCGAGCCGCTCGAGCGCGATCCGGAGCGCGTGCGCTGGGATGTGCTCGAGGAATTTGTATCGCAGGAAGCCGCACGGGACTTGTATGGCGTGGCGCTGAGGGAAGACCTTTCGGTCGACCAGGCTGCGACCCGCGAACTGCGGAGGAAACTCGGCCGCGCAGCATGACGGTTCTCGAGCAACTGGGCGCCCATGTCGCCCGCGCCGGAGTCGCGCCGCCGCGCGAGGCGCTGCGGCTCCACGTCGTGGACACCGTGGGCGCCTGGATCGCCGGCAGCGCGACGCCGCAAGGGCGCGCAGTGCTGGAGCTCGGCGTGAATCGCGACGCCATGCCCGATCGCGTCGCCACGCACTGCGCGCTCGCGCGCTTGAGCGAGATCGACGACATTCACCTCGCTTCGGGCATCACGCCCGGGTCGCTCATCGTTCCCTCCGCGCTGACGATCGCCGCGTCGCTCGGCCGGGAGGGCGCGGCGCTCGCCGAAGCCATAGCGGTCGGCTACGACGCGATGGTCCGGCTGGGCTCAGGCTTAGGCGGACCTTCGATTCTCACCCGCGGGATCTGGCCGACCTACCTCGCTGCGCCCTTCGGTGTCGCGGCAGTCGCGTCGCGTCTTCTGGGCCTGACGGAGACGCAGGCGGCCCATGCGCTCGGCATCGCGATCGCGTTCTCGTCGCCCGGAGTCGGGCGTCCGACCGGCACCGCGACGTCGCGCTGGCTCGCGATCGGGAACGCCGCGCGCAATGGCGTCACTGCCGCGCTGTCGGCGCAGAGCGGTTTCACCGCAGATCTGCGCATCCTCGAGGGAGAATTCTTTACCTCGATCTACGGCGTCTCGCCGAATCAGGCGTCGCTCCTGGACGATCGCCCGGTGCTGAGCGAGGTGAGCTTCAAGCCCTGGTGCGCGGCGAAGCAGACCATGGCCGCGGCCCAGGCCCTGAGGGAGATGATCGAGGAAGGCGTGCCGCCTTGGACGATGTCGAATCTCGTCGTGGCCGTCCCGCCGCCTTATCTCAAGATGATCGATCATGGGGTCGTGGCGGGCGAGCGCGCGTCGTACCTCACCAGCGTCTCCTACCAGATGGCCCTGGTCGCCCTCCATCCGGACGCCACCATCGACGTCAGGCAGACGCCGGAGTCCGTTCCCGCGGAGATCCGGGACTTCATGGGGAAGATTTCGGTGAGAGCGGACGAGGATCTTCTGCGGCACTATCCAAAATCGTGGCCGGCACGGGTTGCCGTCACGACCGCGAGCGCCCGGCACGAGAAGCTCGTCCTTCACGTTCCGGGAGACCCCGAACGGACGCTGGACGAATCGCAGGTCGCGGCGAAATTCTGGCGCCTTGTCGCGCCGCTGGTCGGCGATCGCGCTTCGGAGGAGTTGCTGCGCCTGAGCAACGGCGCGCTCGATGGAGGGGGCGCCAAGGCTCTGCTCGCAGCGATGGAGCGGTCTGCCGCGGCGCTCGGCTAGGCGGAAAAAGCCTGAATCCCGGTTTGAGCTCGCCCCAGTATGAGCGCGTGGATGTCGTGCGTCCCCTCGTAGGTGTTCACCACCTCGAGGTTCACCAGGTGGCGAACCACTCCGAACTCGTCCGAGATCCCGTTTCCGCCCAGCATGTCGCGCGCCATGCGCGCGATGTCGAGCGCCTTGCCGCATGAGTTGCGTTTCATGATCGAGGTGATCTCGGGAGTATCGGTGCCTTCGTCCTTCATGCGGCCGAAGCGCAGCACGCCCTGCAGCCCGAGGCAGATTTCGGTCTGCATGTCGGCGAGCTTTTTCTGGACCAGCTGGTTCGCGGCGAGCGGCCGGCCGAACTGCTTGCGATCGAGCACGTACTGGCGCGCCCGGTGCCAGCAATCCTCGGCCGCGCCCAGCGCGCCCCAGGCGATGCCGTAGCGCGCAGCGTTGAGGCAGGTGAAGGGGCCCTTCAGGCCGTCGACGCCGGGGAGCAGGTTCTCTTCCGGCACGAACACCTCGTCCATCACGACTTCGCCGGTGATCGAGGTGCGCAGGCCCACTTTGCCGTGGATCGCGGGCGCCGAGAGTCCCTTCGCGCCTTTTTCGGCGAGGAAGCCGCGGATGCGTCCGTCCGCGGTCTTCGCCCAGATGAGAAACAGATCGGCGATCGGCGCGTTGCTGATCCAGGTCTTGGAGCCGCTCAAGCTGTAGCCGCCCGGGACTTTCTTCGCGCGCGTCTCCATGCTCGCCGGGTCGGAGCCGTGGTTGGGCTCGGTCAAGCCGAAGCAGCCGATCAGCTCCCCTTTGCCGAGCTTCGGGAGGTATTTCTTCTTTTGCGCTTCGGAGCCGAATTCATGGATCGGCGTCATGACGAGCGAGCTCTGCACGCTCATCGTCGATCGGTATCCCGAATCCACGCGCTCGAGCTCGCGCGCGATCAGCCCGTAGCTCACGTAGTTGATGCCGGCGCCGCCGTATTCGGCGGGAAGCGTGGGTCCCAGGAACCCGAGCGCGCCCATCTCGCGCAGAAGCGAGGGATCGGGCTTCTCGTTGCGGAACGCCTCCAGGACGCGCGGGGCTAGCTTCCCTTGAGCGAATGCGCGCGCGACATCGCGCACCATGCGCTCTGCTTCAGTGAGCTGCGCCTCGAGCAGCAGCGGATCGTGCCAGGCGAACTCGGCCTTCTTGGGCTTGGATTTGAGCGGGGCGTTCATGCAGCTGTCTCCGGTGACGATCTCGAAAAAAATCAGGCCTCGGCAGTCAGCAATGATACGCCGAGCATGGCGCGGCGCTTCAGCCACGGGCTCGGGCGATAGCGCGGGTCGCCGTAGAATTCGTGCAGCGCTTCCAGTATGTCCAGAACGGCGCCCGCTCCGATCGCGTCGCCCCAGGCGAGCGGCCCCTGCGGATAGCCCAGGCCGAGCGTCACGGCCAGATCGATGTCGGCGGGCGAGGCGATGCGCTGCTGCGCGATGTCGCAGGCGATGTTGACGATCTGGGCGATCACGCGCTGCGCTACGAATCCCGGGGAGTCGCGAATGACCGTGACGGGAATGCCGTCGCCGGCGAAGAGGCCGTGAGCGGCATCCCTCATCTGCGCGCTCGTGACCGGCGTGGTCATAAGGGTGCGGCGCTTGTCCAGCCCGAAAAGGCAGTCGACGGCAACGGTTCGCGCGGGGTCCAGCTCCTGATCGATCGCGATCGAGGTCGCGTCGTCCCCGATCGGCGCAATCAGGCAGAGCGAATCCCGCCAGGGCTGGCGGCCGCTGTCGACCTCGACCTCCAGACTTTCGACGAATTTCGATAATTGCTCGCCCAGGTCTATCGGGCTGACCCAGACGCGTCTCGACCTTGCCGTCGGCGCCGGTGGCTCGGGAATCTCCTTTTTCCGGCCTTCTTCATAGCGGTAGAAGCCGCTGCCCGATTTGCGTCCGAGGAGGCCCGCGGCGACGCGCTGGCCGGTGAGGGGCGAGGGGCGATAGCGCGGCTCCTCGTAATACTGGCGGTAGATCGATTCCATCACCGGGTGGGAGACGTCCAGGCCCGTCAGGTCGAGCAGCTCGAAGGGGCCCAGGCGGAAGCCGGCGCAATCGCGAAGGATGCGGTCGATCTCGTGGAATTCCGCGATGCCTTCCCCGAGAATGCGCAGCGCCTCGGTGCCGTAGCCGCGCCCCGCGTGGTTGACGATGAAGCCGGGCGTGTCCTTCGCGCGCACCGGCCTGTGTCCGCAGCGCAGCGCGAGCGCGACCAGCGCCTCGTCGACCCAGGGGGCGGTCGAGAGGCCGTCCACCACCTCGACGACTTTCATCAGCGGCACGGGATTGAAGAAATGAAAGCCGGCGATGCGCTCGGGGCGTTTGCACGCCGCGGCGATCGCGGTGATCGAAAAAGACGAGGTGTTGGACGCCATCAGGCAGTCCTCGGGCACGATTTCTTCCAATGAACGGAACAGCTCGCGCTTGGTCTCCAGGTTCTCGGCCACCGCCTCGATGACGATGGGGCAGGAGGAAAGCGCCTGGAGCGAATCGCACAGGACCAGGTTCGCCTCCGCCCGCGTAACCGCGTCCCGCTCGATGCGGCCTTTGTCGGCGAGCCTGGCGAGCTGCGCGGACACGGACTCCTTGGCCTCCCGCGCGGCGCCCGGGCGGCTGTCGTGGAGCAGCACGCGGATTCCCGCCTGCGCGGCGATCTGGGCGATGCCGCGCCCCATGACGCCGGTGCCGATCACCGCCAGGCTGAGATCGGGTCGGGAAACGTCGAGGGCCATTGAGAAAGGCGGGAAAGGGCCGATTTTACGTGTTTCGACCGGATCCCGCGGCGCGTTGACGTTCCAGCGCGTTTTCGGCAAGCTTGCGCGGTTCGGCTACCGGAGGAAGAGCCGCATGCATTCGCTGGCACGCACGCTCGCGCTCGGGCTCGTCTTGCCGCTGTCGGCGATGGCGCAGGAATTTCCGTCCAGGCCGATCACCCTGATCTGCCCCTGGCCCGCGGGCGGCTCGACCGATACCCATCTGCGGCGTTTCGCCGAGATCGCCGCGAAATACGTCGGCCAGCCGGTCCTGATCGAGAACCGGCCCGGCGGCGGCGGGACGATAGGGCCGGGCCACGTCGCGCAGACCGCCAAGCCCGACGGCTATACGCTCTCGCAGATGCACATGGGCGCCTTCCGCGTCCCGCACATGCAGAAGCTCCCCTGGGACCCGGTGCGCGACTTCACTTACATCATCGGTCTGACGGGCTATACCTTCGGCGTGGTGGTGAAGAGCGAGTCGCCGTTCAAATCCTTTCGCGATCTCCTCGACTATGCCAAAGCGAACCCGGGCAAGATGTCCTACGGGTCCACCGGCGCCGGCACTTCGCCCCATCTGCTGATGGAGGAAGTGTCGATGAAGACCGGGGTCGAGTTTCTGCACGTGCCGTTCAAGGGCAACGCGGATTCGACGCAGGCGCTCCTCGGCGGCCATATCATGGCGCAGTCGGATTCCAGCGGCTGGGGGCGTTTCGTCGACGCGGGCCAGTTCAGGCTGCTGGTGACTTTCGGGACCCGGCGCACCAAGCACTGGCCCAGCGTACCCACCGCGAACGACCTCGGTCTCGACATGGTCTACAGCTCTCCCTACGGTATCGTCGGTCCGCGCGGCCTGGAGCCGCGCATCGTCAAGATCCTGCACGATGGCTTCAAGAAGACGCTCGACGACCCCGAGAATCTGAAGGTCCTCGATCAGCTGGATCAGGAGCTGTGGTACCAGTCGAGCGAGGACTACGCGAAGTACGCCCGCGAGACTTTCCAGAAGGAGCGGGCCTTGATCGAGCGGCTGGGGCTGCTCGCAAAATAGAGAAGCGCAAAGAGGAGGCTGCCATGTTCAACAAGATCCTGCTGGCGTACAACGGCTCGCGCGAAGGCAAGTCGGCCCTGCTCGCCTGCGCCGAGATCGCCAAGTTCGCAAAATCGGAAACACACCTCCTCGCGGTGGCCGGGATGCCCTCGAGCATGTTCCTGACCGAGGGTTTTCTGCCCGAGGAGCTCCTCGAAGAGGAGAAGAAGCGCGCTCAGGAGATATTGAACGAAGGCATCGCGCAGCTGAAGAAAAAAGGATTCACCGTCGCCGGGCACCTCGCGGTCGGCGAGCCGGTCGAGGAGATCAGCCGCCTCGCCGCGGAGCTGAAGTGCGACCTCATCGTGGTCGGGCACAAGCAGAAGGCCGCGTTCGGCTCGCGGTGGTGGCGGGGGTCGGTGGGGAAGACGCTGCTCGATCACGCGCCGTGCAGTATTTTTGTGGCGCAGACGCGGGATTGAGACTGCGGTAGCGTCGAACGGCGGTGACGCACTATTTACGAAATCGTCCGGGGCGCAGCGGATGCTTCGGTCTATTGCGCCGCCTGACCCATATCCTCCTTGTTCCGCACAGAACGATAAGGTGATATTCAAACCCCTGCCCCCAGCGGGCGATTACTGTTTAGGCTGTTGCTGCCCTTGATCCAAGCGATACCACCATTTTCGGCGGCGGGGTCTGGCAAAAGCTTTCTCAAAGTCTCAGAATTAAAGACCTCCTTGAGCTTCTTGGGAGTCCATTCTTCGAATCTCACCTCAGTAGCCGTTACCTGTCCAGGCCAGGTTACCTGAAGCAGTAAGTAGACGTTGCCAGAGTGAACAACATATGGAGGAGGCGTGTCAGCAATCTTGAATGGTTGCTTGATCAAGCTGTCGAGCGCCCACATTTTGGGAGCCAATGCACTTTGATACACCGCCTGCTTCATCTCGTCTCCGTTTGCGTCTAGGCACACTATAGAGAAAGCAGGAAGAGCCACCGCCAAGAAGATAAGATAGCGTTTTAGCATCAGCGTACCTCCTACGGCGACGACGTGTAAACCAAACCCCTTCCACTGCTGCCGCCCGGCCAATCACCACTTGGTGTGGCAACGCGCACTGGGATCGGTCCAGTAACCAAGTTATATTGCTGCACTAGGTTTTGGAGCGTGTCGTACGTCCAGTGTCGGCAATTATTCAGAAGAAGATTGTACGTTCCCGGTGTGCCAATAGAATCAGCCAACAGGTTTGTAATTTGCTCAGCTTGATTGGGCGTAAGGGGATAATACCTGAGAATCTGCCCTCCGGTAATTGTATCCAAATATACAGCGCCCTGGCCTCCCAGCAGCGGGCCACTCTCATGTCCGAAGCTAAAAGTGTTATTGATCCCGAGCGGTTCGCCGACACCCAGACTCAGATGAGGGCCGACTTCCTCAGGGGAAGAGCCCTCGATCCACAGGCCGTATCTAGAATTGCTTGCTGCTGCTTCCTGAGGTGCTGACAGCCCGCTAAGGAGATACGTAAACGCCCCGGTGACCGCACCGTTCGCAAATTTACCACCACCCAGACGACT
>Ga0137403_10010839_pt1 | contig 10076 bp, 4 predicted proteins | sample CZOMad2_1_16fung_FD_122057 | JGI IMG/M metagenome (GOLD analysis project Ga0137403, IMG submission 122057) | Vadose zone soil fungal communities from Angelo Coast Range Reserve, California, USA - CZOMad2_1_16fungal (Hybrid Assembly) | ecosystem: Environmental > Terrestrial > Soil > Vadose zone... | reverse complement strand
AGCCTGCTCCCGCCTGCTCCCGCCTGCTCCCGCCTGCTCCCGCCTGCTCCCGCCTGCTCCCGCCTGCTTCAGCGTTGACACGCGACCGTAAGGCCGTCAAACTACCGAGCTTAGAGCACGACGTCAATCACCGGCCGAAGGTGCGGGGGCCGGTCGTCCCTCCCCCGGAGCACCGCATTTTACTTCGCCCCGTTCACCACGCCTGGCCGGGCCTGCGGCGCCTCGCGCCCGGTATCGTTGCCCTCCTGATCCCACTCGCGCCGTTCCGGTCGGCCGGCGCACAGCAGCCGGACCGGGTGGTGCGGCAGCTTAAGTTCGAAGGCAACAAGGCGATCCCAAAAACGACTCTGGCCGCGGCGATCGGCACCACCAACTCGAGCTGGTTCGCCACCTCGCCGCTGGTGCGCTGGATCCACCTCGGCGCCAAGCGCTACTTCAGCGAGACCGAGTTTCGGCGCGACGTCCTCCGGCTCGCGGTGCTCTACAAGCGGAGCGGTTTCCCCGACGTGGCGGTGGACACGGCGGTCCGGCGAACCGACGAAGATGCTTACGTCACCTTCCGGATCCACGAGGGCCGGCCGATCCGCATCTCCAAGGTCACCATCCGGGGCGTCGACTCGCTCCGGGAGCGGGCCCAGGACCGGCTGGTGCTGGATCTGCCGTTGCGCGAGGGGGACGTGTTCAATCGGTACGTGATGCAGGTCAGCGCCGACACGCTCACCACCCGGCTCAAGAACCACGGCTATCCCGAGGCCGCGGTCTACACCAGCTTCGAGAGCAGCCGCACGGACTACACCGCCAGCGTGAGCTTCGACGTGGACCCAGGCCGGCGGGCGCGTTTCGGCCAGGTTCGGGTCATAGGGGTTGAGCGGCTGGATTCGTCGGTCGTTCCCAACCTTCTCGTGGCCCGCACCGGCCGGCCGTACTCCCGGGACCTGCTCTTCGAGAGCCAACGCAACCTCTATAAGAGCGACCTGGTCCGCTCGGCCACGGTGGGCATCGATTCGACCCACTACACGCCGGGCAACGACACGGTGCCGGTCCTGGTGCGGCTCACCGAGAGCCGGCCATTTCGTCTCCGCACCGGGCTGGGGTACGCGACCACCGAGTGCTTTCGCGGTCAGGGGGCTTTCACGGTGCGCGACTTCTTCGGTCAGGGACGGGTGTTCGAGCTGTCCGGCAACGTGTCGCGGATCGGGGTGGGCCGCCCGTTCGACTTCGGGCTCGATAAGAACATCTGCAGCGTCTCCCAGGAGGACTCGATCGGCTCGAGCCGCTTCAACTACCAGCTCTCCGCCACGATCCGCCGGCCCGCGTTCGTGTCGCCCAACAATACCCTGAGCCTGACCGCATTTGCCGAACGGCGCTCGGAGTTCAAGGTGTACCTGCGGAGCGACATCGGGGCGACGGTCGAGATCATGCACGAGACGCCACGCCGGCGGTTCCCGCTGTCGCTCTCCTACACCATCTCCTACGGTCGGACCGAGGCCACGGCTGCGAGCTTCTGTGCGTTCTTCAACGCGTGTACCCCCGATGTCATCGCCCAGCTGGAAGAGCGCCGCCTGCTGGCGGCGCTCACCGCGCAGATAACCGTCCCCCGGGCCAACAGTCCTATCGAACCGACCCGGGGCTACAATGCCAGCCTGGAAGTCACCAACGCATCGAAGATTCTGGGCTCCTCCGAGCTGGAGCAGTTTACCCGGATCCTGGCCGATGCGGCCTGGTATCGCCAGCTCACCCGTGGCGTGGTGTTCAGCTGGCATGTTCGCGGCGGCGTGATCTTCTCGCCGAGAGTGGCGCTGGGAACCCAGACCAATGCGTTCGTGCCGCCGGAGCAGCGCTTCTACGCCGGGGGCCCCAACGATGTGCGCGGCTTCCGGCGCAACGAGCTGGGTCCGGTGGTATACGTGGTGCGAGACAGCACGTTGATGAATGCAGGCTCGCCCGCGGCCCTGTCGCCCGATTCGGTTCAGGTCGCGCCCACCGGCGGCAACTCCCTCGTCGTGGGCAACGTCGAGCTCCGGTTTCCCTCGCCGATCCTCGCGACGAGAATGCGGCTGGCGGCGTTTGTGGACGGTGGGATGCTGTGGGAGCGTGGCCGGCCGGATCTGGCACCGGCGACGCTCCGGATCACACCGGGCTTCGGGCTCCGGATCGCGACGCCGCTGGGCCCAGCGCGACTCGACCTGGCCTACAACCCATACTCGCTGCTCCGGGGCACCCTGTTCCAGACCGACCCGGCCGGTAACCTGACCACGGTGCAGGACAACTTTGCGGTCGATCGCCGCTCCCGAATCTTCGGCGTGCCGATCACGGTGCAGTTCTCGGTGGGGCAACCGTTCTGATGCGGCGCTTCCTCGCACGCTTCGTGTTTGTCATCGTGGTGGGCTCGGTGGCCGCCGTGTTCGGCGTGGTGACGGCACTCATCCTCACGCCGCCGGGGCGCGACCTGCTTGCCCGGGAGGTCTCGAGCGAGTTGAGCCGGGTGCTCCTCGGCTCGGTGCAGATCGGCTCGATCTCCGGCTCCTTCCTGTACGACCTCACGCTCGACGGGCTGGTGGTCCGGGACACGAGCGGCGTGCTGCTGGCCGACCTGCCGCACGTCCGGGTGGGCTATCGGGTGCCCACCTTCTTCGCCCGCCGGTTCGTGCTCGCGCGGCTCGAGGTGGACCGTCCCACGCTTCAGCTGGTCAAGCACCGCAGCGGCCGCATGAACTACGAAGAGGTGCTGCGCCTCGGCGGGCACGGCGGCGGCACCTCGCCGCTGATCGAGTTTCGCGAGGTGCAAGTACGGGACGGGACCCTGCGGATTCTGCTGCCGTGGTCGCCGCCTTCCCGGCTCAAGACGGAGCAGCAGCGGGACTCCGCCCTGGCGGCGGAGCGGGCCCGGCTGGGACGGGTGATCGAATCAGGACCCGAGGGATTGCGGCGGGTGATCGACGTCGCCGACCTGACCGCGTCGTTCGCGCGGCTCCGGATCAGCACGCCCGATCACAAGCCGTTCACCGCGGACATCGACACCCTTGCGGCCCGGGTGAGCGACCCGCAGCTGGTGCTCCGTGATGGGGCCGGCCGGGTGCGCCTGGCGGGCGATAGCGTGGTGTTCAGCCTCCGCCGGGGTGCGCTGCCCCACACCCGGTTCACCGGCGGCGGCGCCGTCACCTGGCCCCACGACACGACTCTCTACGACTTCCAGGTGGTCGCTCCCCAGGCGAGCCTGGCCGATCTGCGCTGGATCTCGCCCAACTTTCCCGACTTGTCCGGCCGAGCCGTGGTGGCCGCCCGCTCCGAGACCGGGACCCGCACCGCTTTCGTCGTCACCAACCTCCATCTCGCGCGGGGACCGACCCGGGTGGACGGACAGCTCACCGCGATCGACGACCGCCTTCGGGGCCTGGGTGTGCGGGACCTGCGGCTCACCCACACCGCCCTCGACCTGGACGAGCTCCGCCCATTCGTGCCCGGCCTGCCGTTCTTCGGCACGCTGAGCGGCACCACCTCGGCGTCGGGCTACCTCGACGCGCTGACCGTCCGGATGGACTGGCAGTTCGCCGACGAGGAGGTCGCCGGGAGGCCGGTGACCCACATCGTAGGGGAGGGTGGGATCAGCGCGGGTCCGGGAAAGGGCCTGGCCTTTCACGACCTCACCGTGAGTGAGTCGGATATCGACCTGGGCACCGTACGAAGGCTGGTGCCCGCCGTTATCCTCCAGGGCCGGCTCGCCGCGACCGGCACGCTGAACGGCCCGCTTCGCGATGTGACCTTCGAGGGAACCGCGCAGCACCGGGACGGAAATGGCCCACCGAGTGAGCTCGAGGGCACGGTGCACCTCGACACCCGGCGCGATACCCTCGCGCTCGTCACCGACGTCGCGTTGCAGCCGCTCTCGTTCGATGGCATCCGGCGCGCGTTCCCCTCGCTCGCGAGCCGAGGCTCGCTCACCGGCCGGGTGCGGCTGAACGGCACCCTGGCCCACCTCGCGGTCGATGCGTCGCTGAGCGGTGAGATCGGAACGCTGGAGGCCCGCGGCGGCGCCACCGTCGAGCCGCCTCGGTGGGGGGCCAATGATCTCCAACTGGAGTTCCAGCGCCTGGACCTCGCCGCGCTGCGCGGGACCGGGCCCACCACCAGCCTGAACGGCGCACTGGGCATCACCGGCGTGACCGACACGGCGCGCGCGCCGGACGGCGACTTCGACCTGACGCTGGGCCCGGGCCGAGTGCGCGATCTCCGGCTGGACACGCTCCGGGCCCGTGGATCGGTGCACGACAGCCTCATCACCCTCGATACGCTGGAAGGCCGCATCGCGCGGGTCGCTGCCCGGGGCCGGGGCACTATCGGATGGAGCCAGCCGCACGAGGGCCGCATGGCGTTCGACCTCCAGGCGGACAGCCTGGGCGGCTTCGACTCCCTGCTCACCGCCTGGACCGGCTTGTCCCGCGACACGGCGCACGATGCCGTCCCGTTGGGGGGCGCGGCGCAAGGCTCGCTGACCCTGGCCCGCAGCCTCGACTCGCTCGACGTCGCGGCTTCCTTCGAGGGGAAGCATCTCGCGTGGAGCACGCTGCGTGCCCCCGCGGCAATTGGTGCGTTCACCTATGTCGGTGGCCGGCGACCGGTGATCACCGCTGCCTTCGGCGTCGATTCCCTCGCGATGCGGGAGCGGGTGTTCCGGCGTCTCGGCCTGCAGGCGCGAGGGCACACCGATTCGCTCGAGTGGAACGGCGCGGTGGCCCTGGGAAACGAAGTGCCGTCCCGCCTGGTCGGCGGCGGCCGCTGGTGGCACCGCGGCAAAGATCAACGATTCGCGGTAGACACGTTCGAGGCGCGGCTTGCGGCGCGCACCTGGCGGCTCGACGCCCCGGCCGTGATCACCTTCTCCGACTCGGCGCCGTCGCTCACGCCGGTGACATTGGAGACGGACGACGGGTCCGGGCGGCTGACGGTGGCCGGCCGTCCGCCGGGCAACGCCCCCGGCGCGCTTCGGCTGGATGCGTTCGGCATCGGACTGCGAGACCTGTACGGGCTCCTCCAGCGCGACACCACCGGCGTGGGCGGGGCGTTGGGCTTCACGCTCGACGTCAGTGGCACGGCGCGCGACCCGGTCATCGGCGGCAACGCTCGGCTGGAAGACGCGGTGGTCCGCGAGGCCCGAGTCCCCTTTGCCCATGTGATCGTGGGGTACAAGGACCGCCGCCTCACCGCGCACGCGGGCCTCATTCGGACCGGCACCGAGCTGTTCGAGGTGAACGCGGACCTCCCGATGGATCTCGGGTTCACCGGGGTCAAGCAGCGGCTGCTCGACGGGCCGATCAGTGTCCGGGCTCGGGCCGACAGCGCCGATCTCAGTCTGCTCGAGGCAGTGGTCACCGGGATCCGGGACGTGGAGGGTCAGTTCGTGGCTGGAGCCGAGATCAAGGGCACCTGGGCCACGCCGGAGATCAGCGGGTTCGTCGACGTGACCCACGGGGCAATGACGATCCCCGGCATCGGCGTGCGCTACGGCTCCATCCTGGGCCGCGGTGAGCTTCGGGGCGACTCGCTCCTGGTTCCTTACGCCCTGGTCACCAGCGGCGGCGGCACGCTCCAGATCACCGGTGGCGTGCGGTTCGACAGTCTCTCGCACCCGCTGCTCAATCTCGATCTCGAGGCGAACCGGTTTCAGGCGCTCAGTATCCGCAACTTTCTCGACCTCACGGCGAGTGGGCAGGTCCAGCTCCGGGGGCCGGCGCTCAACGCGACCGCCACCGGCAGGGCCACGGTGGACCAGGGCGTGTTCTACTTTGCCGATCTCATCAACAAGCAGGTGATCAACCTCGAGGACCCCACCATCGCCGATCTGGTGGACACCTCGCTGGTACGGCGAGCCAATCTGGGCTCGGGCATCCAGAACCGCTTGCTCGACTCGCTCACGGTCAACGACCTGCAGCTCACCATGGGCCCGGGCGTGTTTCTCCGGTCTACCGAGGCGAACATCCAGCTGGCCGGGCGGCTGACGGTGAACAAGATCCGCCGGGAGTACCGCCCGGTCGGCACCCTCGACGCGGTGCGGGGGACCTACGCCCTCAAGATCGGCCCGGTCACCCGGGATTTCACCGTGGACAGCGGATCGGTCCGCTACTTCGGCACGCCCGACCTGAACGCGGAGCTCAACATCGCCGCGCGGCACATAGTGCGGACCGTGCGCACCAACGAGGAGATCCCCGTCGTCGCCCTGATCACGGGGACGCTGTTCAGCCCCAAGCTCTCGCTCGAGAGCCCGGTGCGGCCGCCGATACCCGAGACCGACCTGGCCTCGTATCTGGTCTTCGGCGCACCGGCTTCGGACGCGGTGGCGGCCGGGCAGGCGACCGCGCTGCAGAGCGCTCTCGCCGCTTTCTCCAGCGAAGTCGAGCGCTTCCTGATCTCCGACCTGGGCGTGCCGATCGATTACGTCGAGTTCCAGCCCGGCATCAGCGCGGGCGGCGGCGCGGCGGTCAGCCGGTTCGCTTTCGGCTGGCGGGTCGGCAGCAGGAGCTTCGTCACGCTGAACGCGGGCTTCTGCGGCGGCACCAACCAGTCCAACACCTTTGGTGCGCAAAACTTTGGCGCCAGCTTCGAGTACCGCTTCAGCCGATCGTGGCGATTCCAGACCAGCTTCGAGCCTACCTTCACGACCTGCTCGGTAGCCGGCTACAACCCCTATCTGTCCACCAGCCCCTACCAGGTCGGCGCCGACGTCTTCTGGGAGAAAGAGTTCTAGGTGGCTCGCGCGCTGTTGATCACCAACCCCGCCGCCGCTCGCACCCAGCCGCTCGCCGTGAACGTGGTCCGCGACGCGCTCAAGGCGGCCGGCTGGCAGACCGAGCTGCTCGCGACCGGCGGCTCCGGCGACGCTCGGCGACTGGCGGAGTACGGGCTGGCGGACGGGGTCGACCTGGTGGCCGTCTTCGGCGGCGACGGCACGACCATGCAGGCCGCCGCCGCCCTGGTCGGGACCGAGGTAGCGCTCGGCGTCATCCCGGGCGGCACCGGCAACCTGCTCGCCGGGAACCTCCGGATTCCGGCCTCTCCGCTGCGCGCGGCTGAAGTGCTGGTTCGGGGACGCACTCGCAGGATCGACCTGGGGCGCATGGAGCGGCTCAGCGGGGTCCACTACTTCGCGGTGGCGTGCGGCGCCGGTATGGACGCCCGGGTAATGGCGGAGACCGCCTCCGAGCACAAACGCCGCTGGGGCATGGCGGCCTACGTCGCCACCACGCTTCGGCTCATCGGCGACGTCCGCAGCACGGCGCACCACGTCACGGTGGACGGGGTGGACTACGAGGCGACCGCGGCGATGATCCTGGTCGCCAACTGCGGCGAGGTGATCCCTCCCTTCATCCGGCTGGGGGCCGCGATCTCGCCGGACGACGGCCTGCTCGACGTCGTGGTGATGCGGGCCGACAGCGTCGGCGAGAGCGTGCGGGCGGTGTGGGAGCTGTTGCGCGCACGGGGCCCGATCGGCCGGGCTCAGGGGCTCATCGGCTACGCCAGGGGCCGCGAGATCACGGTGGCCTCCGCCACGCCCGAGCCGGTGCAGCTCGACGGCGAGCCGGAAGGCGAAACCCCGTTTACCGCCACGGTGGTCCCGGGTGCCATCCGGGTCGTGGTCCCCGGGCCCGACTGAGCGGGCTCGGCGCTGTTCCTTTCTTTGACAGTCGGTGCTAAGTTGCATGGGTCCTGTAGTGTCAAAAGCAAGCCACCTCTCCGCGCCGGCCCCCCCAGAGGCTCTGGTGTAGATGGCTGATTCAGTCCTCCTGATCGACGACGACGTCGACGTTCTGCGCGCGATCGGTAACTACTTCGAGCGCTTGGGCTACGAAGTAACCCGGGAGCTGAGCGGTGAAGCCGGGCTCGCGACTTTCGACCGGCTGCGCCCGGACGTGGTGATCCTCGACCTCCGTTTGCCCGGAATGGATGGGATGGAGGTCCTGGAGCACCTGCGCCAGCGCAGCGCTGCCGTCATTCTGCTCACCGGTCATAGCGACGTTCCCACCGCGGTCAGGGCCATGCAGCTCGGGGCCGAGAACTTCCTTACCAAGCCGGTGGACATGGCCCACCTGGCTGTGGCCACCGCCCGGATTGCCGACAAGGTCCGCCTGCGCCGCGTCAACGAGGCGCTGCTGGGCCAGACCGCGGCCGGGCACGGGCTCGACTCCCTGGGGACGTCGTCCGCCATGCAGGAGTTTGCCCACCAGGTGGCGCTGCTGGCGCAGAGCGACCGGACCACCGTGCTGCTCACCGGCGAGAGCGGCACGGGCAAGGGTTGGGTCGCCCGGATGATCCATGACCTGAGCCCGCGGGCCAAGGCGCCGTTCGTCGAGGTGAACTGCGCCGGGCTCAACGCGACCTTTCTCGACTCCGAGCTGTTCGGCCACGAGAAGGGGGCGTTCACCGACGCCAAGGATCGCAAGCAGGGGCTGTTCGAGATCGCCGACCACGGGACCATTTTTCTCGACGAGATCGGCGACCTCGCGCCTGAGCTGCAGCCCAAGCTGCTGAAGGTGCTCGAGACCAAAACCTTTCGCCGGCTGGGCGGTACTCGCGAGATCACGGTGGACGTGCGGCTGATCGCGGCCACCAACAAGAACCTCCAGCACGAGGTCGAGACCGCTCAGTTTCGGGAAGACCTCTATTACCGATTGAGCGTCATGCCGCTGCAGCTGCCCGCCGTGCGAGATCGCTCCCGGGAGGACCGCCTGGCGCTCGTCACTCGGCTCATGAACGATCTCCGGACCGAGCTGCCGGAGGCGCCGGGGGCGTTCTCCAGCGAGGTGATCGAGCGGCTGCTGGTTTACGGCTGGCCCGGGAACGTGCGCGAGATGCGCAACGTGCTCGAGCGCGCGATGATCCTGGGCCGGGGCCAGTCGTCCATCACGGTGGAGCACCTGCCGGGAGAGTTCCGGGCCCGCCCGGGCATCGGCGACCGGCGGCACACCCCGCTCAGCCTGGACGACCTCGAGCGGCAGCACATCGAGCGCACCTTGAAGCACCACGGGGGGAACCGGACCCGGGCCGCTCAGGAGCTCGGCATCTCCCGCGCCACTCTTATCAACAAGATCAAGCGCTACACCATCAGTGCCTGAGTCCCCGATGACGCAGCACTACCATCCCAAGGAAAAGGACGCGATGCGGTGCCGGGCCTGCGACCGCGAGGAGCGCGCCTCGGAGGGCTATCCCTGCGTGGACTGCGGCACCTTCATCTGCCTCATCTGCACCTTCCGCGGCGTGACCCGATGCTCGGCGTGCGCCGCGAAAGGCGGGCAGGCGCCCACCTGAGCACGGTCGTCGTTCTCGCCGCGATCAGCCCGCTGTTCGCGGAGCCGAGTCTCCGCGCGGAGCAAGTCTCCCAGTTGGTTCTAGGTGACACTGCGGAGACGATCGAGGCCAAGGCCGAGTGGCGCCGGGTACGGCTCGACCGCGATGGCTACGAGGGCTGGGTCCACCGGGGCTACGTGCGCGAGTGGACCCGGCGGGAGAGCGACGCCTGGAACGAGCGCGCCCGGGGCTGGAGCGAGGGCGCCGAGCTCGACGTGGGCGGCAAGCGGGTGCGCCTGCCGCTCCGGGCCCGCGTGGCGCTGGTCCCCGACGGCGTGCTGCTGCCGGACGGGCGGGCAGGTCCGGTGGTGCAGGGCGCGGTGCGGCGGTTTGCCGAGGTCACGGCCGAATCGCGCGCGATGCCGGCGGAAGAGTGGGCGGCGCGCCGGTTCCTGGGCGCGCCCTACCAGTGGGGCGGGGTGACGCCCTGGGGAGTGGACTGCTCCGGGCTGGTGCAGACCACCTTTGCTGCCCGAGGGCTCGTGCTCCCGCGCGACTCGGCACAACAGGCGACAGCCGGCGACGAGGTGGCCACGACGGCGCTCGGACCCGGCGATCTGCTCTTCTTCCGGGGCGAGTTCGGGAACGGAATCACCCATGTCGCCTTCGCGGCGGCGGGAGAAACGCTGGTGCACGCGGCCGTCGCCTGCGGCGGGGTGGTGCGCGAGTCCTGGCGGCCGGGCACGAGGGCCGCGGCCCTGCGCGAGCGCCTGGGGGTGGTGCGGCGGGTGGGGGGG
>Ga0137403_10010838_pt1 | contig 10077 bp, 6 predicted proteins | sample CZOMad2_1_16fung_FD_122057 | JGI IMG/M metagenome (GOLD analysis project Ga0137403, IMG submission 122057) | Vadose zone soil fungal communities from Angelo Coast Range Reserve, California, USA - CZOMad2_1_16fungal (Hybrid Assembly) | ecosystem: Environmental > Terrestrial > Soil > Vadose zone... | reverse complement strand
GGAGACCATCGAGGTTCCCAACCCCGATCGCGACGGGCGTGAGAGGCTGTTCCGGCTGTTCCTGAGCAAGGTCAAGACAGGCTTCAATGTCGATGACATGGCGGCTGAGCTGGCACGGCGAACCAGCAACATCGGTGGACGCGCGATCAGCGCCATCGTCGAGCGTGCCGCGCAGACTGCCGTCAGCCGCGCCATTGCGGCGGGCACGCCGGACGCGGTCGTACTCGCAGGTGCCGACCTGATGAATGAGGTGGTGCCCCGGGGCAAGGAACTCGCGGACGCGGACCTCGCGGCCATCTGGTCGAAGATCGTGCTCGAGCCCGGCATCAAGTCGGATCTGCTCGACAAGATCCGCATGTTCAACCGCGCCGATAAGGCTGCGCCGAGGGGACTGCTCCTGTACGGGCCTCCCGGCACCGGAAAGACGGAGATTGCGCGGCGCATCGCCGACTCGGCGAGCTGTCATTTCATGTCCCTCAAGGGGCCGGACCTCAAGGCCGGCTACATCGGCCAGGGCGGCGAAAGAGTGAAGAAGGTGTGGCAGCAGGCCCGCGGGCGCGGGCGGTGTGTGATGTTCGTGGACGAGTGCGAAGGGGTGTTCGCGCGGCGCGGCGGAACGAGCGCCGATGCGGCAACCGATGAAGTCGTCGGGGCGTTCCTGGCCGAATGGGACGGCATGGGCACCGAGGGTCAGCAGGTCTGGGTGATCGGCGCGACCAACCGCCGCGACCTCATCGACGATGCCATCGCGTCACGCTTCGGCGCGGCGGTCGAAATAGGCCTGCCGGGCGCTGCCGAACGCCTCGAGATCCTGCGGCTCGAAATGGAAAAGCTCGAGCGCCCGATGGAGATTCCGCAGTTCCTGGGGTCTCTCACCAACGGCATGGCGGGCCGCGTGCTGTCCAGGGTCGCAAGCGAGGTCTGCACGCTGGCCGTGAAACAGGGCGGCGCCATCACCGATGAGCTGTGGCGGGAAGTGATCAAGCGCCATGCGCAGAGCGGCAGCGATGCCGTGGATGCCGGCGCCGGCTGGGACTCGCTCATCCTTCCCGACGAACTGCTCGACAAACTCAAGACGCTGTGCGAAAGCCTGCGCCACGTCGAGGAATTCAAGGCACTCGGATTCGATGCGCCGAAAGGTGCCCTGCTCTACGGACCGCCGGGGACCGGCAAGACCCAGGTTGCGCGCACCCTCGCCACGGTCAGCGGGTTGCCTTTCATTGCGGCGACCACGGCCGATATCAAAGCAGGCTACGTTGGCCAGTGCGGCCAGAAAGTGCATGAGCTGTTCGATCGTGCCCGTGGCCGTGCCCCCTGCATCCTGTTCATCGACGATATGGAATCGGTGGCCCCGCAGCGCGGCGGACCACGCGCCGACAGCTTCACCGTCGAGCTCGTCAGCCAGCTTCTCCAGGAGATGGACGGCGTCAAGAGATCCGAGCGCCATGTATTCCTGCTCGCGGCAACGAACCAGCTGGACAGCCTCGATGCGGCCGTGGTGTCGCGCTTCGAGGAGCGCATCGAGATGCCGAATCTTGACGAGCCGCAGCGCCGACGATTGTTCGCCCTGTTCCTGGCGAAGCTGCCGGTCGATTTCGATCGCGAGACGATTGCCGGGGAGCTGGCCGGCCGCTGCCAGGATCTCGGCGGACGGGAGATTCGAAATATCGTGAACAAGGCTTCCCAGAAAGCGATCCGCCGCGCTGCCGGCAATCCGAAGAACGCCCTGCTGTCGCGCGAAGACCTGCTGACCTCGATACCCGCCGCCACGCGGCGGCCGGAGCTCGTCTGGTCCCGCGAGGATGGCGCACCGGGTTGACACCAGAGCACCAGGTTGACACCGGAGAAGCCACCCACATGAACCTGCCGCCGCCGCCACAGCAGAAGCAATCCCGCGCCGAACGGAAAACTCAGGCGCGCGCGCGGGAACGCGCGGACGTTCCGCCGCCGCCGCAACGCCCGAGCGAACAGGCCGAGGAGCAGATCGCCGCGCAGGCGCAGGCCAAACAAGAGGGGATGACCCGCGCCGAGGCCAGGTCGACTGTCGGCCGAAACGGCGAGCTCAACCTGAAAGTCCAATGGCTCGATGTCTGGGTGGGTAACGACAAGGCCTGCCGCTTCGTCGTGACCACGGCCGCCGGCAACACCGTGGAGGCGGTACTCGAGCAAAAGAGTTACAAGAAGTCCTATCGCGGCGGCGCCACGCTGCAGACGGATGTCGTCCCCGTCGCTCCCATCGGCACGAGCGGCAGCCTTCTCGCCACCGACACGACCACGGGTGAAACGTTGGAACAGCCATGGACTTGGCATTCCCTCGGCGGTGGCGGCTCACAGTGGCAGTTGCTCTGGGCGCTGATTAAGAAACTGTTCACGTGACACTCAAGATCATGGTGCTGGTGCTGATCGCGGCCGCATCCGCGCCCGTGAGTAGTGCCTGGTCGCAGGTGTACCAGGAGGTCGTGACGGAAGTTTGGGTGCATGATGTACCGGCCCCGCCGGCGGGGGACTTCTGGGATCCGGTCATCGGAAATCCTCTTGGAGTGTTTTCGGGCCGCGGCCTCGCCGGTGTGTATCCTGACATCATGGTGTGCGCGCGTCCGCTCGCAGGCGGCGCTCGTACATGCACATCGGTGTGTTGGGACGTGCAAGGCGACACCAAGCTGGGCGGAGATCTCAGGAGTGAAGAATGTCGCCGACCGCTCCGGGTAGCGCTTCCCCGAGAAGATCCGCGCATGGAGGTCGATGTCTTCGAGATGGACAAAGTCGGCTATCAGCTGCGACAGCACGCCCTCATCGCGCATGTCGGTGTGACGGATCCGTCCGCTTGTCCTCACGAGCGTCCCTGCGAACAGGCCATGCCGAAAGGATCGCTGGTCCTGAGTTTTTCCATTCAACGCGCAGGACTGCCCACCCCGTCACCGCTGTCGAATCCATCGCCGTCGAACTGCGAAGCGCCGTCGACCAAGTGGCCGTGGCCGGATCGTGATGTGAACCCACCGAGCGGGATGCACGGGCCATACGCCAGCATTGAGGATGCCATGAAGCGCGATGGCGCCCCGGTATTAGCCCTGGCCCTCACCGGCACCGGCAAGTCCGAATTCGGTTTCCTGATTCTGCGCGACAGGCGTCAGAAGGACGGCGGCTATTACACGACCCCGCCCGTTCGCAGCAGTCAGGATCCCAATACGGTCGCCAGGCCCCTGCTTACCTGGAACGACTACATCGCCAGTTGGCGCAATGCGATCACGAGCGCCTGCGAGAGCTACGACAACTACATAATCGTGGCGTCAGTGCATACGCATCCACAGTGTCGCGTGGAGTTCAGCTGGGATGTTTGCTTCAGGGACGACAGCTTTTCCGCGACCGACTTCAATCATGCCATCAAGCCCAACGCACCCGCAGTGATCAGAGACTACCTGCACTTCGAGAAAATCCTCATGATCAATGCGAATGATCGCGCGCTGCGCAAGTTTGAGCCTCTTGCGACCGATGAACCCATCTCTGCCAGCTGGGTATGGCTTTCCGATGACGCGGGTATGCCATGGTTGGTTCCGCCCTGGCGTACGTACAACGACCGCGTGAAGGCAATCCGGACGTATCGATAGATCAGCCGCGAGGGGCCAGCCGCGCAGCGACGCGAGCGGGGGCGCCAGTAACCTAGGTCCGGAGCGCAGGACGCCGGCGGGCGCCGCGCCTCCTTGCACCGATGGCCTATGAGCGGCGATTCAAAATTTATAATTCCCGCCGAACGTCACGGTGGCGCCATAGAACTCGCGCTGAATGACGTAGTTCGGGCCGGGGCCCTGTGTGAACTTGAGAGCGGTGTTGGTCAGGTTCTTGACATTCAAATACACGCTGAGCGGTTCGCTGACTTTGAACTGACTGCCGAAGTCGACCGATAAGCGCTCCTGGGTCCAGGTATCGAGAGCTGCCGTGTTGCCAAGACCGAAGATGTCCTTGCTCGTGTAGTAGGCACCCAGCGTCAGGCTCAGCCCATACATGTCGTACAGCAGTTCGGCATTCGCGGTATTGCGCGACGTCGAGGGCAGCATGGAGTCGCGTGACTGGGTCGTGAGACCGGTCACCGGATCAGCGACCGGAATCTTGTACTTCGATTGCACCCAGGTCCAGTTGGCCGACACGCCGAGTCCGCCCAGGGGGCCCGGCAAAATGTCGCTGAAGTGCTGCACGTAATTCGTTTCGAAGCCGAAGAGATGCGAGGTCGAGGCATTGGCGAAGCTGATGAGTTTGACGATGCCGAGATTTCCGCCGAGGTTCTGCGGGCCACCCGCCGTCTGCTGCACGTTCTGGACGATGTAATCCTTGATGTTTTTCGCGAAGAATCCCAGCGATGCGATGCCGGCATGCGGTAGATATTGTTCGATCGACAGATCGAAACCGGTCGCCGTGGTCGGCTTGAGGTCAGGGTTGCCGGTCGTGATGTTGCCGCTGCCCGTGTCGACCGTCGTCGCGGCCGTGACTTGCTGGAATCCCGGACGTGCGATGGTCGACGAGATCGCCGCGCGGGCGATCAAGTCGGGCTCGATCTCATAGCGCGCCTGCGCGGTGGGGAAAAAATTGGTGTAACTCTTGGAACTCGACACGGGACAGAGCGGACAGGCGATGTTCGTAGGATCTTCCTTATAACCGCCGTACGTGACTTTGGTCTCCTCGACCCGCAGACCGGCGATCACGCCGAGCTTACCGAACCCGAACTGGTACTGCCCATACTGCGCATAAACGTCTTCCTTGTCGCGCACGTTATTGAGCACGTCTTCACCGCCCTCGACATTGCCTGCGGCCAGGGCGGCGGCATACACCGCGCGCAGGGCCGCTGCGTCGATCTGCGGCCCATTGTTGTAGTGGTTTTGGTAATACCCGAGACTGTTGCCGTAGACCACGGAGCTTAAATCCAAAGCCGGCAGCGAAGCGCTCGGGATGTCGAACGAAAATTGGTTCGCGGTCCGGTTGCGGATGCGCGCATTGACACCGAACTTGAATTCCTCGTCCGAACGGTCGGTGAAATGGGTCGGCATGGTGAAATCGGCACCGATGCCCCACTCGTGGTCGTCGCTGTGCACGCGCTGAGTGCTCACCCCGGTGAGCACGTACCCGGCGGGATTGATCGGATTCACAGTGACCGTGCCGTTCGATGCGGTTCCCGGCAGCGTCTTCACCGCGGGCCAGTTCGGCAGCGTGGTGTTGTCGTAGGCCACGTTGGCGATCGCGGGGTTGTCGAAGTTCGAATTGTAGTCGTACGGCTTGTAGTAGGTTCCCTTGGTATAGCCCACGTGATAGTCGAGGGTGTTGCCGCCGAACAGATTTTTGCCGCCAATCTCGGCCACTTTCGAATCGAGGTATTCCTTTTCGTCGCGGATGGACTTCGTGAATCCGGGAATCGCATCGCTCGTCGATGTGGCGGGTGCACCGGCCGTATCGATGAAGCCGTTTGGATTGTTGGGATCGACCGATGCGTTGCCGGCGAAATTCCAAATCAAGCGGTTGCGAGTGACGGTCTCGGAATACCCGGCGTCGTAGTAGCGAATGAAGTACTGGTTGTCCTCGTCGGGCGCCCAACCGAAATCGGCGCCGTAACCATGCCGCTCGCGGTGATAATTGTAGAAGCGCTGCTCGAAGGCCGCGAATTGCTTGCCCGGATTCGTCGTGCTGGCGTCGATGAATCCCGCTTCGGCGTCGTCGATGCCGCGCCGATCGTCGTAGGTGGATGCGGTCACGAGAATGCTGAACGGCTGATAGCCGCCGGACGTACCGCCGAACCGCGTGCCCGCGGTTCCTGCCAGATCGGTAATCCAGGTGTGACGCAACAGTTCCTCACCGGTGCCGAGCTTGAGGTCGGCGAACGGCTTGCCTTCGGGAGGCGCCGTCTTCGGCGTGATGTCGATCGTGCCGCCCAACGCCTCGGCGTCTTGCTCGGGAAGGTTGGACTTGGTGACCTTGATGGCGCCCACGAAGCCCAAGGGAATGGAGTCGAATGCCACGGCGCGGCCGGCGCCGGATGGTGAGCTGTTGTTGGTGGGCGGCAGGCGCAGACCGCCGAAGGTGGTGCTGTTGAGGTCCGCGTCCAATCCGCGAATGTTGATGTAACGTCCTTCGCCGGTATCCGTCTCCAGCGAGATCCCAGGCACGCGGCGGATGGCTTCGCCGGTATTCACGTCGGGGAGTTTCTGCATTTCCTCGGCAGTGGTCAGGTTGATGAGGTTCGGCGCCTGCCGTTGCGCGTCGCGCGCCATTTCCGGCGTGGAACGCTGCGCCTGAACGGTAATTTCCTCGAGCGCATTCGCCTTGCCGTCCGCGTCGCGACGCCTCTGGCCGGTTCCCGCATCGGCGTCGCCCGGGTCGCCAGCGTCGCCCGCGTCGGCGACGGCGGGCGCGACATCGGCGGTGGGGGTTAGCTTGGCGGTTGCGGGGGCGCCATCGGCGGCCACGGCGCTCGCGGCGGCGAGAATGCAGACAAGGGCAGCAGCAACAATACTCGAGGTCGAAATGGCACACTGGGTCATATAAGATTCACTTCGCAGCTAGAAGGAGGTGTCATGCACTGTTGTATGGCGACGACGAATCGTCGCATCCATGACGGCGTTCATTTGCACTGCAAAGTGTCGCAGCGAATTCTTACGGAATTGTTACGTGCTCCCGGTTTGGAGGATGGGATGTGCCGGCTTTGGAGTTAACTCAATTCACTATTCAGCGGCTTCTCCGTTGCACGGATGAGCACGTGCACGGACTTGCCAAGCTTCTGATCGATTGCGTGGACGGCGGCGCATCGGTGAGCTTCATGTACCCGCTGCCGTTGGCAAAGGCCGTGGATTTCTGGCGTGGAGTGGCCGAGAACGTTGCCCGCGGCGCGCGTGCGCTGCTGGTCGCGGAAGATGGCGACGGCGTGATCGGTACCGTGCAGTTGATCCTCGATCAGCCCGAGAACCAACCGCACCGCGCTGATCTTTCGAAAATGCTGGTTCATCGCCGCGCGCGGCGCCGGGGTGTGGGCGCCGCATTGCTGCGAGCGGCAGAGGACGCCGCACGGGAATGCGGAAGATCGCTGTTGGTGCTCGATACTGCGAGCGATGATGCGGAGCGCTTGTACGCGAGGCTGGGTTGGCAGCGGTGCGGTGTGATCCCGGGCTATGCGCTGCTGCCGCATGGGGGTCTGTGCGACACCACGTTCTTCTATCGGATCTTGGCCGCGCCGACGGTGCGTTCTTGCAAGGAGTAGCCGGTATCAGGCTCTCAGGTGTACCGGTCGGGTTGCGTCAACAGTCTGTCCGCCGGCATGGGCCGCGCAAACAGGGAACCCTGGCCGCATGCGCACCCCATGGTTTGCAGCATGACGAGTACCTGCGGGTCGTCAATGCCCTCGGCCACACTGACCAATCCCAGCTTCTCGATTCCGTGAATGGCCGCCTGGGCCACCGCCAACGCTAAAGGATCGCGTCCGATGTTGGAGATCAGGGACTTATCGACCTTGATGCTGTTGAATGGATAACCGCGCAGCGACGCGAGCGAACACGTACCCGTTCCGAAGTCGTTCATCGCGACACGCACGCCCATCTCTCGCAGCCCCGTGATGAACTGGAATGCTCGCGTGTGGTCCGTCGTCAGGTCGCGCTCGGCAATATGGATCTGTAGAGCGGCCGCGGGCATGCGAGCACTCTCGAGCGCCGAGCGGACGCTGCCGAGCAGCGCTCCGCCCGACGCCACATGGGCTCGAGACGCGTTCACGGTCATGAGAGCCGGTGCTGTCGCGGCGTCTCGCTGCTGCCACCGCGACCACTGCATGCACGATTCCCGCAACATCCATTCGTAGATCTGCACACTCAACCCCATCTGATCGGCAATGGGAATGAATTCGTTCGCGGACATGGAGCCTAAGTCAAAATTGTTCCAACGCAGCACGGGTTCTACCGCCATCAAGCGGCCGCTATCGATATCGACGATGGGCTGGTAAAGCACCGAGAATTCGCGCCGCTGCACGGCATGGCGCAATGCGACTTCGATGCGAAACCGGCGGGACAGGCGATCATCCACGGATTGATCGAAGACCATCGTAGACCCGAGGGCCGCCTGCGTGGCTTCATACAGGGCGATCGATCCTCTGCGCAGTAGTTCGTACGCGTCGCCCGTTCGGCCGCCCATGGCGATCCCGATGCTGATATTCGTCTGCAAGTCGTGACCGTGAATCGTGCAGGGCGCGGCGAGCGTCGACCGCAGCCGCTCGCCGAGGGCACGCGCCTCGTTCTCGCATTCGATGCCGCAGGCAACATAGACGAACTGATGGTCGCCGAACCGTGCCGCGAATGAGCCGGTGGTTTCGGCTTCCCTCAACCTCTGGCCTTGGGCGATGAGCATCTCGTGGCCGGCCTCGTGGCCCAGCGCGTCGTTGATCAATTTGAATCGGTCCAATTCCAGGAACAGCAGCGCGAAGCTGAATCCGGTTTCCGCGCGGCTCCGCTCCACGAGCACCTCGAGCCGCTGCATCAGGGTCGCGCGGTTGGGCAGGTCCGTGAGCGGGTCTTCTTACGAGGCCTGTCGAAGCATGGCCTGCGCGAGTCTCGCGGCAATCTCTGTCCGCCTGGTTTGGGTGATGTTCCGGTGACTCACCACGACTTGAGAAGTGGATCCGGAGAGCCGGGTCACCGTCATGCGGAACCAACGCTGCTCGTGGGCCGTGTGACAGGGGTACTCGAGATGAAACTCCGACCGCCGGCCGTCCAGCACGGCGCGAATTCCGTCGGCCGCGAGCGCGCCCTCCTCGCCGTTCGGGGTTGCGGCCGCTTGATCGCAAATGCTGAGATAGTTGACGCCGATCGGCGAGGCTGCCGCTTTTCCGTCGCCGTTGATCCACGCGAATTGGCGCCACGCCGCATTCACGGCGCCGATGACGCCGTTCCGGTCGAGCACGGCAATGGGTTCGAGCAAGGAATCCAGCACCGAAAGTTCGAGCGATTCGATCACGTGTACAGGCCGAGGGCCGGGGGACTATCGCACTTAACTAAACGCATTTGCCGCCTCATGTAGCCCGATTGTCTTCGCACCGGGTTATCGGCGCCGAGGCGGCTTGCTTGACCTCAATTGCGTGGAGGGATTCCCGTAAATGGACGGAATTCACACCGGCATCATCAGCGGTCGTGATGCCAGATGATGCCGTCCGGATTGATCCGGTCGCCCGGCTTCATGGCGGCCGAACATTTGCCGACGTATTGCTGATCCTCCGTCAGCGTTTCCTCGGTCTTGCCGTTGTATGCGGGCGTGTAGGCGGCGTGGGTGTCGGCATGAACCGATTCGTCGCCCTTATAAGAAGAGCTTCCTGTCGAGACGATGGTCACCCCGGCCACTTGACACGTCGATGCCGACGAGTACCTGCCGTCCCCAACCTTCTTGATGGCCGTGTTGCAACCTTTGACGTTTTTCAGCTCTGCGTCTGCGGCGCGGTCGAGGGCATGGTCGCGGCACAGCTTGTAGGTAAAGTCGCTGCGCTTGTCGCCCGGATTTTCGACGCGCTGTCCGCGAATTTCCCAGAGGCCTTCCTTGAGCTTCGGCGGACCGCTGGCGCAACCGGCTGCGAGCAACAGCCAGGCGCAGACGCTCGCGCAGAGTGCGAACCTCGGATTGAGCCGTTCACGCGGCATCAACGCGACGTGATGATGGCGGCCGGGGAGTTTCCCGCCGGTGCGGTCGGCGGGGTCAGGAGAGCAAGCGTACCATCCGCCGCAACGGAGCATTGCGAGATGGTCGCTTGCGGACTCAGCTGGCCGCGATCCGCGATGTACGCGAAGAGGCCGGAAGGATCGATCGCGACGGAGGTCGGACCGGTGCCCGCCGGTAAGAGCAGGGTGTTGGCCAGAGTGAGCGCGCCCGTCATCGGGTCGATCGTGAAGTGCGAAACGCTATCGGTATCGCGGTTGGCGACGTACGCGTTGTGACCGGCCGAGTCGATCGTAATCGACCAAGCTCCGCCTCCCGCCATGACGGCGGGAGCGATCTGCGCCAAGATGCCGCCCGCACCGATGCCGTACTGCGAAACCGTGCCGTCTCCGTTATTGGGGACATAAACGAAGC
>Ga0137403_10010837_pt1 | contig 10077 bp, 5 predicted proteins | sample CZOMad2_1_16fung_FD_122057 | JGI IMG/M metagenome (GOLD analysis project Ga0137403, IMG submission 122057) | Vadose zone soil fungal communities from Angelo Coast Range Reserve, California, USA - CZOMad2_1_16fungal (Hybrid Assembly) | ecosystem: Environmental > Terrestrial > Soil > Vadose zone... | reverse complement strand
CAGGTGTTCTGGGGCGACAGCGACGCGCTCGGCGCCGGGCGCGGTAACGGCGGCTCCGGCGCCCTCACCGTGGGCGGCTCGGCCGTGACGCGCGCGACCGAAAAGGTCATCGAGCGCGGGCGGCGCATCGCCGCGCGCCTCCTGGAGGCCGCTCCGGAGGACGTCGTTCACCGCGACGGCAAGTTCACGGTGACGGGCACCGACCGCGGCGTGACGTTCGCCAACGTCGCGCGCGCCGCCTACGTGCCGCGCCAGCTTCCGCCGGGGATGGAGCCGGGCTTCAGCGAAGAGGCGTCGTTCACGCCGTCGGCCGTCACGTTCCCCAACGGATCGCAGATCTGCGAGGTCGAGATCGAGGAGGAGACCGGCGCCGTGCGGGTCGTGCGCCACACGGTCGTCGACGACGTCGGGCGCATGGTGAACCCCATGCTCGTGAAGGGGCAGATCCACGGCGGCGTGGTCCAGGGGCTCGGGCAGGGGCTCTACGAGGAGCTCGCCTACGAGCCGACGACGGGTCAGCTGCTCGCCGGGTCCTTCATGGATTACGCGATGCCGCGCGCCGACGACATGCCCACCTTCGACGTCGATTCCCACGAGGTGCCGACCGCGGTGAATCCGCTCGGCGCCAAGGGCGTGGGGGAAGCGGGGACCGTGGGCGCGCTGCCGGCGCTCTTGAACGCGGTCAACGACGCGCTGGCGCCGCTCGGCGTGCGTCACCTCGACATGCCGGTGACGCCCGAGCGCGTCTGGCGCGCGATCCAGGACGCGAAAGCTCGTCGCTGAGCGGCGCGGAGGCTTGGTGGCGACGATCATTCGCGGCGGCCGTGTCCTCGACGCCCGCGCTCACCGCGCGGACGCCGCCGACGTCCTGGTCACCGGCGACACCATCACTCAGATCGGCGCGCCCGGGTTCGCGGCGCCGCCGGACGCGACCGTCCTCGACGCGCGCGGCAAGCTCCTTCATCCTGGCCTGATCAACGCTCACACCCACGCCCACGGCAACCTCGCCAAGGGCATGGGCGATCGCTGGACCCTCGAGCTCCTGCTCACCGCGGGCCCGTGGATCAGCGGCGGCCGCTCGCTCGAGGACAAGCATCTGAGCGCCAAGCTCGGCGCCGCGGAGATGGTGCTGAAGGGCTGCACGGCCAGCTACGACCTGCCGCTCGAGTGGCCGGCGCCAACCTCCGAAGGACTGGACGCGGTCGGCAGCGCCTACGCGACGGTCGGCATGCGCGCCGTCGTGGCCCCGATGGTCGCCGACCGGACATTCTACGAGGCCATTCCCGGCCTCCTGGAGGTCCTGCCGCCGGCGCTGCAGCAGGACGTGGAGAAGCTCCGCCCGGCGCCGTGGAAGACGAGCGTCGACAACATGCGCACGGCGCTGCGCGAGTGGAAGCGCGACCGTGACCAGGTCCGCCTGGCCATCGCGCCGACGATCCCGCACCATTGCTCGGACGAGTTCATCCGCGCCTGCGTGGCCCTCGCCGCCGAGCACGGCGTCGGCCTCCACACCCACGTCGCCGAGTCCAAGGTGCAGGCGATCGTCGGGCTCCAGCGCTACGGCAAGACACTCACCGCGCACCTCGACGACCTCGGCGTGCTCGGCGAGCGCTTCACGGTCGCCCACGGCGTGTGGCTCGACGGGGACGACATGCAGCGACTCGGCGACCGCGGCGCCTCCATTGCCCACAACCCGGGGAGCAACATGCGGCTCGGCAACGGCCTCGCGGACATGCGCGCGATGCTCGAGCGTCGCGTGAACGTGGGCCTCGGCACGGACGGCGCCAACTGCTCCGACAACCTGAACATGTACGAGTCGATGCGCCTGGCCTCGTTCGTCTCGAAGGCGCAGCGCCCGGATGTCGAGCGCTGGGTGAGCACGGACGAGGTCGCGCTGGCCGCGACGGAGGGCAGCGCGCGGGCGCTCGGCTTCGACGGCCTGATCGGCCGGCTGGCGCCGGGCTACAAGGCCGACATCGTGTTTCTCGACCTCGGGCACGTCAACTGGATCCCGCTCAACGATCCGACCAACCAGCTCGTCCACACCGAGGACGGCGGCGCTGTGACGCACGTGATGATCGGTGGCCGGATGATCGTGCAGGACCGCCGGCTGACGACGGTCGACGTGTCCGCGCTCGCCCGCGAGGCCGAGGCCGCCCGCGAGCGTCTGGCCCGGCTCAACGCGCCGGGCAAGGAGCTCTACGAGCGGCTGGCGACGGTCGTCGGCCGGTTCTGCCCCGGCCTCGCCCACGTCCCGTACCACGTCACGCGCTACGTCGGCGGCGCCTGACGCCCGGCCGCCGGGGCAGCGGGGTTCGCTCAGGCCTCGAGGATGCCGGTTACGGCCGTCGAGGGCGGCGGAGCCGGTGAGTATCGCGGCGAAGCCGCTTCACGTACCCTCTGGTGTCGCCGATATCGGTGCGGTTTCGCCATAGGCCCTCGATGGCACGCAAGGTCGCCTCACGCTCATCCGCGCCCGCGCCGTACGCGCGCACCAGGGCGTCGCGCACCAATTCGGAGATGGTGCGTCCCTGCTGCCTCGCGAGTCCTCGCAGGCGCCGGTGGACCGATTCATCCAGGTAGAGCTGCGTCCTGACCATCATGATGTACATACATCGCAGGGGGCGGCATGGTCAATATCAGCTTCGCGCCGCCGTCTGCCGCGGGCGGATCGCCGCCTCGGCGAACAGCTCGAGCGAGCGGCAGACCTGCGCGTGCGAGAGGCCGCCGAAGCTACACACCAGCAGGAGCGTGTCGACGCCGATCGCCTCCAGCTCGGCGACCTTCTCCGTCACTTCTCCCGGGGAGCCGATGAGCATGCCGCCGACCGCCGCGAGCTCGTCGTAGGTCCGGCCGCCCCACACGCGGCCCGTCAGCTCCTTGAGTCGCGCGTCCGAATACTCGGTCGGGAGCGGCGGCGACGCCAGGGACGACAGATACCAGAAGCCCTGGAGCGCCAGGGCGCCGTCGGCGCGCGCCGTCGCCGGCGTCTCGGCGACGTAGGTCTCGCGGCAGAGCAGGAGCCGCGGTCGATACGGCCCATCGCGGGGAATTTCCGGCCGCGCCGCGAGGGCCGCCCGGTACTCCTCGACGCAGCGCGCGACCACGTCCGTCGGCGTGAAGTGCATCGCCACCGGCCAGCCGCGCGCGCCCACGCGCGCGGCCGAGGCGGGCCGGCTCGCCACCATGTGGAGCGGCGGGTGAGGTCGCTGGAACGCGCGCGGCCGGAGGCTCAGCTCGGGGAACCGCCAGAACCGCCCGTCGTGGGACACGGTGTCCTCGCTCCAGAGCTTGAGCAGGATCTCGATCGCCTCCTCCGTCATCTCGGGCGCCTCGTCGAAGCTCAGGCCGAGCTTGGTGAACTCGCCGGGCCGGACGCCCTTGCCGATGCCGAAGTCGAAGCGCCCGCGCGCGAGATTGTCGAGCGTGGCCGCCTCCGCGGCGAGCCGCAGCGGATGGTGAAAGGGCAGGACGTTGACGTAGTTGCCGAAGCGCATGCGCGTCGTGCGCTGGAGCGCGGCGGCGATCATCAAGTTGGGGCTCGGCAGGAGGGAGTAGTCGGTGAAGTGGTGCTCGGCGAACCAGCACTCGCCGAAGCCGAGGGATTCCGCCAGGGCGATCTGGTCCAGCATCTCGGCGTAGGCCTGGTCGTGCGGCACGCCGCGGCCCTGACAGTAGTAGAAGAGTCCGAAGTCCATCACACGCCTCACCGTCGAGCCGACCGGGCGCGATCGCCGTCGACTCGGCCGAGCAGCCCCTGGAGCGCGGGCCGGCCTTCCTTGAAGGCCGCGCGCACCCAATCGATCAGGCGTCGCACGACCAGCCAGTAGTCGGCGCCGAGCTCGGCGATGGGCGCGGTGAGACGCGCGAGCGTCGGGTCCGCGTCGCCGACGAAGCACGGCAGGATGCCGAGGCCGGCGCCCGCCCGGATCGCCTCGACCCCCAGACCGACCCGGACGAGGTGTCCGCGGGCCGGCAGCCCGTGCCGAACGAACAGATCGGCCTCGCGCGGATCGAGATCGGGCTCGAGGTGAGTCTCGTCCAGCTCGACCGTGAGGTCACGATGCGCGCTGGTCAGGCCCGCCAGGTGCGGCGCGAGGAAGACGCGCAGATCGTCCCACTGCACGCCGTGAGCTTAGCAACTTCGACGGGATGGGCGTGCTTCGAAATCCGGAGCGGGGCGATCCAGACTTGATGGCTCCCGCCGGCGAGCCTCTGGTGGCACGTCACCGTGGCTCGGGCCGCGCACCTTTCACTTCCCAAGCTGGGGAATTGGCTCTAGGCTAGCCCGTGTACCTGGACCCGAGACTCTGGGCGCTGACCGCCGGCGTTCGCGGTCGGATCGCCGCCACCGTCCTCGTCGGACTCGCTGCCGTCGCCGCCGGGATCGCGCGGCTCGCCCTTCTGGGCTGGCTCCTGGGCCGCGTCCTGACCGGCGAGTCGCTCGCCGCGCTCGTCCCGGCCATCGCGCTCACGGCGCTGGCGCTCGCCGTCCGGAGCGCGCTCGACTACGCCCGCACCATGGTGGCGCACCACACCGCGGCCCGCGTGCAGGAGCGGCTGCGCCAGCTGCTCTACGCGCAGGTCGCCGCCCTCGGTCCCGCCCACTTCGCGCGCGCTCGCACCGGCGACGTGATGCTGTCCCTCGTGGAGGGCGTGCAGCAGCTCGAGGTGTACTTCGGTCAGTATCTTCCCCAGCTCTTCGTCTCGGCCCTCACTCCGCTGCTCATCTTCGCGTTCGTCGCCTTCGTGGACCTGCCGGTCGCGCTCGTGCTGCTGGTGGCCGCGTTCGCCGTGCTGCTGGCGCCCGCCCTCTGGCACGGTCGCGACCGTCAAGCCAGCCTCGCCCGCAATCGCGCCTACGGGGCCTTCGGCGCCGACTTCCTCGACGCCGTGCAGGGCCTGGCAACGCTCAAGGCCTTCGGGCAGAGCGGGGCACGCGCCCGTCAGCTCGAGACGCGCGCCCACGAGCTCTTCCGGAGCACGATGTGGGTTCTCGGGAGCAATACGCTCGCGCGCGGCATCACCGACGCCGGCATCGCGATGGGCGCCGCGGTCGCCCTGGCGCTCGGAGCCTGGCGTGTCAGCACCGGCGAAATGTCGCTGCCGGCGCTGCTGATCATCCTGATGCTCGGGGTCGAAGTATTCCGACCGCTGCGTGAGCTGCGTATCCTGCTCCACCAGGGGATGCTGGGCCTCTCCGCGGCCCGGGGCATCTTCGCGCTGTTCGACGCGACGCCGGCCGTGTCCGATCGCCCGCCCGGCCCCGAGCCGACCGACGCCGGCGTGGCCTTCGAGGCCGTGACGTTCTCCTATCCAGGCGCCCGGCGGCCCGCGCACGTGGAGCTGAGCTTCCGCGTCAGGCCGGGCGAGCGCATCGCGATCGTCGGGCCGAGCGGGTCCGGCAAGTCCACGATCGCTCGCCTCCTGCTCCGCTTCCACGATCCGGACCAAGGGCGCGTCACGATCGGCACTCGGGACCTGCGCGACCTGAGCCTCGAGCAGGTGCGTGGTCGGGTCGCCCTCGTGAGCCAGGACACGTGGCTCTTCCACGGCACGGTCGAAGACAACATCCGGATGGGCAAGCCTGACGCGAGCGCCGAGGCGCTGCGCGCCGCGGCCCACGCGGCGAACGCGGAGGAGTTCATCCTTCGCCTGCCGCAGGGCTACAACACCGTCGTCGGCGAGCGAGGGGTGCGGCTCTCGGGCGGCCAGCGGCAGCGCATCGCGATCGCACGTGCGCTCCTGCGCGACGCGCCCATCCTGGTGCTCGACGAGGCGCTGTCCTCGGTCGACGCCGAGAGCGAGGCGCTGATCCAGACGGCACTCGACCGTCTCATGCGAGGCCGCACCACCCTGGTCTTCGCTCACCGCCTGTCGAGCGTCGTCGGGGCCGACCGCATCCTCGTGCTCGACGAGGGGCGCCTGGTGGAGCAAGGCACGCACCGGGATCTGCTCGGCCGGGGCGGCGCCTACGCGCGTTTGATGTCCGCGCAGGCGATGGATGGCGCGGGCGCTGTCGGGGTCGGCACCCGCGCGGCTCTGCTCTCAGTGGACGGCAACGGGGCTGCGGCCGACGCCGGTGATGAGGCGCCGCCGGACGAGAAGGACGCCATCGTCGGCGCCGACGCTGTCGGCTGGGGCGCAGTGCTCCGGACACTCATCGCCAAGACGCGTGGCTACCGCGGCCAGCTGACGCTGACCTTCGCGCTCGGCGTCGCGCGCGTGACGGCGCTGATCGGCGTCGGGGTGCTCAGCGCGCTCGCGGTCCGCGCCGTCAAGCGCGGCGAGCCCGCCGGGGCGCTGCTCGCGAGCTTGCTCGTCGTGGCGCCGCTCGCCGGGGTCCTCCATTGGGTCGAGTCCTGGCTCGCCCACGACGTCGCGTATCGACTGCTCACCGACATGCGGCTGGCCGTCTTCCGCAAGCTCGACGCGCTGGCGCCCGCCTATCTCACGCGGCACCGGTCGGGCGATCTCGTGGGCGCGGCGACCCACGACGTCGAGCTGATCGAGTACTTCTTCGCCCACACGATCACGCCGGCGTTCGTCGCCGTGCTCGTGCCCGCCGCCGTCCTCGTGGCGCTCGGCGCCTTCGGTGCCGCCCTGGTCCTCGTGCTCGTGCCGTTCCTTCTCTATACGGCGCTGGTGCCCGTGCTCGGCCGAACCCGCATCGACCGCCTGGGCTCTCGCGCCCGCGAGGCCTCCGGCGATCTGAACGCGCACGTGGTCGACACCGTTCAGGGCCTCGCCGAGATCGTCGCTTATCGTCGCGTGGGCGCCTGGGGCGAAGCGCTCGGGGCCAAGGCGCGCCGCTTCTACGAGCTGCGCCTGCCGTTCCTTCGCGACCTCGCGCGCCAGACCGCGTTCCAGGAGACGGCGACTGGTTTCGGCGGGCTCGCGGTGATCGCGGTCGGCGCGTGGCTCGCGCATCAGCAAAGGCTCGACGCGGCGACGCTGCCGTTGCTGACGCTCCTGGCGCTGTCCGCGTTCGTGCCCCTCTGGGAGGTGGCCCAGGTGGGCCGACAGCTCGCCGACACGCTGGGCGCCGCGCGCCGTCTGGGTGCCGTCGAGTCGGAGCCGGTGCCGGTCACCGACGGTCCCGGCGTTCCGCCCGTGGCGGTCCGCGGCGCCCTCGCCGTCGAGCTGGCCGATGTTCGCTTCGCGTATCCCGGGCGCACCCGACCGGCCCTGGACGGGGTCTCGCTCCGGATCCTGGACGGCAGCACGGTTGCGGTGGTCGGGCCGTCCGGCGCGGGAAAGACGACGGTCGCGAGTCTCCTGCTGCGCTTCTGGGATCCGCAATCCGGGGTGATCCGCCTGTTCGGCCACGACCTGCGCGAGTACCAGCTGGACGAGCTGCGCCGGCGGATCGCGCTGGTCGCGCAGGACACCTATCTCTTCAACGACTCGCTCCGCGCCAACGTCCTGCTCGCCCGCCCGGACGCGGACGAAGCAGCAGTCGGCGTCGCGATCGAGCGAGCGGCGCTGGGAGACCTCGTGGCCTCCTTGCCCGACGGGCTCGACACGGTCGTGGGAGAGCGGGGAGCCCAGCTCTCGGGCGGCCAGCGCCAGCGCGTGGCGATCGCCCGCGCCTTTCTCAAGGACGCGCCCGTGCTCATCCTGGACGAGGCGACCTCGCACCTCGACGCCGTGAGCGAGGCCGCGGTGCGCGCGGCGCTCGAGCGGCTGGCCCGCGATCGGACCACGCTCGTGATCGCGCATCGCCTGTCGACCGTGCGCGACGCGGACGCGATCGTCGTGCTCGACGACGGCCGGCTGGTGGAAGTCGGCCGTCACGCGGAGCTCCTCGCCCGGGGCGACCTCTACGCCCACCTGGTCTCCCGCCAGCTCGGCGGCGGCATGTCGGCGGCTGCCGCGGATTGACTCGGATTACTTGGGGGGCCCTTCGAGGCCCCCCACGTCAGACAATCTGCCAGCGGGAGCGTGGGAAGGTGGTGCCCGTCCGCTTCTGAAGCTTCTCGCCGATCTCCTGCACCTTGGCGAAGAGCCGCGGCTCGTCGACGAACGACTGGCGATAGGCGTCGACCACCACGCGGCCGTCGACGATCACGGTGTGCACGCTGCGGCCGTCGGCGTTGTAGACGAGGTTGTTGATCGGGTTGAAGAGCGCCTGCCACTCCGGTCGCTGCGTGTCGAAGAGCACCAGGTCGGCCTTCTTGCCGGGCTCGATGGAGCCGAGCTCGTCGCCGACGCCGAGCGCCTGCGCGCCCACGAGGGTCGCCATCTCGAGCGCCGTCTCGGCCGGGATCAGCCGGATGTCCTGGCGGGCGTCCTTGTACTGGATCGCCGCCATGTTCATCGTGCGCACGATGTCGAGGTGGTTCGAGTTGTTGGGCGAGTCGCAGCCGAGGGCGACCTTCACGCCCTTCGCGAGGAGCTCCGGCATCCGCCCGTGCTCGGCCACCCCGCGGGCGCCCTTCGCGGCGGTGACGGGACACATCGCGACCGTCGTCCCCGTGCGCGCCAGACACTCGATCTCGGCCTCGTCCAGGCCGAGCGCGTGCGCGAGGACCACGTTGGGCCCGAGGACGCCGATCGACTCGAGGTATTCGGTCGGGGTCCGGCCGTGACGCGCCTGGTAGTCCTTGCGGGCCTGAGGTCCGCTGCCGTGATGGAGCGTCAGCGAGGTGCGGTGCTCGTCGGCCACGCCCTTGAGCGCGCGCAGGAGCTCGGCGGTGCACGTCTCCGGTGAGAACGGCATGGCCCACGCCCGCAGCCGGCCGTCGAGGCGCCCCTGCCACTTGTCGAGGAACGCCGTGGTGCGTTTGACCGCCTCGTTGGTCGCGAAGCGGGGGAGGGGAAAGGGCGCCTCCAGGTCGGTCACACACTCGCCGAGGATCACGCGGATGCCGGCGTCCGCGTAGGCCTGCAGACACGCGTCGGGAAACTTGGTGCTCCCCGGATCCACGAAGCAGACCGTACCGTTCTTCAGGAGCTCCACGAGACCCAGGAGCGTCGTCGCGTGCTCTTCCTCCTCGGTCATGGCCATCTGGAGCTTGAACACGTGAGAGAGCGGGCTTCCGAGGTTGTCCGGGAAGATGCCCCGCACCACGTGGGCGTAGCTGATGTGCATGTGGCCGTTGACGAACCCGGGCGTCACCAGCAGATGGCGGGCGTCGATCACGCGATCGGCCCGCGCCGACGCCAGCGTGGTCGCCTTGCCCACGCGGCTCACGCGGTCGCCCTCGACGAGGATCGAGCCGTCCTGGATGATCCGCCGTTCCCGATCCACGGTGACGACGTAGCGGGCGTTGTCGATCTTGAGGCTCTGAGGTGGCATGGGCGCGTCCTACGGTGCCGCGCTCACCGGCCCTGGAACTGCGGGCGACGCTTCTCGGAGAAGGCCTTGACGCCTTCCTGGTAGTCCTGGCTGTTGAAGCAATCGGTGATCAGCTTGTCGAGCATGGCCAGATCGCGCTCGCCGTCGGGACGTACGAGCTGCTCGACGGTCGCCTTGGCCGAGCGCAGCGTGAGCGGCGCGTTGCGGGCCATCGTCTGGGCGTAGTTGCGCGTGAAGCTTTCCAGATCCGCCTTCGGCACGACCTGGTTCACCAGCCCCATCCGCAGCGCGTCCTGGGCGCTGAAGTCGGTGCGCGCGGTGAAGAAGATCTCCTTCGTGTAGGCGGGCCCGACGAGCTTCATCAGCTTTTCCATGCCCTTGTAGTGATAGCCGAGGCCCAGCCGCGCCGCCGGGATGCCGAAGCGGGCTTCGTCGGAGGCGATGCGCAGATCGCAGCCGATGGCGATGCCGACGCCGCCGCCGACGCAGTAGCCGTGGATCATCGCGAGGAGCGGCTTGGTCAGCGTGCCGAGCGCGTCCTGGCCGCGGGCCGAGATCCGGCCGTACTCCTCCTGGTCGGCCATGTTGCGCCGCCGCTCCTTGAACTGGGAGATGTCGGCGCCGGCCACGAACGCCTGGTCGCCGGCGCCGCGCAGGACGACGACCCGGATCGCGTCGTCGGTGGCCAGGTCCTGCACGTAGTCGGGCATGAGCTGCCACATCTCCAGGCTCACGGCGTTGCGCTTCTCGGGCTGGTTGAAGATGATCCAGCCGAT
>Ga0137403_10010836_pt1 | contig 10078 bp, 4 predicted proteins | sample CZOMad2_1_16fung_FD_122057 | JGI IMG/M metagenome (GOLD analysis project Ga0137403, IMG submission 122057) | Vadose zone soil fungal communities from Angelo Coast Range Reserve, California, USA - CZOMad2_1_16fungal (Hybrid Assembly) | ecosystem: Environmental > Terrestrial > Soil > Vadose zone... | reverse complement strand
GCGAACGTGCAATTCGCGCGAGTAACCGGACGCGTCGGAGAATTTGCAGTGCGCACCGCGATGGGCGGAAGCCGCTGGCGGCTGGTGCGGCAATTGTTGATTGAAAGCATTCTCCTCTCGCTGGGAGGAGCGATCCTCGGATTGTTTTTGGCGCAATGGGATATCGACATGATCCTCGCGCACATGCCTCCTGACGTGGCCAAGTACGTGGCTGGATGGAAAACGATCTCGCTGAACACCGATGCATTCCTGTTTGCACTGTTGATTTCCGCGGGAAGCGGGATTTTGTCTGGAATTGCACCTTCGTTGATGAGTTCGCGGACCAATGTGACTGACACGCTGAAGGAAGGCGGGCGGGGCTCGACGGTTAGCCGCGGCCGGCATCGTTTGCGGGCTGTTCTGGTGGTCGCCGAAGTTTCGCTGGCGCTGGTATTGCTGGTCGGAGCGGGGTTGCTGGTGCGGAGTTTTCAAGGTCTGCTGTCTGTGAACGAGGGTTATACGCCGGAGACATTGTTGACAATGAATATGAATTTGCCGGCGACGCAGTATAGCAAAGCGCCCGAGCGATTGAATTTTCACGAGCAGGTGCAACAGCGGCTGGCAGCCATCCCAGGGGTAAGGGGTTCAGCATTGGTGACGCATGTGCCGTATTCAGAGGGCGGCGGGATCGGAACGGACAACTTTTCGATCGAGGGGCGGCCGCTGACGCGGCGCGGTGATTCGCGCGAGGCGATCGTGGAGACGGCTTCGCCAAATTACTTCAGCATGATGAATATCGGATTGCGTGACGGCCGAGTGTTGACGGATCAGGACGGAGCGGACACGGCGCGCGTGGCGGTAGTGAGCGCGAGCCTGGTGCGGCGTTATTTTGATGGCGAAAATCCTTTGGGCAAACATATCAAGGTGGGCAAGGCGGATTCGGATGCGCCGTGGATGACTGTAGTCGGCGTGGTGAACGATCTTCACTACAGCTGGGTTAACAAAGAAGACGTTCCCACGCTTTACCGTCCGTACCGGCAGAGCCCGCCGGTGTTTACTACGCTGGTGCTGCGAACGAATGGCGACCCGATGAAACTTGTGTCGGCGGCGCGGGCGCAAATTGCGGCGCTCGACCCGAATCTCCCAATGTACGACATCAAGCCGATGGACAAGGTGATTACGGAGTCGATCGTCGGGATCGCGTATGTGGCGACGATGATGGCGGTGCTCGGAGTGATCGCGCTGGTGCTGGCGTCGGTGGGACTCTTTGGCGTGATGTCGTACTCGGTCAGCGAAAGGACGCACGAGATTGGGATCCGGATGTCGCAGGGGGCGCAGACGCGGGACATCCTGTCGCTGGTGTTGCGCGGCGGGATATTGATGACGGCACTGGGATTGGTGATCGGGCTGCCGGTGGCGTTTTTGCTGGCCCGGACAATGTCCGCGCTGCTGTTCAATGTGCAGGCGGCTGATCCGATCTCGTTCATTGTGCTGCCATTAACGCTGGTTGCGGTCGCTGTAGTGGCCTGCTATTTGCCGGCGCGGCGGGCTGCGCAGATGGATCCGCTGCAGGCGCTGCGGCACGAGTGAAGCGGCGGCTTGGTGCTGCACGGACGGTCTTGGTGGCTGGCTAGCGGGACGGCACCCCCCCGGTGTTTTTCGCATGAATGTGAAAGCAAAGACTTTACAGGAAAAGCATTTCGTAATTGATTGAAAATATGGGACTTCACTTTTCAGGGTCGCGCACTTCTCATTTTGTCCTGGTTGATGGTTCAGGTTCACGGACTCCAATTCGAGAAGCGTGGCAGCTGTCCAGCGGAGCTCGGAAATAAAAAAAGCACCGAGGAGTCGGTGCTTTGGCGAATTTCTAACTGCTGAGATCGTAGCATAACGTTGAGATTTAAGCAAGTAGAATTCAGATGACTGGTTAGCTGGGAATGCGTAGCGCCAGTTTAGGCAGAAGGAATTTGCGGTGGTATGGTTTGCTGGTGCTGGAGGAGAGCTTCGGAACGTCCGTGTGGTCCGGGAAAGATGGGCTTGGACTATAAGGCGCGAGGTCGCCGGGGCACAGGCCCTTCGAGGCTCAGGGTAAACAGAGTGCCTGTGCTATTGGAAAGATTCTAAGGAGAGATTGTGGAACCTTTGATTCAGTTGCGAAATTTGGAGAAGTCGATTGAGGCTGGGCCGAACAAGTTTTTCCTGCTGCGGCGGGTGACGCTGGATATTCACCAGGGTGAGTTTGTGACCATCATGGGGCCTTCGGGAGCGGGCAAATCTACCCTGCTCAGCATTATCGGAATGCTGGATAGCTCGTGGACCGGGGAGTATTACTTTTTGGAGCAGGCGGTGCACCGCTTGAACGTGAAGAGGCGGAATGAATTGCATAAGGCGAATATTGGATTTGTTTTTCAGAGCTACCACCTGATCGACAATTTGACCGTCTTCGAAAACCTCGAGATTCCTTTGTCGTACAAGAATGTGCCGCACAAAGAGCGGGTCAGTTTAGTTTGCGATGCTTTGGATAAGTTCAACATTGTCGGGAAGAAGGATTTGTTTCCGAATCAGCTTTCCGGCGGGCAGCAGCAGCTGGTAGGCGTGGCCCGGGCGGTGATTCAAAATCCCAAGTTGATTTTGGCGGATGAGCCTACCGGGAACCTGCACTCGGAACAGGGCGAGGAGATCATGCAGTTGTTCAAGCGATTGAATGAGGCCGGGACGACCATCATTCAGGTTACGCACTCGGAGCGGAATGCAACGTACGGGAATCGGTTGATTCAGCTGAAGGATGGCTGGGTGGTCAGTGAGAACGGCGTGGCGGTGTCGTCGGCGAAGAGTTGAAACCGAGACGCTGGCGGTTGCGACGGAAATAAGCGGCTCGGCTGAGAAGGGCGAGCTGCTCCCCTGCAAGCATCGGAAACGTTTTGCTCCGACGGGCGTTTATCTTCTGTATTGATAGCTTGAGATGACTGCAGGAATAAAGACGAAAAGATAACGAGAAGACGCCCTTCGGCGCTCAGGACAAGCAGAGGGCGGTGAGTCTCGCACAGGAACTAGAGGGATTCCAGGTCTCGGGATTGGCCGGAGGTTGTCTTGAAAAACCTGATACAGGATTTGCGTTACTCGGTGCGGATGCTGGCCAAGAGTCCGATGTTCACGGCCATCGCGGTGCTGACCTTGGCTTTGGGGATTGGCGGAAATACTGCCATTTTTAGCGTCGTGAATGCGATTCTGCTGCGGCCGCTGCCGTTTCAGAAACCCGAAGAGCTGGTGATTTTGTCGGAGAAGACGGCGCAGTTTAATGAAATGTCGGTGGCTTATCAAAATTACGAGGATTGGCGGGCGCAGAATCACTCATTTGTGGAGATGGCGGCGTTTCGGGGGGAATCTTTCAACCTATCGGGAAGTGGTTCGGCGGAACATGTACGAGCGCGGCAGGCTTCGGCGGGCCTGCTGACGATGCTGGGCGTGCGTCCCTTGCTGGGGCGCGACTTTTTGCCGGAAGAAGACCGACCCGGGGCCGCGCCTGTCGTGATTCTGGGTTATGGATTGTGGCAAACAAAATTTGGCGGCGATCGACAGATTGTGGGCAAGTCGATTGTTCTAACGAATCAGAGTTTTACCGTGGTGGGAGTGCTGCCGGAGCACTTCTGGTTTTACAACAAGCCCGATGTGGTGGTGCCGATCGGAAACAGCAAGGCGCTGTGGCGAACGAACCGCGAATTGCGGTCCGGGACGTATGCGATCGCGCGACTACGGCCCGGCGTAACCGTGGCGTCGGCGCAGGCGGACATGGCGCCGATCGCGACGCGGCTTGCAGAGGCGTATCCGAAGGCAAATGGCGCACATGCGATCAACGTGAAACCAATGATGCAAGACGTAGTGGGCGACGTGCGCGGGAGTTTGTATCTACTACTGGGCGCGGTGGGATTCGTGCTACTGATCGCGTGCGTGAACGTAGCGAACTTGTTGCTGGTGCGGGCGGCCAGCCGGCAGAAAGAGATCGCGGTAAGAGTGGCCATGGGAGCGTCGCGATGGCGGATGACGCGGCAACTGCTTACGGAGAGTGTCTGTCTGGCGACGACGGGCGGAATGCTGGGACTGCTGTTGGCGTACTGGGGCACGGATGGGCTAGTGAAGGCGGTGCCGGGGAGTTTGCCGCGGGCGGAAGTAGTGTCGATGGATTGGCGGGTGCTGGCGTTCACGTTTGGTGTTTCGTTTTTGACGGGCGTGCTGTTCGGGCTCGCACCGGCGTTGCGCGCCGCGAAGACTGATGTACAGGGCACGCTCAAGGATCAAACGCGCGGAACTACTAGCGGACATCATCGCTTGCAGGGAGCGCTGGTGATTGCGGAGCTGGGGCTGGCGCTGGTGCTGCTGGTGTGCGCGGGACTGACGATTCGCAGCGTGGCGTTGCTGAAGAATGTGAATCCAGGGTTTCAGGCGAAAAATGCGCTCACGTTCAACGTGTCGATATCGAGCGTGAGCTACGCGACCCCAGCGAAAGTGCGAGCCTACTATCACGAGGTGCTGCGCCGGATTGAAGCGCTGCCTGGAGTGCAAGCGGCATCGGTGAGCACCGATCTACCGATGCGCGATGACAGCGAAATATTTTTTTACGTCACGGATCGGCCCAAACCGAGCCAGGAACAACTGCCATGGGCGATGTTTTACCTGGTGTCGCCCGGATACAAAGATGCGATGGGGCTGCAGTTGATCAAGGGAAGGTTTCTGACGGCGCAGGACAACGAAACCGCGCCGAGGGCGGTGGTGATTGATGACGCGATGGCGCGCGGATTGTTTCCTAACGAAGATCCGATCGGGAAGAGCGTGATCATTCCCTTTGCCCAGCTGGATCAACCAAGGGAGATTGTTGGGATCGTGAACCACGTAAAGCACGCCGGGTTGGCACAAGACGCGACCTCTACGATCAAGTACCAGTTCTATATGCCGTTTGATCAGATTCCGGACGCATTTTACGGTGAGGTCTCTCACGGAAGCTTGAGCTTGATCGTGCGCACGGCGGCCGGTGCGGGGGCATTGGGGACTTCGGTGATGGAAACGGTGCGGGAGCTCGATAAAGATCAGCCAGTCTTTGGGTTGGAACCGATGGGGCAGCTCATCGAGGAGTCAGTGGCTTCGCAGCGATTTGCGACGATGTTGCTGGGGATTTTTGCAGGGATCGCGCTGATTCTGGGTAGTGTGGGGATTTATGGCGTCATGGCGTACCTGGTGACTGAGCGGACTCATGAGATGGGCATTCGCATGGCTTTGGGAGCAACGACCAACAATGTGATGGGATTGGTTTTGAAGTATGGGATGCGATTGGCGATCGCGGGACTTGGGTTGGGCTTGCTGGCGGCGATCGGGTTGACGCGATTGCTGAGCAGCATATTGTTTGAGGTTTCGCCAACCGATCCGGTGACGTTTGCGGTGGTGGGGTTGCTGTTGGTGGGCGTAGCGATGCTGGCTTGCTACATTCCGGCGCGGCGGGCGACGCGGGTGGATCCGATGGTGGCGCTGCGATACGAATGAGGGGAATTCCCGAAGAGCACATGCGGAGGCGGGTCATGAGTCAAATCTGGCAGGACTTGCGGTACGCCGCACGAATGCTAGCGAAGAGTCCCATGTTCACGGTGATTGCGGTGCTCACGCTGGCGCTCGGTATCGGGGCTAACACGGCGATTTTCAGCGTGTTTGACTCCGTGCTGCTTCGATCCTTACCGGTGGCGCATCCGGAACGGCTAGCAATACTGACTGATCCGGACGAGCAGGGCGCTCATTTCGGCAGTCAGACAGGCGAGCGCTCGCTGCTGGCTTATTCGGAATTCGAATACTTGCGCGATCACAACGAAGTGTTTTCCGGAGTAGTAGCAGCGGACAGCGAACTTCCGAACGTGGAGGTGACGGTCAGCGGTTCGACTGGGAATGCGACTTCGTCGAAAGAGATCGCCTCGAAAGAGATCGAGTCAAAAGAAATCGCGCGAATCAAGCTAGTGAGCGGGGACTACTTTGGCGTGCTGGGGATTACGCCTGCCGCCGGGCGTTTCTTTACTTCCGAAGTGGACCGGGTGCGTGGTGGAGCGCCGGTCGCCGTGATCAGCCACGCGTACTGGCGGCAGCGTTTTGGGCTCGATCCGGGAGTGCTCGGGAGAACGATCCAAGTTCGCGAGACATCTTTTGAAATCATGGGCGTGGCGCCCCCGGGATTTTACGGCGAGACCGTCGGGCAAGCACCGGACGTGTGGGTTCCAATGGTGATGCAGAGTTCCATCTATCCCGGACAGGATTATCTGCGTGCGGCACCTGGAATCGTGAATCAGTACATGTGGCTCCAGGTTATTGCGCGGCTCAAGCCGGCAATCACTATGGCGCAAGCGAACGCCAGCATCAACGTAGCGTTCAAGCAAGGTATTGCAGCGGCGGCGGGTTCGACGATCGGCGGCAACGACCCGCGTGACTACTTGGATCAAAGGATCCGTCTGCATGCGGGAGCCGGTGGCGCGTCGACGTTGCACGAAAGATTTGGAGAGCCCCTCAAGGTGCTGATGGCTCTGGTTGGACTGGTGATGCTGATCGCTTGCGCGAATGTGGCCAACCTGCTGCTGGCGCGAGGAGCGGTGCGGCAAAAGGAATTTGCGATGCGGCTGGCGATCGGGGCGGGTCGCTCGCGGTTGATCCGGCAACTCCTGACGGAAAGCCTGTTACTGGCGTCGCTGGGAGCCGCCGCAGGACTCGTCGTGGGGCGGTGGGGAGTCGCAGCACTATTGCACATGGTTGGGAGCTCGAATGGGACGCAACTCGAACTTCAGCTCGACGGCCGGATTCTGGTATTTACCATCGCGATGGCAGCGCTGACGGCAATCCTGTTTGGGTTGATACCGGCGCTGCGTTCTACACGAGTCGATCTGTCGCCGGTACTGAAATCGACTGCCGCGGGGGGAACGGACGAATCCGCGTACCGGAGGATGCCGGTAGGCAAGATGCTGGTCACGGCGCAGGTAGCGGTGTCGTTGGTATTGCTGATTGCGGCCGGGATGTTCGTGCGCAGTCTCACCATGCTTACTAGGGTGAACCTTGGATACCGCAGCGAAAATCTCTTGCTATTTCGCGTGAATACTGCGCCGGGGGGTTATAAGGGAGCGGCCATCACGCAACTGCATCGAGAGTTGCTAGGGAGAATTTCGGCAATTCCTGGGCTGCGTGGGGTGGCGCTCTCGCACAACGGATTGTTCAGCGACTCGGAGTCCGGCGACCCGATCGCGGTCGAAGGGTATACACCCAAGCCGAACGAAGAGTTGGACGCACGCATGGATCACGTCGGACCGGGCTATTTTTCCAATGTGGGGATTCCGATTCTGATCGGGCGTGAGATCGGATTGAAAGACGGGGGCAGCGGAATCCGGGCCGCGGTGATTAATCAGACGTTTGCGCGGCGTTTCTTTCCCAACGGGAATCCCATTGGCAAACACGTTCGCGACACATACCCCGGGAATCCAACGGATATGGAGGTCGTCGGAGTGGCTGCGGACGCGAAATACAGAAGCCTGCGTGAGGAGACTCCGCCGCGAATCTATGCGCCGTTCTTCAACCCGATGTGGGAGCAAACTTCGGCGGTGTATGAGGTGCGGACCATGGCCGATGCGGCGAGCGTGAGCGCGGCATTGCGCCAGGCGGTGCGGGAAACGGATCCCGCATTGCCACCGGTGGAGATTCATACGATGTCGGCGCTGGTCGACAAATCGCTCGACACGGACCGTTTTGTGGAGCAGCTCGCAGGCGTTTTTGGAGCGTTGGCGACCTTGCTGGCGAGCATCGGACTATACGGGATCATGATGTATACGGTTACCCGCCGCACGCGCGAGATCGGAATCCGGATGGCGCTCGGAGCGCGGAGTGGGAATGTGCTGGGTCAGGTGCTGCGAGAGACCGGGTTACTGGTATTGATTGGAATCGGCGCGGGTGTGCCGCTGGCGATCGGCGGAGCGTATCTGATCAGGAGCATGCTGTTCGGCGTCGGGCTGGCGGACCCGGTGGTGCTCGGCCTGGCGGCGGGCATGCTTGCCATTATTGCGGTCGTGGCGGGCTTTATGCCGGCGCTACGTGCTACGCGGGTCGATCCGCTTGTTGCGCTGCGTTACGAATGAGAATGCGCGTTCCGGCAGCGCACATCCCACGGGACCGAACTTCTCCATCTGTGCAGACGCAAGAGAGTTGGAATAGACTGTAATCTCTACCTGAATGAAGACTGCCAACGTTCACCCGCATCGCGTTCTGATTGCTGACGACCAAGCTGATATTCGAGATGCGCTGCGGCTTTTGCTGAAACGCGAGGGGTATGAGACTCAAGGGGCGTCTTCGCCTTCCGAGGCGCTGGCGGCCGTGGAGGCTCGCGAGTTTGACGCGGTGTTGATGGATTTGAATTACGCGCGGGATACGACTTCTGGGCAGGAAGGGCTGGATTTGCTGCCGCGCATCCAGATGGTGGATGGGACTTTGCCGGTCATCGTAATGACGGCCTGGAGCAGCGTGGAAGTAGCCGTGGAGGCGATGCGGCGCGGGGCGCGGGATTTTATTCCCAAGCCTTGGGAAAATAACCGATTGCTGGCGGTGCTGCGTACGCAGATCGATTTGCGGCAGGCTTTGCGCCAGGCCTCGCGGTTGGAGGCGGAGAACCGCTTGCTGCGGGCGGAGTCGCGGCCGACGATGATTGCAGAGTCTGCGGCAATGCGGCCGGTTTTGGATTTGATTGGGCGGATCGGCGTGTCGGACGCCAACGTATTAATTACGGGAGAGCACGGAACTGGCAAGGAGGTGGTGGCGCAGACCTTACACGCGCTCTCGCCGCGGGCGAGTACGCCGATGGTTACCGTGAATGCAGGGGGGTTGTCCGAAGGCGTATTTGAGAGCGAGTTGTTTGGGCACGTCAAGGGAGCGTTTACCGACGCGCGTGTCGATCGCGTGGGGCGGATTGAGTTGGCGGACAACGGGACTCTGTTCCTGGACGAGATCGCGAACGTGCCTTTGAAATTGCAGGCGAAACTACTGCGGGTACTCGAGACCGGTGAGTTGGAGCGCGTCGGATCTTCCAGCACGCGTCGCGTGGATGTTCGGGTGATTGCGGCGACGAATGTGGATGTGAATGTGGAGGCTGCGGCGGGGCGTTTCCGGCAAGATCTATTGTTTCGGTTGAACACCATCGAGATCCATTTGCCCCCTTTGCGGGAACGGCGCGAGGACATCGACTTGCTGGCGCATCATTTCCTGCGGGGGTATGCGCAGCGTTACCGGAAGACGATTTCAGGGTTCGATTCGGTGGCTACTCAAATGATGCATGAGCATCCCTGGCCTGGGAATGTACGGGAATTGGATCACTCAATCGAGCGGGGCGTCTTGCTGGCTACCGGACCGCAGGTGAAGGCGGCTGATCTGGGTTTGCGAGCTGCGGCCGCCGGCAGCACGGCTCGGTTGGAAGAGATGAGCTTGGATGACGTGGAGCATCACCTGATTCAGCGGACGTTGGCGCGCTATGACGGAAACGTCAGCCAAGCGGCGAAGGCCTTGGGATTGAGCCGGAGCGCGATGTACCGGCGATTGCAAAAACACGGATTGGAATGACGCGGTTGACTTATGAACGCCGCATTCAGCTTTTGGCGCTGGCGGCGGGTCTGCCTGGGTCGGGCATTGCGCTGATTTTGTTGTGGACCGGCGACTATACGTCGCGAACTGCTTGGACGCTTGGGATACTAATCATGAGTTTGTGGTTAGGCTTCGCACTTTCTCTTCGCCACCGCGTGGTTTTTTCCCTGCAAACTCTTTCCAACTTGCTGGCGGCTTTGCGCGAGGAGGATTTCTCCGTTCGTGGGAGGGATGCTCAGCGTGACGATGCCATGGGCGAAGTGATGATCGAGGTGAATGCCCTCAGTGAGACGCTTCGCGAGCAACGTTTGGGGGCGTTGGAAGCTACGGCCCTGCTGCGGACGGTGATGGAGGAGATCGACGTCGCGATTTTTTGTTTCGACAACGAGACGAAGCTTCGCTCGGCGCATCGCGCCGGGGAAGGGATGCTGGCAACGCCGCTGGAGAGGGTGGCGGGATTTAC
>Ga0137403_10010834_pt1 | contig 10079 bp, 9 predicted proteins | sample CZOMad2_1_16fung_FD_122057 | JGI IMG/M metagenome (GOLD analysis project Ga0137403, IMG submission 122057) | Vadose zone soil fungal communities from Angelo Coast Range Reserve, California, USA - CZOMad2_1_16fungal (Hybrid Assembly) | ecosystem: Environmental > Terrestrial > Soil > Vadose zone... | reverse complement strand
GTCAGCGTGTTCCAGATCGCCGATATTATCGCTGGATCGGCGAACGCAATCTTCCAGGCCTGCAAACCGAACCCGGAGACGAGCTTCACACCCGGCGTTTCAAAACTGCTGAGAACAATCACGCCGGTGGGATAGAGAACTGCGCATAAAACGATTCCCAATACCAGCCAGTAAATAAAACTTCGCAAGCTGAATGAACGTGATTGAACGGCGGACACGGATCGAAGGGAAAAATCAGGATTTAATGGTGACAGCCACGGTGGTTCTAAAAAATTCGATTCGGCTCAGCGACAGCCAGTGCGAACAGCGATCCAGCGTTCGAAGGGTCCTGCTTTTTGCAGGTGCGCGTTTCAATCGGCTTCATTCGTCCGCAAAATTTCTTTTCATGCGGCCTCCGCGCAGCGCTCCCGGCATTATCGAAAGATCTCGGTGGTCGCTACTGTGCCAATTAGCGCAGCACGGACTTCGATATCTCTTGCGCTTTGTCTCGTAGTGGGACGCGCTCTTCGCGGTCGATGTCGAAGTAATCAATCCCGGCCTCCGGCGACATGCCGGCGACACGCGGGACATCGATACGGCGACTGGGCCGCGAGACAGTGCTCGCCCATGCGGTCTGTCCTTCCTTGGACAGAAGCCAGTTAACGTAAACTGTGGCGGCATTGATGTGCGGCGCTTTATTGACCAAACGAGCGGCGCCCCAACCCGTGCTCAGCCGCCACGCCTCGGCCAATTTGCCGCCCAACGGCTCTACTCTTGATCCTACACCCAGTTTTTGCAGCTCGGCGATATCGGTCTCGTTCACGCCGACAGCAATGGGATATTTTCCGCGCGCCAGCCAATCGGCAAGCTGGCGATCATCGCGGCTCAAGCCCACATCCTGCTTGAGCAAGGAGCGCACGAATTCCTCACCCAACTGGCCCGCCCACAAAGCGATCCGCCCGTTGCCGGCACCATCGACCCTTGGATCATTGATGGCGATCTTACCCTTCCACTTTGGGTCCAAGAGTCCCTTGATACTGTTGAGATCTTTCTCCGAAACGAATTCCCGGTTGATCAGGACTTGCGGCGTGATCTGTGCTTGAAACGCGAAAATATATTTTTTTTCCGAATCCAAAAATGCTTTGTCGAATCCGCCGAACCATGCCTTTTCGTCGAGCACTTCGGGTAAAATGAAAAGCGGCCGGATCGGATCCAGATCTCCCGCCTTTTTCGCGGAAATATCAAACCCGGTCGGGCCAGTCACGTAGATATCCCAAAGATATTGTCCCGCCTGGCGCTCGTTGGAAAACCGCGCGGTAAAGTTCGCCGGAGTAAAACTTTGAAACTCGAGCGCAATCTCTGAATACTTCTTTTCGAAACCTCTCATGACGTCGCGGTAGGCCGTGCCCGGAGGACCCGCCACAGCGACTTTCCCCTCTTTCTTAGCGTCCGCCAGAATCTTTTCCCACTTCGTTTTCCAATCCTGGCATTCCGCGCGCGCGGCCCCGATCAAGATCATCAAAGCCAATAGGATCATTCGACGAAAGCTCGACCCGAACATATGGCACTCCCTTTTTCCGCTAGACTTTTCTGACGATTACTTTTTCGCTGACCGTTCTTGCAACACCGCCCGATGAAATATCAAACCCGCCTCGTAAACGTACATCGGCAATGAATGTGGTCTCCGTTCGGTGGGACGATCTTGCTTGTCTATCTTTGCGACAACCAGCCAAGGTCCCGGCTCCGTAAACGCAGCGCTGACGGCGCTCTTGGCGGCGTCGAGGTCGTGCACGGTGCGCGTGTTCTTCAAACCGGCAGCGCGTCCCAATTGTTCGATGTCGGTTCCGAACACCGTCGCTGTGGGAGCCTTGCCCGAACCCGTCGTCAAGTACGCGCCATTGTCAAAGACAAATATCAACAGGTTTTTAGGTTGATAGCGCGCTATGGTTGACAATACGCCTGGCCCGGCGAGTAACGACCCATCGCCTTCAATCGAGATTACCCTGCGCGTGGACCAACCGAGTGCCATCCCAAGAGCCATCGGCGTAGCGTAGGGCATATCCATATTATAGATAGTCAAAGGTTCATCCGCTTCAGCGATCGCGTAGTTCGCCAGACCTGGACTGATGATCATCGGATCACCGTTGCGGAGGCTAGTGATGTGGCGAAGAACATCGGTCCGGTTCATCGATTCTCTCCGATCTCGCGAATGACGTGGCTCGGCACCAAAACGCCGAAGGGCAATCGTTGCCCTTCGATGGTTGCCTGCGCCTCGACAATGACCGTGCGGATATCGCCGGGATCGAAAAGAACATGATGGGGAATATCGAGAGCGCGTAGCACGGGTTCCGCTACGAGTCGCGTGGCGCCGTGATAATCGTAGCGCTCACCGAGGGTGCTATTGTGGCCGATGATCAACATCGTCGGTGTTTTCTGGACAATTCCTCGGGCTAGAATCAGCGCCGACATACCGATTCCCGAACCTTCCATCAATGCGACGGGCCGTTTGCCGACCAAGAACGCACCCATCGCCATCGCAACGCCTTCATCTTCGCGCGAGCATTGGTAAGTATCGATGCCGCCGCGTTCGATCATGAGTTGCTCGACGCCATCGAGCATGCTGTCGGGGAGAAACACCGCGAAGTCGATTCCCGCTGCCCTAAACCCCTCATAGAAAGATTCCAGCGCCTTTTGTCGATAGCGTACTCCGGCCTTGCCGGTATTGGCGACGCTGGCTTGCGTTTTCACTTCCTGATGCTTACTCACGGTTTCCCTTCGATCAGCCGACTCGAAAAAGCTCTCCGTTCGCCCTTCGACACACGCAGAGCCTTACATTGGGTCCATAGGAACGAACAGAGAGAGAGTTGAGCAATCAAGAATTATCCGTTCATGCTGAGCTCGTCGAGACATACACTTCCTTTTTCAGCAACTTGCAAGGTGCCCGATTCTGCTACGTCACCAGACTAAAATACGCGAACCCCAGTCCCGTCACGGCATGATGAGCCGGGATATAATCGACAATGGTAGCGCGTGCTTCGCTGCATGCGCCGGCGATAACGATCCAACTCCTGATTTCGCCGGTTCCACTTCGGAGCGTGTCTGAATCGAACTCGAACAGATGACACAATGCTTCGCTGGTCCCCCCACGCAATTGCTCCAAGACCCAGCGATCCAATGGAGTATCGATCCACCCAGCACGCGGTCCGCGCGGATCATGGGAAAGTCCGCCGGATGCCATAATCGCCACTTTCTCCCGCCGATCTTTGAGTACGCGAGCGATCGACCGGCCAAGCTCGTAACACGTTCGCGCAGACGGCATCGGCGGGAAGTAGGCATTCACGTGAAAGGGAATGATAGGGACATTTAACCCCGGCGTAACTTTCACTACGGGTCGGGTGAAAGCGTGACCAATCCCTCTTTCGGGCCGACCGAGCGGTTTGAGCTCCTTACTTTCCGATACGTCGAATCCCTGCCGATTGAGTTCCTTTAGAAGATGAAGAGCCAAATCAGAATGGCAGCCGAGCGTGACATGATTTTCTTCCTCCGGCTCACCGATGAGCCCGATGTTCAGGGAACCATGAACCTCGGCGCAGGTGAACAAACAAAAGGCCGGCATATTCGCTTCGGTGAAAACTTCCCCCTGATCATCACCGACAACCAAAAGAACGTCGGGTCTGAATGCGTCGATCTGCTCATTCAGAATGTTGAATCCATGATTGATTCTCTCGATATAACTTTGCAATACCTCGGGGGTTTCTTTCTCGATCTCCGCTGGCTGCGGCACGCCTTTGGTGAGCACGCGGTGAATCAACGGCCAATGTTCCAGGCCGCGAAACATGGACGGCGCATGCGACACCGCCAAGCCAAGTTCTAACATCGCGTTCCGCCTCGCTTACTATCGCTTTTATTCCAGCCGATAAAGATCATGATCGTTGAGTTGGAAACACGTTAGAATATTTCCTCACGCGGCTCATCCAGAACGCTCGCGATTTTCTGCACGGCGCGCGCGTGCTCGTGGCAATGCTTCCTCCACGTGGTCAGTCCAACGTCGGGACGATAGAGTTTCTCACGCCTCCAGCCATTTTCTTCGGCATAGAAAGGATCCATTAACTTTACCATCCGAGCATCTTGTCCGTTGAACTGCACGTGAGCTAACCAGCGCCACCAAAACCAATACGCCAAACGAAATCGCAATGCCTTGAACCCGGTTGTCCACTTGACCGAAAACTGAAAGTAGCGATGATGCCGTTCATCCACCGGCACATACCATTCGAAATGAACAATGCTTGGAGCCGGAAAAGGATTGACGCGCAAATATCCAGGCAGTCTCAACTGAGTTTTGGTCGGAGACCCTTTCCGCGGCCATTTCCACCACTCGCGGTTCGGCCACATGCCCAGGCCAGGATAGTCGGCTTCCATGAGCGGCGCGGTCTGCGTGTAGCCGACCCACTCGTCAACAACTTCAGGCGATACGTTGGTCTTGGCGGCCGGAAATTTTCGGAACAACGTCAACCATGAGTTGCGATGAAGGTATGCCGCGTGCGACGGATCGAGACCGTTTTCTGCCGCGAGCCGCCAATTGCCGGCCCGCAGCGTTACTCGAACCCCCAAGACCGCATCCGGACGCAAAAGTTCCTCGGGTAAATCCTCTTCAAGCGAGGAAACTTCGCCGTCGCCGATAAATACCCAGATCAACCCCTTGCGCTCTTTGATCGGATAGGTTTTTACTTTCGCTTTGCCGACAATCGACGAATCGGGCCCGTCGGTCAACGCGGCGACACAAATTCCGTTGGCGACATCGTAGGTCCAACCATGATAACGGCAGGTGATCGTGTTGGTGCCGGGAAATTCGCACCGGCCGATGGAAAGCGGCATTCCCCGGTGCGCACACCGGTCTTCAAGCGCAAAACATTTTCCTTGATGCCGGATGAAGAGCAATTTTTCGCCGAGGATTCTCAAGGCGATGGGCCGCCGGCGCAGTTTGTGAGACATCATCGCAGGATACCAATAATTACGAAACCCCAACGCGGCTTCATCGTAGCGCGGCCAAGGACTGGTTCGCGACCTGGGCTGGCGGTCCTGATCCACGGTGTGGACGATGCTAGATTCCATTCCTCGTGCCGCCATTTCCGATGATAACCGAATTTTTCATAACCGCTTCGTCGCGGCCGATTGGAGAACTTCTTGCCGATCCCGAGTACAGGTATCGACGGCCGCATACGCCAAACATTTGGTTAGCTGTTTCATGCCGGCAATGTTGCTTCTCTCCATCGAAAATACACTCCGCTGATTGCCGGTGGCGGCCGTGAGACGCGGCATGCCGAGGCGTGCGGTCGGTATTCCCGCGGCGCGCAAGATATTAGCATCGGTGGCGCCGCTGGTTGCGGTGCGCGGCGCATGTTTTTTGTTTTCGACAAACTCCCACGCCCGCATGCAAGATTGGACGATCCAGTCTCTGGGATCGGTGAAACTGCCGGGGATGCTGAGAATCATTTCCCACTCCACCGATAGTTCCGGATTCGCCCTAACGATCCGTTCGACGGCTTCGCCAAACTGGCGCCTTGCTTCCATTGGGCTCACACGCGGACTGATTCTCAGATCGACATAAAAATGGCACGCCGCGGGAATGAATGCCGGCTTATGCGTCCAACCCGCTTGAATCGCATTGATCGAGCCCTGGGGCGCCACCAGCCCCGAGGTATTTTTCTCTGTGTACTCGGAAAACCATTCTTCCAGCGAGCTGATCACCTTGGCGGCGTGAACGATGGGATTTCTGCCTTTGATCACATGGCGAACGCCGGTGTAATTCAAATCGCCACGAACGATTACTTTGAACCAGCACAATCCCACCTCTTCCCAAGCCACCGACCAACCGGGTTTCGCGATGATCGCGAAATCACCGCGCACCCCTTGTTCCAGCATAAAAGCACAACCGGCGCCTTGCCCGGCATGGAATTTAGGCAACGACGGCCGCCGGTTCGTCGGCATGCCTCCCGCTCCCAAGCCCACTAACAGCGAACCTTGCAGCGGCACACCCGCCGCCTTTATCGCCTGTGCCGCGGCAATCGCGCAAGCTGCGTAACCCTTGGGATTTTCCGCGCCCATACCGACAACCTCACCGTCTCGGACAGCTGCATTCGTCGTCATATCTGCGGGTAACCGATCGCCGATCCAAGGACATTCCTCTTCCTCATTGGTTGAAAACGCAGTATCCAACGGCGCATAAAGCAATAGGTCAGCGCCCTCTCCGGTTCCCGCGATACGACCGATCGCATTGCCTTGATCGTCATCCATCGGCTGGAAAAACGCGCCGATGCCGCTGGCGTTCATGATGTCGACCAGCGCCAGAGCCAGTTGCCTCTCCTCTCCGGTCGGGCTGGCGATACTGGCCATCACGCGGTTGAGTTCGCCAAGCTTGCTTTCATCAATCGCGTCCCACGCTCGTTTGACCCACTGCTCCCGCTCTTTGCCGAGCGAGAGAGGTAGGGGAGCAGTGCCGATGGGATCGTCGCTAGCCATAGTTGGAATCGGTTTGAAGGTCACGCGTGCTGAAAAAAATTCAGCACCACTTGATTGAACTCGGCCCGGTGCTCCACGTGGGCCCAATGGCCGCAGCGCGGAAAGATATGCATGCGCGCATCGGGAAGGCGGCGCACCATAAACAGCCCGACATCGAGCGCGCCGGCTCGATCATCCTGTCCCCATACTACCAGCGTCTTGGCTTTTACTTTAAGCAGGTCGAAGTATAGATCCTCCGTCCCAGGCGCGCCGTGCTTGGCGAGCGCAATTAACTCCGGATTATTGCTCGCTTCAAACCGTTCTTGGACCAGCTCGTCGGTAATGAGAGATTTGTTGCTCACCAAACTCTCCAGGAGCTGGCGCATTTTCGCGATCGATGGACCGCCATCCTTATAATAGTTGGCGATGTTTCTTATTCCCTCCAAAGGCATCGGCTGGAATATGCTGCCCGCCTTGATCACTCCGCTGCCGATAACGACTAATTTATCCACTCGCGCCGGATGATCGACGGCGAGCTTGAGCGCCGCCTGGCCGCCCATGGAATTGCCGATAAAATGCGCTTTATCGATACCCATAGCCGCCATGAACGCGTCGAGCGAATCGGCCAGGAATGTTAGCCGCTGATCTTTGATCACCGGCTTATCCGATTTGCCGAATTGGGGCATGTCAAAGAGGATCGTGCGATAGTGCTTCCCAAACGCGTCGATGTTTCCCTTGAAGTTACTCCATCCCGAAGCGCCAGGCCCAGCGCCGTGAATACAGATAAGCGGGTAGCCGCTGCCGAACTCGTGATAGTGAAGCTTCAGATTCTTCGCGCTGATATATTTCCCTTCCGGCTCTTTTTCGATGGGCATCCTTCCTCCAGATTTTTATGCTATCGCGCTGTGTTTCTGCTTCTCAGCGAGCATCATCGCCACTTCGACGATCATATCCTCTTGTCCGCCGACGACCTTGCGTTTGCCCAGCTCCACTAAAATGTCGCGGGCGTCGACGCCGAACTGTTCGGCGGCTTTGTCGGCATGGAGCAAGAAGCTCGAGTAGACTCCGGCATAGCCCATTGTTAAACTGACTTTGCCGATTCTCACCGGTTTCGGCATGATCGGACGCACAATATTCTCCGCCACATCCATGATCTTCCACAGATTGATGCCCGTCTCATAGCCCATCTTGTCTAACACGGCCGCCAGCACTTCGGTCGGAGTGTTTCCCGAGCCGGCGCCAAGGCCGCAGGTGCAGGCATCGATCCAGCGCGCGCCCTCTTCAATCGCTGCGACGCTGTTGGCAACGGCAAGAGAAAGATTGTTGTGGCCGTGGAAGCCGACGCCGATCTTCAACGCCGAGCGCAACGCCGCGACCCGTTGCTTAACCGTATCGGGCATGAGCGCGCCGGCGGAATCGGTAACCAAGACCACGTCGGCGCCGTAACTTTCCATGAGTTTTCCCTGTTCGGCGATCGTCTCCGGCGGACCCATGTGCGACAGCATGAGCATGCCAATCACTTCCATGCCCATGTTTTTCGCCAGGCCGATATGCTGTTGCGCAATGTCCGCTTCGGTGACATGGGTGGCGATCTGCGCTACCTTTGCGCCGTAGTCAGCGGCCATCTTGAGATCGTCCTTCGTGCCGATCCCGGGCAAAAGCAACACAGCGAGTTTGCCATTCTTGATAACCTCGGATGCCGCCTGGAGTAGCTCCATTTCGGATTGTTTCGAGAATCCATAAGTGATCGTCGATCCACCCAAGCCGTCGCCGTGGGAGACTTCGATCATCTCGACGCCCGCATCGTCCAAGCCGCGCGCCACGCTGCTGACTTGAGCCGCAGTGTATTGGTGGCTCAACGCGTGACTGCCATCTCTTAGCGAACTGTCCAAAATATGGACGAAGGTTTTCTCGCTCACTGTGTCGCCTCCGCTGTTTACTTTTTCCAAGTGCCGGCGCGCAGGTGCCCGCCGATCTCCTCGCCGACCTTTACCGCGGCTGAAGTCATGATGTCGAGATTGCCGGCGTACTTCGGCAGAAAATCCCCCGCGCCCTCGACTTCGACGAAAAGAGTTACTTTCCTTTTTCGCTCGCCGTTCGACAGGTCTTGAATCAACGGTTTTGCGCGCAGGCGATAGCCGGGCACATACTGCTTGATGCGCTCGACCATGGATTCGATCGAGCGAAGGATCTTTGCCTCGTCGGCATCTGGCAGGACGCCGTACACGGTATTGCGCATGAGGATCGGAGGCTCCGCTGGATTTAGAACGATGATGGCCTTGCCGCGCGCCGCGTGGCCAATCTTTTCCAACCCTCGAGCGGTAGTTTCGGTGAACTCGTCGATATTCTGCCTGGTGCCTGGTCCGGCGCTTTTGCTCGCTATAGTGGCGACAATCTCGGCGTACTCCACCGGAGCCACCTCGCCGAGCGCGCTCACCAGCGGCACGGTCGCCTGACCGCCACAACTCACAAGGTTGACGTTGCTCGCGCCGACATGCTCATCGAGATTTACGAGCGGAACGACGTAGGGCCCCACGGCGGCAGGGGTTAGGTCGATGGCGATTTTTTTTGCATCATGCAACAGCGGCGCATGCTTTTTGTGAGCCGCCGCCGTGGTGGCATCGAAGACGATTTCAAATGTTCCTTTTTGTTTGAGTAAACCGTCAATGCCGTCGGTGGTAGTTGCCAAGCCCTCTTGGCGCGCCCGCGCCAAACCCTCCGACTCAGGAATAATGCCGGCCATGAGCACCGGTCGCAGGAGATTACTCCTCTTGAGTTTGTACATAAGATCTGTGGCGATATTGCCGGAGCCCAAAATCGCCGCGCGGACTTGTTCCATCGCCTTCCCCCTATGCGAATCTAACTGAAACCGTGCCGAAGCCGTCAAACGATGCTTGCAGCAAATCACCCGCGCTCACATCGGTGGCTGCACAAAGAGCTCCCGGCATGACGATTTCTCCCGCGCCAAGACTCACGCCGAATTGACCAACCGCATTGGCTAGCCAAGCGACAGCGACGGCTGGATGACCGAGTACCGCACCTCCGGCGCCGGTTTGAACGATGTCGCCGTTTTTTTCCAGAACCATACCGAGTAACTTGAGATCAAACTCATCGATTCGTTTCGGCGAATTGCCGAGTACGACTCGCGCCGACGAGGCGTTGTCAGCGATGGTGTCGCAGAGCTTAATTCTCCAACCCTCGATCCGGCTATCGATGATCTCCAACGCTGGCACGACGAACCCGGTGGCAGCCAGAACCTGCATCGGAGTAACGCCTGGCCCTTTCAGTTCGCGATCGAGAATGAAAGCAATTTCCGGCTCGATCTTCGGTTGAATCAATTCGCCGACCCGGAAAACCGCCGCGTCCTGCAGCACCATGTTATCGAGGATGTGACCGTAATCAGGCTGATCGACGTTGAGCATCTTTTGCATCGCCTTGCTGGTCAGGCCGATTTTTTTTCCCACCACCTTGGCGCCGTCGGCTTTTTTCATTTCGATCAGTGCCAGTTGAATCCGGTATGATTCTTCGGGAGCGAGCTTCAAATATTTTTCCGTAAATGGACGGAGCACCCTCTTGTCTTTTTCTGCTCGATACAGTTCGCT
>Ga0137403_10010833_pt1 | contig 10080 bp, 7 predicted proteins | sample CZOMad2_1_16fung_FD_122057 | JGI IMG/M metagenome (GOLD analysis project Ga0137403, IMG submission 122057) | Vadose zone soil fungal communities from Angelo Coast Range Reserve, California, USA - CZOMad2_1_16fungal (Hybrid Assembly) | ecosystem: Environmental > Terrestrial > Soil > Vadose zone... | reverse complement strand
CAGCCGGCACTGTCTTGCCGGATCACAAAATAATCTGGCGTGTGAAGGATCCCGATGCGTCTCCCGGAGCTGCCCTCATAGTTCAACTTGAACGAAGGCGGCTGGTCGTAGTATTCGATGACATCCGGGTCATGCTCCATTTCATAGACCGTCGGCAATTCTACCTTGTGACTTTCGAACTGAATGGTTACTCCCATTTTCTTGCTTGGGTAAGAACCACTAACGCTGCGGGCTCCGCTCTGCACGCGACGCGCTGGGTCAGAGGATCGAATAAGTTCGATAACCTGTTGAGCACGCTCAGACAATTTAAGCCGCAGGCACCACACACGGAATTGATCCATATCAAGCATTCCCATTACCTCCGCTCAGTTCGCGTAAAGCAAAAATCTGTCGTTTAATTTTGAAGGTGTTAACGAAGCTGCGGTTAACCGCCAGAGAATTACTTCTCTGTGGTAGCCGCCGAGTTTTCGTTTGTAACGCCCTTCGGTGTGACGATGATTCTATGTATGGCTGACTGGCAGCCTTGGCGGCGTTACATTTAGGATTGAAATACTGAGATGAGAATCAGTTCGAATGCGTTGCACGGAAAGTTTGTTGTCTCACCGGCGCAACACGATTGTTTGTAGATCTCTTTTATTTCGCGATCAATCTTTGTTCCGAATCTTGCCCAAATAGTGATTGTCTACCGTTAGGATTTCTCGTGCAAACGAAAAGCATGGCGCGTCCGTTTTCGAGGCAAGGTTTGTGAATTGCTACTTGCGGTAAAATCCCGGTCCCTTCGAATCAGTTATTCGTCTGAGACAAACAGAGTGGTTGCCCCTCATGGACGTATTGTCGTCCCCTAATTCCCGGTCGCTGGTATGTCCTCATCCCTCGCGAGAAGTACTCTATTGAGCGCGTCCTATTTCCAGATCTCACTCAAGGTAAGTCAATTCTGGTTGCATTCTATAGCTGGGTAGATGGCTAGATCTGTGTTGCTAGTCGCAAATAAAACAATTCGAGGTTTAGCGCAACGCATAAGCGGCGAACGGTGGGGATGAATTAACCTTTTAACCATCTCAGGACTGACCCCACGATCGACTGGATGAAACCGCTTATTATCAAGATGTCTAGGGCGTTTGCGATCAGTCGAACATTTCGGGATCGGAGGTCTGATGATTCGACCGGGACAGGCTTACCTTTGGCGACCGCTCGGCGCACCGATAACGCGTACCACTCGAGTTCAACGTAGTATCGGGGGAACGACACAAAGAAAAGGCCAATCACCGCCAGAAGTGCTCCAAATCCAATTACATTAAACGAGGGTTTGGGAGGGTTGATCCAATTCCACGTGACGTAATTCAGCATTAATACGCCGGTCATCGCCTTTGCCACAATGTACGCACGGACAAACCCTGTGAGGTTCTCGGCTAGTTCGTCGAAAGTAGCGGGTTTGGTCGTCATTGAAGAACGCAAGCATCTCCCGGCTTCGGCGGCAGTAATTATGATAAGACCCAGTGCCACAAGGGCACTAAAGCAAATGAGAAACATTGAAAACGTTAGCAAAGCATAGTAGACGCCGAGTCCACCGAGGCTCCTTTGTCCCGTCGCATCAACATGAGCGATATACCACGAGGTCTTTTCGACTATGTTCGGGTCCAGGCACTCGGAAATAAACGTGCAAGTCAGCGCGGCCGACGCTCCGACTACGACAAACAAAGCGATGCCAATCGAGAGTCTTGGCAGCCTGATACCTGATGCTTCATATAGGGGACTGTCAAGTCGAAACCTAATCCAAGTCTCCGAGGACAGAACGATGAGCGCTGATGCAAGGCCGACGTACAATGGAACCAGCACAAGATAGTTAATGAGGTTTGTATAGTCTTGAGAAAAATATAGACGGCTCGGATCGTTTCCTTTGAAGCTGCCGACCGCCATCGTCCACAGAAAAATCACTATGAAACAGAGTACAAATGCTGTCCCGAAGCCAAACAAGAAGGCATTGCGCGGCGCCTTCCGCGAGAGAGTAGAGGTCAGAGTCACGGGAATGGCGGGAGTTACTCCGAATAGAATTTCACCTGCGGTTCGGCGAAGACGAGCGGGTAGTATTTTCTTGAAGGCCGAAACGATTAGAGAGAATACAAAAATCTTCGAATCGTTGGGACGAGGATCCTGATTAAGCATGATCTTCGATTGATCGCGGCTCTACTATGTGAACCGCCACGACTTCAATGCAGCGTAAACGAGACGGATCTACCGTCACATATAGCGCAGCAGTGTTCACAATGGTAAACACCGTCGAAGCCGAGACCCCAATGTATGGAGGCTTGGTTCGGCCATGCGCCGTAACAGATATTGTCTCCAGATTTACACTTTAATCTGTACACATGCCTTTTATAGTCGTTGATGTTGTAGACCATGTTGTTGCCAGGCCATGCAGTGTTACGATCTTGAGAGTAAAACTTGAGCTGTATCGGCTGCGGATAATCGCAAGTGATGCTAAACGTTACTTCATTGTCGGTTCTTCTAGAGCCGAGTTCTCGCGCTAGTTTCTCGAGGCAACTTTCATCAACTTGTTTGCACTGATATCTGAGACATTGGCGATAAGATGGCCATCCTGCCGGTAAAGGATCGCAAGACTGCGCGCAAGTGAATTGGTGGACCGAGCAATCGGGACTATCGTGTTCAGCGCGGGGCCCCGGACCGGGCACAATCGCCACCGCGTCAACGCGTGCCCTCACCGCTTCGGTTTCAGGCGCGCTACGTACCTCGGGACGAGCAATATTCGGCACGGTAGTGTTGACCTGCGGCACAGTCGCGTTGACCTGCGGTATCGGATCGATCGCACGAATAGAAGTTCCAATAGGAACACTCGGCACCTGGATTTGCACCGGCACCTCGGGAATCCGAACGCTTTGAGATCGGACTCGCTCTGACGAAAACGGGGTACTGACAAGAACAGCGGCCAGACTGAGGGCTAGAAGAAAGCCGACCAGGAGAGAGCATTTCATGGCGAACTCCTTAGAGGAAAGGATTCGAACGGCTGACTTATACACCCAGCGCGACAGAGAAGCAACAATTAGGCTGCAGAATGAAAGTTGATTTATGGTGGTAGTTTGAATAGCATGGCACCGCGCCCGCCTCCCCGGTGGGCGAATTGGTTGCGTGGGGTGAGGACACGTAGCCTAAGGGTGAGCCTTGTGGGAGGGGCTCACCCGCTTTTCTTTGGAGAGTGATCTGAAAAAGCAGGGATGCGGCAGCTATTTACCAATAACTTGCCGCACGGCAGACAGGAACGCCGTGGTGTTAAGGTAGAAATTGGGGTAGGCGGTTTTAAGCGTCTTCACGGAGTCTGCCTTCACTCGTACTACCTGCACGTGGGGAGAACCTTCGAACTTTTTTTCGAGGCGATAGTATTCTTCATCTGCCCGGGCATCTTCCTTAAACGGAGTGGCGCTTAGCATTCTGGCTTCTAGATCGAGCTTCAAAAGAATAACCTCAGCTGCCTCTAGTTTTGCCTCAGGAGTTATTTCTAAGAACTTATTCCATCCTTCCATACGAGTCAGAACCTGCAACCGAGAGGCAAGCTCTCGCAGCTCGTCTTTAAGTTCTTTCTTGTTGGTGGGCGTGTCTGGTACGAGCGGCATTCCCTCTCGCATAGCAAGTTCGTTAGACATTAAGGCGAAGAATCTTCTCCACTCGTTTCCCCCGCGGCCAAACTTGAGTGCCTGTTCGGTAAAGGTGTCTACAATTTCGACGCCGGTAGCCCAGGCATGTTGAAGCCTGGAGCGAAACTGAAGTTCGACCCTCATGTTATTGAATTCGGGTGAATAGTGAGGGGACGTGGGTTGATACTTGTAGACAAGATGGACGCCGCGATAGCCATCCGATTTGGGAGCATTGATATAGTCGTTTTCTTTGAAAATGCTTTCGACGTCTTGATGCTTCGCATAGAGATCGACTAACTTTCGGACATCCTTACACCCCTTAAGAATTGCGCGGCATCCGCCAATATCTTGCATTTGGGTCAACTGCATTTTTGGCTGCCTTAGATCGGCTTGCGAGGGCCGATTACGCTTTAACTTTTGCTCGATGGATGGTAAACGCTTGAGTCGCTGGACGACGACAGCGTCCCGGTCTAGGCCGATGGCTCTTCTGCGGAGATCCAGATAATAAGACTGCGTCGGATACTCATGCGATGAGCGCCAATTGCCAACGATAGCCAGGGCTGCGTCTCGGTCTGGGGTTCCTACAACGTCCTGAGCGATTATTCCGTCGCCGGCTCTATCGACTTCCTTCCGACTGTATTTGGGCGTCGTAATGTTAGCCAACACGGATCGCCTCTCATCAACAAGCTCACTGCTCGGCCAAATGGCATGCGATTCAACGAAGTTAGATGAAATACTAGAGTATGAGGACAATGCGAGTCGAGCGAACTGTCTCATGATGTTTCTGAGGTGTTGCACTTTTGTTATTCCTTCTGATCGTATTCGGTTACGGTTTAGTAGCCGCCTAGAATTTGTTTTTCTAGTCGCGTGTGTTCGTCCCTCGAGTCAACTATTGGAGAGATTGATGCGGGGATATGTTCTGGCCAAGCAAGGTGGAGGCAGTTCGGTCGATAGGCAAGCTATTGGTGGGGCACGTCCAGCCGATCATTAGGAAATAGCGGGCCGCTTACTCCGTCATCTCTTTCTGGACGCTTTCCTCTGTTCTAAGCGGCTGACTGCCTGTATTTCTTTCACGATTCCCTTTGGGACCGCACCGTAGGCCTTACGACAATAGGCTAAGCGTTGATCGTCTAAAGGATGCGTTGCTTCTATAAACCATTTCATAAATCCAGGGAGACTTCCCGGACTTATCAAGTCGGAGGTCTTCATGGGATATAAATACCCATGTCGTGAAAAGTAAATACATATGTGACTCACTTCGCACACTTCTTCAAAGTAGTTAAGTGGCCGCTTGCGCCCGACATCAATGCCATTGAGAGATAGCAAAATGTAATAGTGGATAAGTTGATGAAGGTGCCGGCGATCCAAAACAAGATCCCTAGTTGTTTTAATGTCTATAAGCTTATTGTCGATAATGAGGTCTGCGTTTGAGTGGGTTAAGCCAAACGTTGGATTCAGATAACAAGCTTTTCGAGACGTGAAATCCTGCTCATGCGCGATGGATATTAACTCCTTTAAGTCAGCGACATCTCTGTCGTCAAGCGTCTTAAGCTTCGCCTCGTTGAAAGTACCGCTTCGACGGGTGCCTTCTAGATAAGCTAGGCAGAGTGCTGCTGAAATCAGTTCATCCGTCAAGAGCCCATTTTGGATATATGAATGATACAGTTCGCGCGCAGTAACCAAATAGGTCTTAGCTATCTCGTAAATGTCTGAAGTCCCTTCAAGGGGATCGAGAAGAGTGACGCCTTCGTCGGCAACCCAGGCACAGGTTTTGGAGCCGACATTAATACGCTCTAAATAGAATCTGAGCAGGTAATCAAAAGCTATACCGACAAGCTGATAGTTTGACGTCAACGGCGGAGCCAGCAATGGTTTATCCGACTTGAAAGAGGGACGCCTAATTGTGGAAAGAAATTTCTCGTGGAAGGGTGGTCGCGTAATGAATGATTTATCGCCCACTCGGTCTAACTCCGCTGGTTTGCGGGATTGCTGGAAAAGGGTCTGCTTGTTTACCGTTTACTTGGCTGCTTCCCGCCATGCGAGGAGCCCTGACAGTACTCCGATAAGAAGGATTGTTCGCGATCGAGTTATTTCGCTTGAGAGATCTGCAAGCGAGGCGCACCATACGGCGCTTCCGTTGACGTGATTCTCCTTCGTGTAGTTGAACAAAGCAAGAATGGGAGACGACTCTGACACAAATACGAATGGAGGTGAGCCTGGTGGCATCGGGGTCAACACCTCACCCCCTCCACCCCGAGTGAAGGCGGTTGGCAAGGCTCCTCAAGTTTTTTGTCGTTCTTGAGCTGCTTGCCGCTTGCTCTCTTCTTCGGGGATTTACCGTTCGAGCCGGAATGAATTCGCGGGTTACGTTGAAGAAGGAAACGGGTGTGTAAAAGAGGTATAAGGCCTAATCACTCGCTTTTCAAAAAAAGAAAGGTTGGCGCTTGGAGGCTCATGTGATCATTCCTCGATGAGAAAGAAATTGCGCTGGGATGCTTGGAATCTTTCTCGTCCTTCCCTTATTTCGAGATTTTGAAGAAAGCACAGTACTGGTCGCTTAGATCGGGAAGACGTGATAGAGACTCGCTCGGAATCGTAAGGGGTACATCGGATCCTTCTCATTCTTCATAAAATATTCTTGGAGACTGAGGCCGAGCACTGACTTCGCTCATCTGGATGTCCGTGACCCAGCATTCTTAACTAGCCGCCGATTCTTTCGCGATTGAAGGGTCTTCTATTCCCCCAGAACACGGCTTTTCTGGGGGGGCAATCACCCTCCGTAAAGTGGACATGTTGGTGGCGCAGGATTGGTAAGAATCTGGTTTACTTGCAGCTCGCGGATGGAGCGAGAAGCGGGCCGGAGAATAACTTTGTTGAGTATCGTTCTAATCGACAGCACCGGCGGGAAAGGGACAACGGCCACAATGCTAGAGATGGCAGTCAAACGGCAGACCGGAATGGTTCTGGAAGTCATTACGCCGAATAAATTTCGCCGGGCTACTATCGACAGGAGCTTTGCCAATGCCGCAATTTTTATCCCGGTCTCACAGGCCGGACTGTCCAGCACGGGCGCTGCGCCAAAAATTACACCTGCCCTGGCTCAGTCATTAGAACTAGGGCAAATAGCGGCGCGAAAGGACGGCAAGGCCATTTTGGTTAATCAGCCGGGCGACTCCCTGATTACTGGTGTCGATGCGGGAGCAGCCCTTGTGGCAGGCATAGCTGGCATTGTTGACGACAGAGTCCTTTTGATGGACGGGGTCATCAAGTCCCTTCTTACCCATCAGCACATCCATCCACGTTGGCGGAAGATGCTGGCGATGGGCGAAACTGCGGGCCGATTACGGAATGTGAAGACTATGTTCGAGGATTGGGACGAGGACGTCTCGAGTGATTACAGCCAATATGCTCCGTGCTTCAAAGCATGCATGGCTCTGGCCCAACTCGAACGACTCAGCCCTCTTAGGGGACAAGGACATAGGTATAGCTACGTACAACTCGCACGTGCGCTCAACCTTGCGGAGCCCGAGACTTCTTTTCATTTATCAGAAGTAGATCTAAGGAAAGTACTCAGCATTGTTGCCAATCGTTTAATGCCAGTCGGGCACGATGAGTCTGAGCGCGTGCATCTGCCGACTCTTGTGAAGAGTAAGTGGGAGTTTCCAGACGACCTTCCAGTGGTTGAAGGTTTTTCTGACAGAGAGATATCTCAAGTTCTCTATGAGGCTTGCCGTTCAATGGAAATAACCGCACCAGGTTTAAATCTAGGTTGCTCACACTGTGTGGTTCGGCTTCCCACAAGAAAAACATCGTAACGCCAGAATCTGAGAGCAAATAAAGGAGATCTTATGCCAAAAACTATCAGCCAAGAAGCTCCCGACTCACTGGAGAATACTCCAAAACCAGAGTTGGAGATTCACAGATTCCACGATCGTGAACTGACTGTTTGGGTTGGCGAAGTGGATATCAACAAGATCGAGGGTTGGCAGGGCAACCCCCGAACAGAACTCCTGAGGGATCAATTCTACGAGACTTATGCACGTTACCCATCTAACGAGGAGATGTGCCAACTTGTCCTCGCTGACGTCGATGAGAAGGAAGGACTGAAAATCAAAGAACTGGCAGCCAACATCCGCAAAAATGGAGTTAGGGTTCCTATCGTCCTGACCTTTTCAGGGAAGCTTCTTGATGGCAATCGAAGGTACTACGCCTCAACTTTTCTAGTAAACGAAGACGGTGTGGAGAGGAGCGAGAGAAAGAGTTTCGCCCGAATACCTGCTTATGTATTGCCCGAAGGGACGGATGAGGACGTCGAAGACGCGATTATCACGGAATTTAATTTCGCGGCGAACATGCAGTTAGAGTGGCCGTATTACATACGCGCTCGTGTCGTATGGTTGGACCATACTGAACAAGGCTTGAGCCGACAAGAGCTTGAGCGGAAGTACGGGGTACCTTGGAGATACCTGAGCAAATGGATAGCCGCCGCAGGGCTATGCGATCGATTCTTGAAATATCATGACGAGGCCTTTGTCGCCAAGCAGTTCGCATATCGGAATTTCATCATGTTCGATGAAATGATGCGTAACTACGGCAGCAAGTTTAAGGACGCAGATTTCAGAGAATCCATGTTTGAAGCTCTGCTTACAGGTTATGAGCCTGAGAATCACAAGCACCACACGTTCACGAAGTCTTCTGATGTACTACGCCTCGATGAGGTTTATGACCATGATGATGCCTGGCAGGCATTAGTTGGTGGTAAGGGAAACAAAGCTCTTAGGGAGGCACTCGGCATTATTGAAATGTCCAATCTTGGGGGCGCATCGGATCCAACTCCTGCTCTAAAACGTCTTGTTAATGGACTCGAGAAACTCGTCAAAAACAAAGCGCTCTCTTCTGCCGACCAAGACCTGTTGCAAAGTTTTCATGAGTATTCGCAACAGATACCAGGTGGTCCGACCGATCCCGCATCTCAGATTACCCAGATGATCGAATGGCTAGAGGCTATGAGTGCTAAACAGATAGCTGAACTTGGCAAGGGATCTGTCGTGCGGCTTAAGAATGCCCTTGGTCTTGTTATCAAACTGTCGGATGCAGCCCGCAGGAAGGCTTAGATAGTGCAACCTTTAGGCATGATCAAAATCGAAAAGCACATCAGAGGATTAGTTATCTCTGCTGAGGGTGGGGTCGATCGAAACAAAAAGACACGTCATCTTCAACAGCAACTCAGATCTCACGAGACTTTCATAGTCGGGGGGCGCTTGATTGCCCAGCTCGAGGCTTTAGGCGAAATCTTTGAGTTGCTCGGCGACGATGTCCATTGGGATCAAGATCTTCTTCATATTGCGCAAAGGAGTTATGACCACCGGCAAAATCAGATCAGAGCGCGTCTTGAGGTAGCAGCAGCCATCGAGGATCCTCATTCCGTTTTAGCGGGCTACGAAATGCTGGGCCGACTTGATGAACATCAGGCGCAGGCTGTGGCGGCAATCGTAGCACCCTCGCTGAAAGGCATTGCGATCTTCGATGAGCAAGGTACCGGCAAGACACTGATGGCTCTGTCGGCCTTCGATTTTCTCCGCGAGCGTGGACGAGTGCACAAGTTACTCGTCATAGCACCTAAGTCTGTGTTGGTTGCCTGGCAAACTCAGGCTAAGGAATTCTTGGGAGACAAGTACCGCGTCGGTGTCATAACTGGCCCGGCCGCCGCCCGCCGTCGAATAATTCTGGGCAATTACGATATTGTGCTGGCCGGATACGAAACCGCTATACTAGAGGAGAAACTGCTAAGCGTCACCGTTAATGCCAATCCTCTGAGCCATATGCTAGTCATCGATGAGTCCTATTTCGTCAAGAACCCGGAAACAGCCAGATCCTTGGCTGTCACACGCCTGCGAAATGTTTGCGAGCGAGCAGTAGTGTTATGCGGCTCTCCTGTACCTAACTCGGCCGTCGACGTGGTTAATCAAATTGATCTGGCTGATGGGGGTGTGGCATTCGGCGGAGTAACAATATCTAACGATTCAGAAGAAGCATACGACGAAATTGCCGGGGCGCTCCGAAACGCAATATACCTTCGTCGCTTGAAAGAAGATTTGTTTCCAGACATCCCGCTAAAACAGATCGAAAAGATTTATTTGAATCTAGGTCAAGCGCAGAGAGAGATGTACGACAGCGCACGCGATAAACTTATCATCGCAGTTCGTAGTGTGGATGATCGACAATTCACACAGAGACTAAACTCGTTCCTGACAAAAAGGGTGCGATTGCTGCAGATCTGTTCAAATCCACGAATGCTAGATCCGCTGTACAATGAGGTGCCCGCCAAAATCTCTGTTCTCGACCGGTTGCTCGAAGAATTGGTTGTTGAGCAATCCAAGAAAGTTGTGATCTGGTCGTACTTTCGGGTCAGTTTGGACGAGATCGCAAACCG
>Ga0137403_10010831_pt1 | contig 10081 bp, 7 predicted proteins | sample CZOMad2_1_16fung_FD_122057 | JGI IMG/M metagenome (GOLD analysis project Ga0137403, IMG submission 122057) | Vadose zone soil fungal communities from Angelo Coast Range Reserve, California, USA - CZOMad2_1_16fungal (Hybrid Assembly) | ecosystem: Environmental > Terrestrial > Soil > Vadose zone... | reverse complement strand
CCGTGTTTTCCGACAGGAAGGCCATCGCGCCATTCTCGAATTCCACTACCGCCCGGCCATTGTCCGTTGCCAGCACATAGCCCTGGCGAATTGGCAAATTCAGCGCAGCAGCCTCCCATCCAGCATTCGAATCGGCCAGTGGATCGCCCTTGACATCGCGCGCAAATCGCACGTCGCCTTGCACCACGCTAAGCCGCACAATGCGCGCATGGCTGGAGTCCGCAGATGCCACGCTCGCGCCACATCCAACAATCAACATCAATACGCTTATTGCTGTTAGGAATCGCTGAAGGCTGGTCACTGGTCACCCCCCTGGCAGGGACGCTCCATCAAGTTGGACGCCGCAGGTTCCCCCGCGGTTACCCGCTCTCCCCGGAACCTTTGTAAACTGATGGTAACTGATACTGTTCCGCCGCCAGGCTACGGTCAAGCTATATCGGCCTGCAAAAGACCTCGCAATCTGGCTCGTTCGGCACTTTCCCTGATTCGCGAGATGGAAATTTTGCATCCGCCGATTCTTGACACCCAGCAAATGAAACATTAGTTTCATTCCAGGGGGATGTGTCAGTCCTATCCGCGCGGATTCGTCCATAATCCAGGGTGTGGGCAGCCGTGCTTCGCGTACCTCTCAAGGATCGATTCGCATCTCACCTGCAGTCTTACGGGGGTAAAAACGATGTCTCGAAGTCCCAGGCACGCGCTCGTGGTGTTTCTGTTAGCCATTTTAGCATTGAGTTCAGGCCGCACGGTGTTCGCCCAAGGCGGCGCTACCGGTGCCATCAGCGGCCAAGTCGTCGATTCTTCCGGCTCCTCGATTGCCGATGCCGAAGTACAAATCATCAATTCGGCTACCGAAGCGCTGGTTCGCAAAATTCCAACCACAACCGAGGGCACTTTTGTCGCTTCCCTTCTTCCGCCCGGCAGTTACTCGGTCGTCGTAAACAAGTCCGGCTTCTCCCAAGCCAAGGCCGACGGCATCGAGGTTCGCGTCACCGAAACTACCAGGGTGACCATCGCGCTCCAGCCCGGCTCCGTCTCCGAAAAAATTGAAATCACCGCCGAAGTCACCAGCGTCGAAACCAGCAACGCCACCACCGGCCAATCGCTTGGCACGCAAACGATTCGCGAGTTGCCGCTCGCCACGCAAAACTATCAGCAGCTACTCACGCTTTCTGCTGGCGCGCAAGGTGAGCTCAATGCGGCGGCACAGCTCGGACGCGGCTCGGTGAAGCTTTTTGTGAATGGCCAGCGCGAGGATAACAACAACTACCTGATCGAAGGAATTTCCGCGACCGATTACAACGTCGCGCAAGCGACCTACGTTCCCCTTCCCAATCCCGACGTCATCCAGGAATTCAAAGTACAAACTTCGCTCTATGACGCCAGCCAGGGCCGCAACGGCGGCGGCAACGTCAACGCCATTCTTAAATCCGGTAGTCGCCAGTTTCATGGCGATGCCTACGAGTTCTTCCGCAATGACGTTCTCAACGCCAACGACTTCTTCCTCAATCGCCAAGGCCAGGCCCGCCCGGTTATCAAGCAAAACATTTTCGGCGGTAGCCTCGGCGGCCCGGTCGTCAAAGAGAAGTTCGGCTACTTCTTCGTCAACTATCAGGGTACCCGTCAGCGCAGCGGACTTTCTCCGGGCACTTTCATCAGCACCACCATTCCCTCCATTCCGTTAGCGGACCGTTCGGATGCTTCCATCTCCCAGGCATTTTTTGGCAACACTACGACCCCGATTGATCCTGTGGTCAGCAAGCTTCTCAATTTCAAGAGCAACCAGTTTGGCGGTGCCAGCAATGGCTTCCTGATTCCCAGCAGCGATCCTGCCACCGGCTCCTTTGCGATCAGCACCCCGGGCAAGTACACCGACGATCAATTCACCACCAACTGGGACCGCGAATTTCACGGTGGCCAGGACAAGATCTCGCTGCGTTTCTTTTTTTCCGACGCCGAGTCCTTCCTCCCCTTCGGCGGTGGTGACTTGCCGGAATCACTGGGTAGCACACTGGCCAGCAGCGTAAGCTCCACGTCCCTCAACTTTCCGTTCGACACTCCCGTTCACGCGCGCTTCTTTAACGTGACCGAGACTCACCTTTTTTCACCCACGCTGGTAAATGAATTTCGCTTCGGCTTCGTGCACATCAACGATGTCCTCGCCAACATTCCGCCGGTCACAACTTCGGATTTGGGAATCGACCGCCCCACCAACAGCGTGACCAATTCCATCTACAAGTTCGTTTTCGCCAGTTCCGGATTTGAAATCGGTCCGGCGCCTTTCGCCAACCAGTCCCAGGATCAGAACAGCATCAACCTGGTGGATACTGTGAGCTGGGTCAGGGGCGCTCACGTCTTCCGGTTTGGTGGCGAATTTACTCGCGTTAGCCTGGATAAGGACTTTCCCCAGGTTTTCAACGGCGAACTCTTTTTTACCAACACGCCGGACGGCAATACCGACTTCCAGAACTTTCTTCTGGGCACGCCGCAATTCAGCTTTGGCGGCGGGGGCCTTTCCAACCACGAATATCGCTCGAAAAATTTTGCCGTCTTCGCCCAGGATGACTGGAAGGTTCGGCCGAACCTGACCTTGAACCTGGGGCTGCGCACGGAAGTGTTGGGCGCATTCCACGATGATCTCTGCCACATAGGGAATCTCGACCCGGCTTTGGCGAATGCCGGCGAATTCCCTTTTGTGTACCCTTCCTGCGTTAACCAGCTGAATCTGGCGGGATTGACGGGCAGCGGCAACGGCACCACGTTCAAGAATGCCTATTCCACCGGCCTCGGACCTCGCATCGGTCTCGCCTACGATGTTTTCGGGCACCACAACACGACGATTCGCGCTGGTTACGGCATCTATTACGTCCGGGAAGACGTTGGCACTGCCGATCAGCTCTCGTTCCAGACGCCGTTCTTGCCAGTAGCCTTCGGCGGTGGCGCACCCGGTTGCTTGGGCTCCTACTTCTCGGCAACACCTTTGCCGGGTTGCCCGAATCCAAATCCAAACGCATTACCTCTGGCCGGTACTTTGGATCCAGCCTTTGTGCCTTGTCTGAACGTCTTCCAGAACTTTCCCGGTGGCGACACAACTCAAGCGGCTAACTACGGAACCGCCACAGGCGCTGCCTGCCCGGGTCCGCTGCAGACCTTGGGAATTTTCGGTCTCGCCGTGCCACGCCACTTCGTTGTACCGAACACTCAACAGTGGAACCTGACCATTCAACGCGCTCTCGGTCGCCAGTGGGTTCTCGAAGTCGGATACGTCGGCGCCAAAGGCACGCACCTGCGCGAAACTCGCGATGCGCTGCAATCGCAGGACGCATCCGCCTCCAACCCGGTCGTGGTGGATGGCAACCAAATCACTGCCAACACTTTCGGTAATGCGGTCGCGCGCTCGCGGGCTCAAGGCATCAATGGCTACAACGGTTTCCAGTTGTTCGCCAACGACGCCTACTCGCACTACAACTCTTTGCAGACCACCGTATCTCGCCGTTGGGGCGCCGGTTATTTCCAGGCGGCCTACACTTTCTCTCGCTCTACTGACGCAACTTCTACCGGCAACACTGCGTTCAACAGCGCCTTCAACGACGAATCAACCCTGGCCGATTCACGCGGGCTGTCCGATTTCGACCGCACTCATCGTCTGGCCGTCAGCTACCGCTACGATTTGCCGTTCTTCAAGGGCGAAACCGGTTTGAAGGGCGCCCTCCTGGCGAACTGGGCGATCAGCGGCATCACAATTATTCAGTCGGGTTCGCCGTTCTCGGTACTGGATTCCGGCGCTGGCAGCGCGTTTCTCGGATTGGGATCCGCTCCGGGAGTCGAGACCGCGAGTCTTGCGTCGGGTAGCTCGCTCTCCAGTGGTCTCAGCAGTGGTGACATCCATTCACGGATCGATGGCTACCTGAATCCAGCCGCCTTTACCACCGCCCCGCTTCTTTACCCGTCACAATGCGACCCCAATCAGCCAGATCCGACAATCTTTCCCAATTCCAACTTCTGCACCACCGGCTTCGGCAACCTTGGCCGCAATACTTATCGCGGTCCCGGTCAGCAGAATTGGGATTTTTCGTTGATCAAAAACATCCGGCTCACCGAGCGGCAGAGCCTGCGGTTCACCACCGACTTCTTCAACATCTGGAATCACGCAAACTTCTCAAATCCGTCCGCGACCGACGTCGAAGCGATTGGCTTGCCCAACAGTCCGTTCGGGAAGATCACCAGTGCACTCGGCACGCCGCGCCTGATTCAATTCTCGTTGCGCTATTCCTTCTAACGAAATATTCGTCCAACATTTCACCAGAGGCGCGATTTACTTCGCGCCTCTTTCTTATATCCTTTTACCTTAGGAGACTCACTCTATGTCCGTGGCCCCACGTATCACGTTGCTCGAACGCGAATTCGCCGCTCCCGAGGCGCAAAAAATTTATGACGCGCTTCTCGCCGCTCGCGGCGTCGTCCCCAACATGTTTAAAGTCCTTGGCTACCGCCCCGAAATCGCTCAAGGGGTCGCCGGATTCCTCAAACCTCTACTCTCCGATGGTACGCTGCACGGCTTCTATAAAGAACTCATTGCCATCCGCGTCTCGCATCTTCACAACAGCGCATATGCCGTACGCGCACACAGCATTTCGGCCCGTCAAAAAGGCGCTCCCGAGCAGCAAATCGAAGGCGTCGCAAATTTCGAAACCGGACCGTTTTCGGAAAAAGAAAAACTCGGCTTGCGGTTAGCTGATCGTCTTCATCGCGGACCTGATGCCGTCGACGACGCCTTTTACGCTTCTCTTAAGTCTTCCTTCACCGATCCAGAATTGATCGAACTATTTCTCACAGCTGCCGCATTCGAAATGTTTCCGCGCTTCATTGATGGGCTGCGCATTCCAGTCACTCCGCCGCCCACCTCGCCACGCTAGCTTGCTTTTTTTACGGCAAACGGAGAACCACAAACTGCAAACGGCTAATCGCAATGTTAAACTGGTGCGCATGACCCAACGCCGGATCGCAACCCGTGTTTCACAATTAAACGGTGAAGGCGCATTGGCTGTTTTTGCGCGCGCCAAGGAACTCGAACGCCAGGGCCGCTCGATCATTCATCTCGAACTCGGCGAACCTGATTTCCATCCCGCGGCTCCGGTTGTCGACGCGGTCCGCAACGCAGTCGCTTCCGGCCGCGATCGTTACTGCGCCACGCGCGGCATTGCGCCGTTGCGCGAAGAAATCGCGCACTATCTTGCACGCACCAGAAGGCTCTCCATCGCGCCCGAACAAGTTCTCGTAGCGCCTGGCTGCAAAATGGCATTGTCTCTAGCCATGATGGCGCTCATCGAACCCGGCGACGAAGTCCTGTATCCCGATCCCGGTTTTCCCATCTATCCCTCTTTTACGCGTGGCCTCGGCGCGAAAGCCGTTCCCTTCGGGCTCGTCGAAAAAAACAGATTTCAGCCTGATCTCCAGGAGATCGCCGCGAAAATAACCGTCAAAACAACCGTCCTCATTTTCAATTCGCCCAATAATCCCACCGGCACGGTCTTCGACGATCACGCGCTCGATGGCATCGCTGCTCTCGCGATCAAGCACGACCTGTGGATTCTCACCGACGAAATTTATGCGCGCATTCTCTTCAACGGCGAATACAAGTCCATATCACTTCTTCCCGGAATGGCCGAACGTACCGTCATCATCGACGGTTTTTCAAAAAGCTTTGCTATGACCGGCTGGCGTCTCGGCTACGCCATCGCTCCCGTTCACGTCATTGACGCCATGGATTTGCTCGTCCTCAACACTTTCACCTGTGCCGCCGAATTCACGCAGGTCGCCGCCATCGAAGCTCTTCGCGACGCCACCAACGCCGTCGAGGCCATGGTTGCCGAATACCAATTGCGCCGCGATCTTTTCGTGCAGTCCCTCGCTAAAATTCCTGGCTTCCGCTGCCATTCGCCCGAAGGCGCATTCTACGCCTGGGTCAATATCGAAGATACGGGCCTCCCCGCCGATCAGGTGCAGAAACTTTTGCTCGAAGAAGCAGGCGTGGCCGCCATCGCAGGCGCCGCCTTCGGTGCCGAAGGCAAAAACTACCTTCGTTTTTCGCTGGTCAGTGCTCGCCACCTTCTAGAAGATGCCCTCGACCGCATCCACCGAGTCTCGGTAAAATGGCGTGGCGTTACCGCTTAGCGGCCGCGCAAACTCCATCGCTGTTCCAAAAAGTGTTCCGAGAACGGACGGGGTTCACGAGAGGTTCCCAAATGAAACGTTTGTTTCACCTGCTCCCGGCTTCCTTCCTGATACTCGGCTTCGCGCGGTTCGCTGCCGCTCAATCCACTCCTTATCCCGCCGAAGATCTTGGCAAAGTCTACGAGCGCCTGCTCGGCAAGGTTAACGCCATCCCTATCTACGACAACCACGCCCACCCGGGCTTCGCCGACGATAACGACGTTGACGCCATGGCGTCGCCCCCCGACGAAAGCAGCGTTCTCCGCTTGCGCGACGACAATCCCGAATTCGTCGCCGCCTCCAAGTCTCTCTTCGGCTATCCTTACGATGACTTCAAGCCCGAACATGCCAAATGGCTTGCCGATCGCAAAAAGGCCGCCGAGGCCACCGGCGGCCAGGCATACTTCGACAGTATTCTTGACAAGCTGAACGTCGAAACCTGCCTCGCCAATCGCGCGTTCATGGCTCCTTACCTTGATACCAAACGCTTCCACTGGGTTTTCTTTGGCGACTCCTTCTTCTATCCGTTCGCCAATCGCGATCAGATCGCCAGCACTCCCGACAATGGCGTCTACATCCCGCTACAGGAAAAAATGCTGGCCCGCTACAAAAAGCAGATGAACGTGGATTCGCTGCCGGCGGATCTGGCGGGCTACGAAAATTTTGTCCGCAATACCATGGTCGACAATCAAAAACGCGGCGGCGTGGCCATTAAGTTTGAAGCTGCCTACTTCCGCACTCTCTATTTTTCCGATCCGCCCCGCGAAAAAGCCGAAGCCATCTACGCCAAGTACCACTCCGGCGGCGTTCCTGCTGTTGAAGATTACCGCCTCTTTCAGGACTACATCTTTCGCGTAATGATCGATCAGGCCGGCAAACTGAGGCTTCCCATGCATTTCCACACTGCCGTCGGCATCGGCGATTATTTCAGCCTGCGTCAGGGCAACGTCCTCAATCTGGAAAACGTTGTTCGCGATGCGCGTTACAAGAACACCGTCTTCGTCCTGGTTCACGGCGGCTGGCCCTATGAGCGCGAAGCCGCCCTCCTCACCGCAGTAAAAAATGTTTATCTCGACACTTCTTTCCAGTCCGAACTGCTTTATCCGTCGCAATTAAAGCCGGTCCTCAAGCAACTGCTCACCCTGTACCCAGACAAAATGATGTACGGCTCCGACGCCTTTCCCTTCAATGACGCTCTCGGCGCCGAAGAAAGTTTCTGGATCGCCGCGCACACCACGCGCACCGCGCTTGCGGCCGCTCTCGCCGAACTGGTCAGCGAACACGCCATCAGCGAAGACAAAGCTCTCGAACTCGCACATCTCTACCTGCACGACAATGCCGCAAAACTCTATGGAGGCACAAAGTGAGCACCACATCCTCAGCTACTCCCGAACCCAAATACATCGCATGGAATCAGGTCGAACGCGAACATCTCAACCCGCTGGTCGACCGCGAAATGGTTTACGGCCAGCAACTGATGCTGGCCCGCGTCTTCCTTAAAAAAGACGGTCACGTTCCGCTGCATCATCACCACAATGAGCAGCTAACCTATATCCTCGAAGGCGCCTTGAAATTTGCCATTCATGGCAAGGAGATCGTGGTGCGGGCCGGCGAAGTTCTTTGCATCCCCGCGAACATGCCGCATGAAGCCTGGGCGCTCGAGGATACCCTCGATCTCGACGTCTTCACTCCACCCCGCGCGGACTGGCTCAACAAGACTGACGACTATCTACGTCACGGCCGTTAAGTCGTCCAGCGTAAAATCCTTTTTTCAGGTCGAGCGTAGTCCGGTGCGAAGTCCCGCACGCCGCCCAACGTTCTTTTTCTGCTTATGATCCATGAATCACCATAGACAAATACCCCGACTCTTGTTTACCGTAAAAGGTGTGAAAAGGTGTGGCCAGCTCCACCCTGGGGTGTCCGCCCCTGAAGGATTGCTAAATGAAAAGGCTCGCACTCGTAGCATGTTTGGTTCTCGGGACCTGCGCTTCACTTTCAGCCCAACAGCCATCCCTTTTGCTGTCCGGCCTTGCTGCCCAGCCCGCCGCGCCCACGTCCACTTTTAATTTCACGCTTGTGCCAGAGCTCGCGCCCCCGGCCACACCCTCGGAATCTTTTGCTTTTCCGTCGCCGAAAGCTGCGCTCCCAGATGCGCCGGCTCCTTCCCAGTCATCGAGCTTTAACGAAGAAGGCTATCGTTGGGATCTCGCCGTCGGCTACGAATACATTCATTTTGATTCCACGCAATTCTCCGCAAATCTCAGCGGCTTGCACACCGACCTGACCTACAACCTCAATTCCTGGTTCGGTCTCGAGGGCAACGTGGTCTCCGCCTGGGGCGGCACCATCGGCGGCGAACGCACAAAATATGTTCTTTACGCGGGCGGCGCCCGCATCGGTTGGGGTCCCTCGCGCAGACGTTTGACACCCTGGGCGCACGCCCTGGTCGGCGGAGTCCATTTGAATCCCCAGGTCGCCGGCTCAAGCAAGAACAGCTTCGCGATCCAGGCCGGCGGTGGCGCTGACTGGGCCTACAATTCGCGCGTCTCACTGCGCGCCGAAGCCGATTACGTCCGCAGCACGCTCTATTCCAGCACGCAAAATAATTTCCAGATCGGCCTCGGCGCCGTAATCCATTTCTAAGCGGGTGCGAGCTCTACTTGGAGCCCGCGAAGGAGAACGCCCGGGCTGTACTTGCAGCCCGCCAACATAAACGTGCGGGCTTGGCCTTGTAGCGGCCACTTTCTACCTTCCGTTACCCTGCTGCTAACTCTTTTTCCCCAATCCCATCGCTCTGCGCAGGGGCCGGGTTAAGTCCATCGCTGTCATCCACGCCGCGTCGCGCGCTGTTCTGACTATTCGCGCCGCCGCCCGCGTGCGCCGGCCCGGATTCGCTTGCAAACCAGCCGGTCCCAGCACATGCGTTGCATCATCGATGGTTCGCAAGTGCCATCTGCCTCCCGCCAGCTCATAATTTCGCCGCGACAGCGCGTCGGTCCACACTCCGGTTTTCCCCGCCGGATGATAGCCATAATCATGATTCTGGTGCACCGCCATCACCGCCTCCGAAGCATCCACTACCATCGCTCCCATCTCTCGCGCTTTCCACACCAGCCACTGGTCCCAGTACACTCGGCCTATCACCAGCTCCGGCATCTTCCCCAGATACAATCCTTTTCGAAACACAAAATAGTCGATCCAGTCTCCGCTTTGTGGCCGCGCTTCCCGCCGAGCCCGTTCTTGCAGCCGCTCGCTCCACGTTGCATCAGCAAAGTCGATCGGCTCTCGCACGTCCGTGTCCCACCGCCGCCCGATCATCAGAAAAATCTTCTGTTCCGCGCTGACTTTCGTCACCGCCTTTGCAAAATCCTGCGTCAACACGATGTCGCAGTTCACGTAGCCGACCACTTCGTGCCGCGCCATCTCCTGCGCCGCATCAAAAAACGACCGCAATATTTTTGGACCGGCATCTGCTCGCTCGACCTTTGCAACGTGCCGCGCTCCTGCTTCTTGCGCAGCTTCCGCCGCTCCCTCTTCATCTCCAAACAAAATCACTTCCGCATTAGGATTCGCCAACTTCCAGCTCTTCAGCGCATTCCGCTGAATCATTCCGTTATGCCCTGTAAACGGCTTAGCTGTCGTGAAAAACGTGATCATCTCAGAGGCTTTCTATCATCAAATAACCTAACTGTCTCGCGGAGCGCTGCTAGTTTTACCCGCCAGCATCTGTATTATCTATTGAAGAATATAAATGTTTTTACTTCCCCTAACATTTGTGTTAGAAACTTCACGGCCTCCAGCCCGGCAAATTCATTTCGTCCGGAAAAAACCTAACCATGATCACAGGCAAATTTCTCTCCCTCATTTG
>Ga0137403_10010830_pt1 | contig 10081 bp, 8 predicted proteins | sample CZOMad2_1_16fung_FD_122057 | JGI IMG/M metagenome (GOLD analysis project Ga0137403, IMG submission 122057) | Vadose zone soil fungal communities from Angelo Coast Range Reserve, California, USA - CZOMad2_1_16fungal (Hybrid Assembly) | ecosystem: Environmental > Terrestrial > Soil > Vadose zone... | reverse complement strand
TTGATCGAGTCAGCGAAGCGCCGGCTGCAACTTTGGAACGTCACGGAGCAACAGATTGCCTATCTCGAAAAAACGCGCAAAGCCTCCGACACGCTCACGTTGCTTTCACCATTCCGCGGCGTCGTCCAGTCAGTGCCCGTTGAACAGGGCAAGAGCGTAAAACCGGGAGACTTGCTTGTAGAGGTTGCCGATCTCAGCGTCGTCTGGCTGTGGGCGGAATTTTACGAGAACGAGTTGTCGATGCTTCAAGTGGGGCAAAAGCTCACCGTCACCGCAAAGTCGTATCCTGGTCAGAACTTCGACGGCACGCTCAGCCTGATTGATCCGTTTCTGGACGCGACGAAACGCACGGCCAAGGTGCGCATCGATATTCCGAATCCCGATTTCAAGCTGCGGCCCGGAATGTACGTGAACGCGGAATTGGAAATGGACATGGGTGCGGCGCTCACCATTCCCGTCAGCGCCGTGATGCCGACTGGCACGCGCAGCGTCGTCTTCGTTGACAAGGGCGAAGGAAAACTTGAGCCGCGCATCGTGCAACTTGGCACGAAATACGGCGACATCTACGAGGTGAAAAGCGGCCTGCAAGAAAACGAGCGTGTCGTCGCGAGCGCAAACTTCTTGATTGACGCCGAGTCAAAAGTGCAAGGCGCGCTGAAAGCATTTGAAGAGACCCCGGCGCCTGGAACAAACCCATGACCGAACCGGAACCGATTTCGGCAGAAGGAACCGCCGAGATTCCAAAGCGCGAGACGTTCACCGAGCGGATTATCGAGGCCAGCGCTCGAAACAAATTCCTCGTCTTCGTCTTCACGATCTTCGCTGTCGCCGCGGGATTCTATGGCCTGATGCATACGCCGCTCGATGCGATTCCCGATCTGAGCGACGTACAGGTCATCGTTTACACCGAATGGGAAGGACGCTCACCTGACCTCGTCGAGGATCAGATCACGTATCCCATTTCCACCGTCTTCATCGCCGCGCCGAAAGTGAAATTTGTCCGCGGCGAATCGATGTTCGGCAAATCATTCATCTACGTCATCTTTCAGGACGGGACGGATATTTACTGGGCGCGCTCACGCGTTATCGAATATCTCAACTCAGTCCGCGGTTCGCTGCCGGAAGGTGTGAACCCTGTCATTGGCCCGGACGCCACTGGTGTCGGTTGGGTTTACGAATACGCGCTGGTTGACGACAGCGGGAAGCACGATCTCGCGCAGCTGCGTTCCATTCAGGATTGGAATCTGCGTTACGCGCTCTCCTCGGTGAAAGGTGTCGCCGAAGTCGCGCCGGTTGGCGGTTTCGTGAAGCAATACCAGGTCGATCTCGATCCAAACGCTCTCGTTGCCTACAACATTCCGCTCAGCGAGGTGGTCAGCGCCATCAAAACGAGCAACGCCGACGTCGGCGGCAAAATCTTCGAGGTCGCCACAACCGAGTATTACATCCGCGGCCGCGGCTACATCAAAAAGATTGAGGACATCGAGAACATCGTCCTCAAAGTGGAAAACGGCACGCCCGTCTATTTGAAAAATGTTGGCAACGTCCATCTCGGCGGCGATATCCGGCGCGGTGTTGCTGAACTCGACGGGCGTGGCGAAGTCGTTGGCGGGATCGTCGTCATGCGCTATGGCGAGAACGCACTCAACGTCATCGACGGCGTCAAAAAGAAGATCGAGGAAATCAAACCGTCGCTACCGGAAGGAGTGCGGATCGTCCCGACTTATGACCGCAGCGATCTGATCAAACGCGCGATCGGCACGCTCCGCGAAAAGCTGATTGAAGAGAGCATCATCGTCGCGCTCGTCTGCGTGGTTTTTCTCTGGCACGTCCGTTCATCGCTGGTCGCGATCATTACCCTGCCGATCGCGATTATTCTGTCATTCATTCCGATGTGGTGGTTGAACGTCACCTCCAACATCATGTCGCTAGGCGGGATTGCTATCGCAATCGGCGCAATGGTCGATTCGGCCATTATAATGATCGAGAACGCACACAAGGCTCTCGAACATTTTCGCGAAGACCACGGACGCGAGCCGGGCAATCGCGAGCGTTTTGCTGTGATTGTCGGCGCGGCGAAGAGCGTCGGGCGTCCGCTCTTTTTCGCTCTGCTTGTCATCACGGTCAGCTTCATTCCGGTATTCTCGCTTACTGCACAGGAGGGCCGGCTGTTTCGGCCGCTCGCGTTCACGAAAACATTCTCGATGTTTTTCGCATCGTTCCTGGGCGTGACCCTCGTGCCGGTGCTCATGCTACTTTTGATTCGCGGCAAGATCGTGCCGGAGAAGGATAATCCAATAAACCGATTCTTGATTCGGACCTACCAGCCGCTCGTAAATTTCGTGCTGCGTTACCGCTGGTTCACGCTCGGCTGCGCGCTCGTTATTCTCGCGCTCACGATTTTTCCATTCTCAAGACTCGGCAGCGAATTCATGCCACCGCTCAATGAGGGCACGCTGCTCTACATGCCGACCGCGATTCCCGGGATGTCGATCACCGAGGCGACGAAAATTCTTCAAATACAAGATCGACAACTGAAAAGAATTCCTGAGGCCATGACCGTTTTCGGCAAAGCTGGTCAGGCCGATACACCCACCGATCCCGCGCCGTTGTCGATGTTCGAGACGGTCGTCGCGCTGAAGCCACCTAACGAATGGCGCAAAGGAATGACATGGGACAAGCTTCTGGCCGAAATCAACGCGAACATCAAAACGCCAGGCATGGCGAGCATCCTTTGGATGCCAATCCAGACGCGCACCGAAATGTTGACCACCGGTTTCCGGAGCGTGCTCGGTATAAAAGTTTTCGGGCCCGACCTTGGTGAGATTCAAAAACTTGCCGTGCAGATCGAAAAAGAACTGGCTCAGCTCCCGAATACGCGCAGCGCGTTCGCCGAGCGCACAGTCGGCGGGTATTTTTTGGATTTCACCATTAATCGCGAAGCGGCCGCGCGCTACGGCCTAAAAGTTGGCGATGTAAACGACATCATCGAATCAGCCATCGGCGGCAAGAACATCACGACCACAGTCGAAGGCCGCGAGCGGTATCCAGTGAACACACGCTACGCGCGCGACTTTCGTGAAGACCTCGACGCGCTCAAGCGGGTGCTCGTTCCCACGCCAACTGGGGCGCAGGTTCCAATCTCGATGCTAGCCGACATCCAGTACAAAACGGGTCCACCCTCAGTCCGAAGCGAGAATGGCAAGCTCGTCGGATTTGTCTTTGTCGATATTACAACGAGCGACATCGCTGGCTACGTACACAAAGCATCGCAACTGCTCGGCCAGCGCATTCAGTATCCGCCCGGTTACTACATCGAATGGGCCGGACAATTTCAATATCTGCAAGCTGCCAAGGAGCGATTGAAAATTGTAATTCCTTTCACGCTCCTGATCATCTTTGTTCTCATTTACATCAACACGCGTTCTGTAGTGAGAACTGGGATCGTGCTCCTCGCCGTTCCTTTTTCGTTAATCGGCGCGTTCTGGCTCCTTTGGTTGCTCGGCTACAACATGAGCGTCGCCGTCTGGGTGGGGCTCATCGCGCTTGCCGGTCTCGACGCCGAGACCGGGGTCGTCATGCTGCTCTACCTCGATCACGCCTGGGACAAATTCCGCGGTGAAGGTCAGATGCATAACATGCGCGACCTCCATGACGCAGTGATCGAAGGCGCTGTCGGTCGCGTTCGGCCAAAGATCATGACCGTGTGCGCTATTCTTTTCGGATTGCTGCCGATCATGTGGTCCCCCACCCTGCAAGCTGGCGCTGACGTTATGAAACGCATCGCCGCGCCTATGATCGGCGGAATCGTTACTTCGGGAATCCTCGAGCTGCTGATCTACCCGGTGATTTACGTTATGTGGCGTAAACGCGAATTGCCCGATCAAACCGAAGAGAAAGCGCCTTTGATTCCACCGGCGCTGATGCCGTCGAGAAGCATGATAAAGAGATAAGATTTGGATTTCAAAATTAGTAAATGAAAGGAGGTGATCACATGAGAAAAATGATCTTAAGCTTTGGTCTTGTCTTGGCCATTCTCGCGACTACTGCATTCGGCGCGGCCCAGAAGATGACTTGCCGTGCCACAGGAAAAACGATGGATCAGTGCTGTTGTGAGCTGAAAGCCGGTAAGTTCTATTGCAAGCTTGCCAAGAAAACTTACGACAAATGCTGTTGCGACATGAAGTGACAGCGAGGTTCTAGTTGCAGAGCGCCAGCTCGATCATGTCTGCAAAAACCGCACGGCCTTACGTAGCAGCCGGAAGTCCTCCGGTTCGGCACCGTTCAGAAGACGTGCGGCTGGCGTTACGGTTGACGTACATCACCCTCGGCTGGATGACGATTGAAGGAGCGGCATCGCTCCTCCTCGGCTGGACGTCGAAGAGTTTGTTACTGGAGGCGTTCGGTATCGACAGCGTCATCGAACTTTTCAGCGCAGGGGTTTTGTTGTGGCGATTGCGAATCGAAGCGAGCGGCATTGCGACATCTGAACATGTGCAGTTTGTTGAGCGTCGCGCAGCGCGTTTGATCGGCTACTCGCTCTACGCCTTGGTTGCTTACGTCATTCTCAATTCCGGCTACGGATTGTTCATCGCCAAGCGCATCACCGACACGCACGAAAGCGTCTGGGGCATTCTCATCGGACTAGTCGCAAAAATTGGAATGCCGATCCTCGCGGCCTACAAATTGAAAGTAGCAGCGCACCTGAATTCCCGTGCGTTAAGAGCTGACGCAATCGAGTCCATCACGTGTGGCTATCTGTCGATCGTTTTGATCATAAGTTTGGCGGCGACATGGTTGCTCGGGTGGTGGTGGCTGGATAGCGTCGCTGCACTCGCCTTGATTCCATTTCTCGTCAGAGAGGCTCGGGCAGCGATCAGCGGCGAATGCGATTGCGGCAAGGCTCAATAGTCCTTTTGTGGCGGACTAACTGGAAAAGAAGAAAAGGTGCTGCTGCAAACGCACGTCGGAAATGACACCAAACGCGCCTACTCACGCGAGCAGAAGCGTGGATAGAACACTGGCACCTGACTATTTAACGTCCGGTCGAGGGTCGGAGAGGAATCCGTCAAGGTTAGGCATTTTCAGTGCCGGCAGTGTGCGCTGGTCCAATTCGTAATCTTCTGCCACGATGCCGTTCATCGAAAGGAGATAAGCTGTTATTGCGTAAACTTCATCCGGCTTTAGCGAACCGGGATTTTGGTAAGGCATCGCCCGATTGATGTAGTCCCAGACCGTCGTCGCGTACGGCCAGTAACTGCCGATGGTTGGCAGTGGGCTATCGTTCTTGAGAGTCCCCTGCCCGCCTGCGAGCGCGGGATAATCGTTTGTGCCTTCGCCGCGCGGACCGTGGCACGCCGCGCAGCTTTGCATGTAGATCGCGCGCCCTTCCCTCGCGGTGCCACGCCCTTTCGGCAGCCCTTGTCCTTTTGGACCTACTAAATACTGATGCTTGGCGAAATCTTCCGCAGTTGCCGCGCGTCCAATACCATAGAGTTTGCCTTCCCCTCCAGATTCTGGTCGCTTGAAGTCACCAGGATCGGCCGCATGCTTCGCGGCAATCGCGGTCAGTGCCAGTCCCGCGAGTGCATAGAAAATGCCGCGCCTACGCATGGCTCACCTTCCCGTCACGATGGACAAACCAAGTCTTGATACCGTTATAGTGGTTAAAGCCGTCCGGGCCCGCATGAAGCCCGCGTACGGAAATCAGCTGTTCCCGCGTCGGCTGCACGTAACCGGTCTCGTCTGTACAGCGCGATTGCAACGCAGCTTCACCGCCGTCCCATTTCCAGGGAAGTGAAAATCGCGTCGCCGCTTTCGGAAGCACAAGGCCGTCGAGTTGCGCATCAGCCCAGCTCTTTCCACTGTCGGTTGACACTTCGACGCGCGTGATGCGCCCGCGCCCGGACCACCCGAGACCTGAGATTTCGTAAAAACCACGTCCGTCCAAAATCTGTCCACCCGATGGGCGCGTGATGACCGATTTCGCTTCCATCTCAAATGAGAACCAGCGCGCCTTTCCATCCGGCATCAGGTCGGTATAGATCGCCGCTTCCTCGCGCGTCATGAAAGGCTCATCCGTCACCATGAGCCGGCCTAGCCATTTGATACTGATGTTGCCTTCCCATCCGGGCACTACCAGACGCAAAGGATAACCCTGCTCAGGCCTCAACGCTTCGCCGTTTTGTCCGTAGGCCACTAACACGTCGTCGAGCGCTTTTTTGAGCGGAATGCTGCGCGACATTCTCGAAGCGTCTGCGCCCTCGGCAATAATCCAGCGCGCCTTCGGTTTGATGCCGACTTCTTCCAGCACGCTTTTTAACGGCACGCCGGTCCATTCAGAATTGCCAAGCAACCCGTGGCTTCTTTGGACAGTTTCGCCGGGACGACCCTCATGCTCCCGCCCGCTGTTGCCAGCGCACTCGATAAAGTGAATACGCGACACGGACGGAAATCGTCGGAGATCTTTCATCGTGAAGAGAAGCGGTCGCTCGACCAAACCATCCAACAGCAATTCATGCGCATTCGGATCGATTTTGGGAACGCCCGAATGATGCCGCTCAAAGTGCAACGCTGATGGCGTGATCGTTCCATAGAGCTCTTGCAACGGCGTGCGGCTCGAGCCGGTGCCTGGCGTCACGGACGTTCCGAACGTGCGCGTGGCCCGTTCAAATGGCGAACGTTCGCCATACGGCCGGCGCGGATCGCCAAACTCGCGCGCGGCGGCCGGTCGTAAGGCGAGCGCACCAAGGCCGGCTGCGCCGAGCGTGATGAATCGGCGACGGTCGATGTGGTCGGGTTGAAATTTCGATCTCGACATAAAGAGGAAGAATCCCAAAGCGTTCCGTTCAATGCAGACGGCGGGACGGTCGGAAAGACGCGAACTTTTAGTTTCTTCCTCACGGGATGCTCTTTTTGCAGCAACCGCCGCAGCAGCCCGCTTGGGATGATGCAGGCTTTGTGGACCCATTCTTTGCAGACTTGGCCCCTCGGTTGGCTGCTCCAATGACACTGGCAGCGCCCAGCAAAGCCACCGCCGTCGTGATAAGCGTGAATCGTTTCATGGTTAGTTTCACCTCCTTTCGCGCTCATGCAGACGGGAGAAGACGCGAAAGGACGCAGATTTTTTGTTGCGCTTAATCGCAGCAGCGCGGGTTGCGACGTTCCCAACTAATGACCTTGCCGTGCTGATCGAATTCGAAATGACAGCACTCCTGCAGCATCTTCTTGAGCATCTGTCGTCCGCGGCGAATACGGGATTTCACCGCAGTGAGAGTCAGCCCCAGACGAGCCGAGATCTCGGCCATAGACATTCCTTCCAAGTCGGAAAGCTGGAGGGGAACACGGTACGCGCCCGGCAGTTCTTCCATGTAACGAATCGTCGAGATAAGCACCGCGTCACGGATTGCGCCCAATTCGTCCTCTGATTCGCTTTTCAGACTAGCCGGCAGTTCCTCGCTCGGACGGCGCTTGCGGTAATAATCAATCAATGTGCGGCGGGCGATGCGATACAACCAAGCTTCCAAGCGCTCGTCCTCACGCAGCGAAGCGCGCGAGCGATAAACCTTCAACATCGTTTCCTGGGCGAGATCATCGGCGGTCGCATCATCAGGCACACGCGCGCGTATGAACGCGCGGAGTTTTCCCACAAACTCCGTTACGCCTGTATCGAATTGCGCCGTGCTCATGCCGATGCCTTCTTATGCGCCATGATTAACGCGCTTAGAACAAATTCCCCGTTGTGATCATCCGTCCAGCGGTTAATGAGCGACCGAGTTTCATCACGCGGCACGATTCCGATGCGGGTGAACCCCGCATTCTTCAACATCGTTTTCAGATCACCCACCAAAGCTGCCCCGCCGACGCAGCCCCCGATCGCGTTCAACTGCGTGCGAATCCTTTCTGGCAGCGGCTTGACTGCCACCACATCCGCGATGGCAAGCCGACCGCCGGGTTTGAGCACCCGGAACACCTCGCGAAAAACACGCGGTTTTTCTGGCGACAGATTGATGACGCAGTTTGAAATCACCAGATCAACCGAGTTATCCGCTACAGGCAATGCCTCGATCTCACCGAGTCGAAATTCGACGTTCGGGTAATTGCCTTTACGGGCGTTGGCACGAGCCTTTGCGATCATTGCGGGCGTCATGTCCACACCGATGACAAGACCCGTGCCCTTTAGCTGTCGCGCAGCGAGAAAGCAATCGAAGCCCGCGCCCGAGCCGAGATCGAGGACCGTTTGTCCGAGCCGAATCGATGCAATGGCGACAGGATTGCCGCAACCCAAGCCCAAATTGGAACCTTCGGGAACAGACGCCACCTCCTTTGCCAAGTAGCCGAGCTCTCGATCATAGCTCGCACTGTCGCGGCAGCTGGCGACCGTGTTGCCACAGCATCCGCCTCCATGCTTGGCAATATTCCCGTAACGGGCGCGAACGTAATCTCGAACAGCTTCAGCATCGATGGCATTCATCTCAATCTGGCTGACGGGGAAAAAGCCGAAAAGACGCAGAGTTTTGCCGGGCCGACGTGGCTGCACAGAAAAGCAATGCGAGGACGCGTTACCGCGCGTCGAATGAAACTGAGCGACTGCCCGCGTTACAACATCACTGTACTCGCCGATGCAAAAACTGAGGCGGCTCGCAACCGTTCCGCACGAGCCCGCAGCATGAAACGCGTTGATCAATCCTCACCTTGGTGCGCCGACTTTCAATGTTGTTTCTGGGCAACGCGTTGAGCCGCCTTCGCCAAGGCTACGGCGGGCCAAGGGAGACGGTTCTACCTTCGCCTTAAGGATTCGACTGTCGGATGCGTAACTGACAATCAGGCCACGTCGGCGAGTCGGGCGCATTCAGTGGACTCATTGGCGCGGGAACCGGCGCTGTGGGATCGACGATGCCGATACGCTTGTTCACCCAGAGCACCTGGTACGCCCACGCCGGGAGCGGCGCCGCTTTCGATGTGCATGACCAGTTGTTAAAGTGGAGGTTCACGAGATAGAAATTCCGCTTCAGCTTACGAAGCACTTCGACAATTCGCGGATCGTCGTAACCGTGCATTTCCATCGCAAGCTGCGGAATTGACGCGAGCAGTTCGTCTGGCGCTGCGAGAAGCGATTCCCATTCGCCGCCTTCGATGTCCATCTTGATGATCAGGCGCCGGCCGGTGTTGCCGTTTTTGCTGATCTGGTTTTCCAGTGTGTCGAAAAAACGCGATTTTCTGTGTTCGGTGCGATCGCCGACGCATTCGTCGCGAAACACGAACGTGCCGCCGTTGCAGGTTGGACGCGCTGGATCGAAACAATCGTATTCATACACCGGAACGTGATACCGGCGCGACACCTCGCATCCCCAGTCGTCGTTGATACCGACGCCGTACGAGTAGGCTGCGTCGAGCGGCTCATTTAAATTCTCGCACATCAGGTATCCACCGTCATTGGCACTGCCGAAGCGCTTCAGCATACAATTCTTCAAGGCGACGGGCTGAAGTTCCGCAAGAATCGCCTCGCGCAGCTTGCGGCCGGCCGCAGCATACGCAAGAGCGCCAATCACGATGGCGATGGCAGCTGTGAACGCGATGATAACGAACGTGATGCGGAGCGACTTTCGTTTCATGAACGTCTACTGTTTGCGTTCAGCCACTGTAGACGCCCGCGGCCCCGCTTGGAAATGGGATAGGCGCGAGAGATTAGCAAGCGGGCCGCATCGCTGCGACCCGCTCACGTTAATGGTGCTGATTTAACTTAGTAGCCACCGAAGCTGAAGCCCACAGACGGCCCGTACCCGTATCGGTAAGGGTAAGACCCGCACGGACGATATCCGTAATACGGATCATAGCACCAACCGGATCGGTAACCGTAGTAGCCGCCATACGGGTAACCATAGCCCGAGCCGTAATAGCTGAACCCGGAATATCCAGAGTACGGATACCAAGAACTACCTCCCCAGCCACGATTGCCTCCCCAGCCTCCGCCGCGAGTCGCATAATATGCGCGGCCTACAGAGCGCGCAGGCCCACGCGCAAACACCGCACGATTGTTGCCGCGGCCACCGCGCATGGCAAAACCATGATGGCCGCCTTT
>Ga0137403_10010828_pt1 | contig 10082 bp, 10 predicted proteins | sample CZOMad2_1_16fung_FD_122057 | JGI IMG/M metagenome (GOLD analysis project Ga0137403, IMG submission 122057) | Vadose zone soil fungal communities from Angelo Coast Range Reserve, California, USA - CZOMad2_1_16fungal (Hybrid Assembly) | ecosystem: Environmental > Terrestrial > Soil > Vadose zone... | reverse complement strand
CTTGGTGGCCATTCATTGCTCCCGAAACGCGCTCATGCAGGATGCGTCTGCCGCGCCTGCCTTGAATACTGAACTCACTTGTGACGCGCAAAGGGCGGCGCAGACTTGTCGCCACCCCCGAATCTGTGTAGCCGGATTTCGCACAATGCCCTGATGCGGTTCGCGGAAAAGTGGATACCGGTTAACCGAACAGAACACGCGCCAGATGATTCCCGGCACCTTTCTGACAGCATAACGGCGGCCACATGGCCGGAAAATGCACCAAAGCCATTAAGCTTCGATTAACCTGTTTTTGCAGCCAAACCACGGGTTTGGCGAGTCATTTCGCGGTTTCGGCCACGGCCATCCGCATGATTCTTAATCAAACGCTTCGCTGGAACCGGCCCGACGATTCGCCGAACCCCTCGATCAATGCCTCGGTGCCGTCGACTTCCTCGAGCCGAGCCTTGACGTCCCGCAGCCACGCCAGATTCGCCTCGCTTGCCTCGCCGCCCAGCGCCAGCTCCGCATCCTTCAATTCCCTAAGTAATGAGTGCCATTGGCGATGCAAGGAGACCAGTTGGTGCCAGGTGGAAAGAACGTCTTCCCGGGCGGCGCCGGCCTGCGCCCCCCACACCGCCGAGGTCGTGATCGCCAGCCCAACCCTTTGAAGAACCTGAGAAAATCCGCGCGCCTCAAGGTCGGCCCGCATCTTCCGGGCTTGCTCGGACGGCTCGGCGCTGTGGTGGTGGTCATTGGCGAAGGCGGCGATGATGCCGGCGCGCAGTTTGTTGGCCTCCGGGTGGCCCATTTCCAGCGCCGCCACCTCTTCCAGATGGTCATCCAGCAGCCAGGGATGGTTGACCAGGGACTGCAGGATCAGCGCCTCGCGGCGGGAGATGGCGCTGCGCTGGCCGCGCATGATCGAGCTGGTCGCAAGCTGTGGGCTCATCGGCTGATACGGCCCGCGGTTGATGGTCTGGCTGCTGGGCGACGCCGGGCCGCGGCCGCGCGGCTCGATTCGGCCCGCGGCGCCTGGCGTAAACGAGTTGCGCGGCGGGAACCGGCGGCCTGATTCGCTCCCGAAATTGCCCGCGGGCCCACGAAAATTGCCTCTGGCATAGCCGCCGCGCCCGCCTTCCGGCGCGAAGGTCCGCAGCAAGCGTTCGCTGAGATCCTGGCGATAATAGCGCCGCACCACCTCGTCGCGGATGCCGTTGGTGAGCTCGTTGATTCGCTTCTCCAGCGCCGCGCGCCGCTCCGGCGTCGCGAAGGTGCCGCCTTCGATCTCGCGCGACCAGATCACGTCGGCCAGTCCCCGCGCTGCCGAGATCACCTCCTCGATCGCGCCGCGCCCGCCCGAGCGGGCGAGATCGTCGGGGTCCTGCCCTTCCGGCAGCAGCGCAAACCGCAGACTTTTTCCCGGCAACAGATGCGGCAGCGCCAGGTCGGCGGCGCGCCAGGCCGCCTTCTGCCCGGCCTTGTCGCCGTCGAAACAGAGTATTGGCTCGTCCGCCATCTTCCACAGCAGCGCGAGCTGGTTTTCGGTCAGCGCGGTGCCGAGCGGCGCGACGCTGGCGGCAAAACCGGCGCCGACCATGGCGATGACGTCGACATAGCCTTCCACCACCACCAGCGGGCTGCCGTTGTGGGCGGCAAGCCGCGCCGGCGCCAGATTGTAGAGGTTGTCGCCCTTGTGAAACAAAGGCGTCTCCGGCGAATTCAGGTATTTCGCCGCGACATCCTTTTCCAGCGCGCGGCCGCCGAACGCGATCACCCGTCCGCGCACATCCGTGATTGGAAACATCACGCGGTCGCGAAACCGATCATAGGGCACCGGGATGTCGTCGCCCGCGATCAAGAGCCCGGCTTCCACCATGTCTTCGACCGAAATGCCCTGGGCGCCCAGATGTTCTTTCAGTGCAAAACGTTCGCTCGCCGCATAGCCGATGCGGAACTGCAATTGCACGGCCGGCGAAATCCCGCGGTCGCCGAGATAGCCGCGCGCCTTGGCGCCATGGCGCGAGGCCAGGGTGTCGGCGAAGAATTTCGCGGCAAGCTCCATCACGTCGTACAGCGTCTTGCGCCGCTGCTCATGGCGCGCGGCGTCGGGTGTTGCCGCCGGCAGCGGCACGCCCGCCATCTGCGCCAGCCGCTCGACGGCTTCGGCGAAGCCGACGCCCTCGGTCTCCATCAGGAAGGAGATGATGTCGCCGTGCTTGCCGGACGAGAAGTCGTGGTAAAAACCTTTCTGGTCGTTGACCGTGAACGACGGCGACTTCTCCTGCTGGAACGGCGACAGGCCTTTCCACTCGCGCCCGGCCCGCTTCAACTTCACGCGCCGGCCCACGACTTCCGAAACCGGAAGCCGGGCACGCAGCTCGTCGAGGAATTGAGGCGTAAAGCGCATAAGGGATCTTGTGTGAGTCGGGGGCGGCTGCCAACCGATGATCGATACAGGGAGCCCCGCCTAAAATACGAAGATTATTGGCCTTCTCCCGGCTATTCACAGGGCGTTTGGCAGCTGTCATTCCGGGACACGCGCAGCGTGGACCCGGAATCTTGAGATTCCGGGTTCGCGTCTTCGACGCGCCCCGGAATGACCGTTGATGGGCCTCGATCAGTGCATTACAAACGTATATACGCTTAGCGAGGCTGGTAAAGTCTGTGGCTACGAAATCTTCGGGTACGTCCAAGAGCGGCAAATCGCGGTCGCCTGAGCGATCCGTGGCGCACTCTGCCGGATCATCTCGGCGCGGCGCGCGAGAAAAAATGAAGAAAGAGAATAAAGAGAATATCGTAACGCGAAAGTGGGGCGACCGCCGGAAGGGCAAGACTGATTGGGCTCGCGTCGATGCGTTGACGGACGAGGACATTGCCAAGGCGGTCGCGGACGATCCCGATGCGGCGCCGATCGATATCGACTGGTCGGACGCCGCTTTGGTGATACCCGTCAGAAAAAAAGCGATCTCCATTCGCGTCGATGAAGACGTGCTCGACTATTTCAAAAGCGAAGGCGATGGCTATCAGCGCCGCATCAACGCCGTGCTGCGTTCCTATATGCAGCAGAAGACCAAGCCGAAAAAGCTTGCCTGACGAACCGTCATCGTGCTCAAAACTCTCGCACGCGGGGCTACCCAACTTGTCCACAAGCACCGTGAGCGTCCGATCACCGCGCTTGTGCCGCGTCCGGTTCCAAGCTTGGATGCCGCATGTTCACGACCTTCAGAGGCGGCCAGACCGGGGCCTGGCGAATCACGGCGCTCCTGCCCGTCAAGGGCGAGCCGCTGCCGTCGGTGACAGCGATCTCGATCACCAAGGGCGAGGCGATCGCATTGCCGCTGCTGCCGTCGCAAACCTCCTGGCGGGTGGCGGGTGTCGCGAGCCACCTGCGCTATGCCGAGCGCGCCGAAAAGGCAAAACTCGAGGAAGCGCAGGCCGGCCTCGGCCGCGCCGAGGCCATCTGCGCGGCGCTGATCCCGATCCGGAAATCATCCGCCTGGTGGGAACTGACGCAGGAAGAGCGGCGGAGCATTTTCGAGGACAAGTCGCGCCACATCGCCGACACCCTGAAATACCTGCCGGCGATCGCGCGGCAGCTTTATCATTGCCGCGACCTCGGCGAGCCCTTCGATTTCCTGACCTGGTTCGAATACGCGCCCGAGCACGCGGCCATGTTCGAGGATTTAGTCGGTCAACTGCGCGCCACCGAGGAGTGGACCTACGTCGAGCGCGAGGTGGATATGAGGGTGATGCTGCAGGTCTGATTGTCCTCGTGCCCCGGACGCTGCGCAGCGCCATCAGCGCGTTCACGCGCGTCTTCGACGCGCTATGAATTGCGGCGTGGTGCGCTGCTGATCCGGGGCCCATATGGTGCGGCGGAAGTATGGGTCCCGGCTCTGCGGAGCAGCGTGAAGTACGCTGCACCGCGTCCGGGACACGGCAGCACCTACTTCTCCAAAAACCGCCCCGAGGCGATGCGTGAAAGCTGCGCCACCGGCCAGTTGTAAATATAGGTCCAGGCCTCGGCCTGCGCATCGTCCAGCCGCACCGGCAGCATCTGCCTGACATATTCGGTCGGCTCCGCAAATCCCTCGCCGCAGGCCTCGTACATATCGAACTCGCGCAGCAATTCGCCGGGCGCGCGCAGCCGGTAGAGTTCGCCGAACACGACGTCGGCGGGGTCGTCCGACAACACCAGCGCGGGATAATGCTTCACCCGATAGAGCCGGCCCTGACAGCGCGCCTCGCCGATAAAGTCGGAGCTGCGCGACAACAGCTGCGCCATCGGATGATCGAAGCCGCGCATCAGCGTGCCGTAAACGAAGAGTCGATCGGAGTTCATGGACTATTCTTATCCTGTCATTCTGGGGCGATGCAAAGCATCGAACCCGGAATCTCGAGATTCCCCGATGCGCAATTGCGCATCTGAGGTCTGGTGCTAACGCACCATCCCGGAATGACGGAGTCTGGATTGCTTCGCGGAGCCTGTCATCCGGCTCGAATGCGCGATCACTCCCGCTCGAGGAAATTCGATCCGATGTCGGCTTTCTTCCTGACCGGGTCGTAGTCGCAATAGACGCTGTCGGCGACCAGGGTGTAGCTCGGGACGATCGTGTACTTGTCGAGCTTGACCGAGTTCAACCCGATCACCGAGGTCCTGGTGCCGCCATTCCATTTGAACGGGGTTGAACTCTGTGCCCTTTCGCAGGCCCCGACTGCCTCGGCAAAAACCGAGCCTTCGACGAAGGCTTTCAGCGTCCGCAGTTGGGTTGTCGTTTTCCAGTTCAGGTAGAAGGCGCCCGCGAGGCCGACAATCACCAGGATCAAAAGTCCGGCGATGGTTCTTTGAAACGTCATTTCCTGTTCCCCCACCTTGCGAAATCGGCCGCTCAGAGCGGAATGCCCATCAGTTTCGACAGCCGCTCGATATTCAGGTAGCCGGCATTATAGGCAAGCCAGGCGACGGCAAAGATGGCCGCCGAGATCACCGTGGTCCAGATCAGGTTGCGGCCCATATGGCTAGCGATCGGCGCGCCGGGATCGGTGCCTGGCGCGCCCGCGCCGTCTTCGTGCTGGCTGCGCACGCCGAACGGCAGCGTCAGAAACAAGACGACCCACCAAAGCACGAAGTAGATCGCGAACGCGGTTGAGATGGTGTAGGCCATCGCCGGTCAGGCCTGCTCGATTTCGACCAGCGCGCCGGAAAAATCCTTTGGATGCAGAAACAGTACCGGCTTGCCATGGGCGCCGATTTTCGGCACGCCGTCGCCAAGCACCCGCGCGCCCTCCCTGATCAGGGTATCCCGCGCCGCGATGATATCGGGCACGTCGTAGCAGATGTGGTGGATGCCGCCGTCGGCATTGCGCTCGAGAAACCTGGCGATCGGCGACGTCTCGCCAAGCGGCTGGATGAATTCGATCTTGGTGTTGGGCAGCGTCACGAACACGGTAATGACGCCGTGCTCCGGCAGCGGCACCGCGGGCGAGATATCGGCGCCAAACGCCGCGCCATAGATTTTTGCAGCCTTCTCGGCGTCCTTGACCGCGATCGCCACATGATTGAGCCGGCCCAGCATCGCACTCCTCCCCGCCTATACCGTCAGAACGTGAACCAGGCAGAGCGGCTTCTTGCCCCACTGCTCGCCGATGGATGCGCGTACCGCCCGCCGCACCGATTCCGCCAGCGCGTCGGGATCGCGCCGCCGCGGCCGCGGCAGGCTTTCGACCGTCGAAACCACGATGTCGAACACGATCTCGTCGATGATTTCGCCAGCCGTATTCTTCTCCGGGATCCCGACCAGATCAACCTCGGGGTCGTCGGCCAGTTCGCCGGTTTCGGTCATGGCGATGGCCACGAAGGCGCAGCCCGCAAATCCCATCCGCCTTCGCTCGACCACCGCGCGCGACTTGGAATCCTCGAGAATCGAGCCGTCCTTGTAGAGCCGTCCCGACGGCAGTTCGTCGATGATGCCGGGGTCGCCCGGCCCGAGCTTCACCAGGTCGCCATTGCGGCAGACCAAAACCTTCGGCACGCCCGCGGCCCGCGCCAGGCTTGCATGTTCGGACAGATGCAGCGCTTCGCCGTGAACGGGGATCAGCAGTTTTGGCCGTACCCACGAGATCATATCGCGCAGTTCGTCGCGACGGGGATGGCCGGAAACATGGACCAGATGGGTGCGGTCGGTGATGACCTCGACGCCCTGCATAATCAGGCCATTGATGATGGCGCCGACCGCCTTCTCGTTCCCGGGGATAGTCCGGGACGAAAAAATCACGCAGTCACCCTTGTTCAGCGTCACCTCGGGATGATCGTCATTGGCGATGCGCGCCAGCGCGGCGCGCGGCTCGCCCTGGCTGCCCGTGCAGAGCGCCAGCACCTTGTCGGAAGGAAAATGGCCGTAAAGATCGGCGCCACGGAAATTCTGCACGCCGTCGAGATAGCCGGTCTCGCGCGCGACCTGCACCACACGCTCCATCGCGCGCCCGACCACCACGACCTCGCGCCCGGCAAGGCGGGCCGCGTCCGCGACCGCGCGCACCCGCGCGACGTTGGAAGCAAACGTGGTCACGGCGACCCGGCCTTTGGCCGCCTTCACCAGTTCGATGATGGTCTTTGCGACTTCTGCTTCCGACGGCGAGCGCCCTTCCCGCACCGCATTGGTGGAATCGCCGATCAGCGCCAGCACGCCGGCGTCACCGAGTTCGCGCAACCGCCGCTCGTCCGTCGGCTGACCTATGATCGGCGTCGGATCGATCTTCCAGTCGCCGGTGTGCAGCACCGTTCCTGCTGAAGTATGAATCGCGAGCGCGTGGGATTCCGGTATCGAATGCGCCACCGGAATGAACTCGACCTCGAACGGTCCGAGTTCGATGCGGCCGCCCGATCGCACGACGGTGACCGGGATTTTCGGCGGATTGCGCTCGGAGGCGCATTTGGCCTCGAACAGCGCGGCACTGAATTGTGTCGCGTAGATCGGGCATTTCAGCTTCGGCCACAGGTCGATGATGGCGCCGAAATGGTCTTCGTGGGCATGGGTCAGCACCAGTCCGATCAGGTTGTTGCGCTCTTTTTCGAGAAAGGAGATGTCGGGCATGATCAGATCGATGCCGGGCAGATGCTCCTCATCGCCGAAGGACACGCCGAGATCGACCGCGAGCCAGGAGCGTTGCTGGCCGTTGCGCAGGCCATAGATCGACAGATTCATGCCGATCTCGCCGACGCCGCCGAGCGGCGCAAAGGTCAGTTCATCCGGCCCCGCCATCAGGCAGCCCCCGCCGACGCTGCCGAGCCGAAATAGACATCGCCCGCCGATATGGGCACCCGCTTGCCATCGGGCGTCCGGACGATCAGGCAGCCGGTGTCATCGATGGTGTCGAAGGTCCCTTCCACAGTGGAGCCGCCGGCCTGGATCGCGACCGGCTCGCCGAGCCCGGCGGCGCGCGCCAGCCAGAGCCGCCGGATCTCGCCAAAGCCGCGGCCGTTGTCCCAGATGCCGCGGAATTCCGCCCAGGCGTCTGAGAGAGTAGCGAATAATTCCTCCGCTCCGATATGGACGCCCAGCGCCGCCAGCGAGGTCGCTGGCGTTGGCGTGCCTTCCGGCGCCGCGACGATGTTGGTGCCGATGCCGACCACGACCGCCAGCCGGTCGCCCGCCACGGCCTCCGCTTCCAGCAGGATGCCGGCGAGCTTTTGCCGCCCCGCCAGGACGTCGTTCGGCCATTTCAGTGAAAACTTCATATGGTCCGATCCCGCCGACCTCAGCGATGCCTCGATGCTCACCTTCCGCAGCGCCGCCTCCAGCGCTACCCCCGCGGCAAAGCCCAGCGTCGCCGCCACCGCAGGTGACACGTCGACCACTTCGAGGATGCTGCTGGCGAGATTACCACGGGGCGCGATCCACGGGCGATGCCGCCGCCCGCGCCCGGCCGTCTGCTCCGATGTTACAAACCACAACGGCCCGCGCTCGCCGTCGCGCGCCCGCGCCATGGCTTCCGCGTTGGTCGAGCCGATACGATCGAAGGCGGCGAGCCGGTAGCCCGCCAGGCTGGCTCGGGGGCCGAGCGAGAATGCCATCTAGAATAATGACTTTGCCGCGACCGTCGCCACGCTGACCAGCGGCCCCGGATAGACAAAGAAAAAGATGTTGAACAGGCCCGCCACCGCCAGCACCGTGCGCAGTTCGGTACGCATCGGATCAAGCCGGACCAGCGGCTCCTCGAAATACATCACCTTGATAATGGAGAGATAGTAATACGCGCCTACCACGCTGGTGACCACGCCGATCACGGCCAGTGTGAACAATCCGGCCTTGATCGCCGCAACGAACACGTACCATTTGGCAAAGAAGCCAGCGAGCGGCGGAATGCCCGCCAGCGAGAACAGCAGCATCGCGAAGACGAATGCCAGCAAGGGATTGGTGCGCGACAATCCGGCCAAGTCGCTGATGTTCTCGACATGCTGGCCGTTGCGCTTCATGGTCAGGATGACAGCGAAAGAACCGAGCGTCATCGACACATAAATCGTTATGTAGACCAGCACACCTTGCGCGCCCTCTACCGTGCCTGCAGCCAGGCCAACCAGGGCAAAACCCATATGGCCGATTGAGGAATAGGCCATCAGTCGCTTGATATTTTTCTGGCCGATGGCGGCGAACGATCCCAGCGCCATCGAGGCAATCGCCACGAACACCACGATCTGCTGCCATTGCAAGAGGATGCCCGGGAATGCGGTGAGCGCCACGCGAGTGAACACCGCAAGGGCTGCGACCTTCGGCGCGGAGGCGAAGAAAGCGGTGACGGGCGTCGGCGCGCCCTCATAGACGTCGGGCGTCCACATGTGGAAAGGAACCACCGAAATCTTGAAGCAAAGCCCCGCAAGCAGGAACACCAGGCCGAACACGATACCGATGCTGCCGGTCTTCACCGCCGCTGCGATGCCTGCGAAACTCACGGTGCCGGTGAAGCCGTAGATCAATGAGGCGCCGTACAGCAGCATGCCAGACGATAGCGCGCCCAGCACGAAGTACTTCAATCCGGCTTCAGTGGACCTGACGTTATCGCGATTGCTCGCCGCCACCACGTAAAGCGCGAGAGACATCAGCTCAAGTCCAAGATAGAGCATGATCAGGTCGCCGGCCGAGATCAGCACCATCATGCCCAAGGTCGAGAGCAGCACCAGGATCGAGTATTCGAAGATGCGCCGGGATGGATCGTCCAGATACTCCGCCGAAAGGACGAGCGTCGCCGCCGATCCGATCAGCGCCAGGATTTTCAGGAAGCGGGCAAAATCGTCGACCACGAAGCCGCCCGCAAATGTCGTCAGTTTGCCCGTGGGCAGCAGCAGTTCCAGCACGCCGGTGAGTACCAGAAGACAAATCGCAAGGCCGGTGACGAGGCTGGTCGTCTGCTGGCCCCGATAAGCTCCTAACATCAAGAGCACCATGGCGCCCGCGGCCAGCACCAGCTCCGGCAACACGGGCAGCAAGGGATATCCAGCACTCTCAAAGCTCATGGCGCGTCGTCCCGAACAGTTGCGCTCACTGCAGCAGCCCTGCTGCCTTCACGGCAGTGACTGCGGTGGCGTAGTTATTGACCAGTTGCTGCACCGACGCCGCCGACATGTCCAGCACCGGCTTAGGATAGATCCCGAACAGGATGGTGAGAGCCACCAGCGGCATCAGTGTCAGGCTTTCGCGCAGGGTAAGATCCTTGATGCTCGCCAGTGACGGCTTCAGCACGCCGAAAATGACCTTGCGATAGAGCCACAACGCATACGCCGCCGACAGGATCACGCCGGTCGCGGCGAGGCTGGCGGTCGGAATCGAGATCTTGAAGGTGCCGATCAGCGTCATGAATTCACCGATAAAGCCGGAGGTGCCGGGCAAACCGATATTGGCCAAGGTGAAGACCATGAATACCAGCGCGTAAAGCGGCATGCGGTTGACCAGCCCGGCATAGGCTGTGATTTCGCGGGTGTGCATGCGGTCGTAGACGACGCCGACGCATAGGAACAGCGCGCCCGACACGATGCCGTGCGACACCATCTGGAACACGCCGCCGGCGACGCCCTGGGTGGTGCCGGCGAAAATCCCCATGGTGAC
>Ga0137403_10010827_pt1 | contig 10083 bp, 14 predicted proteins | sample CZOMad2_1_16fung_FD_122057 | JGI IMG/M metagenome (GOLD analysis project Ga0137403, IMG submission 122057) | Vadose zone soil fungal communities from Angelo Coast Range Reserve, California, USA - CZOMad2_1_16fungal (Hybrid Assembly) | ecosystem: Environmental > Terrestrial > Soil > Vadose zone... | reverse complement strand
GGCACATGCCGACCTCCATGTTGACCACCATCACGATGCCGAAGTGCACCGGGTTCACGCCCAGCTTCATGGCCACCGGGAACAAGATGGGCGCGAGGATCAACACGATCGAGGTCGGCTCCATGAAGTTGCCCGCGATCAGCATCATCACGTTGCAGGCCAGCAAGAAGCTGACGGGGCCAAGGCCCATCTCGAGCATCCAGCTGGCCAGACCTTGCGGGATGTTTTCGTTGGCGAGCACGAACGAGAACAACACCGCGTTGGTGATGATGTACAGCAGCATCGCGCTCATGTTGGCCGAGCCGAGCAGCACGCGCGGCACGTCCTTGAGCGACAAATCCTTGTAGATGAAGACCGAGACGAAGAAGGCATACACCGCGCTCATCGCAGCGGCTTCGGTCGGGGTGAACAGGCCGGTGTAGATGCCGCCCATCACGACGACGACCAGCAGCAGCCCCCACACCGACGCGCGAAACGCGCGCCAGCGCTCACCCCAGGTGGCACGGCGCAAACGCGGGTAGCCGTTCTTCCAGGCGCGGTACCAGGTAACGGCGCCCAGCACGATGGCGAGCATGATGCCCGGCACCACGCCCGCCATGAACAGCGCGCCGATCGAGGTGTTGGTCGCCACCGAATACATCACCATCACAATGGACGGCGGGATCAGGATGCCGAGCGCGCCCGAGGTGGTGATGATGCCGGCGCCGAAACGGTTGGGGAACCCGGCCTTCACCATGGCAGGCATCAGGATCGAGCCGATGGCCACCACCGTCGCCGGACTGGAGCCGGACACCGCCGCGAAGAGCGCGCAAGCCAGCACACCGGCAAGCCCCAAGCCTCCATGCCAATGCCCGACCATCGAGGTCGCGAAATTGATCATGCGGCGCGCCACACCGCCGTGCGACAGAAAGTTGCCCGCCAGGATGAAGAACGGGATGGACATGATCTCGAAGTTCTCGATGCCGGTGAACAGCTTGAGTGCCACCGACTCCAGCGGCACGTGCGTCATCGTGAAGATGAAGGTGAGCACCGTGAGGCCGAGCGAGATCGAGACCGGCATGCCGGTCAGCATCAGCACGATCAGCAGGCCGAAGAGGATGAGTGCATTCATCGCCGGGTGTCTCCAGGCTGGTTCAGGTCGCGCGGTCGCAAGCCATCGGGAAGGGTCAACGCACCGAGTTCGGCCACGGCCGCGTCTGGGTCGAGACCTTCGACATGGGCATGGTCATGGCGTGGCAGATTGCCGGTCTTCCAGAACCCATGGGCGACTTCCAGAAAGCGGAAACACATCAAGGCGGACCCGCAGGGAATGGCCAGGTAGATGATCCAGCTCGGCCATTCGAGATCGGGCGTGGTCTGATCGCTGTGCGCGATGTGCCAGACGAAGTTGCTGCCGAACGCGCAGATCACGGCGGTGAAGAGGGCGCCTGCAAACAGCCCGAACAGGATGAACTTGGCGCGCTTGGCCGGGCTCAACCGGTTGATGAGCACGTCCACGCCGACGTGAATGCCGGTGCGCACGCCGTAGGCCGCACCGAACTTGGCCATCCACACGAACATGTAGATGCACAGCTCCTGCGCCCAGCTGAAGTTCATCGCCAGCAGGCGATCCTGCAGCCACGGTATCGACAGGCCCGCCATGTAGCGGTGAATCACCGCCACGAAAATGAGCAGCGTCGCCCCCGCCATCAGGCAGGTGATCAGCCACTCCTCGAGATGGTCGAGGACCCGCAGCGGCCACGCCCGGTGGAGCATGCTCACTTGATGCCGACCGCCCGGTGAATCTCGCCGACCAATTCAGCCCCGATACGCGACCCCATCTCTTTGTGCACCGGCATCAGCCTGGCGATCCAGGCCTTGCGTTCGTCGGGCGTCAGATCGTGCAAGCTGATCTTGCCGCTGGCCCTCATGGCTGCCAGGGCGTCGTCGTTGTCCTTTTGCGAGACCTCGTTGTTGTAGTCGGTCGCGTCCTTCATGGCGCCTTCGAGCGTCTTGCGAATGTCGCCAGGAAGACCGTCCCAGAATTTCTTGTTGACGATGACGGCATAGCCGAGGTAGCCGTGGTTGGTGACCGCACCGTAGCGCTGAACCTCGTGCGTCTTCTGGGTATAGATGTTGGAGGGCGTGTTCTCGGTGCCGTCGACCACGCCGGTCTGCAGAGCCTGATAAACCTCGGAGAACGCCATGACTTGCGGAATGGCGCCGAGTGCGCGCATCTGCGCATCGAGCACCTTGGACGACTGAATCCGCAGCTTGCTGCCCTTCAAGTCTTCGGGCTTGGCAACCGGCTTGTTCAGGGTCATGACCTTGAAGCCGTTGTCCCAGTACGCCAGGCCGACGAAGCCCTTGGCCTCCAGCTTGGAAAAGAGCTTGGCGCCGATGGGTCCATCGGTCACTTTGCGCAGCGCCGCTTTGTCGGTAAACAGAAAGGGCAGGTCGAAGGCCTCGAACTCCTTGACGCCCAGCGGTCCGAATTTGGCCAGCGAGGGGGCCAGCATCTGCACCGACCCGAGCTGCAGGGCTTCGAGTTCTTCTTTGTCCTTGTACAGCTGGCTGTTCGGGTACACCTCGATCTTCACCCGGCCCTGGGTGCGCTCTTCGGTCAGTTGCTTGAATTTCTCGGCCGCCTTTCCCTTGGGGGTGTCGAGCGCGACGACATGGCTGAATTTGATGACGATGGGTGCTGCGGTCTGGGCCTGCGCTCCGATAAAAAACAAGCCGCTGACCATCGCGGCAACGGTGAGTTGGAAGTTCATCGGGTTTTTCTCCTGGGCAAATGAATTTGCCGCGTCTGCGGCGCACACCATGAGTGTCAGATGGTGTTTTCAGTTTTCCATACGCAAATGTCCTTATTCGGCAACCGTGGTTCCGCCCGTAGCGTCTGGGCGTGGGCGCCGCGCGCAACTCGACCCGAACCTCTGACTGATCCGACCAAAACAAAGGGCCAGCTTTCGCTGACCCTTGTTGTGCGTGGCGCGGCGAGCGCAGCAGCGTTACTCGGCCTTGCCGGCAGCGCCAGTGTCTTCCGCAAGCTCCGGACGGTCCACCAGTTCAACAAAGGCCATCGGTGCGTTGTCGCCCACGCGGTATCCCATCTTCAGGATGCGGGTGTAGCCACCTGGACGGGCCTTGTAACGTGGACCCAGGTCATTGAACAACTTGGCCACCACATCGCGGTCGCGTGTGCGGTCGAATGCCAGACGGCGGTTGGCCAGCGTCGATTCCTTGGCCAGTGTGATCAGGGGCTCGACAACGCGGCGCAGTTCCTTGGCCTTGGGGACCGTGGTCTTGATCGCTTCGTGCGTGATCAGCGAATTGCACATGTTGCGCAGCATCGCTTGGCGATGCTCCGACGTGCGGTTGAGTTTGCGAAGTCCGTGACGGTGACGCATGGTGCTTGTCCTTTCTTAACTAACTTATAAACCCCAGCCGTATCAGGTACTGGGGGTTGCACGATCAAACGCGTCAAACGCGTTTGTCATCCGATGACGGCCTTCATCAGGCCGTCTTTCCTGTTGGCGAAGCGTTACCGCTTGTCCAAGCCCTGGGGCGGCCAGCTTTCGAGGCGAGCGCCGAGGGTCAGGCCACGCGAGGCCAAAACTTCCTTGATTTCGTTGAGCGACTTGCGGCCCAGGTTGGGGGTCTTCAGCAGCTCGGTCTCGGTGCGCTGGATCAGGTCGCCAATGTAGTAGATGTTCTCGGCCTTCAGGCAGTTGGCCGAACGCACCGTCAGTTCGAGTTCGTCGACCGGGCGCAGCAGGATCGGGTCGAACTGGGTGCTGCGTTGGGCCGGCTGGTCGAAGGCGGCGATCTCGCTGCCTTCCAGCTGTGCGAACACGGCCAGCTGTTCGACCAGGATCTTGGCCGACGCGCGAATCGCTTCTTCCGGCGTGATGGCGCCGTTGGTGGCGATTTCCATCACCAGCTTGTCCAGGTCGGTGCGCTGCTCGACGCGCGCGCTCTCAACCGTGTAGCTGACGCGCGAGACCGGCGAAAACGATGCGTCCAGCACGATGCGGCCGATCGACTTGGTCGGCTCGTCGCCGAACCGGCGCATGTTGCCGGGCACATAACCGCGTCCCTTTTCGATCTTGATCTGCATGTCCAGCTTGCCGCCTTGCGACAGGTGGGCGATCACGTGGTTGGGGTTGATGATCTCGACATCGTGCGGCGTCTGGATGTCGCCGGCGGTGACCGGGCCTTCGCCTTCTTTGCGCAGCACCAAGGTGACTTCATCGCGGTTGTGCAGGCGGAACACCACGCCTTTGAGGTTCAGCATGATGTGAACCACGTCTTCTTGCACACCGTCGATGGCGGAGTACTCATGGAGCACGCCGGCGATGGTGACTTCGGTCGGGGCATAGCCCACCATCGACGACAACAGCACGCGGCGCAGCGCGTTGCCCAAGGTGTGGCCGTAGCCACGTTCGAAGGGTTCGAGCGTCACCTTGGCGCGGTTGCCGCCGAGCGGTTCCACATTGATGGCTTTGGGTTTGAGCAGGTTTGTTTGCATGAGGTCTTTCTTTCAATACCCTCGGTTCGTTACACCGATAAGGCTGAGGGACCCAACGGCGCGACGAGCACCGCTGTCGGAAGGGAAAACTGGGACAGGCCCGCGCGCATCGCCCCGAAGGGCAATGCCATGCACGTGGCCGCAACAGGCATCAACGCGAATACAACTCAACGATCAGCGCTTCCTTGATGTCGGCGCCGAATTCGTCGCGGTCAGGCGCCTTCTTGAACAGGCCTTCGAGCTTGGCCGCATCCACCGCCACCCAGGCCGGCATGCCTTGCGATTCGGCGAGCTTCACCGCATCGACGATGCGCAACTGCTTCTTCGACTTTTCGCGCACACCCACCACGTCACCGGCCTTGACCAGGTACGAGGAGATGTTGACGACCTCGCCGTTGACGGTGATGGCCTTGTGCGATACCAGCTGGCGACCTTCGGCGCGCGTGGAGCCGAAGCCCATGCGGTAGACGACGTTGTCCAGACGCGATTCGAGCAGCAGCAGCAAGTTGGCGCCGGTGTTGCCCTTGCGGCGCTCGGCTTCCGCAAAGTAGCGGCGGAACTGGCGCTCCAGGATGCCGTACATGCGCTTGACCTTCTGCTTTTCGCGCAGCTGCAGACCGAAGTCGGAGGTGCGGGTGCCGGAAGTGCGGCCATGCTGGCCCGGCTTGCTGTCGAACTTGACCTTGTCACCGATCGGGCGGCGCGCGCTCTTGAGGAACAGGTCGGTGCCTTCACGGCGGGAGAGTTTGCCCTTGGGGCCTAGGTAACGTGCCACGTTGTTTCCTTGTTCAATCTGACGCGGGCCCGAAGGCTCGCGCGAGTCTGGCGAGTGTTGTTATGTGCGCTCAGACGGTGGGCTTGGTGAAACCTTTCGGCTTCAATCAACAGAACCGCCGGCAGGCACACAAGGTGCAGGCCGGCGACGGGTAAAACCAATAACAATCAGATGCGACGGCGCTTTTGCGGACGGCAGCCGTTGTGCGGAACCGGCGTCACGTCCGAAATGGAGTTGATGCGAATGCCCAGCGATGCCAGTGCGCGAACCGACGACTCACGCCCGGGGCCGGGGCCCTTGATGCGCACGTCGAGGTTCTTGATGCCTTGTTCCTGCGCAGCACGACCTGCCACTTCGGCAGCCACCTGGGCGGCGAAGGGCGTCGATTTGCGCGAGCCCTTGAAACCCTGGCCCCCGCTGGACGCCCACGACAGGGCGCCGCCTTGGCGGTCGGTGATGGTGATGATCGTGTTGTTGAACGACGCGTGAACGTGGGCAATGCCGTCTGCAACGTTCTTGCGGACTTTCTTGCGCACGCGTTGGGCGGCGGTATTCGGTGCTTTAGCCATATCGACCTTTTCTTACAGCGCTCGTCAGCGGAAGCCGAGCAACAATTACTTCTTGACCAGCGCGCCAGACTTGCGCGGACCCTTGCGGGTACGGGCGTTCGTCTTGGTACGTTGGCCACGAACCGGCAGACCACGGCGGTGGCGGAAACCACGGTAGCAGCCCAGGTCCATCAGGCGCTTGATGTTGATCGACATCTCGCGGCGCAGATCGCCTTCGATGGTCATGCGACCGATTTCTTCACGGATCTTTTCCAGATCAGCGTCGCTCAGGTCCTTGACCTTGCGATCGAAGGGAACGCCGCTCGCGGTGCAGATCTTCTGCGCCGTGGTGCGGCCGATCCCGTAAATCGCAGTCAGGCCGATCTCGGCGTGCTTGTGGGGCGGAATGTTGATACCAGCAATACGTGCCATGTGCTTCCTCTATTCGCTAACTCGTCGGGTGCTGGCGATCAGCCCTGGCGCTGCTTGTGACGCGGATCGGTACAGATCACGCGCACCACGCCCTTGCGACGGATGACCTTGCAATTCCGGCACATCTTCTTCACCGATGCTGCAACTTTCATGCTCTTCTCCTAGACCTTTGGGGTCGCTTCAACAGTTCAAACTCGTTTTCGTGTCTTGCGTCACTTGGCGCGGAACACGATGCGGGCCCGACTCAAATCGTAGGGCGTCAACTCAACCGTCACCTTGTCGCCGGGCAGAATGCGGATGTAGTGCATGCGCATCTTTCCGGAGATATGGCCGAGCACCACGTGCCCGTTTTCCAACTTCACGCGAAACGTGGCATTGGGGAGATTCTCAAGAATCTCGCCCTGCATCTGAATGACATCGTCTTTCGCCATGCGTGTTGTTTCGCTTGTCTCTTAATTCGCTGGTTGCCGAAGTGCCATGCGCTTCAGCTGGTTTTGAAACTCGACTTCTTCAGCAGCGATTCGTACTGCTGGCTCATCACATACGATTGCACCTGGGCCCAGAAATCCATCGTCACGACAACGATGATCAACAGCGAGGTGCCGCCAAAGTAGAACGGCACGTTGTACTTCAGCACCAAAAATTCAGGCAGCAAACACACCGCGGTGATGTAGATCGCACCGGCCAAGGTCAGCCGCGACAGGATTCGGTCGATGTGGCGAGCGGTCTGGTCACCCGGCCGAATGCCTGGAATGAAAGCGCCACTCTTCTTCAGGTTGTCGGCGGTCTCGCGGCTGTTGAACACCAGCGCGGTGTAGAAAAAGCAGAAGAACACGATCGCGCCGGCATACAGCATCACGTAGATGGGCTGCCCCGGGGCCAACAGGTCGGCGATGTCCTTCAGCCAGCGCAGGCTCTCACCGGTCGCGAACCAGCTGACCACGGTGGCCGGTAGCAGGATGATCGACGACGCGAAGATCGGCGGAATCACGCCCGACATGTTCAGCTTCAGCGGCAAATGTGACGACTGACCGCCATACACCTTGTTGCCGACCTGTCGTTTGGCATAGTTCACCAGAATCTTGCGTTGACCGCGCTCCACGAACACGACCACATACGTCACTGCCGCGACCACCAGAATGATGAACAAGGCCACCAAAACACTCATGGCACCGGTGCGAACCAGTTCTGTCAAACCGCCAATGGCATTTGGCAAGCCGGCAGCGATACCGCCGAAAATCAGGATCGAGATCCCGTTGCCCAAGCCACGCTCGGTGATTTGCTCACCCAGCCACATCAGGAACATCGTGCCGGCCACCAGGCTGACCACGGCCGTGATGCGAAAGCCGAAGCCCGGGGAAATGACCAGGCCCGGAGAACCCTCCAACGCCATCGCAATACCCAGCGACTGAAACAATGCCAGGCCCAGCGTGCCGTAGCGCGTGTACTGCGTGATCTTGCGGCGGCCGGATTCGCCTTCTTTCTTCAGCGCTTCCAGCGTCGGCACCACGTAGGTCATCAACTGCATGATGATCGAGGCCGAGATGTACGGCATGATGCCGAGCGCAAAGACCGTGAAGCGCGACAGCGCGCCGCCCGAGAACATGTTGAACAGGCTCAGGATGCCGCCAGCTTGACCCTTGAACAACTGGGCCAGTTGATTCGGATCGATGCCCGGCACCGGAATGTGTGCGCCGATGCGGTACACAACGAGCGCAAGCAGCAAGAAGACAAGCCGGCGACGGAGGTCACCGAACTTGCCGCTCTTGGCCAGCTGATTCGCGTTGGTTGCCACTGATCGATCCGTGATGGTTAGGTCAGGCGGCGATGGAGCCGCCCACCGCCTCAATTGCAGCCTTGGCACCGGCGGTCGCGCTGATGCCCTTGAGCACGACCTTCTTGGTCAGTTCACCGGTCTTGATGACCTTGACCACCTTGGCCAGTTCGCCGACCAGGCGCGCTTGCTTGAGCGACAGCAGGTCGACCTCGGCCGCGCCCAGGCGCTCCAGATCGGTCAGCGTGATCTCGGCGTTGAATTTCAGCAGCGCAGATTTGAAGCCGCGCTTGGGCAGCCGGCGCTGCAGCGGCATTTGGCCGCCTTCGAAACCGACCTTGTGATAACCACCGGCACGCGACTTCTGACCTTTGTGGCCACGACCCGCCGTTTTGCCCAGGCCCGAACCAATGCCACGGCCGACGCGGCGCTTGTAGTGCTTGGAGCCTTCTGCAGGCTTGATGCTGTTGAGTTCCATGTGCGTTCCTTAGAGCCTCAGAGCACTTTGACCAGGTACGAGACCTTGTTGATCATGCCGCGCACTGCAGGCGTGTCTTCCAGCGTGTACTCGCTGTTGAGCTTGCGCAGCCCAAGGCCACGCACGGTGGCGCGGTGGGACTCACGCGTGCCCGCGATGCTGCGGACCAGCTTGACCGTGACGGTTTTCTTGTCAGTCATGATGTTGTTTCCTTCGCGCTCGCTCAGCCGAGAATCTGTTCGACCGTCAGGCCACGCTTGGCGGCGATTTCCGCGGGCGTGCTGATGTGCTTGAGTGCGTCCAGTGTGGCGCGAACAATGTTGTAGGGGTTCGACGAGCCAAGGCTCTTGCAGACGATGTCGGTCACACCCATCACTTCGAACACTGCGCGCATCGGGCCGCCGGCGATGATGCCGTCACCCGGTTTGGCCGGCGCCATCAGCACGCGCGAAGCGCCATGCTCACCTACCACCTTGTGGTGAATGGTGCCGTTCTTCAGCGGAACCTTGACGAGGTTGCGACGCGCTGCTTCCATGGCCTTTTGCACAGCAACCGGAACTTCCTTCGCCTTGCCTTTGCCCATGCCGATGCGTCCGTCACCGTCGCCGACCACAGTCAGCGCCGCGAAGCTCAGCGTGCGGCCGCCCTTCACCACCTTGGTGACGCGGTTCACCGCAATCATCTTTTCTTTCAGGCCGTCGTCGTTGCCTTCGGTCTGCGCACGCGGTTGAAACTTTGCCATTTCAATATCCTTGTTGGTTGCGCTCGGCGCTTAGAACTGCAGACCCGCTTCGCGGGCCGCTTCGGCAAGCGCTTTCACGCGGCCGTGGTATGCAAAGCCCGCGCGGTCGAACGCCACCTTCTCCACACCGGCAGCCTTCGCTTTTTCAGCGATGCGCTTGCCAATCAATGAAGCGGCTGAGACGTTTCCACCCTTGCCAGCTGCACCCAATTCTTTGCGGACATCGGCTTCGGCCGTCGACGCGCTGGCCAACACCTTGGCGCCGTCGTCGGAAATGACGCTGGCATAGATGTGCAGGTTGGTGCGAAACACGGTCAAGCGCGCCACACGCTGAATGGCGATGCGGACCCGGGTCTGGCGGGAGCGGCGTACGCGCTGATCTTTTTTGTTCAACATGTCGTGCGCTCCTTACTTCTTCTTCGTTTCTTTGATCGTCACCTTCTCGTCCGCGTAGCGGATGCCTTTGCCCTTGTAGGGCTCAGGGGGGCGAATGGCGCGAACTTCGGCGGCGATCTGGCCCACCGCTTGGCGGTCCGGTCCCTTGATCACGATTTCTGTCTGCGTCGGGCAAGCGACCGTGATACCGGCCGGCATGTCTTTCGCAACAGGGTGCGAAAACCCGATTTGCAGATTCAGCTTGGCGCCAGCGGCTTGAGCACGAAAGCCCACGCCGACCAGGGTCAGTTTTTTCTCGAAGCCTTTGCTGACACCGTTGACCATGTTGGCCACCAGCGCGCGCAATGTACCGGACATCGCATCGGCTTCCACCGAATCGTTGGCCGGCGTAAAGCTCAGCTTCCCATCGGCATTCTTGACGGCCA
>Ga0137403_10010826_pt1 | contig 10084 bp, 15 predicted proteins | sample CZOMad2_1_16fung_FD_122057 | JGI IMG/M metagenome (GOLD analysis project Ga0137403, IMG submission 122057) | Vadose zone soil fungal communities from Angelo Coast Range Reserve, California, USA - CZOMad2_1_16fungal (Hybrid Assembly) | ecosystem: Environmental > Terrestrial > Soil > Vadose zone... | reverse complement strand
TCTAAATAACCCAATAAAGACCTAAGTATATGATTTCGAATAGGTAAAGCGTTGGCATGAAAGTAGGTTACTAAATTTAAAATAAATCTCTTTATGTACTCATTCATCAAAATGTCAAAATCGATGCCGCTTTACCTATTAACAGTTATTGCCGTTTTGCTATTACAGGCCCAGGTGCGTGCCCAGCAAATAAGTCATCCTGAATATATCGAGGTGGCAAAAAATGTTCGTCTTCATGTAACGGATGTTGGCAAGGGCCGCCCCGTAGTCCTTATTCACGGTTTCCCCTTAAGTGACGAAATGTATGAGTACCAGTACGAAGCTCTTGCCAAAGCTGGCTTCAGAGCTATCGGAATCACCATGAGAGGTTTCGGTCACTCAGACAAACCTGGTGAAGGATATGACTATGACACCTATGCTGATGACATTAAAGCGGTCCTTGACCAACTCCATTTAGATAACGTCGTACTCGGCGGGTTTTCAATGGGGGGGCCTGACCTCCCGCGCGCTTCCGAGAGTGTAGTCGCCTGCTAGCCGCAGTCAAGCGACTGACCGGATTTCAGGCCGGGTCAAATTTTTCTTCCCCATAATGGAGATCGCCAGTGGGATCGTCGTAAACCCTCCAACGACCGTCAGAGCTAATCCCGCTGCTTTCATGGCGTCCTTGCTAAGGCCCCTTGAAATCAACATGCCTATGCCCGCGCCGAGTGCGACACGCGTACCGGTCCAAAGAATCATTTCCGGCAAAGTAACATTCCGTTCGATCATTGCTCCTCCTTGATGAGATCAGAATTTGATGTTTGGATGCAGGCACGCAACAATGGGATCGCCAGGTTCTGACCGATGAAAGCTTCCATCGAGCATCACAAAGAAACAAAGAAAAGTAGTTGCGGCTCTTCTCAACCTCGGAACTGCTGCCGCTCGGCTCATCTGAGCGCTTAACATCTTCCCTGAAAGCAACGATTTTCTAACCTGATAGCATTCCTGGTGTCGGCGTAACATTGAATGCGGCGCAACCCTTTCAGAGCAGCACCTCAGGACTGTTCTTCGCAGAAGGTGCTGATGTAACTGACATGCTCCGATCGATCCACTCCTCAGGCTGCTCACCCGCCGGGTGGAGCACTCCTTTTTCGAGATACCGGACTGCCTTCGCGAAGCGAACCGCATGGAGATCGTGTGTAACCATAACGATGGTCTTGTCGTGATTGCGGTTCAGCGCGGCCAGGAGTCCGAGAATCTCGTTTGCAGAAGCGGCGTCTAGGTTGCCCGTTGGCTCATCTGCAAGGATGAAGTCCGGATCGGTGACGATTGCCCGGGCAATGGCGACTCGCTGTTCCTGACCTCCGGAAAGCTGTCGCGGAAAGTGATGCAGGCGGTCGCCAAGACCGACTAACGAAAGCACCGTCGTGGCGTGTTCCATTTGTTCTTTCGCGCTCAAACTCGTCAGCTTGAGTGGCAGGGCCACGTTTTCAAGCGCGGTCAAGACTGGAATCAGATTGAATGATTGAAAGACAAATCCGATGTGCACATTTCGCCAGCGGGCTAACGCACGGCCGGCAAGCGCGTGCGGATCCTCTCCTAACACCAGCACTTGCCCACTGCTAGGGCGGTCCATGGCGGCAATCAGGTGTAAGAGAGTCGATTTGCCGGACCCTGACGGTCCCATGAGGGCGAGAAACTCTCCACGGGAAATCTCCAAGTCCACGTCCTTGAGTGCGACGACGCGGTCCGCGTCTCGCACGTATTCTTTCGACAACCTTCGGGCTTCAACCGCGCTATCCATAAGGTCTCCTGCATTAGCCTTCGCGTAATGCCGCAATGATCTCCTTCTTGGCCGCTGCCCTTGCCGGTAGCACGCCTCCCAGCACTCCGAGAACAACGGAAAAAATGACGCCGCTTGCGATCGTTTTCGGATCTACCCGAAACCGGAACGCGATTTCGCTGAACGAGACGAAGCTGCCGATTCCGGACGTTACCCAATTCAGGGGGAGTACGAGGGCACAGCCAAGCGCACCGGCGAGGACCGCAATCAACACGGATTCCGTGAGGAAGCTCAACAGGATACTTGCTTCAGAGAAGCCTAACGTCCGCAGTGTGCCAATTTCTTTCGAGCGCTTTGCTACGGCCGCATACATCGTGTTGGTTGTGGCAAATCCGCTGCCGATCGCCATGGCCACCGCCACAAAGATTCCGAGGAATTCGAGTGGTGCACCGGAGACGGTCTGGTTCGCGTAGTAGTCTCGCTCCGTGATAGCGTTGGCATTCAGTCGACGATCGTCTTTAATGGAGTGCTTGAGCGCGTCGAGTGTGACTGGGTCGGTTGCGCGCACCAGGACAGAACTGGCAGAGTCCTGCCGGTTGTAATCTGAGGCGATCTGATTGAAGTCGCCCCAGATCTCGCTATTAAGAGCCGATTCTCCGCCGTCCGTGATGCCAACGATCTCCCAGTCGCCTTTGCCGAAGCGGATCCGGCTTCCAAGTTTGGCAGTCGGATATCGCCTGGCGACTGACTTGCCGATGACGATTTCTCTCTGACCCGACCGAAACCAGCGACCATCGGTCAAACGAATACTCCGCATTTCGATTCCTATTGGGTTGATTCCTCTTACGGTAATGTTCATGCCCTTTGGATTGTCCACACTCGGCAAGTTCGCCACGTTCACCAGTTCCGGCGAGACCAATGCTTCACCTCTCCCATCGATTGCAATGCCTGCCTTGCTTCGCAAGATCGCAAACGAATCGGTGGGTATGAGGCTGCCCAGTTCCGAAGTTCCGCCATTTCGCAGAACCAGGAGCTGCAGCGGATGTCCCGTATTAGCAAAGACCGTGCGCAGGCCATTCACCAGCGCAAGCGAGGCGACCAGCACAGCGACACTGAGCATGATCCCGGCGCTCGTCATCACGGTCGTCGTCTTTCGCACCATCAAATTGCGGAAGTTATAGGAAAGTGGAATTGCCATGGCTCACCCGTTGTAACGTAGTGCGTCCAGGATCGAAGTGCGTGCCGCGCTAAGGCCCGGAGCCAGGGCGCTCAGCGAGCCGATCAGTAACGCAATGCCGAGTGTGATCGTGAGGATCAATGGCGATACACTCAGGCCCCTGACGATGGAGGTGAACCCTGGCGCGCTCCTCATGGCGCCGGCGATCGCGACGCAGAGAGCTGCGGCGAGCCCACATCCGACCAAACCCCCGGCGAGAGCGATGAGGTTCGCCTCACCCACGACCATGCCCAGGACCTCACCTGACGAGAAACCCAGCGATTTCAGAACACCAACCTCTCGCGTCCTTTCCCGGACCGACATTGAGAGCATGTTTCCGGAGATCAGAAGGATGGTCAGCGTCACCGCACCGAAGATGACGGCAAGAAACAATTTCAGATTCCCCAGGAACGACACGAAGCTCAGCATGAATGCTTGCTCTGGTTCGCTTTTTGTCGGATAGGACGATTCGTCGAACATGGCATCAATCTGCCGCGCCACATCGGGGACGGCGTCTTTGTCGTCAGCTTCCACGTAGTACTGCTGCACCATGTCGCGGCGAGAATCGCCTGCCGACAAGCTGTCGCGCAAGTAGTCCCGATTGAAGTACAGGACCGCGTTGCCCTCGGGATTGTCGAAAATACCGACGAGCGTCAGGTCTACAGTGACCGGCAGGATGGCTGCGCCAACCAGCGGAATACGCTCTCCCCGCTTCCAGCCGAGCCGGTCGGCCAGCGCGCGCGAAGCGATACAGGCAGTCTTTTGGGCGACGAATGCAACTTTCTCTGGTTCAGTGATTCTTAGTTCGGGATAGACCTCAACGAGACTTGCGGGTTCAATCGCAAACTGTCCAAAGCGGTTCTTCGGATCGCCGGGATCTTTATAGGTGCCGCCGAACCAGCGCAAGGAGATGACGGCACGAACTCCTGGAACTTGCCTGATCTTCTGCTCATCGCCGACCGGCAACTCCTGGGTCAGTGCGATCTTGTGGTGCACGACAATGCGCTTGGCCTGTCCCGGAGTGGTCTCGCCGCCGTAGAACAGGGCTCGATAGAGCGCCAGTAGGACCCCGAGCAAACCGAGCGACACCGCCATACTGGCTACCGTCAAAGAGCTGCGCCTGCGGTTGCGAAGCGTGTTGCGCAACACCAGCGACAGACAGGATCTCATTTTCTCCCCTTCCGAATGGTCGCGACTTCCCTTACCGTTCCTGGTGCCTGTCGGCCACTGTGATTTGAGACACCTCATTTGCGTCCGGGAATCTCTCAGGCGGCAATTGTGGCGTGTTGTAAATAAGGGACGCGCCAACAGCCGAGATATGAAAGCTGTGAATGTAGTGCTTGCCATCTACCGTGACGATTTCGAGCGCACTGTTGCGCCGAGGCACTTCCGATACCGCGGCTGCAGAGCCGATCAGCCTGATCTCGCGAGGGTGTTCCATGTTTCGGATAGTGACAACCGGGTGCGGAATGCCTTGCTGGATCTCGAAGGTGTAATGACCCGCTGGCACTGTTTCCCCGCGCCATTCGACTTCAAATTGCAACGTAAACGAACCGCGTGCGTAGGCTTGCGCCTGAGCGGTTGCAGCAACTGTGAGCACAACAAGAATCAATAGTCCCGTCAATCGCAGCGTATTCGGAATTGTTTTCATCTTGTACCTCCAATACTTGCTCTGGGTCCATTCGAGCACCGCGACGGAAGAGGTGCGTTAAAGAATGATTTAGCTGGATTAAGTTTTGTAAAGCTCTGAAGGTCTGCGCGGCCGATGCGCTACTATCGGAATCGCGCTATGCGAAGTTTGTTTCTCAAGATCTTTCTGTGGTTCTGGGCGACTGCCATTTTGACCGGCATTGCACTGGTATTGGCTTTCGTCCTGCAACACGGCTCAGTTCCCGAACGATGGCACGCCATGCTGGAAGATAGCGCGCGATTCTCGGGGACATTGGCGGTGGAAGCGTTTGAGCGCGATGGGACCGCTTCAGCTGCAAGCTACCTGGCGAAACTGGAGACGAACAGCCAGGTACGCACATGCTTGTTGGACCATGAAGCTCGCCCCATCGCCGGTGGTGGGTGTGGAACATTCGAGGACACCGCTGAACGCGTCGTCGCTTCTCGAAAAGCAGACTTCAATTTCAAGTACGGCATTGCTCGTGTCGGAACGATTCTGCATGGCAGGAACGGCCAAGAATACATCTTTGCGACGGAGCTCCCCGCTGGACCACGCGCGGCGGTTGGAATTTCGCGCTTCGGATTTGCGCTGCAGTGGGGGGTTGCATTTCTTGTCTCCGGGTGCATCTGTTATCTGCTCGCCCGATATATCAGCAGGCCTGTCTTGCGACTGCGCGAAGCATCCCAGCAGCTTGCCAGGGGTGAACTAAGTACTCGCGCTGCAGCCGGCATGGAACGCCGGCGGGACGAGTTGGGCGATCTGGTGCGCGATTTCAATGCGATGGCTGATCGCATCGAGCAGCTCATCGCCACGCAACGACAGCTTCTCTACGACGTTTCCCACGAAGTTCGTTCACCGCTAGCACGCTTGAATGTCGCACTCGACCTAGCTCGCGAGCGGAAGGGGGAAGACTCAACGTTTGAACACATGCAGCAAGACCTCGACCGTCTGGACCAGACCATGGAGCGTCTGTTGACGATTGCGCGCCTCGACACCTCGGCGGCGCCTGAGGTGACCTCCCTGCTGAATGTGACGGACCTCGTATCACATATCGTTGCAGATGGTCAGTTTGAACTCGAGGGTCAAGATCGATCGATAGAGTTCAAGGCGAGCGACAACTGCAGCGTACATGGCAATGCCCAGTTGCTGCATAGTGCCATTGAGAATGTCATTCGCAATGCGATTCGATACACTTTGCCGCGTTCTGCGGTCCAGGTAAAGATTCGACAAACGCATGAGGAAGGCGTAGCTCGTGCACTGCTGACGGTTCGGGACCACGGACCAGGCGTACCCGAGGTGGAGTTGGCGAACATCTTCCGCCCGTTTTACCGAATCGCGGATGCGCGAGATCGCGATTCAGGCGGGGCTGGTCTTGGACTGGCGATCGCTGAGCGCGTCATTCGCCTTCATGGTGGCCAAATCTCGGCCATGAATGCCGATGGCGGAGGTCTTTGCATCAAAATCGTACTTCCGCTGGCGGGCCAATCGGGCACTATCTCTTCTCTGAGCGATTGACAAAAAGGTAGCCGGCGTTGCGCACCGCCTTGATGCGTTCGCGTGTATCCTAGATGCCAAGTTTTTTGCGAAGATTGCTCACGTGCACGTCGATCACACGGTCGAAAGGACCGATATTCCGGCCCAAGACTTTTTCGGTGAGTTCCTCCCTGCTGAGCACCCGGCCTGCATGGCGTACCAGCACTTCCAAAAGTGTGAACTCCACGCTTGTCAAGTCCAGCTGCCGTCGTTTTAGCCACGCTTCTCGGGACGCAGGATCGACGCGAACATCTGCCGAGATCACAGGCCCGGCCATTCTCGTAGGCTGTGAGGTGCGCCTCAGGATCGCCCGGATGCGGGCTATGAGTTCCCGCGGACTAAAGGGCTTCGACAAGTAATCGTCGGCCCCGATTTCGAGACCAAGGACCCTTTCTATCTCTTCGCCGCGTGCCGTCAGGATCAATACCGGAATATCTGACTGCGCCCGCAACCGCCGAAGAAGATCGATACCTCCGAGGCCGGGTAGCATCAGGTCGAGAATTACAAGAGCGTGGTCTCCTGAGAGCGCGCGTTCCAAGCCGCGAACTCCGTCGTAGACAGTCTCAAGGGCGAAGGCTTCTGCCTTCAGGCGCTCGATCAACAGCGCGCACAACTGTTTGTCATCGTCAACGATGAGCACGCGATCCATGGTCTTCGAAACTGACTCCAGCTTCGATGTTAACCGACGCTTTGGGGGGAAAGTAACGGTCTTAACAAAACTTAACGCAGCTTAACCCGTTTATACCTCGTTGCTAGGGAGCTGGAGGTCCAATAAGAATCATGGAGGAAGTTATGAGCAGAATTTGGATTGTGCTGGGCGTCGTTCTATTGCTTGCCACAGCCACCTTTACGCTGGCGCGCGTGGCCCACGCGAACCACTTCGGGCGGCATTGGGGCGGTCCACTGCGAGTGGTGGCGAGAGAACTCGATCTGACCGATACTCAAAAGCAACAAATCAAGGCAATCTGGCAAACGGAGAGGCTTGCGGTTGCCGGCCTGGTGCGCGAGTTGGCCGACGAGCAAAAAGACATGGACCTTGCAGATGCAGCGGGCAAATTTGACGAGAACAGCATTTCGCCAATTGCCAACCGCCAAGCCGTGACACTGACGAAACTGATGATCGAAAAGGAAAAGGTGATCTCGACCATCTATACGAGAGTCCTTACGCCAGAACAAAGAACGCGAGCTGATAGTTGGCGAGCAAAATGGCCCTCCCGGCTCGAGGAAATTGCTAATCGGATCGCCAACGAAGAGCGCGTCACGGAAGGTCCTTCTCCTCAATAATGATCGAGGGCCCTTGGGGCCGCATCCTAACGTTATGGGCAAGAACAGGCTCTCAAAAATCATGGGGTTGAAGACCGGGAGGCGAACGAAGTGATCGCCCTTTTCAACCGATACAGAGCTGACATTGTGGACTCGTCGGTCTAAACGGATCTGCTCCTCTTCCTACTCAGTGGAACAACGAGAGTGATCCATCCCTGGGAGAAGCCTAGATAAATCCAGTGATCAGCGATTACGCTGATGGGAACGGCATCAAGCTCTATCACGAGATCTACCGCCAGGGTGAACCGCTGGTGTTGATCCATGGCGGGCTGACGACGATCGGCGAGATGCAGGGATGGGGGCAGCGCATGCTAGGATTTGCCCCAAAATGGGACTCGTGCTGCGGTCAAGAAAATTCGCCGCTGGTGCGGGATGTGCCGCCCGCTGTAATGAATTGCTCCTGACTTTGGTGCGAGTTCGGAATGAGCTAGCGGCTAGCCGCCGTCAGAGCGGTAATCAGAACGCCTCCTCCAATCGCAAAAGCGTCTTCCAGAACTGCAACTTCCAGATCAGGCCGGCCACGGCTGAGCCTCTTGCGCACATGATAACCGGCAAAGGCTCCCGCAATTGCTCCCAATCCGCCGAGGACTGCCCCCTCAGTAAGAGGTCGTTTTACGACACCGTAAATTGTGGCCCCGCAGATCGCACCCGACACGATACGGGACGCAAGGGGCGCGGCCGTCAATCGGCTGGGTGTAAAGGGCAGCTTATCTGCAATCAGTTCGCTCACCGCAAAACCAGTGATTCTTTTCGCCATCGTGACTGAAATGATTGTGGCGAATGGCGAACTCCCGAGGCGAATCAATCTGCGTTCTGCCGCCCAAGCGAGGACCGCGGGCGCAGTCAGAGCGCGCAAACCCGCCACTGCGCCAATCCCGATTGCTAACGCGGGCGTGTAGGAGCGCTTCATTTATTTGCCACCAATTCCATCCGGAGCAGATTCTAGCGTAAAGCACGGAGGCTTTCAGCACATTTCAATATTCTCCGATTCGCTCCTTCAGAATTGAAAGGTGGTGTGGTATTCATCCTCCAAAGCGACGAACCGAAAGGGTTGCAAACAGCCCGATTGTAAAAACACTACCAGGATTTAGATGGCACGCACGACAGCCATGATGAACCACGCGAAGTACAGCACGGCGGCAATACGCGACTCTCTCGAAGATGCCCTAATACTGACGGTGCCTAGTGCCAACGTGCCCCCGGCTTCTTAAGGTAATGCCGGAAGACGTATCCCCACGGGATAATCGGGATCAAGATCACGCCCAACGCGATCGCTTTGAAATCCTCTGTGAATTGAGTTGTGTGCACACCCGCCCTCCATTGCGGTAGCCCGTAATCGATGAGCCAGATTGTCTTCCACACCAGCTCGAAGAGAAGTATCGGAAGCATCTGAAGCGGGTAGCGAAGCCCGAAACATGCAAGCACCCACAGTCCGCCGAGCATGCTCGGGATTACCCCGCGCGCCGCCGGCTCATGGCCTATCAACTGCGGCAGAAACACGATGGCGCCGCCGATGACCAGCAGCAGGTACATCGCGCGCAGTGCGTAGAGCCGAGTGAGAGAGACTTCGCTCTCGATGGGGGCCGCAGCGGACGGTGAAATAGTGGCAGCATTCAAAGTCATTTCAAATCTCCAATCTCATCAAGTGACACGGACGGCCGCTCTCCGACGCTGGAATCGTGTCGAAATTCCAGGAGGTCGCCCGGTTGGCAGGCGAGCGCTTCGCAGATTGCCTCAAGCGTCGAGAAACGGATAGCCCGCGCCTTGCCGGTCTTCAGGATGGACAGGTTGGCGAGCGTGATGTCGATGCGCTCGGCGAGCTCGGTCAGCGTCATGCGCCGGTCGTGCAGCAGGTCGTCGAGCTTGACGAAAATGGCCATCAGACCGTGCCCTCGAGATCCTCGCGCATGCGCGTCCCTTCAACGAACACCTGCGCGAGCACGAACAGCAGGAGGATGGCGAGCCAACCGGTGATGTGGAAATTGCCGTTGATGCGCAGCGGCACTCCTTGGGTCGAGACCGCGGACGCGATCGCGACGACGCAGATATGGAGCAGTTCGAGGCCGAGCAGCGCCCAGGCGATGGTCCGCAGCCGCCCGGCATTGTCCATCGTGAACGGCTCGCCCGCGCGCACCGATTCGAGGATCCCCAGCAGCCGGCTGAACACGACATAGGCGATGGGGGTGCCCACGATGCCGATCACCATCACTGCGCGCATCCCGGCGACGACGCCCTCGTGACCGCCAACCGCTCCGATACCGAGCGCTCGCCAGGTCCATTCCTCAGCCTGGAAGCTGATCGCCAGCAGCGCGAAGATCAGGGCACCGAAAATCCAGTTGAGAACGATCAGGATACGCAAAGTGAACCGGGTGGCGAGCAGCCCCGTCGAATGTTTCATCTTGGGCTCCAACTTACTAATTATCGATAAACGATAACACATTTATCGTTTATCGGCAAGTATTAATTTTGGCAGAAGGGTAAGTGCTGATAAATACGCAGGCAAATTCGCTGAAGTGGGTTCAGAGTTCCACTCCGAACCTCCCCCTGTCCCAAATTTTCGAACCCGCGCCGCTGCAACTCC
>Ga0137403_10010825_pt1 | contig 10085 bp, 8 predicted proteins | sample CZOMad2_1_16fung_FD_122057 | JGI IMG/M metagenome (GOLD analysis project Ga0137403, IMG submission 122057) | Vadose zone soil fungal communities from Angelo Coast Range Reserve, California, USA - CZOMad2_1_16fungal (Hybrid Assembly) | ecosystem: Environmental > Terrestrial > Soil > Vadose zone... | reverse complement strand
AAGTTGCAATGTCAGCATCACGGGGACGGGAGCATTCGGCCGCGCCGGCATAATGCGGCTGACCAGCGTAAGGCTTCGTGGTGTTCGCGACGCCGCAGCGGAAAACCCAGCCGAAGCGAAATCGATGACAATGCTATCAACTCGCCCTTCGCGTCGGGGAAGGATGCTTAGATCACTCCCGTCTTCCTGCCAGGTATGTACGACACCGTCGAAAAAAGATCCTCGACCGAACGTTCCGGCCAGGAGCACCTGCGGCACTTCCCTGTTCGTCGGCAAGAACAGCATAGCCTGGGGAGTCATTGAGCCGGTCAGTCGGCCTTCGCCTGCGATTACGCCGCCCATCGCGGCCGCCTCGAGAGCAACCACGTTCCAATCCAGCACCGGGTCATTCGATCGCAGAGCGTCAAATGGGATGATCAGCGGATTCTGGGAATTCAGGCCGTTCGACAACACGCCCACGCCGGTTTGGTCACTATCCGTATTCCACGCCGAGCCCACGACGAAGGTATCGTTGCCATCGCCACCATTGAATATTATCCCGTTGGCGGCGCTGTTGTTGCGGCCCAGTGCATCGCGATACAACCCGTCAAGAAAGAACGCGTTTGGCGTTGCCCCCTGACTCATCCATGTGCTTGCCGACCTCCTGCCGTTTGGCGCAGTGACTTCGCCTGCGATCCTCCACACACCCCCGTTGTTGGTCCCAATGAAGTTGGCCCGGCTCTCGGCGCCGGCCGGGGTCGGCAGGGCGGTAAGGAACCAATCGAGTCCCTGGCTGCCAGTCAGCGTTGCGATCCAGCAGGTGGCAATCGAGCGGCCATCCGGTCTGTGTGCGCTCCCGACCACGCAATAGACGCCTCCTTCACCGCCGACATAAAGAATGGCCGTGGCCTCGCTATTGGGACCGGCCGTCAGCGCGCCCAGGTCAGTGCGTCGCGTGCCCTGCCCGGTGATCTCCCACACGCAGGCGTGCCAGGTGCCATTTGCAAGCCGGAACTTTCCGCAGACGACGATGATGAGTCCGAGCGGTGTGTTGCGGGTCGTGATGCCGCTCGTTACAGCCTCGTCCTCAAGGATGGTGTTGCTGAACTGTCCAGACGAATCCCGTTTCCAGATCGCAGCGCGGCTGAGACCGCTGGGACTGACAATGTTGCCGGAGATGGCCAGATTATAGAGATTGCCCTGCTCAATGAAAGCAAGGCCGGTCGCCTCCGCATTCCAGTCCGGCGGCTTCGGCAGTTCGGTGGCGTAGACTGTGTTCCCACTTGGATCGCTTGGGTCTACTGCGATGCTCCAGAACATCGCCCCGACTGTGCCGTCGCTCTTGTGCTGAGAGCCGACGACGCCTACGGTTCCCACACCAACTTTGGTGAGGCCCAGCGCTTTGCTGCCTAATCTCTCATCGGGCAGCGGAACGGCAGCGTACTTCTCAATCGCCAGCGCAGGCTGAGCCAGACATATCCCGGCGATGATAAGTAGCAAGAACGGAAATGCCCTTCGAGCAAAGATGGGAATCATAGCTGTCCTCCTGGGGCGTCAACGAAAGCTACGACCTCGCCGGTATTCGCTTTGATGATTTGAGCAGTGACGTGCGCATTGCGCGCACCTTGCCCGCCGTTCTGAACGATCCCGCGGACTGCCAATACGCTGCTCAGCGTTATTGACGCACCTTCGTTGGGAGCCAGCGTGATCGGGTTGTAGGTCATTTGCGATACCGGCACGAGTTTGCAGACTGCGCCATTGCAAGAGTCCGGCATGTATTCGATCTGTTTGAAGCGGACAGTAACAGTCTGGCGACTGGAGTTGGTCGCGGTTATACGAAGCACTTGATCCGACGGGAGAGGTCCGATAATGCCGGTGTCGGCGTCGGCGCCTTGTGTTTGCTCCTGCGCTTTCAAATCGAAGTTCATCAGCGACAAAAGCACGATGCTCATTACGAGCGCGATCGATAGCGAAATCCTGCGTTTCATGGTGTTCTTCCTTACTCAGTTACGCTTCTGCTTATCCCCAGAGGAGCCGGGCTGAAGCCCAGCCGTCTTTACTTGCTCAGATAAACGGCCAGTTTCGTCTCGTCCGACTCCGACTTCGCCAGGATCCGTACGGTCTTGACGTGGCGTCCGTCGGCAAAGTCAAGCAGCTTGTAGATTCCGCTCTCATGCGAACGCTCGTTGAAATCCACCACCTGCACGTTGCCGTTTGCAAAAGTGACCTCGGCGAAGTTGAGTTCGGCCCTGCCGTGGATATCCAGGAACAGCGCGTTGCCCGGGCCATCTATGCCGAAGTTCGTGTCCACCCAGCCTTCATCGCGCTCGATGACCTCACTGTCCTCCCATACGAGCCGCTCGCGGGCAGGCATCGGGACTACCGCCGGCGCCCACGCCAGAGCGGGCAGGAAGACCAGGGGCGCACCAACTACGACCGGCCTGCGCGCGGGCCGTACGACGACCGCAGCCGGAAGCACGCGGCGGATGGGATGACCAGCGCGAATGACCAGCCTCGTACGAGCTACTGGATGACGCACTGGACGGCGGACCACCACGCGGCGCTGGCCGGCGGAGGCGTCCGAGCAAAGTAGAGTCGTGACGACGAAAGCGAAGCTCAAGAAGTTGAGAATCAATCTTTTCATTTTTCTGCTCCTTTTCAGAGTGGGTATCGGTTCATTTGCAATCAGTGAAAATCACCCTCGGTATTTGCCATGATGACGTGGGAAGTGACTTCGCCGGTGGAACTATTGACGATTTCGGCGGTGACCTTCACATCCGGTCTGTTGCTAAAGACTACCCCACGAACCCCAAAAGCCGCGTCACTGATGTCCATTGAAGCGCCTTCGCCGGGCATCAGCGTAAGCGGGCCGGATGTGGTTTGAGAGGACATCGCGAGCGGGCATAGCCCGCCGTTGCAAATGCCCTGGGAATATTCAATACGTCTAAAGCGAACGACAGCCTCGGCGCTCCCATCCCCCCAGTCAACTGTGACCCGAAGCACTTGACCTTGACCGAGACTGAGGATGCCGGTGTCGGCCATGACACTCTTCCGTAGTGGCGCGTCCTTCTGCGCTGTGGCAGTGAAGCTCGCCAGCGACAGCACAATGCCCACTGCGAGCGCGACGAAGATTCGGCTCTTCATAGTTCTCTCTTTCACGATTCAGTCTCGGCCTTTTGAACAAGATCATCCTGTTCGGGACATAGTGAAAAAAAACCACGAAGTGTATCAAAGAATTTTCTCCTTCTTGCCGCCGGAGTGTTCGTTGCCCGCTAAGTCGGCCGGGGGTAGAATCCCACGCGTGCAGGAGAACGCGCCTACAGGGCTCGACAGCGAATTGGTGGCGAGCATCCGGCAAGGCGATTCGCCGGCCGAAACCGCGCTCTATGAAAAATACTCGTCGCGCGTTTATTTTCTTGCTCTCAGCGAATTGCACTGCAGGGAAGATGCGGAGGATATCCGCGCAGAGACTTTCTTGAGAGTATTGCAGGCTTTGCGACAAGACCAGTTGCGCTCGCCTGATTCGCTCGGGTCATTCATAGTCGGCACTGCCTTGAATGTGATTCGCGAGCAAGTCAGGCAAAAATATAAGACGCAGTCGCTTGATTTCACAGAGGCCAATTTGACTGGCGAGAGCTCGCTTGAGTCCGCGTTCATTGATTCGGAAGCGAGCCAAGCCATCGAAGAGGCGGCTCGAAGGTTGAAACCCAGAGAGCGGGAGTTCTTGCGGATGCACTACTACGAAGAATTGCCGAAGGAAGAAATCGCTCGCGCCCTGGGCGTCAAAGAAGAGCGGCTGCGGCTGATCAAGTCGCGTGCTCTGAAAAGCTTTCGTGAAATCTACAAGAAACTGACGAAAGGCTGATACAAAACCGAATGATTATGCACTATAAGACAAGCCAATGACTCATCAAGATATTGAAGAAAAGGAAATAATCGATCGGTACGTGCTTCATAAGCTCAATCCGGATGAGCGACGCGCGTTTCAGGAGCATTATTTCAGTTGCGACGAATGCTTTGAGCAGACCCAGATGCACGCGCGGTTCATCGCAAGCGTCCGCCAGGCCTCAAAGGCCGGCATCCTCACCGCGAGCTCAACTGAAAACCTCAGACCGACAGGATCATCCTTGTGGATGAGCTGGCTCAAGCCTGCATTCGCGTTAACAGCAACCGCATCGATTGCGTTGGCAATTGCGCTCGTTTGGTTAGTGTTCAATCAAATTCCCAGACTGCGGCAAGAGATCGTGCGCGAAAGACAGGCGCGCGAGCAGTCTGAGCGCGACAACCAACAGAACATCGATCGAGCGACAGAGGACTTAGAGAACGAACGACGACAATTAGAGGTTGAACGCGGCGAGCGAGCTAAGGGGCAGGGTCAGGTTGGAGAACTGGCCACGAATAGAGAACCGCAGCCCAATGTCCCGGTCGTAATCCTCGAAGCGGTCAGAAGCTCTCCAGACAAGGTCAGTCAACTTAACTTACCAGCAACCGCCGGCAGCGCGATGGTGTGGATAGATGTTGAGTCGGGGAATCGATTTAACAGCTATCGACTGGAAATCCTGGATTCAAGCAAGCGGCCTGTCGAAACCATCGCGGGCGCTAAGCCTAATTCATATGGTGCGCTGGTCGTGAATGTTCCCGCTAAGTCGCTTCAAAGCGGGAAATATGTTGTAAGACTCTACGGAGTCAAAGGCGGACAGCGTGAACTCGTCGGAGAGTATGGTTTCGAAGTTCGAAAGCGCTGAGCGAACAAATTATCCCCGGTCTCTTCCCATCGGTGGCAGAGTTTAATTCTCCTCTTTGATGCTATAATGCGCCTGCCCAACAGCCAGCTCGTACATCAGAGGTTGTAGCTATGAATCGAATCCTGGCCTTGATCATTGTCTTCTTCGCCTTCCCCTCTACTGGATCGGCGCAGATGACTGCCGGTAAAACGCCGTCGCCAGGAGCTCCCGCTCACCAAGAGACGGAGCGAATAGACCAGCTAATCGCCGAGTGCCGTCAGCTCATGGCGAAGTCCGCCTTTGATGATATAGCGAGGAAAGCAGAAGAAGCCCTCTCGCTGAGCCGCAAGATTGGTGACAAGGTCAGACAGTCGCGCTCACTCACCTACGTCGCCCTTGGAGCCTTTCATTCAGGCCGAGCCGAAGAAGCGATAGAGCCGTTCAAGCAGGCGGCGGCGCTTGCGGGTGAAGCCGGCGAGAAGAGGCTTCAACTTCTGGCTTTGAACAGCGCCGGAACGCTGCTTGGGGAGGTCGGGCGGGCTGAAGAGGCTCTCTACTTTTACGCTCAATCGCTGGCACTTTGTCGTGAACAGAAGGATCGCCGCGGCGAGGCGACCGTTCTTCGCAACTTAGGGCGGGTTTACACTTCGAGCCGCGATTATTCCAAAGCGCATGAATTTCTTCAAAGCTCACTCGATATATCACGTGCATTGAGCGAACCCAGACTTGAATACGACGCGTTGACGCTTCTCGCGGGCTTGGAAAACGCACGCGCGGACTACAAGCTGGCATTGAGCTACCAGGACAAAGCCCTGAAGCTCGAGTCGGCGACTACTCCGGCCTCTGCAAAGTATGGACTGCGGAGTGACATCGCAATAACCCAAGATGAATTGGGGAACCCTGAAAAGGCCGCTGAAGCCACCCTCCAAGCGCTCGAGCTCGCTCGAGGCCAAAAGGTTCTTGCGGCCGAGGCCACGGCGCTGGGCAACCTTGCGAGCTTTCAACTGAAGCAAGGCAAGAGCAATGAATCGCTCGAATCTTCATCGCAAGCGCTTGCATTGCTTCGCCGGACGGGGGCCGACCCGACACAGCAAGCTTCGGTGCTTTACACCCAGGCTCAGGCGCAGCGGGCGCTCGGCAAGTCCGAAGAAGCGCTCTCCGGACTTCGGCTGGCAATAACTCTACTTGAAAGAGCTCGGCTTCTCTTTGTTCCCACAGAATCAGCGAGGGGACAATTTGTTGCGCGAAACAGTTTCATCTTTACTGCCGCCATCGATCTCTTGCTCAGTCAGAGCAAACCGGAGGAGGCTCTTGCTGTCTCGGAGTCCTACCACGCTCGCGCCTTCCTCGATTCGCTTGTCGAAGCGCGGGCCGATTTGCGCCGAGTGCTGCCAAAAGAACTGTTGGATAAGGAGGATGGAATTCTCAGCAGGATCTCCACGATTCAGCGCGAGCTTTGGCAGGAAGGGATCTCAAAGGACCGCGAGCAGGCGTTGAGAAAAGAACTCGCGGCTGCTGAGGACGCCTTCGAACAATTCCAGCTCGTGGTTCGGCACTCGAATCCGCAATACGCCAGCTTAAAGCAACTTCAACCTTTTGGCGCGGAACGCATTCAGCGCGAGTTGCTTGATTCAACCACCGCGCTGGTCGAGTACGTTGTTGGCGAAGAGAAGTCTTTCGCATGGCTGGTCTCCAGAGACAAGGTTTTGTACGCTGTGCTTCCGGGCAAAACGGAACTCAACACCCTCGTCGTGGACTATGTTAAGTCTCTAGCCGGCCGGCCGCCTGGCCCCACCGCAACCCAGTCAATCGCAAGCATTAAGAATCGGAGCGGCCAGGTGTATCAAATGCTGCTTCATCCATTTGAGAGGGAGCTTTCATCTTTTCAAAAACTGATCGTGGTTCCGGACAATGCGCTGGCGTACTTGCCGTTTGAAACCCTCGTCGCCAATCCGGGTTCGGCAAGCGACGGAGCGTCCGCGAACCCTTATCTCGTAGAGCGCTTAGCGATTGCTTATGCGCCTTCGGCGTCGGCGCTTGCGGCGGTAAAAGCCCTGGAGGCAAAACCATTCTCCAAAGGCTTCATAGCCTTCGGCGATCCGATCTACCCCGAGCTGGATTCGGTTAAGGACCGCTCTTCAGAATCAAGACTGGCCTACTATACGGAACGGGGAGTTGAACTGCGCAGACTGCCATACACTCGACGAGAGGTGACCAGCATCGGCGCATTGTTCCCTGCCGCTGAACGTGAAACCTTTCTCGGGGCTCAGGCGAATGAGCAGAGGGTTAAAAGCGAAAAGCTTGATCAGTATCGATATGTACATTTCGCCGCGCACGGCGTGGTCGACGAAGAGAATCCGAGGAGATCCGGAATAATTCTGTCTCTGGATGCCAGCGACAAAGAAGACGGGATACTGCAGATGACCGAGATCATGCGATTGAAACTCAATGCCGATTTGGTAACGCTTTCGGCTTGCCGCACGGGGTTGGGTAAGGTGGTAAACGGCGAAGGCGTTCTAGGATTGACGCGAGCATTCCTCTACGCAGGCACACGGAGCGTTCTCGCGAGTCTGTGGAACGTGAACGACACGGCTACCGCGCAGTTGATGACGGCGTTTTACCGAAACCTCAAGCGCGGTTTGTCCAAAGACGAGGCACTGAGGCAGGCCAAATTGGAACTGCTGCATGGTAAGCAACCTTCCTGGCGGCACCCTTACTTCTGGGCGTCGTTTGTGCTCATTGGCGAGCGCAATTGATGTGACAGCACAAGGAACCTCAGATGCCATGAGCGAATCGAGCAATCACAAGAAAATCCTGGTGACCGGCGCGACCGGATTCGTCGGCAGTCATCTCGTCGACCACCTTTTGGAACGAGGCCACTCGGTCCGATGTCTCGTGCGAAAGTCAAGCAACCTGCGATACGTCAAGGATCCGCAAATCGAGTTAGCATACGGCGGCCTGGATGGATCGACTGACTGGGACGAAGCGCTGGCCGATGTCGACCTCATATATCATGTTGCCGGTACGACCTTCGCTCGGCGGGCCCAGGACTATTTCACCGTCAATCATGGTGGAACCGAAGCGATACTTGCCGAAGTGATCAAACGGCGTGATCGAATAGAGAGGTTCGTATACATCAGCTCGCTCGCGGCGGTCGGTCCCGCCCGCGACGGCAAGCCCGTCGACGAGGACACCTCTCCCGCGCCGATCACGCCTTACGGCCGCAGCAAGCTCATGGCCGAGGAAGCAGTGCATGCCGTATCCGATCTGTTGCCGGTCACAATCGTCAGGCCGCCCGCGGTTTACGGTCCGCGCGACTACGGCATCTTTGAGTTCTTCAAGGCGGTGAAAGGCGGCAGGTTCCCGATGATCGGCAGGCAAGACAAACGAGTGAGCCTCGTTCATGCGCGAGATCTCGCGGACGGGATAGTTCTCGCGGGCGAAAGCGAGGCATCGAAGGGGCGGACTTATTTCATATCAAGCGAAGACGACTACTCGATGCGTGCGGTCGCCGATCTGATGGCAGCATTGATGAGGAAACGTTTGCGAACGATCACAATCCCGAGGGCTGTCGCTTACGGCGTGGCGGCCGCGGCCGAAGCGGCGGCTGCCCTGATTGGCAAACCGCCGGTTATCAATCGCGATAAAGTGACCGATCTCTCACAGACCGGCTGGACGTGCTCGATCGAACGCGCAAGGAGCGAGCTTGGCTACACTCCCCGAGTACCGCTCGAAGAAGGACTGCGCGAGACCATCTCGTGGTACAAGAGCGAGGGCTGGCTGTGAAGCGCGAGGTGCGACGGGAAGACGGCGAGACAGGGAGAAGGCGAGACGGGGAGAAGGGGAGACGGGGAGACGGGGAGAAGGGGAGAAGGGGAGACGGGGAGAAGGGGAGAAGGGGAGAGAGGGAGAAGGGGAGAAGAGGAGAAACCTCGCGGCTCAATCCTGCCGACAAAGTCGCCATCGCCTACCTTGTAATCATAACGCTATTGGTCCTGGTCTTCAGCTACCGAATCCCATGGTGGTGGGAGCTCTGCGCCGGACACGTCACCCTGGTCGCTTTGATCGTCCTGCTCGCGCGAGTTCTCCCCTTCTCCCCTTCTCCCCTTCTCCCCCGCGCCCCCTCTCCCCTTCTCCTTTTCGCCGACTGCAACGAATCCCTGGCCGAGCAACCAGTCTACAGTCTCGTCAACACTGCCATCGTCTACGATGACGATCTCTGTTGGAGACTTGAACTGATTGCTATATTGGATTGCGGCGGCGATCACGGATGGGAGGAACCGCTTGAGCAGCTCAAGCCCGTTCCAGGATGGGATCACAATGCTGACGCCTCGTGTCACGTTAGTGGCGATGGTGCTTTATCGCACTCGAAGTGCTGCCAGGGTTGGCCATCTGCTCGAGCGTTTCGAGGCTGCTGTGGCTTCCGAGAGCGACCAGAGCGTCCTTTTCTTCTATTATCGTGTCTGCGAATGGGTTGAAGATCATTGCTCCGTCCGCGCGCCTGATTGCGATGACTATGACTCCGTGTTCCGACCGAATGCCGGTGTCTTTCAGCGCTCGGCCGATGAACGGTGATTCCTCGCCGATTTCCACTTGTTCGATTTCAAGCTCGAGCCGTTCAGTCATCGTCGCCAATTCTATAAAATCCGCGACCGCCGGACGAAGCAGCATCTGTGCCATGCGGGTCGATCCGGTCAGTGCGGGCGATACGACCTTGTTGGCTCCCGCCTTTAGCAATCGGCCAACTGCCGCCTCGTCATTGGCCCGAGAGATAATCCTCAGTTCTTTGTTGAGGTCGCGCGCGGTCAGCGTAATGTAGAGGTTGTCCGGGTCGGATGACACAGCGCAGACGATGCCCTTAGCCCGTTCGATGCCTGCGGCCTTTAGCACGTCTTCACTGGTGGCGTCGCCCATCAACACCAATTGGCCTTGCGCCAGAAGCCGGTCGGCGATCGATTCGTCGCCTTCGATAACCACCAGATCGTGCCCGCTGCGCGAGATATCGCGGATGACTCCCGCGCCCACGCGCCCCGCCCCGCATACGATGTAATGCCCATTGAGCTTGTTAATATCCTTGTACATTCTTCGCTTCCCAAAAGTGGACAGCAGTTCGGACTCTATCACGGCCTGAGCGGCTGAAGACAGCGCGTAGGTGAGTGTGCCAACACCGAGGATAATCAGCCCCGCCGTGAAGTACCGTGCGCCCTCGGTCGTGTTCTCAGGTTCGGCGTAGCCAACTGTTGTGAGCGTGATCAGGGTGAAATAAAAGGAATCGAACCACGACAGAGGAAGGATCAACTTGAAGCCAATAGTGCCGAACGCGATCAGCCCGACGATCGCGCTAAGCGCAACCTGAAGTTTCTTCCTCGGTGACATAACGGT
>Ga0137403_10010824_pt1 | contig 10086 bp, 8 predicted proteins | sample CZOMad2_1_16fung_FD_122057 | JGI IMG/M metagenome (GOLD analysis project Ga0137403, IMG submission 122057) | Vadose zone soil fungal communities from Angelo Coast Range Reserve, California, USA - CZOMad2_1_16fungal (Hybrid Assembly) | ecosystem: Environmental > Terrestrial > Soil > Vadose zone... | reverse complement strand
GCCGCGCGATCGATACCCGCGTTGCGCAGCGCCGCCAGATATGACGCAATCGCCTCTTCGTTCGACGTCGCGCCTTTCGTTGCAGTGGCCTTGCTACGGCCCTTCGGCTTAGCAGCCGCTTCACTCAGCCACGCCTGCGCGTGTGCGCTGAAGGCCTCAAGCGGCTGGGCGGCGCGCGCCTCCAGCGCATCGGTCAGCGCCTTGAAATCCTTCTCGGCTGTTTTGGCGCCGGCCGCCTGACAGAAGGACTGCAGACTGTCGAGAGCCTTCGTGAGCTGTGCGACGGCCGGTGCGCCCGCAGCCGTACCGATATTGTCTGCAGTGGGCGCCTTCGCTAGCAACGCCGCGAATGCCGCCACCGTCATCGTGTCGCGAGCTGCCAGAAGCCGCGCGAGCAGGCTCAGCGCCTGCGCTGCCTGCTCATTGCCGCCATCCCGGTAAAGCCTCTCCGCCGCCGCCAGGATCGCGCGGAACGCCGCAACCTTCATGACCTCAACCGACCGGATGCGCGGGCTCTGACGCGGCCGCACGCGGCGTCTGCTGGACGCGCGGCGGGCGTGGCGGCTCGGCCGCAGGCTGCGGCCACAGCCGGCCCGCAATCTCAGCGCCGAGCGCCGCGAACAAGCCGCGCACAGTCTCGTCGCGATAGAACGCGATGTCCCCGCCCGCCGCCTCCGCGATCGCGCTCCTGCGGGGGATGTGCCGCTCGAAGACATGAAAGTCTGGACCCCACACACTCGCAACCTGGTCCTTGGCCATGTTGCGGGCGTTCTGCTCGCGCGGCACCAGTGAATCCTGCCGATGCGTGAGCGTGCCGACCACGCCCAGGAGATCGATCTGGGTGTTCAGTGCACTCTTCAACGTGCGCACGCCGTTGAGGAAGGTGCCGACCGCTTCCGCCGACGTCTTGTCGTAGACGGTCGGCACCAGGAGATGCGTGCTGGCGCAGAAGGCGTTGATGGTTGCGGCCGTGAGCCGCGGTGGCGCATCGATCAGCGCGACGTCGAAGGTGTCGCCGACATCCTCGCTGAGCAGATGATTGGCGAGCCGATAGCGGCCGTCGTCATAGCGCCGGTCGTCGCCAAGGAGATACTCGATCATCAGCCGGTTCTCCATCGCGGCAAGCGCATAGCTCGAAGCGACGATCATCGAGCCGGCGAGCCGGCGTTGGAACCGGTAGCAGGCGCTCTTGAATGCCGTGGTGGTGGAGCCGGGCTCGAGCACCCTGTTGATCTCCGGCGACGCCCGGTCATACTCCTCGGCCGCCAGCAACATGTTCGACAGCGACCCCTGGTAGTCGCCATCGATCACCAGCACGCGCTTGCCCGACTCCTTGAAATAGGCGGCGAGGTTCGCAACCAGCGTGCTCTTGCCGACGCCACCCTTGAGATTGGCGACCAGGATCACCGGCTTCTGCCGCTGGCGCTGCGCCATGCGGGCGTTGTAGTAGTTCTGGCCGCTCGGCGGCCGCGCCTTGTGCAGGCACCAGAGGTCATGCTCCTGGCCGACGAAGGCTGAGCGAACCTCGCCCAATTTCTGCTCGCGCTCCTTCAGGGCCGCTTCCTGGTCGTGCTGGATCGCGGCCGTGAGGCTCAGCGACGTGGTCTTCTTGGTCAGCTCGGCCGCGGTCGCGGCCAGGACCTCCTCTTGCTCCTGCACCTTGCGCAATTGCCTCTGCAGGCTGATGCGCGCCTCGTCGCGCTCCTTCCTGGCGTCATCGCGCTCCTTCTTGGCCATCCTGGCCGCCAGGTATTTCAGCGTGGCGATGAGCAGGGAGATCGTCGTCAACAGAAGCGCAATGACCGCTACGGTGATCTTGCCGTGGTCACCGAAGAAGAATTCCAAAAAGGCCCAATCAACCGAACCGATCGCACTCATCGCAGCCCCACCAACACTGTCACGCGACTACGCAGGATTCTTCTTATGATTGGCGTTCACGCCAGGAGCCGCCGCCCAAGCCGCTCCCCGCCGGCTGCTTCTGCAACCGACCCTAGTCCAGAACCGCAATTATTCCAGCAAGGTATGTTTGGACAGGTTGCGACATTTTGCTTTTGGCGGCAACCGAAAAAGCCGGGTGTCCGCGCGGTGCCACCTTTTGACGCGAGCCGGGGACCGCCTTGCCCGGTCGAACAAAGGGTGAAAGCTGCGTGCCGGCCCGACCCGGTCACCAAGTGGTCGGAAACCGAGGCTAGTCCTTCGGGTGGCGCTCGCCAGAGCCGCGCAACGCAGGAGGAGCCGCTTGGATCCATCTGTCATCGTTTCCGATCAACGCGTCGCTAGCGCAGACCCTTACGACATCGTTTCCGCGAACATCGAGGTCGTGAACGCGCTCTTTGGGGAGCACCTGAGGGCGGACGAGATCGCACCTGATGCGCTGCGCAGCTACTACGTCGACTATTACCTGGCCCAGGTCGAGAATGGCGGCTTTTCCCAATTCGTCTACAACTCGCACTGGTCGCCGCTCATGAACGGCTTCATCCGCGAGGGCCTCGCCGCCATGAAGGCGGCGGGGCACCTCGCGCTGTTCAACGAGAGCGCGGCCCTCGTTGAGCAATTGGGAGCGGAGCGCCTGCAGACGTTTCTCGAGAGCGAGTTGTTTGGCACCAATCCGACACGTGACGCGCTCGACATCAACAACGACCGCTTCTACGCGCTGTCTGAGACCGAGGACCTGGTCGCGCTCAACGCCGCCTGGCTGCGCAGCCTGCCGGGCCTCAAGGTGATGACCGCCGCTCAGATCAAGGCCGAGATCGCGCGCCGCAGCGCCGCCTTGCCTGATCGCGAGGCGCGAGTGCGTGCCGCGCGTGAGAACGAGCCGCGCTACCTCAAGCTTATCCGCGCGCTCATTGCCAAGGCCGGCCACGAGCTGTCGCGCGTGACCGCGGGCGACCCGAACCATCAGCACAACGGAGAGCGCGTGGTGGCTTGGCACTTCCTCACCGACAAGGGCCATCACTACATGGTCGACGCGGACGGCAAGGCGGTGATGTTCAATGGAACGACGAAGGAGGTGGTGACGGAGATCGAGGCGCCGTGAGTTCCGAATCCGCCGACTCGGGCGGCCTCGGAACGCACGTTTTCCAAAGCCTAATCTAATCCCTGCGTGGGATCTCGCCGCAGCTGATCGCGCACGCGGGGATCCGGATCCGAGCCAAGGTAGCGGCCACGAATGTCGTATACGCTGTACGGGTACGGCGAGCGGTAGAAGCCGTAAGAGCGATACGCGGCATACGGCGGGACCTGAGCGTAGGCACCGTAGGGCGGGACCTGAGCGTAGGAACGGTAGTAGCCCCGCCAACCACCGTATTGGGCGTGAGCAGACGAGCTCAGCAGCGTCGCCAATGCAACTGTTGCAAGTAATGTTTTCATGAGAAACTCCTCCATGTATTTGAGCCTGTCACTCGGCGCAGTAGAGGGAGGAGAGTTAACGAAATGTGGGCGACTGACTTCCATTGTACGTCAGGGAGGAGTGTTTAAGCGAAACGTATTGGAAAAAGCATCTTTGGTTTAGCTCGATCATTGTCGAGCGGGACAGCTCGTCAAGTTCCAGCAAGTTCTATTTTGCACATCCGATCAGCAATTCTTTGTTGGCCCCAGTGCACGCGTGGCAGCTTTCGGAATCAATCGGATTGACCATCTGTGAAGGCTATTCTTGAGGCGAATGCATCGAGTCTGAGGGCTTTGATTTCGTGGTCCGCAGCATTGCCGCTAGAGCCGCACCAACGCCAGAAGCGCATCGTCGTCTCCGACGACACGGCTCCTGTGACCCTGTCATCAGAAGCCCCGGACGCGCAAAGGTGAAATTAGGGTGATTTACGACCGCGTCGCGCTCGCGACCCCGGCTGCCGATTTGGCCGCCTCCGCGGGTTCCGATTTCGCCGCCCCCGCCACCCCAAGCTTCTTCTGCAAACTCGTCGAGGAGGTCGTGTACTGGAACACGAGTCGCTTGCCGGGGAAGCAATACTGATACGCCTTCTGCGCCATCAAGGCGCCCTCGTGGAAGCCCGACAGGATGAGCTTGAGCTTGCCCGGGTACCAGTTGATGTCGCCGATGGCGAAGATGCCGGGCACGTTGGTTTCGAACGTGCCGGTGTCGACCGGGATGAGCTCGCCGTCCTTCAGCGCGATGCCCCAGTTGGCGACCGGCCCAAGCTTCATGGTGAGCCCGAAGAACGGCAGGATCGCATCGCAGGCGATCTCGAAGTTCGACCCGTCGTTGCGCTTGACGATCGCCTTCTCGATCGCACCGCTCGTGCCTTTAAGCTCCGTCACCTGGCCGAGCACGAAGTCGATCTTGCCCTCGCCCACCAGCGACATCATCTTGTTGACGCTGTCGGGCGCGGCGCGGAACTGGTCGCGGCGATGCAGGAGCGTGAGATGGCTTGCGATCGGCGCGAGATTGAGCGTCCAGTCGAGCGCACTGTCGCCGCCGCCGACGATCAGCAGGCGCTTGCCGCGAAAGGCCTCCATCTTGCGCACGGCGTAGAACACCGACTTCTCTTCATAAGCCTCGATGCCTGGAATGGGTGGGCGCTTGGGCTGGAACGAGCCGCCACCGGCCGCGATCAGCACCACCTTGCATTCAAACGTCTTGCCGGCGTCGGTCTTCACGCGGAACAAGGGATCGCCGATCTTCTCGATCGACTCGACCATCTCCTGCAGATGAAATTGCGCGCCGAACGGCTTGATCTGCGTCAGCAGGGCCTCGACCAGGCTGTGCCCGGTGCAGAAGGGAATGCCCGGGATGTCGTAGATCGGCTTCTCGGGATAAAGCTCGGCGCACTGGCCACCGATCTTGTCGAGGATGTCGACGAGATGCGCCTTCATGTCGAGGAGGCCGAGCTCGAACACAGCGAACAGCCCGCAGGGCCCTGCCCCGATGATGAGCACGTCGGTCTTGATGGTTTCAGTCATGCGCCGTCTGCCTCGCGTGTCGAATGCGCCGGTTTTTCAGGGAAAAGCGGCCGATAGGGATTTTCTGCGGGGTGTCTAGCCTCCATGGAGCGGCAGGAAAAGGGGGGTTTTGGCGAAACGCGGCTGCCGATATGCATGGCGGCTCACTGGCGGCTCACTCCGAATTTGCTGCTATGAACACGCGCCGGCATGGAAACCCAGCCTCCCGCGGGTGCGCCCGCGGAGGTATTCACACTCTCGCCCCGCGAGCGTTCCTCGTGAGCGTTTTCTGGAGGTCTCGTTGCAAGAGCGATCCCCGAAGTCCCCGCGCCCGCTGCCGCCGCCGATCGAGGCCTTCCCGGTGCGCACACCCGACCTCATCCGCTATGCCGACATCGACCGGCAGGACCACGTCAACAATGCGGTCTACTCGACCTATTTCGAGAGCGGGCGGGTCGCGATCATCCACCACCCGAGCGAAGGCCTGCAGGACGAGGGCGCGACCTCCGTGCTTGCCCGCATCGAGATCGACTATCTCAGAGAACTGCACTGGCCGGGCACGGTCGAGATCGGCACCGGCGTCGCGAGCTATGGGCGCAGCTCCTATGTGTTCGTGCAAGCGGTCTACAGCGCGGACCATTGCGCCGCCTTTGCGCGCTCGACGCTGGTGCTGATCGACCGCGAGACACGCAAGGCGCGGCCGCTGCCGGAACAGCTGGTGGCGCGGCTCGAACGGCTGAGGATGAAGGAGTGAGTAGTGAGTAGTCCTTAGTGAGTAGTAAGCAATAAGCCGCGCAGCGATTTTCCCTACTCACTACTCACTACTCACTACGCACTACGCACCACTCACTCCCATCACGCTTGCCGCTCCGGCACCCGCACCACGAGCCCGTCGAGCTCGTCCGTCACCTTGATCTGGCAGGAGAGCCGCGAGTTCGGCCGCACGTCGTAGCCGAAGTCGAGCATGTCCTCTTCCATCGGCGAGGGCTCGCCGGTGCGCGCACGCCAGGTCTCCTCGATATAGACATGACAGGTCGCGCAGGCGCAGGCGCCGCCGCACTCGGCCTCGATGCCGGGCACGTTGTTCTTGATCGCTGTTTCCATCACGGTCGAGCCGGGCTCGCCTTCGACGATGTAGGTGGTGCCGTCAGAGCCGATGAAGGTAATTTTGGGCATGGGGGAACGCGCATTGTGAGACTGCCGGCCGGGCGCCGGGCGGCCTCCTATAACGGCTTGCGACGGAATACGCCAGATCGCGCAATGGATTTAGCTATGCCGGCTGTCAGTGGGCGTGCGGCATCTCTTTGATGGCGGCATGCACCTCGGCGACCGCCGCGGCGAGATGATCCACCAATGCGGCGAGCGCGCCCGTTCCGGGCACCGCGGCCGCGCGCTCGAGCGCAGTGGCCGCCTCGGCCACCTTCCAGGCGCCGATACCACTTGCGGAGCCCGCCAGCGTATGGGCGAGCGCGCCCAGCATGCGCGGCTCTTCGGCAGCCATACGGGCGAGCAGCATATCGGCCTGGCGCTCGAACAGGTCCAGCACCTCGCGCTCGAGCCCCTTCTCGCCGAGCGTCATGCGGGCGAGATGCGCGAGATCGACAGCCGGCTGCCCGGGCGACAATGGCGGCGCGGAATGCCCAGCACTGACACTGGCGGCCTGCTCCGTGGCCCGCTCGCCGGGCTCGGTCGCCGTGATGTGAATTGTATCGGCCGTCATGCCATCAGCCTTTAGGGCCGCCTCCTGTGGCCTCCCTTTCGATTGGGGTAAAATAAAAAATGACTATGACCGGCATACGGCCAAAGCCGAGTAAATGCCCAATCATCCCCAGGGCTTCGCCAAGAGCCTGCGATCATGGTTAGTGGGAGCTTAATCCGAGGGTGTGCCTGTTGAGGCAACTCTGCTCAGAGGCTCTCCGCGATGAACTTCAGGATCTCGGCCGATTGCCGATTGAGCTCCGCGGTTGAGCGTCCGCTGGTGGCCTCATGCGACTCGGCGAAAATCGCGCGCTGCACCGCTTCATCGAGCAGGCCGCGCACGGCCTCCTCGCGCGTTAGCAGCCCCTTCTTCAGCAGAAGACGAAAGGCAACCACCGTGGCGCTGAGTGCCGCCATCGCGTAGGCGCCATCCTGAAAGGATTTCGTATCGGCAGTTTCGTGCCGCGGCCTTCCGGCACGACCGCCAGGAATCGACGACACGGTCCTCGATGACATGGGCCTTGATGACATGGGCCTCTGCGACTCGCCGAACATCATACCTCCAGCCTACCCCATTAGGCTTGGCCGCACACGGGTCTCGCGTCAGTGGCGCCCCCTTAAAGCTCAGCTCCGCGGCGGAATGATGTGGATAGATGTGGATAACGGGGAGACTGCAATCCGCGCCGCCGCGCAACCAGAATGAGTGTCATCCGCAAACCACAGAAGGCTGCCGGTAAGATAATGCAGGCGACCGCCTTGATCCCCGGATCGAGCACATTCACCTTGAATTTGAATGGGTTGCATGAACCGCCGAACGCAACAGCCCGGCCGGCAGCGACTGTGGATTGGCACCATTTAGCCGCATCTTAGACACAATACCGCCTCACATATAAACGCCCGAGGTGAGAAATTGTGGTGGAAACGCCCGCGTGGGGGCTCGTTTCGCCGCCATCTGAGGGCCGCAACCCCTTAACGATGATTTAAGAAAGGTTACCCGCCGGTTCCTTTCGGGGGACCAAAACGATAAGATTAACAGGTGGCAGTGGGATGACTTTGCGGCACTTTCCAGGCCGCCTGCCGGATGGGGGATCCGGAGGGGATCTCGAGGTTTCACGCGCGCGCGCGGACGTAGCTGGATTCCGGCTGCGACCGTAGTTCAGCGTCATAGCGAGGCGGACGACCGACAAATGGCGAACACCCCGAAGAAGATGAAGGACCCGACAGAGGCGGCACTGTCGGCGATCCAAGATGCGCTTCAGATCCGGGATGAGCCGGCACAGCCAAATACCGCCTCGACGTCTGCGCCAGCTTCCGGGCCGTCGGAAGAGAAGCCCTGGCCGGGGCTGCGCTCCAAGCTCTCCAACAGGGAATCCACCAGGGAAAACGCCAAGCCTGCCCCAGCGCCGTATGAAGAAGAGGAGCGCACGCACGATCCGATGCGCCTGCCCGCGGCCAACGATGACCGCGAGTCGATCGGCAGCATTCTGCGCCTGCTGCAGCAGACGCCGTCCAGGACGTCCTATTTGATCGCGAGCATTTTTTCGGCCGTGTGGATCATCGCCGGCTTCGGGCTCGGCCTCGTCTATGTTCCCGAGATCCAACGCGCGCTTGGGCCGACCGGCCTCACCGGGCCCGTGCTGGCAGTGCTCGCCGCGATCTACCTTGCGCCGGTTGTGCTGTTCTACGTGCTGGCCCACATGGCCGTGCGCTCGCAGGAGATGCGGCTGATCGCGCAATCGATGGCTGAGGTCGCGATGCGTCTCGCGGAGCCCGAGACGGCCGCGCGCGAGTCGATCGTCACCGTCGGGCAGGCGATCCGGCGCGAGGTCGCCGCCATGGGCGACGGCATCGAGCGCGCGCTGGCACGTGCCGCCGAGCTCGAGACGCTGGTCGGCAACGAGGTCTCCGCGCTCGAGCACGCCTACAACGACAATGAAGTGCGCATCCGCGCGCTGCTGCAGGACCTCGGCAGCCAGCGCGACACCCTGGTCGGGCAGGCCGAAGCGGTACGCGACGCCATCAACAGTGTGCACCTCGATCTCTCCAACGACATCTCGCAGATCAGCCAGCTCGTCGCCGAGCAGGTCAACGAGGCGGCGCGCCGCATTACCCACACGCTCGCCGAGAAAGGCGAGCACATCACGCGCGCGCTCGGCAATGCCGGCGACACCATGATCGAGCAGCTCGGCGAGCGCGGCGGCGACCTGCTCGAGCGCCTCGAAAGCACCGGCTCGTCCACTGCCGAAGCGATCGCCCAAGCGAGCGACCGCCTGACTCAGACGCTGAACTTCAAGACCGACCATATCGGCGATGAGTTCACCGAGATCGCCGCCAACCTGCAACATATGATGTCGGTCAGGCTCGATCGCGTCGCCGACGGTTTCTCGCAGAAATCGGCCGCCGTGCTCGACATGATGACGGGCCGCACCCAGCAGCTCACCGAGCTCGTGGTCGACACCGGCAACCAGCTCGCCGACTCCATCTCGAGCCGCGTCGAGGAGGTCAACTCCTCGCTCAAGGCGACCGGCGACTCGCTCGTGCTCGACTTGAGCCTGCGTGGCGGCGACGTGGTCAACAAGCTTGAAGTGACCGGCCAGCGCATCACCGAGACGATCGTGCAGCGCGGCAACAAGGTCAGCGACACCTTCCGCGAAAGCGCCGAGCAGCTCGCCGAGACCATCGGCAGCCGCGGCGACGCCGTGCGCGAGATGCTCGCCACCCGCCTGCAGTCGTTCGAGGACATGTTCAACCACGGCGGCTCCGAGCTTGCCGAGCGCATCGCGCGCGACTCGACCACGCTCGGAAACCTGGTGACCCGCCATCTCGGCGAGTTCGACCGCACCGTGAAGACCTACGGCGGCGAGATGGTCGAGCGGCTCGGCGAGCGCACGCAGGAAATCACCGAGGCGATGCGCAGCTATCTCGATAATTTCGACAGCCGCGTCACCACCAAGTCGGCCGAGGTCACAGCGAGTCTCGATCAGCAGTTCACCCGCTTCCGCGACGCGCTCGACGGCCGCACCCAGACGCTCAACGATGCGCTCGGCGCCCGTGTGGTCGACATCGCCAAGACGCTGGCCGATGGCGGCAAGGAGGTCGTCGGCGCGCTCGACAAGCGCATCAGCGATGTGACCGCGGTCATCAACGTGCGTGGCGCCAAGCTGGCCGACGCCCTCGGCGCCAAGATCGACGAGATCGACAAGGCGTTTGGTCAGCGCGCGATGGACCTCGCCACCAACATCGACAGCCGCATCAGCCGCTTCGAGGAGCTCCTCATCGGACGCGCCGAGACGGTCACCAGGGATATCGAGGTTCGCAGCAAGGCCGCCGCCGACACGATCGCCGCCCGCGTCGACCAGCTCAGCACGACGATCAAGAGCCACACCAGCGAAGCCGAGCGCTCGCTGACGGGCCTCGCCACCTCGACGACCGAGGTGATCGGGACACGGCTGGAGCAGCTCAACCTGGCGATCAAGAGCAATGCTGGCGAAGCCG
>Ga0137403_10010822_pt1 | contig 10088 bp, 13 predicted proteins | sample CZOMad2_1_16fung_FD_122057 | JGI IMG/M metagenome (GOLD analysis project Ga0137403, IMG submission 122057) | Vadose zone soil fungal communities from Angelo Coast Range Reserve, California, USA - CZOMad2_1_16fungal (Hybrid Assembly) | ecosystem: Environmental > Terrestrial > Soil > Vadose zone... | reverse complement strand
TGGAGGACTAACTGCCGCAGCCGATCCGGACGTTCCTCCTCCGGCCCCGCCTGAGCCGTGCGGGTGAAGGCTAATTCCATCGCCTCATCCAGGAGGAGCGGCGGGGTGACCTCGAAGCGATGATGGGCCTCCAGTTCATGGAAGAAGAGGTTGGCGACCCGGACGCCGGCGTCCGGCGTGCCACTCTGATTGGCGAAGCCGATGATGCCGATCCGCCGCAGTTCGTACTTGGGCAAGTTCGGGCTCACCTCCTCCGCCACGTCGCTGGGCGGGCCAAATCCCCACGCCGCCGCCGTCGCCGCGCCACAGCAACCGAGGCTGAGGGTGCCGATGAGCAGAAGCGCACGACCGACGGTCCCGACAACGCGAGGGCGGTATTTATGATGCATGTCAGTATCCTCCCCGTTCACCACTGGCTTAGGACCACCTCACCACCCACACATCGGACATCGTGGGGATCAGCAGTCGGCTTGAGCAAGACGCGTACCGGTGCGGGGGCCTTCCCGGGGAGTGTCAATCTAGCCTTGTTCCATCAAGGCCTTACAGAAATGAGGAGGGGTCGAGCCGATACTGAGGGCAGCGGGGCGCAGGGGCCGGTGACGAAAATAGTCGACAGGCGTCAACATGCGGTCAGGATCTGGCGCAGTGAGCTGTGTCCTCAGGCCATGCAAATACTTGAACGATGTGCTAGAACAGAATCATCGGTTTGTGACACACTGCGGGCATTCTGGGTTGGGGTTTGGTTTTTGTAACGCTACCTGGAGGGTGCCATGGCAATCTCGCTCAAGGTCAACGGGCGTACCCACGTGGTGGATGTCGCCCCCGACACCCCCTTGCTTTACGTGCTGCGCGACGAGCTCGCGCTCAATGCCGCCAAGTTCGGCTGCGGGCTCGCACAATGCGGGGCCTGCACCATCACCGTCGATGGCGCCATGGTCCGCTCCTGCATCACCCCTCTGGCGACGGTGGTGGGGCGCGAGATCCTCACGGTCGAGGGCCTCGGCACGCCCGATCATCCGCATCCGCTGCAAACGGCCTTCATCGCTGAGCAGGCGGCGCAGTGCGGCTATTGCCTCGCCGGGATGATCATGGCCGCGCATGCCAGTCTCGTCGCCAACCCGCACGCGAGCGATCTGGAGATCCGCGAGCAGATGGCGGGCAATTTATGCCGCTGCGGTACGCAGCTCCGCATCCTGCGGGCCATCAAGCGCGCGCAGAAGGAGATGGGCACATGACACACGACTTTGCCATCTCGCGCCGTGACCTGCTCAAGGCAGGCGGCGCGCTCATCGTCTCTGTCGGCCTCCTGCCGCAGGCCCGGCTGGCCCGCGCGGCGGCAACGGGCAAGCCGCCCACCATGTGGACGTCGATCTTGACGTCGTAGAGGTCCTTCAGCTCAGGGTACTGCTCCCGGATGTCGTTTGGTCAAAAAACTCAAACGTACCATTTTACCAGAGCTTAGGGTCCCACCATCGCCTGATCTTCATCTTGCATTCCATCGCACGATGGCCCATACTCACCACCAACGAGGGGCAAAGACTGGGGGTGGAATGACCCATGGATTGGAAGCAACTGCTGGGGCATATGACGAGACCCGTCGATGAGGAACTCCGACGGCGCAACGCGTATCTGGCGGCGCAAAACCGCATCTTGCGCAACCAGATCAAGGCACGACGGGTGCAGCTGACCGATGCTGAGCGGAAGACCCTGGCCGAGATCGGCCAGAAGCTTGGTAGGCAGGTACTGGAAAAGATCGCGACGGTTGCAAAGCCTGACACCATCCTCGGCTGGCACCGCACGCTCGAGGCCCAGACGTGTGGCAGTTCTCAGCCGCGCAAGGCTCTCGGACGTCCCCGCATTACCCAGGAGCCGGAGGCCTTGGTGGTGCGGATGCCCCGCGAGAATCGCTCCTGGGGTTATGACCGCATCGTTGGCGCCGTGGCCAACCTGGGCTATCGCATCAGCGACCAGACGGTGGGCAATATCCTCAAGCGTCACGGCATCCCCCCGGTCCCTGAGCGCAAGACAACCATGACCTGGAAGGAGTTCATCCGTATCCATATGGACGTGCTCGTGGCCACCGACTTCTTCACCCGCGAGGTGGGGACGTGGTTCACGGCCACATGAATGTTTGCTGTAGGTGTCTGACCAATGAACAAGGCAAGCCAAAGTAAGGTGTCAAGATGGAAGTGACCGTTCACATCCCAGACACGATCCGCGAAAGGCTCGGAAAGGATACGGATGAAATTTCACGCTGGCTTCTTGAAAAAGCTGGACTTGAAGCGTACCGGTCACGGGAGATTAGCGGCTACGAGTTGCGCCTGATGCTGGGCCTGAAGTCACGGATCGCGTTAGACGCCTTTCTGAAGACACATGGGGTCTATCTGGAGTATAGCGATGAAGACTTTCGCCATGACGCCGAAACCAGCCGGCAGCTGAAACGTAAGCAAGCTCAATCTGAATGAGTGTCGTTATCTCCAACACCACCCCGATCAATTATCTGGTCCTGATTGACCAGATTGACGTGCTTCGCCATCTGTATGCACGCGTCATGATCCCGCAAGCGGTCTTTCGGGAGTTACAGGACGAAGGAACGCCTGAGAAGGTCAAAGGGTGGGTCACGTCACATCCAGCATGGCTTGAAGTGCGAATGATATCGGCCCCACTCGACCCCGTGCTTGCGTTTCTTGATGTGGGCGAACGTGAAGCGATTAGCTTGGCGAGCGAACTCCAGGCAGATGCCCTCATCATCGATGAACCGGATGGACGCGAGGCAGCTCAACGACAGGGATTACGCGTGATTGGGACGCTGCGCGTCCTCTATGATGCGGCTGAAGCTGGACTCTGCGAGCTTGAGCAAGCGTATGATCGCCTTCAGCAAACGACCTTTCGAGCCCATCCCCGACTCTTCAGAGCTTTCCTTGACGCGCACATCCAGAGTCGAGAGTCCCCTGGCTCCCAGGGTGGATAGACATGATCGCAAGGCCCTGTGGGGTAGAAGGCAAGCCAAAGGCGAGACAATGGCGGAATTGTAACATCTGGTGAATAGGCACGTTCCAATTTTTTGGCCTTACGCGCATGAATATTTTGACCTAACGAGATCCTGGCTGATGGGCGTCTACTTGGCCTTCGGCCTTTCGAGGTAGTATTACCAGGATTAGACAAGGGTCAAGCACTCCCCCGAACAACTCATCAAGAGGGAGGATGTGCCATGAAATGGACCATAGGTATGGTGCTGGTGTTGACCGTCGTTACGGGACTGCTCGTCAGCTGCGCCACGGCGCCCACCTCCCGAGTGGAGCAGGAAGCGCTAGTCGCCGAGGCCACGTCGACTCTGCAGCAGATGCGAGTGGAGGACCCCTCGCTGGGTGAATTGGTACGGCAGAGCTACGGCTACGCCCTGTTCCCCAACGTGACCAAGGGGGGCCTCGGCCTGGGTGGCGCCTACGGCCGGGGGGTGGTGTACGAGCGGGGCCGTCAAGTCGGCTACAGCGATCTGTCGCAGGCGTCGGTGGGGTTGCAAGCCGGGGCCCAGACCTTCAGCGAGCTGCTGGTATTTGAGAGCAAGAATGCCCTAGACCGGTTCAAGACGGGCCAGATCAACTTTTCCGCCGACACCTCGGCGGTGATCCTACAGTCGGGGGTCGCCACCGCCGCTAACTTCGTCGACGGCGTCGCAGTGGTGGTGCGCCCCATCGGCGGGGCGATGGTGGAAGCCTCTATCGGCGGGCAGCAGTTTGCCTATCAGGGGCCGTGAGCGCCTCAAGCGAAAGTCCCGGGCCGCGGCCGCTTTAATTCCCCGCTCGTGCGCGCTGGCAATAATGGCCACGGCCAGCGGATGCTCGCTCCCGTGCGCAAGGCTTGTGGCCAGAGACAAGAGGAGTGTCTCTGATTACCGAGGTGCCGCTCCCTCGCCCAGGAGATGGCGTTCTTCCAGGTACTTGTGGGCCATCACGGCGGCGACGGTGCCATCAGCGGTGGCGTTGGTGATCTGGCGCACCGGCTGGGCCCGGATGTCCCCTACGGCGAAGAGGCCGGGCACGGAGGTCTGCATGCGCTCGTCCGTGAGGAAGAAGCCCAGCTGGTCGTGGTTGGCGTGGTCTTTGATCTGGTTTGGCGAGAAGCCGATGAAGATGAAGACCCCTCCGACTGGGAGCTCCCACCGCTCCTCGCCCACGGTGCTCTTCAAGACGACCGCCTCCACTTGATTCTGGCCCCTGATCGCCTCCACGACCGTGTTCCAGCGCACCTCGATCTTCGGGTTCGCCAGCGCCCGCTCCTGGATGATGGGCTGGGCCCGAAAGGCGTCCCGGCGGTGGATGATAGAGACCTTCTTCCCAAATTTGGTCAGGTAGTCGGCCTCCTCGATCGCGGTGTTGCCACCGCCGACCACGGCGATGACTTGGTCCTGGAAGAAGGGGCCATCGCAAATGGCGCAATAGGACACCCCGCGCCCGGCCAGCTCCGCCTCGCCGGGCACGTCGAGCTTCTTGGGCTTGCCCCCAGCGGCCACGATCACCGCCCCGGCGGTATAGCTCGCCGCCTCACCCACGACTCGCTTCCAGTCTCCCTCTGGGGCGACCTCAACGACTTCGTCCGTCGTGAGCTCCACCCCGAACGTCCGGGCCTGGCGCTCCAGGCGCTCGGCCAACTCCGGCCCGCCGATCGCCTCGAAGCCGGGGTAATCCTCGATCCGGGCGGTATTCACCAGCTCCCCGCCTGAGACCCCTTTCTCTACAATCACGGTTTTCAGGCGCGCCCGGCCGCAGTAAAGCCCTGCCGTCAACCCGGCCGGCCCCGCCCCGATGATGAGCACATCGTACCGTTCCATTGTTCTCCTCCACCCTGATGGCCCCACTTTGATTGGAATAGTCTCATCACAACTCCAGAGACGATCGCCGATGGGGCTCAAGCAACGGTTGCTCGAGCCCCACAGGGCGGCCGGTTACATCAACTTAGCCATCAACGCGTCTTCTATGTGGTCCATGTCCTTGGGATCCGCCGAGGGATGCCTGACGATAAAGATGGCCTGTCACCGCCCAATGGGCGACTCGCACGTGGATCGCGTGTGAGCGGTCAGCCGAGTTACCGCACCCGATACCCCGGAGCATTGAAGGCGGTCGTGCTCACGAGCTGGGCGAGGACTGGACCGTGGGAGCCGCCCCAGGGCCCCCACTGGGGCCCCGGCATCGCGTGCCGCTACAGCTGGCGCATAAAGGCGACCAGAGCCGCCTTCTCCCGAGGCGTCAGCTGCACGCCGAGGACGAGATTGAAGAACTCCACCGTATCTTCCAGCGTGAGGAGCCGCCCATCGTGCAGGTACGGCGGGGAATCCTTGATCCCGCGCAGGGTGAAGGTCTTGATGGGCCCCTCGGCATGGATCCACTCGCCATTGATGGTGCGTGGCGTATAGAAGCGCTCGACCTTGAGATCGTTCATCTTGTCGTCGAGGTAGAAGGGCGCCGGATGGCAGACCGCACACTGCCCCTTGCCGAAGAAGACTTCCTGGCCCAAGAGCTCCTCCTCCGTCGCCTGGGCGGGATCGAGGATCCCGAGGAGCGTCAATTTCGGCGCCGGGGGAAAATCGAACATGTCCTGCATCTGGGCCATCATGACCACCTGGCTGGCCCGATTGGGGAGATCGAGCCCTTTTTTGGCGGCAATGACATGGTCGCCATCGAAGTAGGCGGTGCGTTGTTCAAACTCGGTGAAGTCCTCCACGGAGCGCAACGAGCGTTTGGAGCCGTGGATTTTTTGATTGAACATGCCACGCAGACTCACCGTCTCGATGCGGAAGCGCGCGGCCTGCGGGCGATTGTCCGGGTTCTGGTGGAAGGCGCCGTTGGTGTGGCCGTTCGCATGGCAATCGAGGCACGTGACGCCCAGGGTGGTCCCGTCGACCTTGCGGTCGTCGGTCTGGTTGAACTGCTGCTGGGGGAACGGCGTCAGCAGCAGGCGCATGCCTTCCATCTGGACGGGCGTCACGATGCCATCCAGGAGGGCAAAGAAGTTCTTGATCGTCAGCAGTTGCCCTTGCGAGACATCGCCCAACTCCGGCCGGGTGGTCAGGAAAAGGGGGGGCGGAAACTCCGGCAGGAGATGGTCCGGCAGATCGAAGTCGACATCAAAGCGCTGCAGCGACCGCGCTTCCTGCTTGTCGATCTCCTTAATCTCGAAGTCGGGAAAGACCATCCCACCGGTCTCGTGTTTGGCATGCGGCAGGGGCAACAACCCCTGGGGGAACAGGTTTTTGGCGCGAATCTCGGCGGGGGCCATGGCGGCCAGCTGCTCCCAGGTCAGGCCCGCCGGCAGTTTGACCCGGACCCCTTGCTGGACGGCCTTGCGGCCGCCCGACATCATCACGCCCGCGGCGGGCCGGTCGCTCAGGTCGTAGCGGTCGGCGAGCAAGGTCCGCTGGCGTTGCATCACCTCGGGCTTGGCCGCCACGTCGCGCGCCCGCATGTTGGCAAAGGCCACTTCGACCGCCGAGAATTGGTACGTCGGCCCTTTGGGGGGGGGCTCCGGTGGCGGCGCTTGGGCCGCCCCCAGGTTCGACAGCAAGAGCCCCACGCACAGCCCGCACAATCCTGCCCATCCAAACGTTGTCGTGCGTCGTAGCATGGCTGATCCTCCCTTGGTTCCCATCACGATCTTCCCCTTCACGATCATCGAGGCCTGGTTGAAGTCGTAGCCATCGGCGTTGTCCGCCACCTGATTCTCCCAGATGACCTTGCCGGTCTTGGGATCGAGGGCCACGACCTTGGCATCCAGGGTCTCGAAGTACACCTTGTCCTGGTACAGGGCGCCGCCGCAGACATCACTTCTCAACCCCCTCGATGATGCCACATGCGGCCCGACCGCCTCCAGCACAATCTGGAACGTCGCCCTTCGGGCAGTAGGTATCGGGTTTCTCGTGGATGATGAGCGCACTCCCATCCTGATCGAAGATGCTGAGCGGGCCCGGCGCCAGGGTGACCCGAGTGGTGAGCGTCAGCAAGACGCCGTACCCCCCTTGCACGTCGATGTTGACCAGGTCGCCGGAGTGGAAAGGATGGTTGGCGTCGACGGAGGGGTTGCCCGAAGGGCCGGGATCGAAGTGCCCTCCGGCCGCGGCACAGGGAGTGCAGTTGGCCGTCTGATGAATGTGCACGCCGTGCTTGCCGTCGGGTAATCCCCTGACCGTCAGCTCCACCAGGACCTGCTTGACCCCTTCCTGGGAGGGGATCTCTGAGAACTGCGCGCGGCCGGTGATGGTCGCATCGGTGCAGCCCCTGATCTCGGCCACCGCGGTGCGGGGTTGGGCCTGCGCGGCAAGGCCTGCGCAGAGGAGACCCGCCATAGCCATGGCCAGGATGCGTCTGTTCATGAGCGTTCTCCCCGTTCGTGAATGCCTGGCTGTACACATGTGGTGCCGCCGACGCACGGCCCGGCTGCCACCCTCCATGGGACAACTGCCAGCTGAAGGGCATCCTTACCGTCAGTTTTTAGGAGCCGGCGGCGTGTAGCCGTCTGTGAGGGTCTTCAGGAAGGCGACGAGCTGGTCTTCTTCCGCCGCGCTCAAGCCCAGGTTCCCGATCGTCTTGTTGACGTTCTGCGGGACCTCAGGGGGAGGCCAGCACGTCACCTTTTCGATCTTCCCTGGACCGCAAGGTCCTAGTGTATCGCGCGTGTTATAGAAGTTGACCACTTCCTTCAGGCTCTTTAAGTAGCCATGATGCATGTACGCTTTCACAAATTCTGGATACGGCCGCATGTCCACGTTGCGTAAGGTCGGGTTCTGCATCTTGCCGTCAAATCGATCCGCGTACCGTTGGTCGTGCGCGATGCGCGTCACCTCAAGCACGTTGAAGCCTTGGTCCATCTGGTTTGCGCCCTCGTGACACTGCAGAAGGTTTCAGGATGAATGCTAGCTTTTCCCCCGCGATGGCCTTTCTTGCCTCCTCCTCTAACCGTGACTTCCGCGCTACATCCCAGCCCAACGGACTCTTACCACCCTATACTCACGATTGAAGTAAGCTGCCAATCGAAGGGCTTTGGGTGCGTCACCGGCACTACGATGCCTGAAATAAAGTAGGTGCTCCAGCCCAGGTAGGTACGAATGCCCGGCGTGGCGCTGAACGTGGTCGTATCCGGCCCATTCCCGATGTTCTGAATGAGATTCAGGGACACGTACGGGGTAAAATCGCCGAGAGGGGCCAATTCATGGTCACTGAGCGTCGCGCCTAGCGCCAGATTGGCAAGAAACTCCGAATCGGGGAGTGTATTGTTCCCGTGTCTGTTGGTGAAAACATTTGCCCCGATACCCCCGCGTGCTTGCCATTTGGCACCGAGGTCGCTCCAGAACGCGACGAAGGGGTTCACGGCGGTCACCCCATTTCCAGTCTTTGTCTCCCCCGTCGGCGTACGAACGCCGACGCCGAGAGACAGCGACAGGTCCTGGGTCTCTTGCAACATCACTTGGGGCGTGATGACGATGTCACCGAAACTGGTGTCTGACTGGTTGCTTCCACTCCCACTCGCGAGGCTGTCCACAAACGGAATATCGAGGCCAAGTTGCAGGCGACGGCTCAGTGGTGTGAGATAGGTGACCGCACCGACATGTTCGTTACGCCCCCCGGACGTGGCGGAGGTGAAACTATAGGTGGGATCGAGTTCGCGGCTGAAGAAACCGGAGAAGGTGTTCACCCAACCACCCCGCAGTGCGCCGCTTGAGCCATTCGGTGGCGCAATCCACGGCTGAAGCCAGCCGTGACCAATATCACTCAACTGCAGCGGGGTGAAGGTCGCCGGATCAGTGTGGCCGAAGAGCGACAACTTCACCACATCCGCGAGGCTATAGGACCCGCGGCTCGCCCCACTCGTGGCTTGCAGCGGTCTGCTTTGCGCCCATAGCCGTGCCGGGCCGATCAGGCTGATGAGCACCAGGAGCCCGTAGGACGCCGTTAGCGCCCAGCACGACCGTTTGCCGACAGACAAAAAATGTCCCATAGAACCTCTCCCCTCCTTGGTTTGAAGCCGAAACTGTCTGGCGTCGTCTCATAGTCATAGGGAATGGCGACGTTTTTGGGCAGACCGAGATTGCTCGACGTGAAGTCGGTGAACAGAGGCGCCACACTGGCGGCATCTCCGGGCGTCATCTGGCCACCGCCCATGTCCTTCTTGCCATGGCACGAGTTGCCGTTACCTTGGCTGCGGAACAGGTTGTGGAGGGTAAGCCACGATGCGCTCGCCGGGGCCGGGTGTGGTGAACTGGGTGACAGGGCTCTCCACCCCATCGCTCTTACCATTGCTCTCCATCGAGGTCACCTTGTAGTAATAGGTCGTCTGCGGCTTGAGACCGGGCATGCGCACGCGGAAAATCGTCTCTGCATGGCCCCGGTTGATACTGATGGGAGATTTCGCCGTCTGGCTCAGGTCCTGGGGATCCGTCCCGTAGGACACGACGCCGAAATGCACGTCCGTCCCCCCAGGGTTGTTGGTGGTCCACCGGATAATGGCCAAGTCGTCGCGAGCCGATTCGAGCGCTGGCCCTTGGGTGATCTCGATGCGCTCGGCTTTCTTCGCCGGAGGAAGGACCTGCGCGACGGTTGGGGTGGAAGAGAGCAGGCTGCCGACCGTGGCCGTGATCGCCAGTGTCAGAATCAGGAGCAGTCTATGCATGGACAGACCTCCAATGGCTGTTCCCTTGGAAAGACGAGGCCAGGGGCATGGGGGTCGCGCGCGAGCCCCCATGCGTCCCTGTCTCGCTCGGCTCATCCGCCTGGCATCCGCCGTCCCGCGTGTTGCCCTATGGAATCGGCGGATTGGGCACAGGCGCGACACCGCAGATCGCCGGTGCGCAGGGCGGAAGAGGCGGAGTCGGGATGAGGAACTCATTCCCTTGGGTCGCTGCCGACCCACCGGTCATGCACGTCCCCGTAAAGGTATCGATGTTGGGGTACGGGGTGGTGAAGCCGTCCGTGAGTGTTTGCATGGCGATGACGATCAGGTCCTCCTCTGCATCCGTCAAGCCGAGATTCCCGACCGTCATGTCGATGTTGTTCGGGACCTCGGGCATGGGCCAGCAGTCCACCTTTTCCGTCGTGCCC
>Ga0137403_10010821_pt1 | contig 10089 bp, 7 predicted proteins | sample CZOMad2_1_16fung_FD_122057 | JGI IMG/M metagenome (GOLD analysis project Ga0137403, IMG submission 122057) | Vadose zone soil fungal communities from Angelo Coast Range Reserve, California, USA - CZOMad2_1_16fungal (Hybrid Assembly) | ecosystem: Environmental > Terrestrial > Soil > Vadose zone... | reverse complement strand
CCGCTCCGGGCAACCGTGGCACCGGGTCGAACGTCTCGAACACATCGTCGGCTGGTTCGACAAATGGCTCACGGGCGCGACCAAGCCGGAGTACGACGTCGCGCAGGAAGTCACAGTGAAACCGAAGGGCGACGCCGAGACAAAGCGCCCGTAGAACGCCGCCCGCATTTAATTCCTATGCTGCTGGCGCCGCTTCCTCGAGGACGCGATTCAGTCGATCGACGTCAACTGGCTTTACCAGATGCGCGATGAAGCCTGCATTCTTTGTACGGGCGAGATCTTCATCCATTCCATAACCGCTGAGCGCGATCCCGCGCAGGCCGTAGTCACGCGTAAGCTCATTCATTAGGTCGATGCCATTGCCATCGGGCAATCCGATGTCGCTGATGACGAGGTCGAACTCCTGATTCGCGGCAAAGTCGCGAGCCGCTTCCACCGTGCTCGCCGTCACAACATCGTGGCCTTGCTTACGCAAGATACGCCCGAGCACTTCCAGGGTTGCCTGATTATCCTCCACCAGTAGAAGTCGATAAATGTGGTGCGAATCTGATCGCACTGCTGGCTGTGTGACATCCCCGGCCGAATCTACGACTACAGTTGCCAGGTCTACCGTGAACGTCGCGCCTCGGCCCGCCCCAGCACTGGCGACATTGATCGTCCCGCCGTGCTGTTCGACGATCGTTTTGGAAATCGACATTCCCAATCCCAGCCCGTTGGACGCCGAACTCGGAATCGCGTCTGCCTGCACGAAGGCATCAAAGACCAAGTCCAGGAACTGAGATTCGATACCTATACCGGTATCGGTGAATTCGAGACGAATCTCGCCGGTGCTGCGGTTGGTGGTGCGCACGATGATTTCTCCGCCGGCCGGCGTGAACTTGATCGCGTTTTTCAAGATGTTCCAAAATACCTGATGCAACCGGCCCGAGTCTGCCAAGACATAATTTGCGGGAGCGTTTAGTTCGAATTGAAGCTTGATCTGTTTTGCGCGTGCGTCACTGCGCACGATCTGTTCAGCGTGCACGAGAAGTGAATGAACATTGGTGGGCTCGAGCTGAAGTTGGAGCGTCCCTCGTGAAATTCGAGTGAGATCAAGCAAATCATCGATTAGTCGCGCTTCCAGTTCCACGTTGCGGCGCATCATGCCGAGTTGTTCGCGGTATTCGGGCTGAAGCGCCGTTTCCCGTTCTAGCGCCGCCGCGCACATGAGCACCGGTGTAAGTGGTGTCCGCAATTCGTGCGATAACGCAGCGAGAAACTTATCTTTCGCCCGATTCGCGTGCTCGGCCTCCGCTTGCGCTCGTTTCACGTCGTCAATTTCCGTGTTGGAACCGATCCACATCAGGATGCGACCCGCTGCGTCGCGCATCGCGTTCGCGCGCGAAATATGCCAGCGCCATTCGCCGTCGGCGCGACGTAACCGATGTTCGAATTCGAAAGACTCGCCCGTCTCGATCGAGTGCTTCCAGCGCCGCAGATTCTCTTTCACGTCGGCGGGATGCATGAACGGTATCCAGCCCCAATCGCGAATTTGCTCGAAAGGCAGCCCGGTAAATTCCATCCACTGGCGGTTGAAGTAGTCTACCTCGCCATTCGGCCGCGCGGTAAAGATTTTTTGCGGCATCGACTCGGCCAGAAAACGAAATCGCTCGGCGCTTTCACGCAGAAGCGCCTCGCTTTTCTGCAATCGTTCGTAGGCTTGCTGTAATTCCTCGGCCCGGCGCCGGTCGTACGCGCGCAGGGCAATCTCCGCTTCCATGTGCTCAGCACGCGCTTCAAGCATCCGCCAGCCTTCCTCGGTTTTGCCTTGGAGAGCTTTCGCCCGGACAAAAAGCGTTACGTCCTCGACCCGATGAATAATGAAAATCAATTCGCCGTTATCGGAAAAAACAGGCGAATTGATCGGGCTCCAAAACCGCTCCTCAAATCCACCGCCCTCATTTTCTGGCCGGCGCACCGGGTAACGTTGCACCTTCATTACATCGGCAGTGCGCTTGGTTTTCACGCGCTCGAGCGAGGCCCGCAAATTGCGGACTCCGTCGGCTGCGGGGTCCTTCGGATCGTCGGGAAACACATCGAACAGTTTCCGACCCATGATGTCCGAGCGCTCGGTCATGGTCGCTTGCAAATACGCCTCGCTTACCGCCACGATCGAGAACTCGTCCGGCGTCAACACGAGGTAAAGTCCCGGGGCCGACTCAAAAAGGACGCGAAACGGCATGGTTCTGTCGTCCTTCACAGGGCAACTCACGTCTTGCTCAAGCGTGGAGTCGGACTGGTTTTCACCAGGCATTGGCCCCAAACGCAGCCTATTTCGTGCGAGGTAGCGCATCAAATTGTCTCTTACGCAGAGAGCGTGAAACATTGACTACTTCATTGCCGCGATCGATGAATTGGTGGAGAAATCCGGCGGTCTTTTCCGGGCCCAAACAGACTGAGCAATTATGAAAGCAATCGTCGGAGCAGTACTATCCCTCTTCTTTGGCGGCGTATTGTGCGCTGACAATGTTGTTTTCGAGTCGGGACCGAAAAAAGTTCAGCTGCTCGAACTTTTTACCTCCGAGGGATGCAGCAGTTGTCCACCGGCGGAAGCGTCGCTCGGGCGGCTGGTGAACGATTCACGATTGTGGCAGGCGTTTGTTCCAATCGCTTTTCACGTCGATTACTGGGACAGGCTGGGTTGGAAGGACCCGTTCGCCTCGCCGGAATGGACGAAACGACAACGTGTTTATGCTGCTAACTGGAATGCCGAAAGCGTTTACACGCCGAATTTCGTCTTGGACGGGCGCGAATGGCGAGATGCCACCATTCGGGTAGTAAATGCCGAAGCTCCTGGAATCCTGAGAGCGATAGTGCGAGGTGACAACAACGTTCTTGTCAACTTCGACCCAGCCAAGGGAAAAACAGGCGATTTCGAGGTCTATCTTGCCCGTCTTGGTTTCGGCTTAAACATCAACGTTCGCGCTGGCGAGAACAACGGGCGGAGCCTGCGGCACGATTTTGTTGTTCTCTCCCTGACTCACGAAAAACTCGGGCCGGTCCCGCAGGAACTTCATTCTCCTTCTTCGGCGGTTGAGGCCGCGGGCCGCCCCGATCGAATGGCACTAGCTGTCTGGATTACAAACGCGGGCGACATCAGACCTCTTCAGGCCACCGGTGGCTGGCTACCAACGAATCCCGGCGATTGACGACTCAGTCCGTTCAATCATCGCCACCGCCAAGGCTCATTTCGGTGGTTGGGACAAAGCCGAGCTTTTCATAAAGGGCACGACCATCATCGGAAGCGTGGAGGACGAGACCGTCGAGCTGTTGTTCGCGCGACCACGCGATTATCTGCTCCATCAAAAGCTGGGCGAGGCCACGTCTACGCCATTCTGGTTCGGTGAAAACGTTAACAATTAATCCCTGCCGCCCTTCGCCGATCGTGATCCCACCGTTTTTGTGGCGAATGGGAAATGGCGGAACTTCTCGAATGATGACGCCCGCACCCGCGATAATTTTTTGCGGCGCATTACGTTGACTCACCAGCCAGCCGAAATAATCGCCGGAAACCAGCGTTTTGCCCAAACGATCAAGCGCTTTTGTCCGGAACGACTCGAACAATTCGTCCGGCACCAGGCCCATGTCCTGAAACATTCGGGCGCGATGCCAGCCGATTACGGCGGCATCGTCCGGGTTGGCCTGGCGGATGTGAAATTCCTGCGCCACAAAAGCAAAAGCTCTGTCGCAGCAATCATCCTTGCAAGCAAAGACGGCTCGATTCGGCGGGCGTATTTCGATAAAAACAGCGAGGAACTTTCTTGTCCGCGCAACTATGGCTGATCTCGACGCACAGATTGAAAAGCTGTCAGCGGCGATTGCCGGTTTGGAATCGCAGCGGAAAGGTCTGGGCGATGCTGTCGTCGATCCAGCGATCGCGGCGTTGCGGGAGCAATTGGCGAAACTCGAGGCGGGTCGTGCCTCGACGGCGGACGAACGCAAGCTGGTTACGATTGTGTTCGCTGACGTTTCGGGGTTCACCGCGCTTTCAGAAAAATTAGATCCCGAAAAGGTTCGTGAGTTAATCAACGCCTGCTTCGACTGGCTGGTGCCGGTGGTGCAAAAATACGATGGCACCATCGACAAGTTCATTGGCGACGAGATCATGGCGTTGTTTGGCGCGCCGGTGGCGCATGAGGACGATGCCGAACGCGCCTTGCGGGCCGCTCTCGATATGATGGACGCAATCGTTGCCTTCAATCGCGCTAACGGGACCGAACTTGGCCTGCATCTCGGTATCAACACCGGACTCATCGTCGCGGGACAAATTGGCGGCCATGATCGCCGCGATTATTCGGTCATGGGCGATGCGGTCAATCTGGCGGCGCGACTGGAAGACGCATCATCGGCGGGAGAAATTTTTGTCGGACCCGCAACTTGCCGACTGACACAGCGGATTTTTGATTTTGAACCGGTCGAGGCCTTGAAGTTAAAGGGCAAAGAATCGCCGGTGGAAGTGCACCGATTGCTGGGGGCGAAGGTCGCGCCGAAGTCCACTCGCGGCATTGAAGGCTTGCGCGCGCCCCTGGTGGGCCGTGATGAAGAGCTGGAAGAGATACGCCGCGCACTCGCAGATCTTGGAGGTGGCCGGGGAAGTATGGTGGCAATTCTGGCTGAAGCAGGTCTGGGCAAGAGCCGTTTGATCGCGGAAACGCGGGCGCTGCTGCCAGCAAACGTGACGTGGGCAGAAGGCCGCGCGCTTTCCTTCACCGCGGGCATGAGCTACTGGCTCGCACGCGAGATTGTGTTGAGCCTGCTGAACGTCAAACCGGAAGCGGCGCAATCCGAAATTGCGGCAGCATTGCAAAAAGCCTTGGACCGGCAGGTCGAGATTTATCCTTTCCTGGCTCGATTGCTGGAGCTGCCAATGGACGCAGCGACGGCAGAGCGAGTGAAATTCCTTTCGAGCGAAGCGCTTCGATCGGGGATTTTGGAGGCGTTGCGCGGGTACGTCCGCCATCGTGCCCAGCGAGAGCCATTGGTCTTGGTATCGGAGGATCTGCACTGGTGCGACCCCTCCTCGTGGGAGGTCTTGGAAATGTTGGTTCCGCTTTCTAATGAGGTGCCCCTTTTGCTGCTATGCGCGGCACGACTGGAAGACAATCGCCTGTTAGAGGTACTACAGCAGAACGATGGCAACGGCGTGCGCCACGTCATCCGCTTGTCACCATTGACCCGTGATGAAAGTGGCTCGCTCATTCAACAACTACTGAAGATCGAAAACTTCCCGGCCCGGATGCGCGAACTAATTTTGAATCGCGCGGAGGGGAACCCATTTTTTGTCGAAGAACTTCTGCGATCGTTAATCGACACCGGCGCAATCGTGCTCGAGGGGGACCGGGCCGCGGCCACGCGCGAGATCGAGGCGATGGAAATTCCCGAGACGCTTCAGGGCGTTTTGGCTGCGCGTATTGATCGCCTGCCCCTAGACAATAAACAAACCCTGCAACGCGCGTCGGTCATTGGCCGGATTTTTCAAAGGCGCGTGCTCGCCTATATATATAGGGAAAGGGCGAACCATCGACTCGAGGCCGCGCTTGGGGAATTGCAACGGCGGGAGTTCATTCAGTCACGTGAGCAGCAAGCGTCCGAAACGGCCGGATTGGAGGAAGGGGAATACATTTTCAAACACGCGATCACGCACGACGTCGCCTACGACTCGATGCTTTTCGCCCGGCGCAAGGAATTGCATCAACTCGTGGCGGAAGCGATCGAAGCGTTGTTTCCAGGCCGGCTCGATGAACTTTCCGCGACGCTTGGTTTTCATTACGAGCGAGCTGAGGCGGCCGAGCGGGCAATATTTTATCTGCGACGAGCGGCCGAACGAGCGAAAGCAACCTTTGCTAATGCGGAAGCGATCGCTTTCTACCAATCTGCGATCGGGCAACTCACGCGCGCTGGCGATGGGCAATTTCGTGAAAGCGGACTGCGGTTAAACGAAGGTCTTGGCGATGTCTTGACCCTGGTCGGACGACACGAGGAAGCGCGCGATGCATTTGGCCGCGCTCAGGTCCTGGCCGGAAACGCCGACCCGATCTCGCGTTCACGCCTTCACCGCAAGATTGGTTTTAGTCACAGCCTGCAGCGACATTTCGCCGAAACTGCCCGCGAATTCGACCTGGCTGATCAGGAATTGGGCGAGCCTGGAAAAGCGGAAGCGGCGGATTGGTGGGAGGAAAAAGTGCAAATCCAACTGGAACGCATGCGTCTTTTTTACTGGCAGGGAATGGTCCACGAAATGCGAGAACTGGCGGGCCACTATCGGGCGGTGATTGCGGAGCGCGGCGCTGCCATGCAGCGGGCAAAATTCCTGAAGACGATGGCCCTTTCCATGTTGATGGAATCGCGTTTCCGACCATCGCAGGAATGCGTTGAACTGGCGGAACGCGCCGTAGCTGAGTGCGAAGAAGCAAACAACCTATCGGAAGCTGGGCATATTAATTTTGTGCTGGGGTTGATTGAGTTATGCCACGGCGACTTTGATGACGCGGTGAACCAGTGTGGAAGGGCTCTTGCGATGGTCGAACGCGTGGGTGACCTCATATTGCAATCGCGTTGTCTGACCTACCGCGCGGTCGCGTATCGCCGGCTGGGCGACGTTGGGCATTGCAGAACAGAAGCGGAAAAAACCTGCGAACTCGCCACCAAACTTGGCATGGTTGAATACATCGCTATGGCGAAGGCGAATCTCGCCTGGGTGGCATGGCGGCAGGAAGATCACGTGGAGGCAGAGAAGCTTGCCACCGAAGCGCTCGATTTATGGCATGGAATGGACGATCCGTACGGTTTCGATTGGATGTCGCTTTGGCCGCTGATCGCGATCGCCCTGCATCTGCAAGATAGCAGGGCTGCAATCGGATTCGCGCGCGGTTTACTGGCCGAAAATCAACATCCATTGCCGGAAACGCTCCTGAACGCAGTTCGTAAAGCCTGCGATGAATGGCAAAACGGTATGCAAGAAAATGCCACGGCCGACCTTGTCTCAGCTATGGGCTTGGCCCGGGAGTTACGTTATTTGTAGCAAACGGAATCGATCGAGTGGCCGGCCGCGGCTCCTTTCGATAAGGTTTCCGGCGACAAACTCGCCGCCCGTGCGTCTCCGAGCGTCGCAGGTAGCTGCGCGGGATGGGGCGAAGAGAGCACGGAAATAAGAATCGCCAATCGGATAAGCCGGGCGCATGACCGGCGGTCTGCTGATTCGCTGCGTTGCGACGATTGCTTGTGACGGCAAATTCTTGTCTTTAGCCGGGCGCTTTTCAGCAATAGCCGGAGCCGGTCCCGGCTTGAGAACCCGCACTTTCATGAAATGCGGATGCGACTTTTCCCATGCTACAGCTTGTGATTTCGTTTCAAAGAAACGATCGATTACGACGGCGTTTCGCTCCGCTTCGTTATGGCCTGAGAGGCGGGCGGCCTTCCGGCTTACCACGGCTGGACCGGTATCGACCGCGACTAGTTCCTCGTCCCCGAGCAGAATCTTGCTGCCGTAATGGATTTTTTTCGGATCGACGGCGCAGTGACCATTCCGGAGACGCGCTCCATTCCAGGCTGCGCGCAATTGACCTTCCTCCCGACAATAGGTGGTAACGCGCACGAGAGTCGGCTGTTCGGCGGCGTAGGCCCACGACGCAATGAGGAAAATGCCGATAATTGAAGCAAATCGCGTTGCCATCGCCCATCAAAAGAGGGTTGTCGGGACGTAAACAACCCAAGCGAGGAATCCTTAATAATTTGGCTCCCCAAAAGGAATCGGAAATGCCTGGCATTGTGGATGCAGCAAAGGACCAGTCTATTTATTAAAATTATAGAATTTTTGCTGAGAAACCGCTTGTCAGGCCCGAGAATTGCATTATAGAGGGCACTCCCAAAATGAAAAAAGTTCTCCCCCTGACCCTCTTTTCTCTCGGCTGCGCCGCGTTCTTGCCAGCCACGGCTTCGGCTCTCTCCATGTCGCCGTCGCCGCGATCAAACCCGCAACCGTCCAAGTTCGTTTTTAAAGATGCTTCCGGCAAAGCCAACTCCGTCGATGTCGTCCAAAGCTATCAGCCGACTAAAATCGTGCGGCCTTTCACGACAGCCGATCGCCAACTCGACCCGAAATTGATGCGTGCCGCTACCATTGCCGAGGAACGGGCACATGCTCATTCGCGCCGGCAATGCTGGCACGCCGTGAAGGAGGCGCTCCTGGCATCAGGCGTGATCAGTTCCCGCCCGACAACGGTTTACGCGAAACAGGCCGGCCAGGAATTGGTCAGCAACTATGGGTTCCGAAAACTGCCGGTGAGCGATCCGTATCAAGCACCCATTGGCTCCGTCCTGGTCTACAATGCTAGCCGCGCAGCTGGCCACGTCGAGATTCGGACAAAGAATGGTTTTGTTAGCGATTTTCGCTCGAAAACGCCATCGCGCCGTCCGTTGCTTGGGATTTTCGTTAAATCGTAGGTCCGCGCTTCTTTTAGGCCGCTGCTTCTTTAGCCTGAGCCCGAGCGAGAGCGCTCTGTTTGTTTCCAAGCCACAGGCATAGTCCGCACCAAACCGCTATCACGGGTACGGCAATGAAGCTGATCGGACTGAGCCCGAGGCCGGCAGCATGCATTCCCCGATAAGACCAGGCCCCGATCTGATCACCAACCCGATAAGCGAAAGTGTCGATGACACTTTTCGCCTTGTATTTATCTTCGCGCGGTAAAACGGTGAAGAGGACTTCGCGCGCGGGCCGCGTGATCGCAAACGTGGTTGCGCGGCGCAGGACCTGAAACACGGCCAGGACCGACAGCAGGGGTAGGAATCCAATGGTGATGAATCCGACCATGCTCAATGCCGGCATCAGCACCAGTGTGATTCCCACGCCGAACCATTTCATCAATCGGCCGGCGAGGAAGATCAGACCTAACAACTCCAGCGTATTGACGGATAGATCGAGCCTGGCCAGAAACGCAGTGCGCAGCCCGCTGTCCTGAATTTGGAAACGCGCCAAATCGGATTGCTGAAAATACGCCCAAGTCGATGTGACAGTGTAGAAGATGATGAAAAGGAAGAGAACGAAGAGATACGGCGAACGCAGAATGTGCGTGATTCCTGCCCACATGCTTCCGCCGATCGCCCTTTCTGCCGGGGGTTTCTGTGAAACGCCAGGCGATTGATCGGCGTCTGATACAGACGCCCTACAATTTTCCTGCTGCGTAAAATCGGCGGGGAAGAATCGGACGATTTGCGCCGCGATTTCCAGCATGGCCGCGCAAATCAGAATCAAATTGGCTGCGCCAATTGTCTGAATGAGGGACGCAGTTATGGTCGGTCCGAAAATTCCGCCGAGCGCGCCGCCGATACTGATGAAACCGAAAAGGCGTTTGCCTTGTTCGTTAGTAAAAACGTCAGTCATGAACTGCCAAAAAACGCTGACGACAAAAAGATTGAAGACGCTGACCCAGACGAAAAAGCTGCGCGCCAGCCAGGTCTGCTGCGCGGTCGGGACGGTGCGCATCAGAATGTAAAAAATAATCAGGTTGGCGATGAAGAATCGATAGGCAATGGGGATAAATCTTCGCCGCGACATGCGCGCGACGATGGCAGAGAAGAGCATGTTTGCGATCAGCATTGCCACCAGTGTGCCGGTGTACATCCAAGGCAGTTCTTCGATACCTCTTTCCGCCCCGATGTTGTCGCGGATCGGACGGATGACGTAATAACCGCCAAGGACAACGAAATTGAAAAGGAACCCGAGCCACAGTGCGCGTAGCTCGTCCGGTTTTACCTCGACGATCTTTTCTAGGAGGCGCTTCATTAGAATGACGAAATCCGAATGACGAATGACGAAGGACGCTCGAATGCGCAAATGGCGAAGAACCCTTCGTGCTTCGTCATTCTTTCGTCATTCAATGCCAGTCCGGCCAGGATCATTCGTGCTTCGTCATTCCGCTTTGTTTGTGCAAGGCGGCCAGCACTTCCGCCTCACGCTCCGGCGTAAGTCCCGCTCGTAGTTTCGCCTGCCGTTCCGGCTTCTGTGCTTTAAACCAGGCAAGAGAATCGCGCGCGGTATCGGCCAGGGGG
>Ga0137403_10010820_pt1 | contig 10089 bp, 11 predicted proteins | sample CZOMad2_1_16fung_FD_122057 | JGI IMG/M metagenome (GOLD analysis project Ga0137403, IMG submission 122057) | Vadose zone soil fungal communities from Angelo Coast Range Reserve, California, USA - CZOMad2_1_16fungal (Hybrid Assembly) | ecosystem: Environmental > Terrestrial > Soil > Vadose zone... | reverse complement strand
AACCGCTCGGAACTTTAATCCAATGATTGCCACCGCCGCCGACTGCGTCATCGCCGAAGTCGAAGAGCTTGTCGAACTCGGCCAGCTCGCTCCCGACAACGTTCACACACCAGGCATCTACATCAACGCCATCTTCCAGGCCAAACACGAAAAGCGCATCGAGCGCCGCATGGTGCGTAAGCCATGAACGACGCAGTCGGATGGGCGTTCACGGCGATCATCGTGGCACTCATCGCTTGGCAGGTTGTAACAGGCGAAATATTGACGCGAGGCGTGCCGTCGATACGTATTACGCGAGAGGAGCAACCAACGGGGTTTTGGCTAGCGATAGTCCTTCAATCGGCAATCGCGGTGACTATTTTTGGGATTTTCGTTTATCGTATTTACAAAGAACAACACGTGACTTTTCAAGCTAAGCGGGTTGTCATCCTGAGGGCATCCACGAAGATGCCCGAAGGACCTCAACGTAAGATATTGCAACCATGTTGAAACGGAGCACGCTGTGGTCGAACTGAGAACTGACGACTGACAACTGTTTATGCCGCTAAGCGAAGAACAAAAACGGGAACGGATCGTACGACGCATTGCGCGAGAGCTACGAGACGGCTTCTACGTCAATTTGGGAATTGGGATTCCGACGCTTGTGGCGAACCACGTTCCCAAGGGAATGGAAGTGATTCTGCAATCGGAAAACGGAATGTTGGGCGTCGGGCCGTATCCGCTCGATTCGGAAGTCGATCCGGATTTGATCAACGCGGGAAAAGAAACGATCAGCGAAATTCCCGGCTGCTCGTATTTTTCGTCGGCGGATTCTTTTGGCATGATTCGCGGTGGCCACATTGATTTGACGGTTCTCGGCGCGCTGCAAGTCGATGAAAAGGGAACTCTCGCCAACTGGGCCGTCCCCGGAAAAATGCTCAAGGGCATGGGCGGCGCCATGGACCTTGTCGCAGGAGCAAAGCGCGTTTTCGTTGCGATGGAGCACGCCACCAAAGACGGCAAACCAAAAATCCTGAAGAAATGCTCGCTGCCGCTCACCGGCGTCGCGGTAGTGGACCACATCGTGACGGAGCTCGGCGTGATGGACATTACTCCCGACGGAATCGTGCTGAAGGAGTTGGCGCCGGACGCGACGCTCGAACAGATCCAAGCCGTAACCGAACCAAAGCTTATTCTTCCGCCGGGCGGTCCCGTGCCGATGTTGGGTTGATTGCCGTGAAAAAAAAGCCGAAACCGGAACACAAACGGCGAAAGATGGCCCACGCAACCGAAGAAATGAAGGAATGGTCGGCGATGCTGCAGCAGGAGATCGAGAACTGGCCGAAAGTGGCTGCGAAGCCGATGTTTGGCATGCGCTGCTATTACCGCGGCGAAAATGTCTTCGGCGCGCTGCCGGTGACCCGCTGTATCGACAACGGCAATTCGTTCATGTTCAAGATTCATCCGATGCCGCCGGCATTGCTCAAGAAGGCGGATGGCGACGACCGGGTTTCCGCAAGCGCGGCACTGAAGGCGATGAAATGGACGCTATTCGAGATGAACTCGGAGCGCGACATGAACGATGCGCTTTGGTGGCTGAATGAGGCGTACGAGAAAGCGAAATGAGTTTTTCGAGCTAAGATAAGGCAAACATGGACCCACACTCGATTATTGTCATTAGCCTGCATACGCCGAAAGAGAAAGTCTGGGGCGAACTGCTCGGCATCAATCCTTCCGGCGTAACGCTTCGCGGAATCGATCTGAATTCGTTCGACCATTTCGTAAACCAGATCAACGATCCGCACGGCGAACGCACCGGCTTGCCTACGATGTTTTTTCCGATGAATCGTGTCGAGCGCATTTCGCTCGATGAACCGAGCGGCTCGATTCCGTCCATGTCCGAGATTTTTGCCCGCAAAGCCGGCCGCTCTCTTGCCGACTATCTCGCGCAGTTCGCCTGAAACGCGCAACTGGGATATTCTCTCAACCAATGCAAGGTCGCATCTGGACGGTACCCAATCAGATCACGTTTCTCCGGCTCGGCTTCCTGCCGTTCTTCCTCATTTTAATTTCTTACGAACATTACCGCTGGGCGCTTCTGATTCTCATCATCGCCGGCTGCACCGACGGAATTGACGGACTGCTCGCGCGAACGCTGAATCAGAAATCGGCGCTGGGCGCGTATCTCGATCCGATTGCGGACAAGCTTTTGCTTTCGTCCTCGTTTGTGATTTTGGCGATGGCGAAAAAAGTGGCGTGGTGGCTGACGATCATGGTTTTGAGCCGCGATGTTCTGTTGCTGGTTGTCGCCGCAGTCATTATTTTGATTTCGGGCTATCGGCCGTTTCCGCCAAGCCTCTACGGAAAACTCACCACGTTTTTTCAGATTGTTTTTGTTTTCGCCGTCGTGCTGGCCGCGGCTTTTCCCTACAACCACTGGGAGGAAGTGAATCGCGTGCTGATTTACACCGTGACCGCGTTCACCGTTTTTTCCGGCTTCCACTACTGCTTCGCCACGGCCAGAAAACTCAGCAGCTAACTGACTGGATCGCGAAAGTGCAAAAGCATCAAAACGAAACTTGCGAGAATCGCGAGACCGGCAAACCATCCAAGAATTTGCGCCCGCTGTTTTTCCGCGTTGTTCATCGGCGCGCGATCCGCGAAAAGTTTGCCGAGCAAAAAGCCCGAGGCGAGTCCGCCGCCGTGCGCCCAGTTGTCGATTCCAATTCCGCCGAAAATTCCGAGCGCAAACAGAAACACCAGGGAGCTAATCAAACGCGTCCGCAAGTCTCGCATATACGCGCCGCCACGTTTTGTCGTAACCGCGAGGACGGCGCCGATGATGCCAAGCAGAGCGCCGCTGGCGCCAAGAGAAAAATGCCCGCGAAGCGCGCTGAAGAAAAAGCCGACAGCGCCGGTGATCGTGTAGAGAAACAGGAACCTTGGCGACCCATAAAGTTCCTCGACGGCGGGGCCGAACTGCATCAGCGTCATCATGTTGAAGCCGATGTGAATCAATCCACCATGCAAAAACATCGCAGTAATCAGACGCCACCACTGGTGATCCACGAATACCGACTCACCGTAGCATGCGCCGAGACGATACGAAGAAATTCCGTCGAGGCGCCAGAGAATATTCATGCCGCCAGCTGTACCGGCCTGAATCGTAAACATCAACTGAATCGCGAAGAGGAAAAAATTCAAACCGAGCAAGACTGTTGAAACGGGCGATTCAAGGTTCGATACGATTGGAAGTTTCTTGGTAATGGCCGCCAGAGAAAAAGTGAGGCTGGTGCCGCATTCGTGGCAGCGCGTGGCGCTGATACCGATGAGGGAGCCGCAGGCGGGGCAGAGTTTGGGGCGAGGCGCTTGATCGCCGCCGAAGATTCCGCGCAAGGAGTTTTTCATGCGCTCGAGGCGCGTGTGCCAGCGATAGGGAAGTGCCAACGAGCCTCCTGCGACTGATGGGCCGAAGCGAATTCCGACTTCGTGTAATTGCGGTCCGCGAGATTCTGACGGACGCACTACTTCCTTGCGGGGTGCAGCGTGCGTTCCTATAATACCGAAATTGGGCGCTAAGCCAGCGAGCGCGGAGAAATATGGACAAATTCGAGGAAATTCGCAGGGATCTGGACGAAGGATTTGCGCGGTTGCGGAAATTCGTCGAGGAAGAAGTTGCGCCGGAAACGGAAAAGCACACGGCGATTTTCTTGCGCGAAGTTTCGGAGAAATTGACGGAAGCCGCCGGATGGCTGGAAAAGCGGCGCGCGACGCGGCAAAACGATGCAACGAAGGTTGCTACTTGAGGTTGCCCCGCTCGCAAGCTGTTCCCGCGTGTTTGATACGTCCGAAAAATTCCGCGGACAGATGGATTTTGTCCCTGGCGTGCATGGTCTGCGCGGTAGCAGCGACGGGATGCGCCGGGCGTAAGCCCGTTGTTGGCAACCGCCCCACTGCGCCGGTTTCGACTCCTGGAGCGACGGAAGAAGAAGCGAAGCGCTCGACGTCAACCGAAGCGCAACCCAGGGCAACCGCAACCCCACCGAAGCGAAGCAGGTCGGCAGACAATGCAGCGCCGATTTATACCGAAGAGGGAAATGCGTCGTGGTATGGCGCGCCGTTTCATGGAAGAAAAGCGTCGAACGGCGAAATCTACGACATGAATAAATTGACGGCGGCGCACCGGACGCTGCCATTCGATTCGATGGTGCGCGTGACGAATTTGAGCAATGGAAAGACGACGACGGTGCGCATCACGGATCGCGGACCGTTTGTAGACAACCGAATTATCGATTTGTCGCGGGCGGCGGCGCAGGAGATTGAATCGATCGGGCCAGGAATTGTGCCGGTGCGGATTGAGGTGCTTTCGGGTCCCGATCCGGCGGCGGGATTTTTTACGGTGCAGGTGGGAGCGTTCAAGGAAAAAGGGAATGCGGACCGGCTGAAAGAGCGGCTGAGCACGGATTATTCACCCATTTATATCCAACAGGTTGTGGTGGAGGATGGAGCGTTTTACCGCGTTCGTGTTGGCCGCGTTTCCGGGGAGCAAGAAGCGCAGCGATTGGGCGACGCGCTACGGGATAAGGAAGGATTCAAGCCGATGGTTTTGCGGATTGACGATCAGAATCCGCGGGAGACGACGCCATGAGCGAGGATTGTTTGTTTTGCAAGATTGCGGCGAAACAGATTCCCGCGAAGATTCTGTTTGAAGATGGGGAGGTGTTCGCGTTCGCGGACATCAGCCCGCAAGCGCCGACGCACATCCTGATTTGCCCGAAAAAACATTTTGCGTCGCTGCATGCGGCGGAACCTGAGGATCAGGCCGTGCTGGGGAAGATGTCGCTGGTAGCGGCGGAACTGGCGCGCGAACGGAAGCTGCAAGCGGGTTATCGGACGGTTGTGAACACCGGAGCAGGAGCGGGGCAGACTGTTTTTCATCTGCACATGCACTTGCTGGGCGGAAGAAGTTTTCACTGGCCTCCGGGATAAGAAGAACGCAGGCAAAATTCCTTGTCTTGATTAGCCCAAGGGTTGCTGGTTGATCTCGCTCACAGGAGAGTGTTTCAGGGCGGCGCGAGAGAAATTCAAAGTCAACCGCAGGACGCGCTCTCAAACTTCGAGAACGGGGCACCCTCAGCGTGGCAGTAAGTTTAGGTGTCGAGAGAAATTGCCTCGCGGTGGTGGGCACTGCCGAAGCGATCAGGGAAAGTCGTGCCGGCCACCCGCCGGAGGTGTTCGTGGTCAACTCTCATGATCAGGCGACTATGTTGCTCACTTTCAGTACAACTGGTGGACGAAATACTGGGCCTATTCACTTCCTGCCGGGGAACAACAATCGAGATATGGGATCATTTTCTTCGAAGTGTTCCCCGGAGTGAGGCTTGAAATGACTATGATGACTTATGCCAATTCGCCGTTGCTGTTATGGCCTGAAATGCTCATGATCGCCCTTGGCGTGTCGTATCTCATCGGCTGGAAATTTGCCGGTCGAAAAAAAACGACTGACGCGAGCAGGGTGCGGGCTCTCTCGTTCGTCGGATTTCTCAGCACTGCCAGCGCGGTACTGCTTGTCAGTACCCCGAGTTATTACACGCTCGTCACGCTCCCCCTTATTCCAGGTCTTTTCATTTTTGCAGCCTTGATCTTTAAGCCAAACCTTCTACAAAAGCGGTCCAGTCTAGAAGGCTATTTGGCTGTATGCGTCGCGATCTGCATACTCGTGTGGGGCGCGCAGTTTGTTCGACTCCTCAGAGGATAACCTGTGTTTAGCTGGTGACGAGCGCCTACGATGAACTTGGCCGCGTGACGTCGCGCACGGACGCGAACGGCAACATCACAAAGTATGGCTACGATTCGCTGGGGCGCCTGACGACGGTTACGGATGCGCTGAGTCAGGTGACGAGCTATACCTACGATGAAGCAGGGAATCGTCTGACGCAGACGGATGCGAGCACGCACACGACGAGCTATGCGGTACTAATGATTATAAAAGGATATTTCGATCATATATTTACTGAGGATTGCGATCTAAGCAATCCGAAGATAGATGCGTCCACACTTGTAATATGCGTGCGCAATATTGGTGTCATAGTCGGCCATCCGCTTCATGACAATGGGAAATCTCGCGGTGTTCAATATTTCAACAGTGGGCATCTCATTTTTGAAGGAGTAGTAGCCTCGACGCGGGAGATTTCGGAGTATGAAATCAATCCTACGGTGAACAAGTTCAAGCCAAAGCGGCTCATCCAGGATGGGCCATTTCCGGCATTGACCGGTTCTACAGAAGCTTTTCGCTTTATGGGTATCCTTGATTCGCCGCGTGCCTGGACGGATTGGAGTGTGGTGGCTATTTCGTTCTCGCTTGAAATAGCGGACGTTGCTTGACCCTGACCGCTGCGCTGAATCAAGTGACGAGCTACGCGTATGACCAGCGGGGGCGGCGCGTAGCAGAGAACAACACGGGGACGACGACGTACGGGTGCGACATCGTGGGGAACTTTGGGGCGGTGTCTAAGGGTGGTGCCCGCCGGTTAACGGCCTGCAAGGCCTGGGCGGTTAAGGTCTGGCGTGGGGTATTGGCATGGCATTGGGGTTGCCGTTGCGGCGGGCTTTGATGACGGCGCGTGCCATGTGAATCTCCGCGAAAAGCTTGTCTGATTGCAGCGGTTTTGTGAGGTAGCTATCGGCTCCCGACGCCATGCCCTTAGCTATGTCTCCCTGGCCGGAGTTGCTCGTCAACAGCATGAGGTAGATGTCTTTGCGCTGCAGCTTCTGGCGGATCAGCCGGCACAGGTCAACGCCGGAAAGGTCTGGCATCAACCAATCCGTGATGACGATATCGGGGTTGCGTTCGCTAACCAGTTGCAGGGCGCGCCTTCCATCTTCAGCGAAGAAAACGTCGTAGGGCTTTCCTTCGAAAGCGTATTCGGCGAGCTTGCGGGAAATAGCGGAATCATCTACGACGAGGATGCGCAACGGCTCAATTCCTTCGCGGCGATCGCGGCCTTCGCGCGTTGTCCGCTCGGGTAGCTTGTGGGTCGAGTCCATAACGATAAGGACAAGGGCACGAACACGGCCAATCGAGCGCGCTCTGGAATGTCTAACGCCAGCTTTTTCAATCCCTTGCTGAGGCAGGCCGAGTGCGAACACAGTTCGCCCTTCGAGAACTGTACCGGTTTGAACCAGGTACGCCCAATTAGCACACTCTTGACGGACGAATGTTTATTGCGGTGTGAGAGTGATGTCGTCGAAGACGAGGCCGAAGCCGGTGCTGGCTGCGTTCTTGCCGGTGACGGTGAATTTGAAGGTTTGCGGACCGGGCGCTGCAAAGGCGAAATTTCCAAGATCCACGGTAGAGAATGTGCCGGCCGTATTGGAATATTCGTCGCTGACGGGGCCAACGTTCGTTCCGTTGACGCTGAGCTGGAACATGCCGCGTGAGGTCGTGGTTTTCTCTCCGACTCTGATGTCATAGACGCCCGCGGCCGGAACGTTGAGCGTGAACGTCACGCTGTCGCCTGCCTTGCTGGAGGCGAGCATCATGCCGACACCATCCGGGAAGGCGGAGTAAAAGAGCTTGGTGAGCGACGGGCCCGAGGTAACAGCGGGCAAGTTCACCGTTTCATAGGTGATCGGCGTCTTCGCGGCGGAGGACGACAGCGACCAGGACAGAATGTCTTGAATCGCGGTGTTGCCGCCGGTGCCGCCGGTAAAGCCGACGTAAGCGGTGCTGGCGCCGACGGTTGTGGCGATGTTGATGGGCCAAGACGTGGTGAAGGCGGCGTTGGTGGTCGCGTCCGTAATCGTCATGGTCAACGTGATGCCATCGTAGACCATATGGACTTTCATCACGTGGGTGCTCTTGAGATCGACGCCGGAGGCAGTCATGTCGACGGACGGCACGGTTGGATTGGCTCCGTTCGTGAAGATTCCAGTTGAATCAGTGCCTTCGCCGGAGTTGTTAAACATGTCGAATTTTACGGCGACGCTGTTGGGGATGCCGCCAGACGTGCCGCCGTAACCGAGTCCGCCGCCGTCCGGTCCGATGGCAGTGATACCGGTGTTCTGCATGACGAAGGCGATGCCGTCAGACAGAGTGGCAGTGCCGGGCGTGATCTGGAAACTGAAGTCCGTGGTGAACGAGGTGATGTTGATGGGCTGGCCGTACCAACCAGCACCGGCTTGGCCAGTGGCGCCGTTGGTAAGGCGGAGCGATGTGCCGACTACTGCCGCGCTGCCTTTTAGCGCAAGCGGAACACCGGATGAGAAGCCGCCGGACAGGTTAATCGCAGGCGTTGAGCCGATGGAATAGAAGCCGGAAGCGACGGCGCTTTGCGAGAAGTTCGGGGCGGTGGCAATAGCGTTAATCGTTGTGTTGACGCTGACGGCGATTGGGCCGGCGTAGACGGTTGAAGCGGTCGTCGGCGTGGAGCCGTTTGTCGTGTAATAGATCGTGGCGCCAGCCGTTGCGTCGTTGATGGTCACGTTCTGCGCGGATGCGTAGGAGCCCGGCGCGGGCGTGAAGGTTGGCGTGGCAGCGGGCGGAGTGATGGCGTAAGCGGCGGTGCCGACCGCGCTTTGCGAGAAGTTCGGGGCGGTGGCGATGGCGTTGATCGTGGCGTTCGAACTGACGGTGATTGGCGTGGTGAATTTGGTGGATGCGGTGGTTGGCGTAGTGCCATCGGTGGTGAAGAATATGGACGCACCAGCGGTGGCGTCTTTAATTGTTACGGACTGCGTGGTCGCATACGTTCCGCCGACTGGAGAAAAGGTGGGAGTGGCCGCGGGCGGAGTGATTATGTAGGCAGCAGTGGCGACGGCACTTTGCGAGAAACCGGGAGCGAGCGCGATGGCGTTGATTGTGGTGTTTGCGCTGGCCGTGATGGGGTTGACGTACTTCGTGGACGAAGTCGTGGGGGTTGTGCCGTTCGTCGTGTAGTAGATGGCGGCACCGGAAGCTGTGTCGCTGATCGTGATGGATTGCGTTGTGGTGTAGGTTCCGGCGACGGGAGAGAAGGTTGGCGTTGCGGTGGGCGGTAGATTAATCGTGTAGAGCGCCGTGCCGACGGCGCTTTGGGAGAAGCCAGGGGCGGTGGCGATAGCGTTGATGGTGGTGATGGAGTTGACGGCGATGGGGCCGGAGTAAACGGCCGACGCGGTGGTGGGAGTCGAGCCGTTCGTCGTGTAGTAAATCGTAGCGCCGGAGGTGGTGTCGGTCAGAGTGACGCTTTGGACGGCGGCATATGTACCGGCAACGGGAGAAAACGCGGGTGCGGCGGCCGGCGGCTGAATCAGGTAAGCGGCCGATGCCGTAGCACTCTTTGAAAAGCCAGAAGCGATGGCAACTGCGGTTATCGTGGCGTTCGAACTGATGCTGATCGGCGAGGAGTATTGGAAAGTGGAGCCACCAACGGTGGTGTTCGGGGTCGTGCCATCGAGAGTGTAGAAGATGGCGGCGCCAGCCGTGGTGTCACTCAACGTAACGGATTGCGTCGTCGCGTAAGTGCCGCCAGCGGGGGAGAAAGTCGGAGCAGCAGTTTGGGCGGTTGCGCCAGACGCGTTGTAGGTCCAAGAGATGACGTCGGCAATGACAGTGGCGCCGCCGGTGCCGCCGGTGAAGCCCATGTAGCCAAAGCTGGAGCCGAGCGCGCCGGGAATATTGACGGTCCAGCTTGTGGTGAAGGACGCGGCGGTAACGGAGTCGGTGATGGTCATCGTCAAAGTGGTTCCGTCGTAGACCATGTGCACGTTGAAGGTGTCGGTTGTGTGGAGATTGACGGTCGTGGGAATCGTGACGGCAGGCGTAGTAGGCGATGCACCGTTGAGATAGAGGCCAGTGGAGTTGACGCCTTCGCCGTTGTTGCTGTAGAGGTCGAATTTGATGCCGACGCTCTTGAGGATGCTGGTCGGATCGGTTCTGGACGGATTGTCCGGACCGTAGCCGAGGCCGCCACCGGCTGGGCCAAGAGCGGTGGTGGCACTGTTTTGAATGACGAACATGAACCCGTCGCCGGTGGACGCGGTGCCCCCGGTGAACTGGAAGCTGAAATCGTTCGTGAAAGCGGAAGCATTCGTGAGCGTGCCGAACCAGGCCGCACTGTGTTCATTTAC
>Ga0137403_10010819_pt1 | contig 10090 bp, 6 predicted proteins | sample CZOMad2_1_16fung_FD_122057 | JGI IMG/M metagenome (GOLD analysis project Ga0137403, IMG submission 122057) | Vadose zone soil fungal communities from Angelo Coast Range Reserve, California, USA - CZOMad2_1_16fungal (Hybrid Assembly) | ecosystem: Environmental > Terrestrial > Soil > Vadose zone... | reverse complement strand
CACCACCGCGCGGCAAGGGCTCAAACACAACCTTACAGTCGCCAAACTGACCACGGCCGCCGGTTTGTTTCTTGTGCCGTCCCTGGACTTCGGCGCGTTGCGTAATCGTTTCCTTGTAAGGAACCTTGGGCGGATGTAGCGTCACTTCAACGCTGTAACGCTTCTTTAGTTTCTCGACCACGGTTTCGACGTGCAGTTGACCGGAACCGGACAACAGAAACTCTTTTGTCTGCGCGTCGCGAGTAAAGTGCAGCGCCTGATCTTCTTCCAGAATCTTGTGCAGTGCCACACTGATCTTCTCTTCGTCTTGTCGCGACTTGGGTTCAATTGCGAACGCGATCGCGGCCTCGGGATACTCAACTGGCTGGTAGACGATCGGCGCAGCCTTATCGCACAGCGTATCGCCAGTCTGCGTCTCTTTCAATTTTACACATGCAATGATGTCGCCGGCCTGCGCTTCGGGAACTTTGTCGAGCTGTTTGCCCTGGACTGAGTGCAGCATGCCGAGACGTTCCATGATTCCACGGCTTGAGTTTAAAACCGTGGCATCATTTTGCAGCTTGCCGCTGATAATCTTCATCACGTTTATGCGGCCGGCAAAGGGATCCGCGACAGTGCGAAAACAATAAGCTGAAAACGGCTCGCTGGCGCTGTACTTGCGCGCAATCTTATCGGCATCGGCGGGAGCGTCGACGGAAAGGCCGTACTCCGCTTCGTGATGCGCCGGGTCAGGTGCGTAATCAACAATCGCGTTCAGAAACGCGCGCAGGCCCACCAGCGTTGCGCCCGACACGGCAAACACGGGACACAGCTTGCTGTTGGCGATTGCCTTGTTGATGTTCGGCAGAATGTCTGCCTCATCCAGAGTGCCCTGCTCGAAATACTTTTCCATTAACGCGTCGTCAGATTCGGCGACGAGTTCAACTAATCGTTCACGGGTCTTGTCAACGTATTCGCGGCCTTCGCCGGGGATATCAATCTCCTTAGCCTGGCCGTCAGGGCCAAGTTCATATGCCTTCATATGGACCACGTCAACCACTCCGCGAAAGTCTTTCTCTTTTCCAATCGGCAACGTGAAAGGAATAATTGCGCGGCTAAAAATTTTCTGGGCGCTTTCAACTGCCTTCCCGAAATCGGAATGCTCTTTATCAAGCTTGGTGATCACCATTATGCGCGGCACGATGAATTCGTTTGCATAGGCCCACGTCTTTTCAGTTTGAACTTCTACTCCCTTAACACCGTCAACGACCACTAGCGCGCAATCGGCCACACGCAGCGCCGGTCGCGCATGAGAGATAAATGCCGCATAACCAGGAGTGTCTATAAAATTTATTTTTGTATCGCGATGTTCTAAATGAGCGAGAGCCGTATTGAGGGTAATTTTGCGGGCAATGGAATCTTCTTCGTGATCGGTAACAGTAGTGCCTTCATCGACTTTTCCCCAGCGTGGTGTGGCTCCGGCGACGTAGAGAAGCGAACTAATAAGTTGCGTCTTCCCTACGTCGCCGTGTCCGATGACCGCAAGGTTGCGAATAGATTCCGTAGCATAGGCTTTCATAAAAGTAACCCTTTCGGATGAGCAAATGTAGGACAGACAAACTTGCCTGTCTCAGGCTAAGCGTTGGCAATGGTCCTGGTCTGTGCTAGTTCACACACTCTCTAAGCAGGCAATGACAGACAGGGATGTCTGTCCTACATGTTCGATTGGAAGTAATTTATCCGAGCGCGAAGGCTAAACGCAAGCGAGGCGGCCGGCGGCTCGTTTGGCCATCCTTTTAAGCCAAGTTCGCATCAAAAACCATGCAAAATCAAATACCTGATAGGGGAAATATTATGTTTTACCGAAGATTCATTTTAAGTTTTGTTGTGTTAATACTCGTGGTGGCCACCACAGTAACTAGTTTCGCCGCCAGCACGACTGAATCACGAAACAAAGAACTCAAAAATGCGCGAGTGGTTGAACCGATTAACCTGGCGATTCTGATTCAGGATGATCTGACATCACAGGTTGGCAATGAACTGGGTGTCACCGCCGAGTTCATCCGATCGCTGCCTCGAGGTTCGCGAGTGATGGTTGGTTACATTACCAGCGGCGCGCTGCAGGTGCGACAACCGTTTACTAACGATCTAAACATGGCGGCGCGTTCACTGCGGATTCCAAAGTCCAGCACGGCTGGCTCGCCATATAATCCGTACGTTGAAGTGTTAGAAGCTTTGCGCGGTTTCAACCAGAATTTACGGGGAAGAAACGCAGTGCTGTTGATTTCTGATGGTTTGGATATTTCACGTGGATTCGACGTGACGAGTGCCGGCCAGACAATCGATCTGCAACGAGCCATCAAACAGGCAAACCAGCGCAACGTTGCCATCTACACGTTTTATGCTCCGTCGGTCGGATTGACCAGCCGCAGCATGCTGGCAGCAAGCTATGGGCAGAGTTCACTTAACCGGCTGGCCCACGACACCGGAGGCAAGGCATTCTTCCAGGGGTCGTCCGGATTCGTGACTTTCAACTCGTATTTTTCACGTTTGGCGCAGGCACTTAACGCGCAATCTGCGACTGCGTCATAATTCAGGACGCAACGACTTAATGCCGCCGGCGGTCTAAATCGACCCGGCGGCTTTTTGTTTTCAAAGCGGGGTTTTCCGAAGTCCAACTTTTTGGTAGTGTCCTAGTTTGGGCGTCTCAGAGCAACCTTTCTGTCCTCTGTGTCTCTGTGGTGAATAAATGCCAGACAAACTGGACCACCACAGAGACACAGAGCGCACAGAGGTAACACGGAGAAATTGAATCTAAGACACTGCCAACTTTTTTGCTTGGATTGTCCAGAATCTCGGTGATAGAGTTGGGTATAGGAAATCGCATGTTAGTTTCCATTGACTCTTGCGGCCCGGCCTGATGCACCGGCGGACCACAGTTCATACTGGCTGGCAGCGTGCGCGAATATTGTTTAATTGTCGAGGGTGCTTACCTTTCGGAATCCGAAGCCGAACACGCCCTGCGTGATCCTTTCATTGAAGACTGGGTCGAACAGACCGGACATTTCAAAATCCACAACATGAAAGAAATATTGATTACGCCGGGCGTGACGTTGGGCTCGCTAGGGGTGATCATGCTCGATGAGCGCCTGTTTGAAATTGCCAGCGCTGATCCTGAACATCCGTTGAGCGAAAGCAAGGCCAAAGGTGTAGCCGATGCATTGAGACGCCAGGACATGTTTGAAGAGATTAAAGTTGAACCACGCGAGGAAGATGTCTAGCGTGGCACTTGCTCAATAGTTGAGAGTACAAGCTTCAGCTTACGCGCACCTTCAGGTGGAACAACCTGAAGCTTGAAGTCCAAACTCTTCGAACAACAGTCAATTTCTCTTGAACAACTTCAAAACCATTGCGTGAACTCTCAATATGAACAAACTTTTGTCGATGAACGCGTAGTTATTTCTGTGGGTGACATCACGCTTGAAAAGGTCGACGCGATCGTCAACGCAGCCAATTCCTCGCTGCTGGGCGGGGCAGGCGTTGATGGCGCGATCCATCGAGTTGGTGGGCCAGCAATCATCGAAGCATGCCGAAAAATTCGGCGCACAACTCATCCGCATGGCCTGCCTACAGGTGAAGCCGTAATCACAACCGCCGGTGAACTGCCGGCGCGACATGTCATTCACACCGTTGGGCCAATCTTCGGACAGCACCAAGGGCAGGAAAGAGAACTGTTGGCTGCGTGTTATCAAAACTGCCTGCTGCTGGCTGCGCAAAACAGCCTCACGACTATTGCGTTCCCGGCAATCTCGACCGGCGCATACGGTTATCCACCAGACGAGGCGTCAGAGGTTTCATCCGCTGCAATAGCAAAATTTCTTGTCGAAGACTCAACTCTGCAGCAGATACGCCTGGTTTTCTTCCGATCTCAGGACGCGGAAACTTTTCTTCACCACCACAAATTCGCCTGAGCGCCGAACTGTGTTATAAGAGCCGCTTTGTTTTTGGCCGAAGCGGGCGCTCCGTGTGTGGTCATGACTTACATTGCGTAACCTAGCGGTTTCCTTCGCGACTTTTGCGGTCGCTCTAATGATTTAACCGCACAGGGCATAAAGAGCTCGCAAAGAAACCCCAGACTATGATTGAAACCATCGAAAAACTGAACAACAAATCGGAACCTCACCCACTGCCGTCGCCTCTTGAACCGCTAGGGAAAATTTCCTGGAATTACTGGTGGAGCTGGTCGCGGGACGGCGCCGGTTGCTTTCGCGAGCTGGCCCCTGCGATTTGGGAAGAGTGTGAACATAATCCACGTCTTTTGTTGTCGCGAGTCTCTGAATACCGGCTCGCTGAGATGGCCAACGATCCGGTCTACTGCGAACGAGTAAACAAGCTGGCAAACGACTTTGATGAATACATGGGCCTGGGCGAAACGTGGTCGAACCCGGGAAGCGAAGCGCGCATCACGTCGGAACATCCGGTTGCATACTTCTGCGCTGAGTTTGGCGTTCATAATTCGCTGCCGCTTTATTCGGGCGGCCTCGGCATACTTGCCGGCGATCATTTGAAGTCGGCAAGCGATCTTCGCCTGCCTTTGGTAGCGATTGGCCTGCTTTATCGTCAGGGATACTTTCGCCAGCGGTTGAATCGGGAAGGTTGGCAGCAGGAAGCTTACCGGGAGACTGATCCCGAGATATTGCCGCTTCACCTGGTCAAACGTGAAGACAGTTCTCCATTGTTAATTGAAGTTTTGATTCGCGATCGTGCGGTGCAGGCACAGGTGTGGCGCGCCGACGTCGGCCGCGTGGCGCTGTATTTACTGGATACCAACATTGCGGCGAATGCTGAGACAGATCGTTGGGTGACCGGCCACCTTTATGGTGGCGATCGCGAGACGCGGATTGTCCAGGAGATGTTACTCGGCATCGGCGGTGTGCGTTTATTGCGAAGCCTGAACATTGAGCCGCATGTCTATCACCTTAACGAAGGCCATTCTGCCTTCCTAACGCTGGAGTTGGCACGCTTGACGATGCACTCGCGCGGCTTGAGTTTTGCCGAAGCAATGCCACTGGTGCGCGAGCGCTGCGTGTTTACCACTCACACACCGGTTGCGGCCGGCAACGACGAATTCGCGGTTGACTTGATTGAGCGTTCGTTTGGATCTACTTACGAAGAGCAGTTAGGTCTTAGTCACGAAGAGTTCCTTGGTCTTGGCCGCCTGGATCCAAAAAACACTACCGAGCCGTTTGGCCTAACGCCGCTGGCGCTGCGTCTGTGCCGTTCGACAAACGGCGTTAGCCGCAAACATGGCGAGGTTTCACGAGCGCTATGGCAAAAGCTTTGGCCTGAGAAAACTCTGAACGAAGTTCCCATTACGCATGTTACCAATGGGGTGCACGCGCCCACCTGGGTGGCGCCAACGATCAGGGCGCTTTACGAAAAATATGTTGGAAAAGATTGGGCCAACAAGCTCTGGCATCGTGCAGAGTGGGAACAAGGCATTGCGCGCTTGCCCGATGAAGAGTTGTGGGCGGCGCATTCGCTGCTGAAACAGCGACTGGTCGCTTTTGTTCGCGACCGTTCATTTCAAGCGCGCGTGAATCGCGGCGAGACGGTCGAGTATGCCCAAGCAGCACGCAGCATGTTTGATCCTAACGTGCTGACGATTGGCTTCGCGAGGCGAGTGGCCGGTTACAAGCGCTGGAGTTTGTTATTAAAGGACACCGAGCGGCTGCTTAAAATCATTGATAATGACGAACGGCCGGTTCAATTCGTTTTTGCTGGTAAGGCCCATCCGCAAGACTCGGAAGCGAAACTGGTTTTGCAACAAGTCGCAAGATGGGAGCATGACGGTCTTCTGAAAGACCGCGCAGTTTTTATTGACGACTATGATCAGGAAGTTGCGCGCCAGTTGGTGCAGTCGGTCGATGTTTGGTTGAACGTTCCCCGGCGGCCGCTCGAAGCATCTGGAACCAGCGGCGAAAAAGTCGCGATGAACGGTGGCTTGAACCTGTCGGTGCTGGATGGCTGGTGGCTCGAGGGCTACGACGGCGCCAATGGATTTGCTATTGGCAATGGTGCCGAATCGTCCCCCGACGCTGATGCGAGCGACACAGAATCGCTGTATCGCACGCTCGAGCAGGAAGTTGTTCCCGTTTTTTATGATCGCGACAGCGAAGGACTGCCACGAAAGTGGATCTGGATGATGAAACGATCGATTACCACACTGGGGCCCGAGTTTAACAGCAACCGCATGGTTGCCGAGTATGCCCTGCGCATCTACAGCTAAACGCCTGCTCGGCTAGTAACCCCAATCGCTACTTCACCAGTAATTGTTCGTCGGTCAGCGTATGTTAGACTACCCCTCTGCGCTGCTGACGTTCGTGCCGACGCAGTTTGTCATCCTCTTATTAGCACCGTCGCTTTAGCGCGGAGGTTCCGAGCCGGACGGAACCGGAAACCGTTTAAGCGGTTTCTCTTTGGGAGCGTCTTAAAATCACCGGGCTAAGGCCGCGGTGCTAATGAGAAAACGATTAGGTTTTGAAAACTGCATCACTGCCATGAGGTTCCGCCTCCTGAAAACTTCGACTGTGGTTAGCGCTTCAATTTAAGCCTTCATGAAGTACTGCACCATCTGCAAAACAAAGTACGAAGACAGTATCAGCTTCTGTCCCACGGACGGCGAAGTTCTGGAAGACGATCCGTCTTCCATCGTCGGCACCGTCCTGGATGGCCAGTACAAGATCGAAACGCTCCTTGGCAAGGGTGGCATGGGCGCAGTCTATCTGGCGCGGCATATTCTGCTGGGCGATCGCGTCGCGATTAAGATCCTGCCGCAGGAAGTAAGAACCAATGCCGAGTGGTTGCGACGCTTTCGCCGCGAGGGGCAAGCAGCGCGACGCTTTCGTCACGCCAATGCGGTCACGGTTTACGACCTGAGAACGGCCGCCGACGGCAACATCTACATGGTGATGGAGTATGTCGAAGGTCACACGCTTGATGCCGAGATAAAAAAGCACGGCCGCTTTACCGCTGCAGAAAGTTTTGAAATTCTCGAGCCTATAATGAGTGTTCTGAACACTGCCCATGCAATGGGCGTGGTCCATCGCGATCTCAAGCCGGAAAACATCATGATTGGCAAAGCAACTACGGGCGGCGAGCCCACGATCAAGTTGCTTGACCTCGGTATCGCCAAGATGCGCGAGATTGCCGGGGTCGAAAGTAGCGGCAGCACCGAACTAACCATGGCCGGACAAGTGCTGGGCACGCCTTATTACATGTCCCCGGAACAGTGGGGAGAACCCTCGCGCGACGGCAACTTAGAGATTGACGGCCGCGCCGATATTTACAGTTTGGGATTGGTGGTTTACGAAATGATCACGGGGCGCCGGCCCTATTCGGCGGCCACCTTGCACGAACTGCGCCGGGATCATGTTTCAGTTATACCACCCCCATTGATTGATAAAGTTCCCGGGGTGCCGCGCGCCTTCAGCGATACGATTGCTCGTGCCATAGCAAAGGACCGTGTCGACCGGCCCGCGACCGCCGGTGAACTCGCGGCTGAATTGCGCGAAGCACTGGCGCACGCGCCGCACGTGCCGGTGGACCGCACTGCTCCTGACATTCCCTACGTCGAAAGTTCCTCTTCACCTACGCACGGCTCCGGCGCTGTTGATACAAAATCAGATCTAAACGCGCCGACAATCCTTACGATTGAACCGCCGTCGACTAGTCCGCAGCGTCCGGCCGCAGCGCCGCCTAAGGCAGAACCCTTCGTGACCCAGGCACCGGCAAAGCGCGCTGAGCTGGAGATGGATCTGGGGTCAAGTGTGACGGTTCCGCGGCGCCAACCTGCGATGGAAATTCCCTTGGCCCAGGAAAAGCGAGGCGGTAAAGGGTTGCTGATCGGCGGCGCCATCTTGTTGCTTGTCATTCTGGCCGTAGTTGGCGTGGGCGGCATCTTTGCTTTCAGTTGGTTCAAAAGCAAGCCAGGCGATGGTTCTGCCGCTGCGCCTGCAACGAATCCGAATTCCTCGGAAAAGCCGGCAGCCACAACAGAATTTGGCCGCTACTGGCTCGAGACTTTGCCCAATGCGTTTCTCGGTGACCCGGTGCGCGTTGCTAACTCTGTGCCCTTAAAATCCGGCGAGGCATTTAAGTTTCATTTTGAGTTCACGGAAAACGGGTTCGTATATATTGTTGGCCCAGGGGAGAATAATCAGCCGACTGCATTTCTAACTGAAAAACCCGCAGCCATTTCGGGCCTGGCAAATAACCAGGTGGTCAAGAGCGATGATTTTAGTTTTCCCAGCGGGTTCGATCATTGGCTGGAGTTGGACAAGAAGCCGGGCATCGAAAATTACACCATTATTTTTTCTACCGAGCGACTTAGCACGCCGGCGTTTTTGACTCAACAGGCAACGGGCAAACCGCTGGCGGATACTGAACAAACTGAACTGCGCGATTTTCTGGCCCAGCAGCAAACGAACACGCCAGTAACGGAACTCAATGATAAAGACTCAGCGGCGCCGTACGTCGCTTTGAAAGTCCCGGCCGCGAAGGAGCCGGCCACACCAGTAATTTTTCAAGTTAGAATCGAACATAAATAGATTTGCAATTGTATTTAGCCTGAAGGAGACGTTTCCGTGATGAAAAGCAAGACGATGTTTCTCTGTTTGGCGTTAATAGGTTTCGGCTCCGTTGCGCTGCCCGCTGTGGCGCAGCAGGATGATGACGTCCGTGGCGCATTTCTCACTACGCGTCCCCAAGCAACCAACAAAGGAAACAAACCCGCCCCCAGGGCCAGCCACCGGCGGCCGAAACCGGCGCCCGGAGCAGTCACCGCCGGTGGCACAACTTCCGGTACGTCCAGAAAAGGATTGTCCCGCATGGGTTTGGGCCTGACACTTTTTATGCGCGACTCGAATGGGTTAGCGGTTCGCACCGACCCGACTCATGCATTTCATAAAGGTGATCATGTCAGGCTCTTGCTGGAGACCAATGCGGACGGGTACTTGTATATATTCAACACTACAGACGGCGGAACTCCTGTAATGATCTATCCCGATCCGGAACTTGACGAGGCCGGCAATTACATTCAGGCCCATGTGCCTTTCGAAATTCCCTCGAGCGTAGCCGCTGAAGAAAGACTGCGGTGGTTGACTTTTGACGAGCATCCCGGCGCTGAGAAGCTTTATTTCGTGTTCACCCGCGAACCGCTTGCTGGAGCTCCCATCGAAGATGACCTGATCAGTTTCTGTCGCATTAATGCTCGAAAGTGTCCGTGGCACCCCAGCTCCGAACTCTGGGCCCAGATTCAAAAAGAGTTAAGCGAACCACCGCAAAGCTCAAAGGCTGCTGGCCTGGGAAGATCTCAAACTTCGAAGGAGCATGATGCCGCTACTCGTGGCATCGGACTTAACCGCGACGATCCGGAACCGACTTTAATAATGTTAACCGCTTCCAGCAGTAAGGCGATTCTCGTTACAACGCTCGATCTGGTCCATACCGCAGTCAGCCTTATTGGCGACTGAGAGTTAGACGAGGTTCGGGCGCAGCAAGCAGGGACAGGAGGAGTAAGGTGAACGCACTAATGAAGAAATTCTCTGCCGTGGGGTTAGCCACGGCTCTTTTACTCGGCTTTAGTTTCATCGCGTCTCGTCAGGTTCGCGCAGCGTTGAATTTGCCGCAAACGGATCAAGCCGGCGCTGCTTTACAAGAGGGACGCCGCCTCTTGAAGCGCGGCAAAAGCGACCAGGCGCTTTCGCAACTGCAAAAGGCGCTGAATCTTTACACCACTGCAAAAAACAATCACGGTATCGCGGCGACTGAAAATGAGTTTGGCGATCTGTATTTGCGACAAGGCGAATACAACGTCGCGTTGGATCATTACAAACACGCACTCGAAGGTTTTGTCGGCGCAGATAAGAAGAACGAAGAAACCGCCGCCGCTGCCAGCCTGGTCGACAGCCGGCTGGCGAACGCCAACATTGCTGACGATAAATTTAATGCCAACCTGATGCTGGCAAAGATCGGCGACGTAAACTTTCGGCTGGGCCGGCTTACCGAAGCTAGTTCCGCATACGGACAGATGCAGGTGAAGAAACCGGAG
>Ga0137403_10010818_pt1 | contig 10090 bp, 11 predicted proteins | sample CZOMad2_1_16fung_FD_122057 | JGI IMG/M metagenome (GOLD analysis project Ga0137403, IMG submission 122057) | Vadose zone soil fungal communities from Angelo Coast Range Reserve, California, USA - CZOMad2_1_16fungal (Hybrid Assembly) | ecosystem: Environmental > Terrestrial > Soil > Vadose zone... | reverse complement strand
CGAACCCCGACCTGTCGCTCCGGCTGATCAACAACGGCGGGCAGCACGTGTCCTCGGTCAACGTCGGCGCGACCTTGCAGGCCACGCTGTCGTTCGGCGCGGCGATCTCGGTGCGGGTGTTGGACGTGGCGGGCGTCAAGGTGGACGTCGGCCCGAAATTCATCGCCACGTCGACCACTCTCAACAGCCAGACGTGCACCACGCTCACGGCGGAACTCGACGGATCACTCAGCGCCCAACTCAACTTGTGGTTCAAGACGCTGACCTCCCAGTCGCTCAACGGAAAACTGGGACCGTGGACGCTCTACACCACGTGCCCGGTCGAGGTCACCACCACCAGCCTGCCCACCGGCTTCACCGGCCAACCGTACGACACCGTGCTCGCCGCCACCGGTGGGACAGGGCCACTCACCTGGTCGATCAAGGACGGATCACTGCCCGACGGCCTGACACTCTCCGACCAGGGCGAGATATCCGGCACCCCGACCGTCGACGGCGTGAGCAGCTTCACCGGCAACGATCCGACTGACCCGACCACGAAGAGCTTCGCCCCCGCGGTCATTGTGCTCTATCAATATGACGCGGCTGGGCGGCGTACCATCGTGACCGACGGCGAAGGGCAGCGGACGCAATATTGGTACGACTTGCAGGGAAATGTGCTGAAGGTACGTACGCCCCTTGGGTTTACGACGACGTACAAGTACAACGTCAGCGGTAAGAAGCTGCGTGAAACGGATGCGGATGGCAGTTTCCAGACCTGGACGTACGACTGGAATGGAATGCTTACGGGTCATACCGATCTGCAGAACACCAGTGACTACGGGTCTCTGCCAGGCACGACCTATCACTACTCCTATGATTTCGCCGGTAACCTGACAGAGCAGACGAACAGCCTCGGGGAGGATATTACCTATACGTACGATGCCGCGAGCCGGGTAGCCACCATCAATGATTTCAGCACGTCCACGGTGCCGACACAGGTCCAGAGCTCGGACGTCTACACGACCTACACCTATAACGCGGCCGGCTGGAAGACCGAGGAGACGGTGCAGGTCGATGAACATCAGCAGGAGGACACGATCATCGGCTATGACGCGCTCGGCCGAGCGACGAGCGTCGCCAGCCGGGCCATCCCGCCACGTCGCCCGCCGTCCACGGGCCCCAGCGTGTAATGGTCTTTGATCTGTAAGAACGTCAGCCGAACGAGATCCGCATCCCCGGCGGGCGCGCCGCGCGCGACCTCATGACGCGGCGGTGACGGCGCTCGTCGCGGCTCGTGTCTTCCAGAAGCGGTCCGGGCGGCGCGCGACCCGCTCGGCCAGGAGCCGCTCGGCGCGATCCATGTCTCGCGCCCTGAAGCACGCCTCCAGCAAGGTGTCGTGGAAGACGTCGCGCTGAGCGCGGCTGCCGCCCAGCTCGATCACCCGCGGCGCCAGCGGCTCGATCCGCTCGATCGCTCGCCGATAGTCCTTCGCGGCGAAGGCGTGCAGACCCTCGATCAGCGGGACCAGGACACCGCCGACCAGCCCCGTGCGATCGCGCGCGCCCCGCTCCTGGAGCATCCCGAGCTGGCGCTCCGCGGTCGTCCAGTCGCCGCTCGCGGCGAGCGCCATCGCCAGATGGGCCGCGTGGAACAGCAGCGCCTGGCGATCGAGCCGCTCGGCGGCGATGCGCGCGAACGGCTGCCAGCGCTCGGCGACGTCGCGGCCGAGGAGCTCGAGCCGCCAGAGGAGCGAGATCGAGTCGTGCAGGTCGCCGGGAATCGACGAGGGAGCCTGCTCGAATATCGTTCGCCCGAGCTCCGACGCCACGTCGTACTCGCCGCGGGCCAGATGCATGAGCGTGAGGTGCCACAGGAGATGATTCCTGAACCACCCCAGGTGCGTGCACGGCTCGAGTGCCAGGGGCAGCCGCGTGATGCCGGTGTCGAACGCCGCCATCTCGTAGAGCGCGTGGGCGAGGGCGTGGATCGCCCACGCGTCGCGCGGATTCTTGAGATTCGCGACGTGCGCCATGCGGACCGCCTCGTGGCAGCGGCCGGCTTCCTCGAGGACGAAGGCGTGGAGGCCGAGCATGAACGAGTTGCCCGGATGGTAGCGGGTCAACGTGTCGGCGAGCGCCAGCATCTCCGGGAACTTCCCCTGCCAGAACCACACGAAGTAGAGACGCTGGAAGACCACGAGATCTCGCGGATAGTCCACGAGGTGCTCCCGCATCACGCTCGCCGCGTCGGCGGCCTTGCCCTCGACCAGCAACGCGAGGCCTTCGACGTGGCGCCGCTCGCGGTCGGTCTGCGAGCGGGCGGCCGCGCGCGCGGTCTTCGCAACCTCTTGAGCCTCCGCGAAGCGTTCCTCCAGAAAGAGGCAGACCGCGGCACCCGCGTGGGCGAGGGCCAGGCCGGGATCGCGCGCGGTGGCGGCACGGAAGCGCTCGAAGGCCTGGGCGTCCCACGAGAGGAGTCCCTCGACGGCGTGATCGTACGCCTCGACCGTCGCGGTGGCCTCCGTGCTGACCGGGAGACCGTAGGCGTCCTGGCGCATGCTCCGCATGCTAGCAGACCGAGCCGCGCCGGGTCGTCGCGCCGGCGCCGCTGATGAGCGGCGCCAGGAACTCGACGGCCCGGCGCTCGGCCCATGAGCGCACCCGCCAGGGCCAGCGGCCTTCGAGGAAGGCCGCGTGCCCGCCCCGCGGGACGAACTCCGCGCGAATCCACGGCGGCAGCGCGGCCGGATCCGGCAACGCCTCGCGCGGCACGAACGGATCGTCGAGGGCGTTCACGAGCAAGGTCGGCCGACGTATGCGGTGCAGGTACGGCGCGCTCGACGCGCGCGTCCAGTAGTCGCGCTCGTCCACGAACCCGTTGAGCGGAGCGGTGACCGCGCGGTCGTACTCGGCGAACGTCCGGGAGCGAAGGGCGAGTGCCAGGTCGACCACCTCTCGCAACTCCGGGTCGCGCTCGGCCTTGAGCCGCACCTTGGCGCGCATCGTGCCCAGGAAGTTCGCGGTGTAGACGAGCCGGCAGAAACCGCGATCGAGCGCCTGGGCACATGGCATCAGGTTGAACGGCACCGAGATCGCCACGGCTCCGGCAACGGCCTCGGGCGCGTCGGCACCGCGCTCGCCGAGCCACTTGAGCAGCACGTTGCCCCCGAGGGAGACGCCGACGGCGCCGAGGCGAACGCCGGGCTCGCGCGCAACGAGCCGACGGACGACCTCGTCGAGGTCGGCGGTGTGACCGGAGTGATAGAACGGGCGAAGGCGGTTCAGCTCACCGCTGCACGATCTGAAGTTCAGGGTGACGGCGCGCCAGCCGCGCTCGAGCGCCTGGCGCATGAGACCCACGGCGTAGTGCGATTTGGAGGAGCCCTCGAGGCCGTGGAGCACGAGCAGGATGGGCGCGCCCGCCGGCTCCGGGGCGGCCCAGTCGAGGTCGACGAAATCTCCGTCCGCGGTGACGACCCGCTCTCGCCGTCCGCGAATCCGGTCGCGGCGGAAGAGCGGGCCCCAGATAGTCTGCACGTGCGCGTTCCGGCACCACCACGGCGGCCGGAACGCGCGGGCTATCCCTGACCCTCGAGCAGCAGCCTGACGACCTCGGGCGCCATCTCGCGCGCGCGCTGGTCGAGCTCCGCCTCGGTGAGGTTGGCGATCGGATGCGGCATCATGAGGAACTTGTAGGTCGGCACACCCCATTGCGCGGCCATGGCGCGGGCGGTCCTCTCGAAGACGTCCGTCACGATCGACGCCGCCGGCACCGCGTTCTTCTCCAGCACGATTCCGTCGAGCACACTGCCCGACGAGCAGGACCCTCAGTCTCCGACGCCGGCGACGATGACGTCGCAGGTCTTCCGCACCTCCTGGATGATCTCCTCGTGGGCCGGAACCGACGAGTTGTGCTTGCGGAACATGCGCGTCTCGCCGGCGCCGTAGTCGGTCTTGAGGATCTCGCCGATTCGCTGCAGGAGCTTGTCGGAGTTGTATTTCGTGTTCTCGATGAGGCCGATCCGCTTGCCGCGCAGCGATCCCGGGCGGTCCACGTACGCGATCGGCTGCGTGGATGCCTCGACGGTCGGATCCAGGATTTCCATTATTGTTTGACCTCCTTGGTCTGGGCTCGAGACGAGGTGCCGCTGCCCCAGCCCGGGACGAACGACGAGAACGCGCCGGCTCGGCCTCCGGCCGCGACGATCAGGAAATCGTCGGGCGAGGCGACCAGCGGACGCAGCTTCTCGTCGTCTCCGGGCTGCACCGGCCCGGGCATGCGATGGGTGCGCTTGAGGTGCGCGTGCGAGTTCTTGGTGTGGTCGAACAGGAACTGCCGGATCTCCTTCTTGGTCCAGCCGCTTCCCGCGATCGTCCGCATGTGCTCGCCGGCCAGGGCGACGACGTACTGGGGCTGCCGGCCCGCGCCGCCGGAGTGCTGCATCGAGTCGGCGAGTGTCGTCAGCACGCCCTCCGCGTCGGGTGAGAGCTGGTTGTAGAACTGATGCGGCGCCTCGGCGGCCATGACCGTGACCGTGCTCTGATCCGGCCGGAAGCCGCGCTCGACGTGGAGCGGCGTCCACGGGCTCTCCGCCTCGTTCTCCGCGATCACGTACGAGAGCTTGCCCGGGTGGCCCAGGGTTCCGCGGTCGAGGAGCCCCGGCAGCGACCCGCACACGTTACGCATCACCAGGCGCAGCGCGCGCCCGACGGTGAGGCTCGCTCGCCATCCCGGCCCGAAGAGGTTGTCGCCGGAATTGATGTCGAGCCGCCTGGCGATCGGCCCGTTGACGATCATGAGGACCGCGGCGCCGCCGGTCGACGTTCCCGGCCCGTGATAGCCCCACGCCGGGTCACCGATGCCCTCGACCGCCGCGACGACTACCGCCAGATACTCGGGCCTGCAGCCCGCCATGACCGCATTGATCGCGACCTTCTCGGCGGTGATCGACACCGACCGATGCGTGATGAACGCGATCTCCTGCTTGGGATCGAGGCGCGCGGCGGCGAGCATCGCGGTCACCCGATCCGGCGTCGGCGGGATCACCGGGAGACCATCGGTCCAGCCTTGCTGGTAGCAGAACTCGACCGCGTCGAGATCCTCGACGCGATACCGCTTGGACGTGAGCTCGACCGCCATCCGCGCCTCCTTACGCTCTCTCGCCACTCCCTCTCGACGAGCGCTCTGCCGGTGGAACCGCGATGCGGCCCGGCACCTTCATGGCCCTGGCAGTATAGCGCCGCGCCGGCCTCAGCGCCGAGCGCGCGCTCCGGTCAGCGCGAAGATGCAGGCGCCGGCCACCGCGAGCGCCGCGACCCGGAGCGATTCGGCGAACGCGCCGAGGAATCCGACCGCCGCGCTGCGGGTGGCGACGATCTGGCCCATCAGCGCGACGCCCGCGACGACGCCCAGGGTGCGCGCGAGGAACGAGAGTCCGCCGGCGGCGCCCTGCCGCCCCGCCGGAAACGCCGCCATGATGGTCGCCATGTTCGGCACCTCGAAGAAGCCGAGTCCGAACCCGGCGACGAAGAGCGCGAGCGCGACCAGGGCGAGCGGCGTCGCGCCGTCGACGAAGCCGAGGACCGCGAGGCCCGCGGCCTCCAGGGCGAGCCCGACGACCGCGGGCGCCGAAGCCCCGATGCGATCGGCGAGGCGGCCGGCCAGGGGCGCCGCGACCGTGGTGCCGAGCGGCGTCAGCATGAAGAGCAGGCCGCCGACGATCGCGCCGAGCCCGCGCGCCTCGACGAGATAGAACGGCACCAGGAGCCAGATCGCGAAGATCGCCCCTCGTGCGACAAAGGACAAGGCGCCCGCCCGCAGCACCGGCCCGCGAGCCACGTCGCCGAAGGCCATGGGCTTCGGCCGGCGCTCGACCGGCTCGGATCGTGCGGCAAACGCCCAGACCAGGACGACGAGGGCGAGCGGCACGCGGACGTGATACACGGCGCGCCAGCCGAACGACTCGACGAGCACGCCGGCGGGAAGCGAGCCCAGAAAGCCGAGCCCCATCGCTCCGCTCAGGAAGCCGAGTCGACGACCCCGAAGCGCGGGTGGCGCTCCGACGATCGCGAGCGCCGGCGAGGTGCCGTAGATCAGTCCGCCCGCGAAGCCCTGCACGACGCGCGCGACGAGAAGCCAACCGAAGCCGACCGCGGCGCCGCCCATCACGAACGCGACGACGCTCAGCCCGACGCCGGCTCGGAACACCGCGACGTAGCCGATCCGATCAGCGAGGGCTCCGCCGGCGAACGAGGTGATCGCGTACGTCAGGACGTAGCAGATGATCACCCAGCGCACGCGCTCGGGCTCCACCGCGAACGCCGCGGCGATCGCCGGGAACGCGATGTTCATCATGGAGTCGAGCGACACGAGGAGCGCGCCCGCGGCGGCGATCCACCGAGACATTCCGCGTATGATGACACGACATGCCCGATCCCATCGGCTGGGCAGTCCTGGTCGTCGGGGCGCTCGTGGGCTCGCTCGTCGGTGGCGTCGCCGGGTTCGGCACCGGGATCATCATGCTGCCCCTGGTCGCGTGGGTCCTCGGCCTGCGCGCGGCGGTCCCGGTGCTGACGGTGGCGATGACGATCGGGAACCTGTCGCGGATCTGGTGGAGCCGAGGCGAGCTGGATCGCGCGGTCGTCCTGCGATTCGCGCTCGGGGCGATGCCGGCGACCGCGCTGGGCACCGTCATCTATGCGGGAGCGCCCACCGAGTGGCTCGGCCGGTTCGTCGGCGTCTTTCTCATCGCGTCGGTGCCGCTCCGCCGGATCCTGGCCACGGACCTGTTCCGCATGCGTCTTCGCTATTTCCCCGTGCTCGGCGCGATCGTCGGTCTCGTCTCGGGACTGATCGTGACCACGGGCCCGCTGAACACGCCGTTCTTCCTCGCCTACGGCCTTCGCCGGAGCGCCTACGTCGGAACCGAGGCGGTGTGTGCGATGGTCATGCACCTCGCGCGCGGCGCCACGCTCGCGCGCTACGCGCTTCTGAGCTGGGAGACGCTCGCGGTCGGCGCCGCGCTCGGCGCCACGATGTTCGCCGGCACGTGGCTCGGCCGCCGCCTGCTCGACCGGATGAGCGATCGCGTCTTCCTCGGCATCATCGAGGTGCTGCTCGTCGTCATGGGCTTGCAGTCCCTTCTCTTTCCGCGGTAAAACCAGACCTCGTGGGGATCGAGCCGGGCGCGACAGCTGAGGTCGGCTTCACGGTCGGCGAGGACAAGACGGCGCACGCGATGGGCAACCGCGGCGTCCACGTCTTCGCGACGCCGTTCGTCATCGGCATGCTCGAGGACGCCGCCGGCGCGGTGCTCAGGCCGCACCTACCGCCCGGGGGCGGATCCGTCGGCACCATGGTCGAAATGAAGCACCTGGCGGCGACACCCGTCGGCATGAAGGTCCGGGCGAAGGCGACCCTGCTCGAGTCGGACGGTAAGCGTTATCTGTTCTCGGTCGAGGCGTGGGACGAGAAAGAGAAGATCGCCGAGGGACGACACGAGCGGTTCGTCGTGCCCGACATGGAGAAGTTTCTCGCCCGCGCCATGAAGAAGAGCGCGGGCTGACCGTCCCGACTACCCGCCCGGCATGATTCCACGCGCCGCGACCCACTCGCGCAGGGCCTCGCGTGTGGACTGAAACGCGAGGACGTCCCACGGGATCCGCTCGGGTGCCACCCACTCGAGGGCGTCGTTCTCGTCACACGTGGTGAGCGTGCCGCCGGTCACGCGGGCGGTGTAGACGATGATCACCGGGGCTCCCGGGTAGGTGTACACGTTGAGGAGCCCGGTCAGGTCCACCTTCAGGCCCGTCTCCTCGAAGGTCTCCCGCATCGCGGCGTCGGTCACGGTCTCGCCGAAGTCGACGAACCCGCCGGGAAACGTCCACAGTCCGCTGCCGGGATTGATCGAGCGGCGGGTCAACAAGATCGCGCCGTCCTGCTCGGGGATGGTCGCGGCCACGACCTTCGGGTTCAGGTAGAACACGAACCGGCAGCGCGAGCATACCTTCTGCTCGCGGTGATCGGGCGGCACGGCCTCGACGGCGAGCGTCGCCCCGCAGAGCGGGCAGTAGGTGATGGTCGACGGGCTCAGGATCGGGTTGTCGCTCACGTCCCCGAGTCTAAACCAGCTATTCTGGACGCGACAATGTCAGACGATCGGCGAGGACCCCTGGTCATCGGCGCGCTGACCGTCTTCACCGGCGCCGTGCTCTTCCTGGCCGCCGGCGACGTGATCTCCCTGCCCGACAAGACGTTCGGCGCCCCGCGCTGGGTCGTGGCGGTGTTCGCGCTGGGCTTCTTCTTCGGCGGCTGCTACGCCGTCTCCCTTGCGCTCCCGACCCCGCGGATGCGTCGCATTCTCGGGGGCGCCGCGGGGCTGGCGCTCCTCAGCGGCGGCGCGCTGCTCTTCACGTGGCTGGCCCTCACCGGTGGCGGCGCGCGGCGAGCTGCCGCGCCGGTTCGCCCGGGATCTCTGGTGCTGGGGCCCGACGTCGGCGGCTTCATCGTCCACGCGTTCTTCTGGCTCTTCGCGATCCCGATCGACGCGATCGCGCTCGTCGCGTGGTTCCTCGCGTTGCGGTCGCTCATCAGGCCGCCGCCGCCTTGACACTCCGCGCGGACGGATGCTACAACCCGACCGTCGCGCCGGAACGTGCCTGCCCGACCAGGAGGTTTCTCTATGCCGCGCCTCGTGTTCACGCTCATCGTCGCCGCCCTCACCGTGATCCTCGGCGGAGAGCTCGCCACCGTGCGCGGACAGGCCCTCTCGGGCGAGTACCGCATCGGCGTGCTCGAGCCCCTCACCGGGCCGCTCGCCTTCGAGGGCAAGCGCCACATGGAGGGCCTCGAGATCGTCCGCGATCTGATCAACGAGCGGGGCGGCGTCATGGGCAAGAAGCTCGTGTTCTCCGTCGCCGACGCGACCGATCCCACCGCGGCGGCGAGCGAGGCCAACCGCCTGATCACCCGAGAAGGCGTCAAGATCATCACCGGGACGTTCTCATCGCGCCTCTGCGGCGCGGCGAGCGAGGTCGCCGCTCGCCACAACGTCATCTACTGGGAGTCCTCCTGCGTCGATCCGCGATTCAACAAGCGCGGCCTCAAGCACGTCTACCGCACCGAGATCGACGCCACCGGCTTCGGCTGGTACGACATCGAGTTCATCGCCAAGCACCTGGCGCCGCGACTCAACCTGAAGCCGAACCAGATCAAGATCGCCTTCCTCTCCGAAGACTCGTCGTACGGTCAAGGCGTGACCGAGTCGGCCCGGCAGCGGGCCAAGACCGAGTTCGGCATGCAGGAGGTGACGCTCGAGTATTACAACTGGCAGACGCTCAACGACATGACGCCGACGATCTTGAAGATGAAGCAGCTCAATCCCGACATCGTCCATCACATCGGCTTCGGCAACGATGCGGTGCTCTTCTGGCGCCAGTCCAAGGAGCAGAACTTCCTGTTCAAGGCGCTCGTCCACGCGGGGGCCACGGGCTACGGAGGCGGCGACTTCGGCAAGGCGCTCGGCAATGACGCCAACGGCGTGTTCGCGCTGCTCGAGCCCGGGCCTGGCTTCCGCCTCGAGGCGCTCCGGCCCGAGGGCCAGCAGATCGAGAAGGCCTTCCGCGACGCGGTGCAGAAGCGGACGGGCACCTACCCCTTCGGCGCCCACCAGCTCGCCGGCAGCGGTCTCTGGCTCCTCAAGCTCGTCCTCGATCGCTCGCAGTCCGACGACCCGGAGAAGTTCCGCGCCGCGGTCATGTCGCTCGACCTGCCGGTCGGGTCCATGATCAATGGCTGGGGCGTGAAGTTCTCCGAGCTCGGCCAGAACGCCAACGATCGCGTCCAGCACTACATGCTGCAGTGGCAGAACGGCCAGCTCGTCACGGTGTGGCCCGAGGAGTTCACGACGCTCCGGGCCAAGTGGATCCCGCTCGGCGCCTGGGACCAGCGCAAATAAGCGTCCTCGCCCAACTCGCGGTCGCGACGGTCCTCCTCGGGGGGATCTACGCCCTCATCTCCGTCGGGCTCACGTTGATCTTCGGCATCATGCGCGTGGTCAACTTCGCCCACGGCGAGTTCCTGATGCTCGGCATGTACCTCGCCTTCTGG
>Ga0137403_10010817_pt1 | contig 10091 bp, 7 predicted proteins | sample CZOMad2_1_16fung_FD_122057 | JGI IMG/M metagenome (GOLD analysis project Ga0137403, IMG submission 122057) | Vadose zone soil fungal communities from Angelo Coast Range Reserve, California, USA - CZOMad2_1_16fungal (Hybrid Assembly) | ecosystem: Environmental > Terrestrial > Soil > Vadose zone... | reverse complement strand
TGCATGTTGTCCTTCTCGGCCATGAAGACCGCCGAGATGTCACCGGTGGACAGGCGCTTCATCTTGACCTCGACGTTGGGCAGGGTCCTCTCGTACGCCTTCTTGTACTCGGTGATCTGCTCGTTCTCGATCGCGGTGTAGATGACCACGGTCTGCTTCTGGGCCAGCGCCGGCCCGGCGACGAGGGTCGCCAGCGCCACGGCACCCACGGTGAGACCAGCCGCACGGAGCATGCCTCGCATCATTAGGAACCTCCTTGAGGGTGGGTAGCTAGTGCCGCTCGAGCCTAGCACGGAGCCGTTTCGCCGTGTGTTACTGGGCCATGAAGCCCCCGTCCACGATCATCTCCGCCCCGGTCATGAACGAGGACTCGTCCGAGGCCAGGAAGAGCGCGGCGTAGGCGATCTCGCGCGGCCGGCCGATGCGCCCCAGGGGGATGCCCGTCTTGAACTCCGCCCGCAGCGCGTCGGTGAGGTAGGGGGCCTGGAGCGGCGTCTCGACGATGCCGGGATGGATGATGTTGCACCGGATATTGTCCCTGGCGAACTGGATGGCGAGCGACTTGTTGAGCGCGATCAGTCCGCCCTTGGCGGCCGTGTAGGCGTCCTGGGCTCGTGTGAAGCCCGCCAGCGCGGAAACGGAGCCGACCAGGATGATGGAGCCGCCGCCCGCCGCCCGCACGTGGGGGACGCCGTACTTCGTCACCCAGAAGACCGACTTCAGGTTGATCGCCATGACGCGGTCCCACTGGACCCCATCGGTCTCGAGCACCGAGCGGTCCCGGTCCTTCCACAGCACGCCGGCGTTGTTGTAGAGGATGTGGAGCGCGTCGAAGCGCCGCACGCCCTCCTCGGTCATCCGGCGGACGTCGTCCTCCACCGCCACATCTCCGATTGCCGCGGCCGCGTCACCCCCCGCTCGCTTCACGAGCGACACCGTCTCCTCGGCGGCCACGCGATTGATGTCGCAGACGACCACGCGCGCGCCCTCCTCGGCGAAGAGGAGGGCCGCCTCGCGTCCCATGCCCATCCCCGCCCCGGTGATCAGCGCGACCTTGCTCTGGAGTCTCCCGGCCATCGCGTGCGGTCTCCTCGCGATCAGATGCGCTCGAAGTGGCGGATCAGCTCCCAGTCGGTCACCGCCTGGTCGAAGGCCTGCTGCTCGAGCCGGCCGTGGTGGAGGTAGTGCTCCACGACCTTCCCGCTGAAGGCCTCGCGCGCCACGCGGGAGCGCTCCAGCTCGTCCAGCGCCTCGCGCAGCGTCTTCGGAACCTGGGCGAGCGTGGCGTCCTCGTACGCATTGCCCTCGTAGAGCTTGGGCGGCTTGAGCTTCTTCTGGATGCCGTGAAGCCCGGCCGCGATGGTGGCCGCGAAAGCGAGGTACGGGTTGGCGTCGCCGCCGGGGATGCGGTTCTCCACCCGGAAGCCCGCCCCCTCCCCGCAGAGCCGGAAGCCGCAGGTGCGGTTGTCCCAGCCGCACGCGATGCGCGTCGGCGCGAAGCTGCCCGCCTGGTAGCGCTTGTAGGCGTTGACGGTGGGCGCGTAGAAGTACGCCAGCTCGCGCGCCATGGCCATCTGGCCGGCGAGCCACTGCTGGAAGAGCGGGGTGCCCTCGCGGGAGCCCCGCGCCGCGAAGAGGTTCTTCTTGCCCCGCGGGTCCCAGGCGGAGGAGTGCACGTGACAGGACGAGCCCGCCGCTCCCATGTCGTATTTCGCCATGAAGGTGACCGAGCATCCCTGCGACCAGGCGATCTCCTTGACCCCGTGCTTGTAGAGCACGTGGCGATCCGCCATCTCCAGGGCCTCGGCATAGCGGAGGTTGATCTCCTCCTGACCGCGCCCCCACTCGCCCTTGGAAAACTCCACGGGCACGCGCGCCGCCTCCATGTGATTGCGGATGGACCGGACCAGCGGCTCCTCCTTCGAGGTCTGCAGGATGTGATAGTCCTCCAGATAGCTCGACACGGGGGTGAGCCCGCGATAGCGCTTGGCCCTGGCCTCGTCGAAGGACTCGCGGAAGAGGTAGAGCTCCAGCTCCGAGCCAGTCTTGACGAGCAGGCCCTGCTTCTTGGCCCGCTCGATCTGGCGCCTGAGCACCCAGCGTGGAGCCTCCTCGATGGGCTCGCCCTCCTCGGTGTAGACGTCGCAGAAGACCAGGGCCGTCTTGGGGAGCCAGGGGATGAGGCGCCAGGTGCCGAGGTCGGGCTGGAGCTTCATGTCGCCGTAGCCGCGCTCCCACGACGTCAGCTTGAAGCCCGGGAGCGGCTCCATCTCCATGTCCACCGTGAAGAGATAGATGCAGGCGTGGACCCCGTCCTCCAGCACGTGATCGAGGAAGTACCGCCCCACCACGCGCTTGCCCATGAGGCGCCCGAGGCCGTCGGGGACGACCGTCAGGACGGTGTCCACCTCGCCCCGGCGGATCAGCGCCTCGAGTCCCTGAGCATCCACCTGTTCATCCGGCACGCGACGTCCTCCCGCCCGACCCTCCGGGGCCGCGCGAGCGAGGCGCAGGCGGGTCAAAGGCCACGCAATCTTAGCGGGGAACGCGATGGGAGGCAAGCCGGAGGCGACACGAGCGAGGCGATCCGGCCACGGGTCGGCACGACGTCGCGAGCGCCCGCTCGAGGAGCGCGTCTGAGCAACCTCTGTTTCGATCGCTCGCCTCGGACGCACGGGGCCCAGCCCGTGGCCGTCCTGCGGCTCGCATTGCCGGATTGCTCGCCTCGGACGCACGGGGCCCAGCCCGTGGCCGTCCTGCGGCTCGCACAACGTCCTTGGGGGGAGGTTCGGGAGGGGGCAAAGCCCCCCTCCAAGGGGCTTACTGGATGGGGACCGGAGGAATCAGCAGCACCAGCAGAATGAGGCAGAACACGCCCACCGCGTATCGCCGGGGCGACAGCGGCGTCAGGTCGTCGAGCGGGGGGGCGTGGTGGAAGCCGACCAGCACGGCGACGAGCGCCGCGAAGACGACCCAGTTCACCGATCTGAACACGGCGCCGAGCGCCAGCAGGCCGAAGAACGTGGCGATGGAGACTTGCCGGTGGCGCGCCCCGAACAGCGCGTAGGCGATGCGGCCGCCGTCGAGCTGCCCCACCGGGAAGAGGTTGAGGGCCGTCACGAAGAGCCCGACCCATCCCGCCAGCGCCACCGGGTGGACGAAGACGTCCATGCCGTCGGGGATGCGCCCGAGCACGAGGTAGGTCACGAGGCGCATCAGGAGCGAGTCCCCGAACGACATGGCGTCTTGCGGGACCGGCGCCACCCGCGACCAGGACAGGCCCAGCCAGAGCGCGGGCACGGCCACCACCAGGCCGGCCAGAGGCCCGGCCACGGCGATGTCGAAGAGCGAGTTGCGGTCACGCGCCGGTGAGCGCATGACGATCACCGCGCCGAGGGTCCCGAAGGGCAGCGGCGGCGGGGCGGGAATGAAATAGGGCAGGCTCACCGAGGCGCCGTAGGAGCGCGCCGTGAAATAGTGCCCGAACTCGTGCGTTCCCAGGATGGCGAGCAGCGTGAAGGCGAACGGGGCCCCGTCGAGCAAGCGCATCGGCTCCCGCAGCGGGTCGAAGGTGATGAACGGGAGGGACCCGGCCCACAGCCCGCCGGCGAACAGGGTCGAGAGCACGGTGAGCAGGAACAGGGCGAGGCTCAAGCCGGGCCGCGATCTGGCGACGACGTTCGCCAGCGGAACCGCCTCGATCCAGGTCAGGTCCCGCTCCCGCCTGAGGAAGGGCGTGAAGCCGTCGGGCTTGAAGCGACCCTCGATGATCGGGAGCGCGCGCGCCGGCTCGATGAGCAGCTCCCCGCCCCAGCGCAGCGTCAGGCCCCGCGCCTGGTGCTCCTTCACGACGAAGACGTCCTCGATGTCCCGTCGGAGCCCCTCCTCGGCGAGCAGCAGCGAGTCGGGCGGGATGCCGGAGACGGTGTAGCGCGCGCGGCGCGCGAAGGGCCAGATACGCATAGTTTGAAGGTACCATATGAACCAGGGGCCAGGGAGCCACGCGGATGTTCTCGACGTCAAGCCCCGCCCCGGGGTCGAAGCACCCCCACCGGCTCGGGCAGGCTCGGGCCGCCCCGTCCGGCCTTGCCGAGGCACTCGAGCACGTCCCGGCGCTCGGGCTCCACGACGTACCAGAACGAGATGCGACCATCCAGGTCGATCCGCTGGATCTCGACGACGGCCGATGCTGGCGCGCACGCGCGCCAGCGCTCGTACGCGATCTCCTGCTCCGGGCTGTTCCGCAGGCCCGCGCAGCCCGAGACCAGGATTGCCAGGCAGACACCGAGCCACCGCAGCGTCCGTCGCCGGGTCACGCCGGCATTGTCGTTGCCCCGACCGTCGACTTCAAGCCGGTCCCCTCGGGGCTCCGGGCGGGACCACCGCCGGGTCAGGACGCGCGCAGGAGCCGCGCCATCTTCCGACCGACGTAACGGAGCGACGAATAGAGGAACGGAAGCGGATCACGGGGGTCATAGACCCGGTAGTGCTTCCTCCCCTGCAAGGACTTCACGTACTTCACGAACGTCCATTCCTTCGTCTTCCGATAGCCGCGCAGGTAGGCCCTGAGATCCTCGCTGACATGCCACAGGCGGACCCCGTCCCCGTAACCGCGATGCGCCTCGACGCGCTCGCCCCGCTGGTGGCGATACGCGACCAGCCCGAGATTGACCCCCGCGTAGGCGCCGAGCAGGTCCCAGGTCTGGTAGTGCGGCTCGATCTCGAGCATCTTGTACGCCCCCGCTCGCTCGTCCCACTTGTAGTCGATCTTCACGATTCCCCGGAATCCGATGCGGCCGAGGCATTCCACGCTCAGGCGAGCCAGCGCCTCGTCGTGGAACGTCTCGCAGTAGGCGAAGTCCCCGGCGTGCGGAGGATTCGTTCGAATCTCCCGGGTGAGGAAATACGCCAGGCATCGCGACTGCTCGTCGAGGTACCCGTGAAAGCTCGCGATCCGTTCATCCGGCCCGTCGATGTACGACTGGACGATGAACCCGGCCGGTCGGCGGGGCAGTCCCGCGCAGAACTCGAGGAGCGCGCGCGGTGTTTCGAACCTTCGCAGGGCCTCCTTGTATTCGCCGAACCGCGAGCGGAGTTCCTCCGACTCCCAGAACCAATCCTGGTTGTAGGCGGGTTTCACGATGCACGGCATCTCGAGCGCGTCGATCCCCGACTCCAGCTCCTCCACGTCCGAGAACGCCATCGCCGCCGGCACCGGAAGGCGCGCGTCCCGGGCCAGACCGATGAAGCGCACCTTGCTCATCACGGCGGCGAGGATGGTGGGTGGCGGCAGCAGGAATCGGTACCAGGGCTCGAGCATGTCCCGGAAGCGCGACATGAACATGAGCTCCGAGTCGCCGAGGTAGAAGAGGACCGGGCGGTCCGCCCCGGCCTGACTGAAGGCGCGGATCCGGTCGAAGATCTCCTGGAAGTTCTCTTCCTTGAACGTCGGCAGCAGGAGAGTCCGTCGCGTGTAGCGCGAGCGGAAGGCAAGGTCCGCGGGATGGGACGCGAAGACGGCCGACTCGATCCCCGCCCCGCCGAGCGTGCGGACGAGGTCGTAGGCCCCGAGCCCCCCGCCACACATGACAGCCGCCGTCGACATTCCCTATCTCCTTGCGCCCGGCGTCAGGGTCTCGGACGCCGGCGGAGGACTCAGCTCGACGCGCGCGCGGTCGGTCATTCGGATTTCACGAACGCCATGAGCGCCATGGGGTCGAGGAGGGCGCGGAGCAGCGAGCGCGCTCGCCCGTGATCGGCGACCTCGAGGAGCTCCCGGAAGAGGTTCCCCGTCCCCGGCCGGGCGCGGCGGGCCGACTCGCATCGCGGGCATCGTGTGCGGGCCGGGTGGAGGAGGAGACGAGCCGCCTCCAGCAGGCCCCGCTGGTAGGGGGCGCCGACGATCTGGCATCCAAGCGCCCTCGCCGCCGCCCGACACGAGATGCTGGCGGGCGCGAAGCTGCGTCGCGCGGCTCCGAACATCGCGAGGTCCGGCTCGGAATCGCCCACCGCCACCGTGTCGAGCGCGGGCAGCCCGGCCAGCCCGAGCAGGGCTTGCAGACCACGGCCCTTGTCCACTTCCTTCGCGTGGATGGCCGTGTCGATGGTCGTCTGCCGTACGACCAGCCGGTCCGCCTCCAGGCGGTTCACCAGATTCCGGACCAGCGCCGCCGGCAACGGCACCGTCGCGTTCCCTTCATGGGCATACGCCCGGATGGAGTACCGATAGTCCTCGTCCAGGAACACGCCCTGCGTCTCCCCGAGAGCCCGGCGCACCCGCTCGAGCTGGCTCAGCGAGGCGGGACTCACCAGGACCCGCTCGCGGCCGCCGACCGCATCCCATGCGGCGCTCCCGTACTCCGCCACGCCGCCGGCGCATCCGTACGCCTCGCAGTACGCCTTGACCTCCGCCATCGCCCGCGCCGTGTTGACGGCGATCCCGACGTCGTGAGCGTGGAGCAGGGACAGGGCTTCGATGCCGGCGGCGGTCGTGGACGGAAACCCGAAGATGCGCCGGTCGAGCACGCCGTCGATGTCGAGCACGACGAGCGGAGAGGCCCAGCGGCCCCGGTCCGGCCGGAGGCAGAGGCGTCCGCAGTGTCGGGCGGTCTGGATCGTGAGGAAGCGCCATGCCTGGACATAGCGCCGATTGACGTCGCGCTGGCGACGCTCCAACCGCGGGTCGGCCAGGCTCGCCCGGGCCGCGCTCATCGCCGCGCTCCCGGCCAGTATCTTGTTCAGGAACAGCCGCTCCTCCACCCCTTCGTCCTCGGACTCCTTGACGTAGCGCTCGATGAGCAGCTGCTCCTCGTCGGCCGACAGGCCGAAGCCGAGGATCGCGTCGGCGAGGTCGTAGGCGGGATCGGTGACGTTCAGCTCGGACTTCCCCAGACCGTGGTGCTCGAAGTCCGTCTTCAAGAGCGCGCCCGCCCGCGTGATCCATTCCTCCGGGCGCATTCTGCCGTCGATCAGGGCGGGCACCGGGCAGCCGTGGCGCGACAGCTCGTGCCGGATGCGTGCCGCCTTCAGCGCGGCGGCCGCTCTCGAGCCGTAGGCCCGACTGAGCACGCTGCCCAGCACCTCGAGCCCGTCGTGGTAGCGGCGTCGGCCCAGGTCCGCGGAGGGATCGCTCTCCAGCCGCAGGGATCGCGCGCGGCCCGCCACGTACGACGCGAGCGTGTGGACCACGCTGCCCCGGTCCAGGTCGCGGAGGCCCGGGCGAGGTTGCGGGAGCCATTCCGTGTACAGGATCCCGTCGCGGAGACCGAGCGCGGGCGGGAGGAACGGCGCGAGCCCGTCGGCCGCGATGAAGGCGTGGTAGGCGAGCCATCCCCAGCCCACGCTCTTGGCCAGCACGTACCGGCTCTCGCTGCGTCCGCTTGCGTCCGAGAGCCGTACCTCGTAGACGCGCTTCAAGCGGCCGCCGAAGTCCGCTCCCGCGCCACGCTCCAGCTGGGCATCGAACTCGTCGGCCGTCGCGCTCTCGACCACTCTGGCGGCGAGATACCCCCGCCGCTGGAAGTACTGGCGCAGGAGCGGCTCGACCGCGTGCGGGGCGAGCAATCGGCGCTTGTGCCACTCCTCCGGCTCGAGGCGGAGGACACGGACGTCGGAGATCGCCAGGCGTTCGAACTCGGCCGTCCAGTCCCGCCGCGTCGGGTGAACGGGGAGCAGCGCGACCGCATTGCTTGCGGCGATGCCGGCTCGGCGGAGCATGCCGATCGCCCTCGCCAGCGTCACCCCGGTGTCCAGGGGCTCGTCGACCACCACGACGAGCCCGCCCCGCTTCGCGCAGCGGGCGAGCCGCGCGGCCTCCGCCGGCGTCACCCCCTTCTTCGGATGGATGGTCACCGCGTCCACGTCCTCGTAGCCGTCGGCCCTCAGACAGGCGGTCACCACCGGCGCGAAGTACGACCCGGCGGTGCGGAGACCGAGCACCAGGATCGGCCGCCCACGCGCCGGGAATGCGGCGACGAACTTTCGCGCCAGCGCCATCACGTCGTGGTGGGTGAGGTCGTGCCGCCGGAATGCGCCCGGGATCCGCGGGCGCCGGTCCTGCAGGCGGTCCGGGAGCCCCGCGCTCAGCAAGGATTCCAGGCGGCGCCGGGCGCGGTCGATCGCGTCTTCCTCCGGCCGCTGACCCGCCACGACCCCCATCAAGAACTCCTCGACGGCGCCGCCCCACTCCTGTCGCCAGCGGGCCAGGGTCCGCCGTCGCCACGCGCGAGCCGTCCGCCACAGGGTGAGGACGCCCTCTCCCGCGCGCGCAACCGGACGGAGGACCGGCACGATCGCCCCCACCTTCGCGAGGTCATAGCTCGTGCCGAGCAGGTAGTCGTCGATCGTGTCCGCGATCGCGCAGGACATCAGGAACACGTTCGTCCGGGCCTCTGCACGATGCCAGTCCTTCTTCCCGCCGCCGGCCCGGCGAAGCTCCCGGTGGAGTCGCCCGACCATTTCCCGGATGGTCGGGAATGCGTTGAGACACCACCGGTCGCCGAGATAGAGCTTCGACTCCGGCCTCAGCCACGCCGCCGCCAGGGGCGTGGGGACGCCCAACGCGCCGCCGTCGTCGCGTGGAAGCTGGACGCCGGGTCCAGCCGGAAGCACCTCCGGAACCGCCTCAGACACACACGTCTTCATGCAGCCCTCCTCTGGTTGACGGCCCCCGGCAGCTCGGTGGAGACCCCAAACCCAGGATTCCGGCGATCCCACGGAATGTCCGTCAGCCCTCTATTCCGTGAGACGTCAGGCCCGGGTCGGCACGCCGCGCGTCCACGTCGCGGCGTCCGATCTCGCGGGGCTTCGAGGAACTCGGCCATCGCGCGGCGGCGCGACGCGCCAGAGCCCGCGTCTTCAGCGCGGCATCACACAGCATCCGCGCCGCCCGTTGCTGCTTGAGCCTGGGAAGGAGGCGGAACTTGCTCCAGTGAAGGAGGCGCGGTTTGACGCGGTCCGGAAACACATAGAGCCAATAGTGGGGGCGGCTGGCCGCGGTCCACTCCAGCTTCCACGGGTCGGCGGCGGCCAGGAAGTCCAGTTCAGCGACCCGGCGCTCGAAGGCGTCGCGCAGGACCAGGTAGCACAGGAGGTTCGACGGAGAGTATGGGGCGAACCGGGGGTCGTACCCCGGCTTCAAGAGATAGAGCTTGTTCCCGCACTCAAGGTAATAGCCGAACGCGATACGCTGGCCGTCGAGCCTCAAGAAGGACAGGCGCAGCCACCCGTGCCGGGCGGCGGCCTCGGCCAGTCGCGTGTAGAAGCGAGACGCCTCCGGCTGGGCTCGAATCGCGGTTCCGGCTTGACCTTTCCAGGCCGCCGCCTCGAGGCGGAACCCGTCTTCCAGGGCGTCAGCGAGGCCCTCCGCGGATGAGACGACCTCCAACGACACCTCGCCGAGCTGGCTCAGGCGCTTCAGCCGATTGCGCAGATTCGAGCGGTGCTTGCCATGAAGGCCCTTGAGGTAGCTCTCCCACGATCCGACCAGCGGCACGTACGGGGAGTCCCCCGACCGCCACAGACCGACCCGAAAGCCGTGTTGGACCGCGAGCCCCGGGAATTCCTCCAAGGTCGCGGACCCGGCCGGCACCTGGTGCAGGAGCAGCACATCCCAGCGCGCCTTCTGGCTCAAGAGATAGGTCCAGATCGCGCGGTAGGCGTCCTTCGGCCGGCGCCCCACGATGACGTCGAAGCGCTCGGCATAGACGCTCCATATGAATTCCAGGTGGCGGACCTGTGAGCCATGGAGGCGCCTCTTGCTCAGCATCAAGGGGGCGATGGCCACCGGTTCGCCCCCGGCCTTCACGACGAGGATATGGAGCTCCTTTCCCGCGCCGAAGCACTCCCACCACGCGCGTACCCATTCGTGGCGGACAAAGGGGTGGTCGATGCCGGCCTCGTCGACCAACCTGGTCCAGAGCGGCTCCAGGTCGAGGAATCCCTCGTAGTCCATCACCGGTTCGACCGTGCATGCCGGAACCGTGCCTCGATACAGAGCGGTTGCTGCGGTCGCCGTCGATTCCATCGAACAGTCTCCGGCTGGGGAATTCACGCCCCCACCCTCCTCGGGTGTGCGGGAATCGACCCCATCC
>Ga0137403_10010816_pt1 | contig 10091 bp, 5 predicted proteins | sample CZOMad2_1_16fung_FD_122057 | JGI IMG/M metagenome (GOLD analysis project Ga0137403, IMG submission 122057) | Vadose zone soil fungal communities from Angelo Coast Range Reserve, California, USA - CZOMad2_1_16fungal (Hybrid Assembly) | ecosystem: Environmental > Terrestrial > Soil > Vadose zone... | reverse complement strand
CCTCTCATGCCTGTCCTATCCCCCGTCCAAACTTCATTTCTAGAACTGCAACTTTACCGTCATGAATCCGTTCATCAGGATGCGGCCATTGTATAGGTCGCGTAACCCACGACCGGGCTGGAGGGCCGCAGCTCCTCCGCGGATGATGATGTTTTCCGAAAGCGGCGGGCGGTATTCAAATCCAAGACCCACATCGGTGCCGATACTTTTTCGGATGGGGCGTTGAAACAGGACCAGTTCCAGCGGAGCCGTTTTGTCAAAACGCAGATAGTTGACGTTGACGAAGGCCCGCAGCTTTGGAGTCACTTCAAAATCCGCACCCAGGTTCGCCAGCCACAAGCCCGGGTTTACGAAGTTGGCTTGGCCTTCCTCTTTATTCGTGCGCAGACTGGGCAGCAAACTCGACGAACCAACCAGGCCCACGCCCGTACCGGTGAGCCGAAGGCCCTCGTGGCTCCAAAAGCTGAATTCTCCGCCGGCAAAGTGGGAGTCATCGACAATGGTGTCGAAGCCGTGCGCGGTGGAGTCGCGGCGGGTCGACCCGAAGCGAGTGTCGCCGTCACCCGAGGCGTAGAGAAATGACGACCGGAAGCGCATCCAGTCTTTGTCCACCGATAGTTCCAAGGCTCCCAATCGAGCGTCGATATCCACTGGACGTCCGGCGATCGGGTTGAAGTCGTCGTGCCCCAGCGCTTGGTAAAAAGCATGGCTGACGTTGATCGGCCCGACATGCCCGCTGCTGGTCCAGCCAAGGTAGTAGGCGCGGACACCGTGGGCCTTGATGCAATTCGGGTCGGCTGAGGGAAATCCGCAGTTCACGACCAGTCCGACTGGCTCCGGACGGACGAGAAAACCATTCTTGTCAAAGTGGACGTCGGCCTGATCCCGATTGAAATGAAAGCTAAACTCCTGGGTGAAGCCCTTGGCCCCAAGATCTTGAAAATAAACGTTCGCGACATACACTTGCTGTCCGCGTTTCTCGAAGGTATTTAGGCCGCTATTCGTATCTTTTTCCAGCAAATAGAAGCCCGCTAGGTTGTAGTTAATTCGGTTTGAACGCAGGTTGCCGAAAATGCGAAGGCCCGGCTGCTCTTCGGAAAAAAGAAACCCGCGGAAGTCGCTATTGAAGTGCTGAATCCCGGCGCGGACGGAGACGAAGTCGTAGTTTGGGCTGAGGTCGTGAAGTTTGGCTTCGACATAGGCTTCTTGCAAGCTGGCGGATTTAGTATCGAATCGGTTGATCCCCTTGCGGACATCAACGTTGACCAGGCCGCGTTCGCGGGTTTGCAGGAAGCTGAGATTGAACTCCGGCGTGAAGTGGATGCGAAAGTCGATGGGCCGGAAGCTGGTATCTCCCCGAAAAAGATCAAAAGACAGACGGAAGTTCTGACTGATCGCTGCCTGCTCTCCGTTACCGAAGAAATTGCGGTCGCCGGGATTCTCCGCTGAGACGCCACTGGGGAGAGGAACGCGGCGGACGTCGACCCCGGTGATGCTTTCGCCAGTGAAGTTGAAGAACCACCGCTGCCAGAAACCTTTGCCGGCAATGGGATAGTCGCCTTTGAAGCGATTCCGGTTGTACGGGTCATACCAGCGTTTGTGGACATAAGGGGCGTCGGGCTGGGTGGGATAGCGCCGCCATTCGGGCATGGGGACGGACCAGCGGTCGGGTTGGGAAAGGAAGTTGGCGTCGTAGTTGGGAACAGTCTCTGGTGGGCCGGCAACAACGTCGGTCTCCGGTCGAGCATCGCGCATGGTGGGATAGGCGGCGGACGCGGCCACGGGCTGCCCGGGAAGGCGTGGAGCGCCGGGGACGCCCGACGGGCCCTTGCTCGTTGCGGCGGGCTGGTTCAGGGCCGTCATGCGCAGGGAAAGTAGCCGCAGATCGGCGGCATTCAGAACGAAAGGTGGAAGAGTGAGTGTCGCGTAGCCGGCGCACTCGATGCGGAGTTCATATTGCCCAGGAGGCAGATCGCGGAAGCGGAAGATGCCCTCGACAGTCGTGGTGGCCGCGGGAAGCTTGGCGGCTTTGCTTATAGCCATGACAGCGGCTCCGGCAACAGGTTTCCCCTCCTGGTCGAGGACGAGTCCCTGGATAGAAGCAAATCCGGCAATTCCTTCAGGCAGGCGGCGGTCGGGACCGGGCTCGACGGTAACGGAGGGCACATCTTGCGCCCGGGAACCTCCACTGCCCAAGAAGATGGGCCACAGCACAGCGCCGATCCATGCGCGACCTCGGTGGCGGAAAGGCCAGCTCTTGGGCGCGCAAGGCGCGGTCCGGCAGGTTTCGCGTGTGCTGGAGCGATCCAAGCTTTTAGGTAACCACAGGGGGAAGGGGCGAACAATGCGTCTTCGGATACCGCGAGGGTCTCCCCTGCACGGGCGAGGACGCCCGTGCCTCCATTATCCTTACCTTCATCGCCCTACCTCTCAGGTCGCTACCGTCGTTCCATCCCTGTGCAAAAGAGGGCGCACGGAAGGCTTGGCGAAATGTTTTAATAGGGGAGAACTTCCTTTTTGCGTCCGCATCCAATGGAAACCGAAGGCGGAGCTTCGGGAATTTAAGAATTTTGGCGAACAATTTTGGCGGAGGAACGATGGCTACCGTTACCACGGCAAGCGCGCAGCAACTGGACACACTTTGCATTAATACGATCCGCACACTTTCGATGGATGCCGTTCAGCAGGCGAACTCTGGACATCCGGGCACGCCGATGGGTATGGCGCCGGTGGCGTACGAACTGTGGCAAAGGTTTCTGGCGTTCGACCCGGAAGATGCCGCTTGGCCGAATCGCGACCGGTTTGTGCTGTCGATTGGGCACGCTTCGATGCTGCTCTACTCCATGCTGCATTTGACGTGCGTGAAGCAGCTGGACTCGAGTAACCGTCCTACCGACAAGCTGGCCGTACCGCTCGAGGACATCAAGCGCTTCCGCCAATTGGGAAGCAAGTGTCCGGGGCATCCTGAGTACCGCTGGACTTCGGGCGTGGAAACGACCACCGGGCCACTCGGGCAAGGTGTGGCCAACAGCGTGGGAATGGCGATTGCCGAACGCTGGCTGGCGCACCACTTCAATCGGCCAGGGTTCGAACTGTTCAACTACAGCATTTACGCCATGTGCGGCGATGGCGACATGATGGAAGGCATTTCCAGCGAGGCAGGATCGCTCGCGGGACACCTCAAGCTGGGGAATCTGTGCTGGATTTACGACAGCAACCGCATAACGATCGAAGGCAGCACGGATCTGGCCTTCAACGACAATGTGGCGGGGCGCTTTGCCAGTTACGGATGGAATGTCGAGCATGTCGCGGACGCGAACGATACCGTAGCCCTCGCGAAGGCCATTCGCGATTTCCAGTTGGATAACACCCGTCCCACCATGATTATTGTGCACAGCCACATTGGCTATGGCGCCCCGACGCGGCAGGACACCAAAGAAGCTCATGGGGAGCCGCTGGGCGAGGCCGAAGTTAAAGGCGCGAAGAAATTTTACGGCTGGCCGGAAGACGCGAAGTTCCTGGTGCCGGACGGCGTGCGCGAGCATTTGGCGGAAGGCATTGGCAAGCGTGGCCACGACTTGCGCGCCAAATGGAATTCTCTGCGGGATTCGTATGCCAAACAGTTTCCGGACCTGGCGAAGCAGCTCGACTTGATGCTGAAGCGCGAACTGCCGGAAAGCTGGGATAAGAATCTGCCGGTGTTTCCGGCGGACGCCAAGGGAATGGCGGGGCGCGATGCATCAGGAAAGGCGTTGAACGTCCTAGCGCAGAATGTACCGTGGTTAATGGGCGGAGCAGCGGATTTGGCGCCCTCGACCAAGACTCGGCTGACGGCCGTAGAGGCGGGAGACTTTGAGGCGGACAACTACGGCGGGCGGAATATGCACTTTGGTATTCGCGAGCACGTGATGGCCGCGATTTTGAATGGCATGTCGTTGAGTCACATCCGGGCGTATGGCTCTGGATTCTTGATTTTTAGCGACTATGCGCGCCCCTCGATTCGGCTGAGCGCGATCATGGAGATTCCCACGATCCACGTGTTTACGCACGATTCGATTGGGGTGGGTGAGGACGGACCGACTCACCAGCCCATTGAACAGCTCGCTTCGCTGCGGGCGGTCCCGGGAATGCATACCTTCCGCCCTGGTGATGCCAACGAAATGGTTGAAGCGTGGAAGGTGATCATGAAATTCCGCCACGAGCCGGCGCTGTTGCTGGCTTCACGGCAGCCGATTCCGGTTTTGGACCGGACGAAATATGCGCCGGCTTCTGGTGTAGCAAAGGGCGGGTATGTGCTGGCCGACGCCGAAGGCGGCAAGCCTGATGTGATCTTGATTGCCAGTGGCACCGAAGTTCCGCTCTGTGTAGAGGCTTACGAGAAACTGAAAGCCGAGGGCGTGAAGGCGCGAGTCGTAAGCTTACCCTGCTGGGAATTGTTCGCGGCGCAAGACCAGGGCTATCGCGACTCGGTTCTGCCGCCTTCCGTCAAGGCACGAGTGGCAGTGGAGATGGGGTCGACCTTCGGCTGGGAACGCTATGTGGGGTTGGAAGGCAGGATTGTGGGCATGCGCACGTTTGGCGCCTCGGCTCCGCTCAAAGATCTGCTGAAGCATTTCGGCTTCACTGTGGATGCGGTAATCGCAGCCGCAAAAGACGTTATCGGGAAGGCCCGGTAGGCGATGAAGGTCGTCATCGGATCGGACCACGCGGGATTTGAGTTGAAGCAACAATTGATTCCCGTCATCAAAGCACTAGGGCACGAGGTTCTCGACGTAGGCACGGACTCGACGGCTGCGGTGGACTACCCGGACTTTGCGGCAAAAGTGGGCCACGCCGTTTTGGACGGACGAGCCGAACGCGGCGTGCTGATTTGTGGCAGCGGTGTGGGAGCGTCGGTAGCAGTGAACAAGATGCACGGCATCCGTGGCGGGATTTGCCACGATACCTATTCGGCACATCAGGGTGTGGAGCACGACGATATGAACGTGCTGGTGCTGGGGTCGCGGGTAATTGGCACGGCGCTGGCGGCGGACTTGGTCAGGGCGTATCTGCCGGCGAAGTTTACGCATGAGGAGCGGCATGTGAGACGCTTGAGTAAGGTGTTGGCGATGGAACGGGAAGGATAAGAGCCTTTTCTTCGGAAAGGGTGAAGTAATAAAGCTTATAAGAGTGTCGCGAAGTCGAGAGTGTTGGGATCCCTCGCTACGCTCAAGGATGACAGAACTTTAAGAAAATTGTATCGAGAGAGAGGTTGCTATGAATCCGATTACGGAACTCCAAAAGCAAGAGACATCGCCGAAAACCAAGAACCCATTGCAGCAATTGCTGGACTATGGGCAATCCGTTTGGTTGGACTATATCCGGCGCAACCTCATCACCAGCGGAGATTTGAAGCGGCACGTCGACGAAGATGGCTTACGGGGAATGACCTCGAATCCCGCGATTTTTGAAAAGGCCATCGGCGCGGGCACGGACTACGTTGACTTCTTGCAAGGATTGGACGGTAAGGACGACCTCGACGCGAAGGCGCGCTACGAACTGCTTGCGATTCGCGATATCCAAGACGCTGCGGATTTGCTGAAGCCGGTGTATGAAAGCAGCAAAAAGCGCGACGGCTACATCAGCCTGGAAGTCTCGCCGTACCTGGCACGCGAAACACAAGCGACGATGGCGGAAGCGCGACGGCTCTGGAAATCGGTGAACCGCCCTAACGTAATGATCAAGGTTCCGGGAACGGCAGAAGGGCTGCCAGCAATTGAACAACTGACCAGCGAAGGGATGAACATCAACATCACCCTGCTGTTCGCGCAAGACGTGTACGAGAAAGTGGCGGAAGCCTACATCAGCGGCCTCGAGAAATTTGCCGCCAGCGGCGGGGACGTGAGCCGGGTGGCGAGTGTGGCTAGCTTCTTCATCAGCCGTATCGATAGCGCGATCGATGGCCAGTTGAATGACAAGTTGAAGACCGCAACCGATCCCGCGCAACAGGCCTTGCTTAAGAGTCTGCTTGGAAAGGTGGCCATCGCCAACGGCAAGCTCACATACCAGAGCTATTTGAAGATTTTCAGCGGTCCCCGCTGGGAGAAATTGGCAGTGAAGGGTGCGCAAACGCAGCGGGTACTGTGGGCGAGCACCGGCACGAAGGATCCGAAGTATTCCGATGTTCTGTATATCGAAGAACTCATCGGCCCGGACACGGTCAATACAATTCCTCCGGCGACCTTTGACGCCTTTAAAGATCACGGAAAACTGCGCAATAGCCTGACTGAAGACATTCCTGGCGCCGTCAAAACCATGGCCGATCTCGCCAAAGCCGGAATCGTGATGAAGAGTGTCACCGACAAGCTGACTAACGATGCGGTTCAGCTCTTCAACGATGCTTTCGACAAGCTGCTGATCGCGGTCGAGAAGAGTACGAAGCAGCCGGCACGGAAAATCAATTCGCAAAGTTACACGGCGCCTGAAGCCTTAGCCAAACCCATCAAAACTTCAGTCGACGCCTGGCGAGCGGGCGGCAAGGTGCGTCGGCTGTGGGAGAAAGACGCGTCGCTGTGGACCGGGACGGACGAAGCCAACTGGCTGGGCTGGCTGGGAATCGTAGATGAACAGATCGCCAACGTGCAAAAGCTGGTAGATCTGGGCGCGGAGGCGCGCGCGGGCGGCTTCCCGCAGGCTCTGCTATTGGGCATGGGCGGGTCGAGTTTGTGTCCAGAAGTGCTGAAGATGACGTTCGGCAAGATTGCCGGAAGCCCGGAGTTGTTCGTTCTGGATTCCACCGACCCGGCACAGGTTCAGGCAACACAGGCAAAGATCGACACGAAGAAGAGCCTGTTCATCGTCTCCAGCAAATCGGGCAGCACGCTCGAGCCAAATATTTTCAAGCAGTATTTCTTCGAGCAGTCCGGCAAGGCTGGCGACCGGTTCATTGCGGTCACCGATCCCGGATCGAAGATGCAGCAAGTGGCGGAGAGCGACAAGTTCCGGCATATCTTCCCCGGTGTGCCGTCGATCGGCGGACGCTACTCGGCGCTGTCGAATTTCGGAATGGTGCCGGCGGCCGTGATGGGACTGGACGTGAAGAAGTTCCTCGACCGCACCAAGGAAATGGTTTCGGCTTGCGCGCCCAGCGCCTCGATTGAGGGAAATCCTGGGGCAATGCTCGGCATCGTTTTGGGAACAGCGGCGAAAAATGGCCGCGACAAGGTGACGATTGTGACATCACCCGGAATCTCCGATTTAGGGGCATGGCTGGAACAGTTGTTGGCGGAATCCACGGGCAAGGAAGGCAAAGGAATTATCCCCGTCGATCGCGAGCAGCTCGGTGCGCCTGAGGCCTACGGAAGCGACCGCGTATTTGCCCACCTGCGGCTGGCTGCGGAGACCGACGCCGGAGTGGATGCGAAGCTGGCCGCTTTGGAAAAGGCTGGACATCCGGTAGTGCGAATCGTTCTGGGCGATGTGTACGACATTGGGCAGGAATTCTTCCGTTGGGAAATCGCGACGGCGGTGGCTGGGTCGATTCTCGGGATCAACGCGTTTAACCAACCCGATGTCGAGGCCAGCAAGGTCGTCACCAAGAGCCTCACCTCGGAATACGAGAAGACGGGTTCCCTCCCAGCAGAAACGCCAATTTTTGCCGACGCTGGCGTGAAGCTTTTCACGGACCCGGCCAATACCGACGCGCTTTCCAAAGCGATTGGCAGCGACAAGTCTCTCGTCGGCTATCTGAAAGCGCATCTGAGCCGCATTAACGCGGGCGATTACTTCGCCCTGCTCGGATACGTCGAGATGAACGACGCGCATGAACAAACATTGCAAGGTATTCGCTACGCCGTGCGCGACAAAAAGAAGTCGGCGACTTGTCTTGGCTTTGGGCCGCGCTTCCTCCACTCGACCGGACAGGCTTACAAAGGTGGCCCCAACTCGGGAGTTTTCTTGCAGGTTACCTGCGACGATGCCAACGACCTCCCTGTGCCCGGGCAGAAGTACACTTTTGGAGTTGTTAAAGCGGCGCAGGCTCGCGGCGACTTCCAGGTCTTGGCGGATCGCAAGCGGCGGGCGTTGCGCGTGCATCTTGGACCCGATATAGACGCAGGGTTGGCGACACTCGCTAAGGCCGTTACTCAGGCGCTAGGATGAAGGCCTAGAGCCTGACACTTTCGGTCTCGAAGACCACGCGGGCGAGGGCGCCCGCGCCACAGAACCTTTGCACACAGCCTTGCAAGCAACCTTTGAACAAAATCTTTTTCCGGAACAATACTTTAGGGAGCATACATGCAACTCGGAATGGTAGGTCTGGGAAGAATGGGCGCGAACATGACGCGCCGAATGCTGCGCGGCGGGCATGAGTTGGTGGTTTCCGATCGCAGCCCCGATCCAGTCAAGGAACTTGTAGGTGAGGGAGCACTGGGTTCCGCATCGCTCGACGAGTTCGTCGGCAAGCTCAAGGCACCCAGGGCAGCATGGATCATGGTCCCAGCCGGCGATCCTACCGAAAAGACTGTCCAAGCCTTGGCGGATCGAATGCAGAGCGGCGACACCATCATCGATGGCGGCAATTCCTATTTCAAAGATGACATCCGCCGTGCAGGGCAACTGAAATCCAAAGGCATCAATTACGTGGACGTCGGTACCAGCGGCGGCGTTTGGGGCATCGATCGCGGCTATTGCATGATGATCGGCGGCCCCAAAGACACGGTGCGACGTCTCGATCCAATTTTCAAGACGCTGGCACCCGGACGCGGCGAAATTAGCCGCACGCCGGGACGAGAAAAGGTCACCGGCAGCACAGCCGAAGACGGCTACATTCATTGTGGACCCTCCGGCGCAGGCCACTTCGTCAAGATGGTGCACAACGGCATCGAGTACGGGATGATGCAGGCGTATGGCGAGGGCTTCGACATTTTCAAGAACGCCGACAGCAAAGAACTTCCCGAGGAGCATCGCTTCACACTGAATCTGCCGGATATCGCCGAAGTCTGGCGGCGTGGCAGCGTGGTTAGTTCCTGGCTGCTGGATTTAACGGCCATGGCATTGCTCGAGAATCCGACGCTCTCGGAGTACACAGGCTTCGTCCAGGATTCCGGCGAGGGCCGTTGGACGATCCAGGCGGCCTTAGAAGAAGCGGTTCCGGCTGAGGTTCTAACGGCGTCCCTGTATACGCGCTTCCGTTCGCGGCAGGAACACACCTTTGCCGAGAAGATGCTTTCTGCCATGAGGCAAAAGTTTGGCGGACACATCGAGCAGGGCAAGCACTAGGATTCTGTTTCAAGAAACCTGACAACGGAGCGTGGAATGCCGGAGGCAACCGCAACACCAGCGGCTAGCGGAGAACGTGTAGGCAAGCAGGGCGATCCTTGCGTGATGGTGATTTTTGGCGCCGCAGGCGATTTGACGCGCCGCAAACTGATTCCCGCGCTCTATAACCTCGCCAAGCAGCAACTGCTTTCCCGCGAGTTCGCCATTATCGGCGTCGCGCGCAATGACATGTCCACCGACGATTTCCGCAAGAAAATGTCGGACGATATCAAGAAATTCGCCACAACCCAGAGCGTGGACGCCGACCTCTGGGAATGGTTCGAGCGGCGGCTGTACTACTTGACGGGAGATTTCGGAGACAAGGCGCTATTCCAGAGATTAAACGATCTCCTGAAGCAGGTCGACAAAGACCACAACACGCACGGCAACCACTTTTACTACATGGCAACGGCGCCGGATTTCTTTGGGACGATTGTCGACAATCTCGCCGAAGTCGGCCTCGTGAACGAAGATGCAGGCTGGCGGCGGGTGATTGTGGAGAAGCCGTTTGGCCGCGACCTCGAGTCGGCTGAAGCGCTGAACCGGCAGCTCTTGAAAGTGGCGAAGGAAACGCAGATTTACCGCATCGACCACTACCTTGGCAAAGAAACCGTCCAGAATATCCTCGCGCTGCGCTTTGCCAACGGCATCTTTGAGCCCATCTGGAATCGGCGCTACATCGATCACGTGCCGATCTCCGTCGTCGAGACTGTCGGCGTCGAGGGCCGCGGCGGATATTACGAGCAATCCGGCGCGCTCCGCGACATGATGCCGAATCACATCATGCAGCTCAT
>Ga0137403_10010815_pt1 | contig 10092 bp, 6 predicted proteins | sample CZOMad2_1_16fung_FD_122057 | JGI IMG/M metagenome (GOLD analysis project Ga0137403, IMG submission 122057) | Vadose zone soil fungal communities from Angelo Coast Range Reserve, California, USA - CZOMad2_1_16fungal (Hybrid Assembly) | ecosystem: Environmental > Terrestrial > Soil > Vadose zone... | reverse complement strand
GACGACGGGCACATGAATTCGAACGCCGGGGCGTACGCAGGGCTGGACCGATTTGAGGCGCGGAAAAAGATAGTTGAAGATTTGAAGGCGCAGGGCCTGCTCGAAAAGATCACGGAACACACGACGGCGATCGGAATTTGTGAGCGGAGCCGGACGATTGTCGAGCCGCGCATATCGACGCAATGGTTTTGCAAAATGAAGCCGCTGGCGGAGCCGGCGATCGCGGTAGTGGAACGCGGGGAAATCCGCATGGTGCCGGAAAACCGGCGGGAAGAATATTTCAACTGGATGAGAAACATTCGCGACTGGACGTTGTCGCGGCAACTGTGGTGGGGGCATCGAATTCCGGCGTGGTATTGCGGGGAGCACCAACACATCACGGTGGCGCGCGAGGCGCCGGCGAAGTGCGGGACGTGCGGCTCGACAAAATTGACGCAAGACCCGGACGTTTTGGATACCTGGTTCAGCTCGGGGCTTTGGCCTTTTTCTACGCTCGGGTGGCCGGAAAACACGTCGGACTTCCAGAAGTATTACCCGACGAGCCTGCTGATCACTGGCTACGACATCCTGTTTTTCTGGGTGGCGCGGATGATCATGCTGGGGATTCACTTCACGGGCAAAGTTCCGTTCCGTGCCGTTTATCTGCACACGCTGGTGCGGACGGGGAGCGGGGAGAAAATGTCCAAGTCCAAGGGGACGGGACTGGACCCGGTGGCGCTGAATCAGAAGTACGGAACGGACGCGATGCGGTTCTGCCTAGCATCGATGGCGGCGCCGGGGACGGACATTGTTTTGTCCGACGACCGCCTTGGTGGGGCGCGGAATTTTGCGAACAAGATTTGGAACGCGGCGCGATTCTTGTTTGTCAATCTGGATAAATTTGAAGAAGGCGGAACGAAACTGGAAGAGTTGGCAGCGCCGGAAGTGCGGGCAAAGGCGCCGTACGCGGCGGGCGGGAGAATTCCGCTGGTGGACGCGTGGCTGTTTTCGCGGCTCGCGGAAACGATTGAGTTAGTAAATGGTGCGCTGAGCGACTACCGGTTCCATGAAGCGGCCCAAGGCGTGTACCAATTCTTTTGGGGCGACTTCTGCGACTGGTACATCGAGTGGGTGAAGCCAGAACTGCAGAACGCGGACCGTGGTCGGGCGATTGTCGCGTGGAAGAATCTGTTTGCGGCGTTCGACGCGGCGCTGCGGCTGCTGCACCCGTTCATGCCCTTCTTGACGGAAGAGCTGTGGCATCAATTGCCGCAAAAGGCGGGAGCGAAGTCGATTGCACTGGACCGCTTTCCCGAGGCGCGGGCGGATTGGAAGAATGCAGGCGCGATCGCTGAAGTCCGCTTAATTCAGAAAGTGGTTACGACTGTACGAAACATCCGGGCGGAGCTGAAGCTAGACCCCAAGAAAAAGATTGCAGCCGAGCTTTCGAGCCAGGATGCAGCTGCCAGAGAGCTCGTGTCAGGAAATCTTGAGGCGATACGTCGACTAGCAGCGCTGTCGGAGTTGAAGGTGGGTTCCCAGCTTCTTGGCGGGGATGGAATGATCCGTACCACCGCAGAGTTTGACCTTCGCGTTCCGTTTGCAGAAATAGTCGATCCACACGCTGAAATAGCACGGCTGAAGAAGGAAATCGAAGGGCTGCAGAGAGCCATCGCTTCGAAGGAGAGGCAGCTCGGGGATGAGACGTTCCGGAGCCGGGCGCCGGGGGACATTATCAAGAAACTGGAAGCAACGCTCGCGGAACAGCGCGTCGAGTTGCAAAAGTTGCAGGAACGACTGGCGCAGCTTGAGCTCGCGTAGTGTTACGGGCGAGTCAGCTTGTGGACGGCGGCGAGGAAACGTAAGCTAGGGCGGCGCGAGGACGCGCCTCATCGCAATGGCTCAAGACATTTTTCCCGGAACAACGGACCGGCGGCTGGCCGGGCTGGTCACGCTGCTGGCGGAAAATTCCACGATTGTGATCAGCGGGGCGCGGATCGCGAGAGAGATTGGCGTTTCCCGTTCGACGGTTTGGCGGCTGGTGGGGCGGCTCCGCGAATTGGGCGTTAAGGCAAAGGGCCGGCCGGCAACTGGCTATTTTCTCGAGCAAGTGCCGGACATCCTGATGCCGGACATGCTAAAGCGGCGGCTCAAAGGGGGCCTCTTCGGCAAGCGCATCCATCATTTTTTCAAGACGAATTCGACAAACCATGTGGCGATGGAACTGGGGCACGCGGGCGAGCCAGAGGGTTCGGTGGTGCTGGCGGAGGAACAGACGGCGGGGCGCGGGCGCGCAGGACGCGCGTGGGTTTCGGAACGGGCTACGGGGATTTATGTGACGCTGCTGCTGCGACCGAAGCTGGCGCCCGTACAAGCGCCGTTGCTGACCATGATGGCGGGGCTTTCCGCGCGCGCGGCAATCGAAGCGGTGACGGGTCTGAGCGTGGATTTGAAGTGGCCGAATGATTTGTTGATACGCGGTAAAAAAGTCGGCGGGATCTTGACAGAGATGCATGCGGAGCCGAGCCAGATAAGGTTCGTGATCGTTGGCATCGGGCTGAATGTGAATCAGGAGAAATTCTCCGGTGAACTTTCGAATGCGGCTACTTCCCTGCGCGTGGAGACGGGCAAATCACAATCGCGCATGGAATTGCTGGTGCGGCTGTTGCGAGAATTCGAGACGGACTACAACAAATTCCTGAGGGACGGCGTGGCCAGCGTGGTGGCGCGATTCGAATCGGCATCGAGTTACGCGAAAGGCAAGCGCGTGCGGGTGAGCAACGGCGTGGAAAGCTACACGGGCACGACGGCAGGGCTCGGGCCGGAGGGATTGCTGCAAGTGGAGCGCGAAGACGGACGGTTGATGACGGTGATTGCCGGCGACGTGGCGGAGGCGCGTTGATGCTACTGACGATCGATGTGGGGAACACCAACACGGTGCTGGGAGTTTTCCGCGGCGAAGAGCTCATTGCCAATTGGCGATTGACGACGGCGCGCGAGCAGACCGTGGATGAATATGGCGTGCTGACACGGAACCTTTTTACGCTGGGGGGGCTGGACCGCGACGCGATTACCGGCGTGATTATCAGTTCCGTGGTTCCACCGGTGAATTGGACGCTGGGAGAAATGTCGCGTGTTTATTTTGGAAAGAAGGCGCTGTTCGTCGAACTCGGAGTGAAAACGGGGATGGCGGTGCTGGTGGATAACCCATCGGAAGTGGGCGCGGACCGCATCGTGAACGGGGTTGCGGCGTTTCACAAATACGGCGGGCCGTGTATTGTGGTGGATTTTGGGACGGCGATTACGTTTGATGCGATTTCAGCGAAGGGTGAATATCTCGGCGGGGTGATTGCGCCGGGGCTGGGGATTTCGGCGGAAGCGCTTTTTTCGCGTGCGGCGCGGCTTCCGCGCGTGGAAATCAAAGATCCCGGAAAAGTCATTGGGACGAACACTGTGACACATATGCAGGCGGGGCTGTATTACGGCGCCGTGGACATGGTGGACGGGATGCTCGCGCGAATGAAAAAGGAAATTGGCGAGAACGTGAAAGTAGTGGCGACGGGCGGGCAGGTCAGGCTGGTTTCGAAGGGCTCGAAGCACATTCAGCATACGGATGAATTTTTGACGCTCATCGGGCTGCGATTGATTTGGGAGAAGAATCAGGGCGCGGAGCATGGGAAGAGTGCAGCGGCGCCGGGACGAAAAGCGGAGAAGTAGAGCGCGTACAGCGTCGAGATTGAAATGATTGGGGCGCGATTGACGAGAATGTCCGCGGCGTGTTGACCACCAGAATGGACGGCTGGAACTACTTTAACTACTTCACGGAAATTGAAGAATATTTCTGGAAGAAGCGCGGGGCGCACCTGCTGGTGTCGCCGCTGGATTGGGCGATCATGGAGGCGTGGCAGAAGGCGGGAGTGCCGCTGGACGCGGCGCTGAAGGGGATTGATAAGGCGTTTGAAAGCTATCAGCGTTCGCGGCGCGGGGCGGGCAAGGCGCTGAAGAGTCTGGCTTATTGTACGGATGCGGTGTTGGAAGCGGCGGAGGAACAATTGGAAGCGGCTGCAGGGAGCGGGCCGAAGAGTGGTAGTGCGGCGTCTGCGGAAGCATTTTCGCGAGAAGAGCTGAAAGCTTACTTTGCAAGAAATGTAGGGAAACTAACTCAAGCGGCGGGGAAGAACGATGCCGGACATCCGGAGTTGGCAGCGCGTTTGACGGAGATTGCGAAGTCGCTGGAAGCGAGCGTTACCCTACTGGACGCGCGCGGAAAACTGAACCTGGAAGACTTGGAGCGGCGGTTGACGATACTGGACGAAAAAATGCATGCTACGCTCACGAGTCATGCGCCGGAAGAGATGCTGCTCAAGATTCGGCGCGAAGTGGATGGGCAACTGGCGGCGTACCGGCGCAAGATGAAAGCGGAGCAGCTTGCGCTGATTGAGAAGCAATACGTGCAGAAGCGGCTGTTGGAGGAATTCGGCCTGCCGCGACTGAGCCTTTTTTATTTGGCATGAGCAAGTGCTTAGCGGTTTAGGTCAGATTCCCGCGCAAAGAGGGTGAGCTGAGGCTTTCCCCTACCCAGGCGATTCGAACAAAGATAGGATACTATTATGGCTGATGAGTTAAGATTATCAATCGAGAAGCTTGTGTACGGCGGTGATGGATTGGCGCACGCCGATGGAAATACCGTGTTCGTGCCGTATGTTTTGCCGGGGGAAGAGGTGCGAGCGGCGGTCAAATCGAAGAAAAAGAAATTGATCTGGGCCGAGCTACTGGAAATCACATCGGCCGCGAAGGATCGTGGAAAGGCCAAGTGCGCGCATTTTCAAAAATGCGGGGGCTGCCACTATCAGCATATTTCACCGGAAGAACAGGTTCGGCTGAAGAAAGAGATTCTGCGAGAGACGCTTTCGCGGCTGGGCGGGATCTCGTGGGACGGGCCAATCCTCGAGCATACTGCCGAGCCGTATGGTTACCGGAATCGCGCGCAATGGGCGGTACGCAGCGGAATGCCGCGGGCGATCGGTTATTTCCTGCCGGAGAGCTCCGTGATTGTTCCGATTGATGAATGTCCGGTGCTTTCGCCGCGACTGACGCATGCGTTTCTGCAACTTCAGGAAATGGCGCGATCCGGTATTCTTCCCGTGGGGATTCAGGAAATTGAGGCGTTTGCGGATTCCGCGGATGAAAAGATTGCGTTGAACGTGGCGTTTGAGAAGTTTACGAAGCCAGCGGCCGAGTTGGCGGCCACTTTTCGAGCAGCGTTGCCGGAGATCGAGAGCCTGCTGCTGCTGGACCAAAAGAAAGACCGGTTTGAGTTGGCGGGGCCGGGATACCTGGTTCATAGGGCGGGTGGTTTCAAGTACCGCGTGAGCCATCTTTCGTTTTTCCAGGTGAACCGGTTCTTGATTGAAGATTTGTTGAAAACCATGACGGCCAATGCGCGGGGCGGGATAGCTTTGGACTTGTACGCGGGCGTGGGCTTTTTTACGTTGCCGCTGGCGAAAATGTTTGAGCGCGTTGTAAGTGTGGATGCCAATCTCGCAGCGACGCGCGATCTCTACGCGAATGCGGAGGCCGCGGGCGTCGCGATCACATCGCACAACGAACATGCGGAAGAGTTCTTGAAGAAAACGGAAGAAAAACCAGATTTTGTGATTCTGGATCCTCCGCGCGCGGGATTGGGAGCAGTGGCAGCTGAAAAACTGGCGGAGCTGGGTGCTGCTGAGGTCGTGTACCTTTCCTGCGATCCTCCCACGCTGGCTCGCGATTTGGCGGTATTGACGGAGTCGCCCAGGAAACCAAAGGAGATTGCGGGGCCGAGCATCCGCTACGAAATCACGGAAATGCATTTGTTCGATCTGTTTCCTCAGACCTTTCATATTGAAACGCTTGTGCGGTTACGAAAAATGCCATGAAGCTGCCGGCCGTGGCGATCGCCGCCGCGTTTGCGAGCGGTATCGCACTCGGCCTGCATCCTGTAATGTCGCGCCACGCGTCTTCGCCAGTTGTCCTTTCACTTCTATTCTTGGCGGTAGCACTGCTTGTGACGGCGGGAATCGTGTTCTTGAAGTTTGAGCGTCTCTCCCTCGCTGCTGCCACTTCCCTACTCTGCTGGATTCTTATCGGATGCCTCGGAGATTGTGTCGCTGAGCAACCGCGGCCTGCGAATCACGTCCTTTCGCGCGTGCAGGAAAGGCGCATCAGTCTAGGGACACCTTTGCGTTGGTACGGCCAGCTTCGCGATGAACCCGACCGATTGCCGTGGGGCTACGGATACGAAATCGAACTTTCGGGAGTCGAGTTCGAAGGGCAGCTTCAGTCAGCGCAAGGCGGGCTGCGTTTGAGCTATTCGACGCACCCGGGCCAGCCGCTGCCGCCGGAACTTCATGCGGGGGATGCAATTACGGTTTTGACGGAGGCGAAACGGCCGCAAGTTTTCAGAGATGAAGGCGCGTTTGACCGACAAGCATACCTTGCGCAACAAGGCATTCACCTAACGGCCACGCTTCGAGCTCCGCAGTTGATTGAGCGAATTTCCTCACCGGCACCAACTCCCGGAACACGGCTGGCGCGCGCGCGGCGGCATCTTCGTGATGAATTGGACGGGCTGTTCGCGGACGCGCCGCAGGTTGCGGGAGTGTTGAGAGCGATGTTGCTTGGCGATCGAAGCTTTGTGGATCGGGCAGAATCCACGGATTTTCAAAAGACGGGCGTGTTTCATGTGCTGGTTATCGCGGGCCTGCATGTGGGAGCACTGGCGTTTGCACTGTATTGGATTTGCCGCAAACTTAGACTCGCGCCGCTGTGGCGGGCGCTGTTCACGCTCACGCTGCTGCTCTCCTATGTCGCCGTGGTGGAACAGCGCGCGCCTGTGCTGCGCGCGACGCTCATGGCGGCGGTCGTAGTGCTGGGCGGGTTTTTCTTCCGGCGACTGGACTTGCTGAACTCCGCGGCGCTCGCGGCGATGATGCTTCTCATAGCAAATCCGCTGACTTTGCGGGACTCGAGTTTTCAATTGAGCTTTCTGGCGATCGGCTGCATTGCCGGACTGGCGGCGCCGTGGCTGGAAAAAACCGTGCAGCCTTACGCGCGGGCATTGCGCGGCTGGCGGGAGGTCACACGCGATGCGGCGCACGAACCACGCGCAGCGCAGTTTCGAATTGATCTTCGTTCCGTGGCGCGAGGGATTTCTTCGCGGCTGCCACAGTGGCTCGGCAAGACCGCAGAAGACTCGCTCGCGCGCGGACTCTCTTTCACGTTTCGCGTGTGGGAGCTACTGGTCATCACCCTGGTGTTGCAAGCAGGGATGCTGCCGCTGATGGCGCGCGATTTTCACAGGATTACTTTGTCTGGCCCCGTGGTGAATCTTGCAGCGGTGCCGATGACTGGTGTCCTAGTGCCTCTGGGATTTCTCGCGCTCGTCACTGGGCTTTTCTGGCAGCCCCTCGGCAAGATTTTCGCCGTGCCGCTTGCGTGGTTGATGGAGCTGCTCCTAAGCATCGTGCAATGGTTCGCTCATTTTCCGCGGTGGAGCTACCGGATTCCCGGACCGCCCTTGTGGCTGATTGTGATTTTTTTCGGGGCTGCCGTCTTTCTCGCAGCAATGATGCGCTCGAAGCAATCACTGGGGCACAAATTAGCGTGGAGCATGTTTGCGGCCTGGGCAGCGTGTACGCTGGCCGCGGCCATTTTCCCGTTTGGGGCGCAATGGTCCAGAGGACAATTGGAGGTGAGCGTTCTGGATGTGGGCCAAGGCGATTCAATCTTTGTAGTGTCGCCGAAGGGAAAGACGATGCTGATTGACGGTGGTGGCGCATTCGGAGGATTTCCGGGCCGCGAATCACACCAGGGTGTTGACCCGGGCGAGGAAGCGGTGTCGCCGTATTTGTGGTCGCGTGGATTTCAGAAGTTGGACGTGGTGGCGTTGACGCATGCGCATCAGGATCATTTGGGCGGACTGACCGCCGTGCTGGAAAACTTTCACGTCGGGAAACTTTGGATTGGGCGCGAAGCGTCCACCGCGGCACTTGCACGTTTGGAAGAATTGGCGCGCGAGAAGAAAATTCCCATCGAACATGAGCTGAAGGGCAAAACGTTTTCCTGGGACGGCGTGGAGGGAGAATTTCTGTGGCCGGAAGTCTCTCTGCAAGAGATTGCGCCATCCGCGAAGAACGATGATTCGCTGGTGCTGCGCCTGCGGTTTGGAAAGCAAAGTCTGCTGCTGCCGGGAGACGTGGAAAAGGAATCCGAGCGTGCCATTCTTGCTGAAAACGATGCGAACAAGTTGCGCGCCGATGTCTTGAAGGTCGGACATCATGGGAGCAAGAATTCCACGATGCCGGAATTTCTCGCAGCCGTGCAGCCGCGAATTGGAATTATCTCGACAGGGGAAAGCAATCCTTACGGGCATCCTAGCCCGGCGCTGCTAGAGCGGCTGGAGAGTGCGGGCGTGCGGATTTACCGAACGGATCGCGATGGGGCGGTGCATGTTCTGACCGACGGAACGCGTCTGGAAATCACTTGCTTCACGGGATGTTTGGAAGCAAAAAATGGCGCCGGGACTTCAATGCGGGCGGAGGTACCAGATCAGAAGCAAGATGGCGAGAAGAAATAGATAGCCCACCGCGGCTTGCCATTCGTGGTTTTCCTTGTACTGCGCGAGAGTGAACGAACCCGCCGATGCCAGCGGCATATTGACGGCGGTCAGACGTGGGATGAAAAGCGGGACGGCGCCGGCGTATTCCTCGAAGGCGGCTCCGTGATGGAGATGAAGTTCGTTCTCTTCGCGGCGCATGACGATGGAATAGATCAGAGCGAAATAGACCAGCAAAATCACGGCGGAAATCCAGGAACGTGCTGCGATGGCGGCACCGACGGCGAGGAAAGCACTGCCCAAATAGAGCGGATTTCGAGTATAAGCGTAAGGACCGGTGACGGTGAGAACTTCCTGCTTGTGGAGATACCCCGCGGCATAGGCGCGCAGCCACAGGCCGATCGCCCCTACCAGCGCACCGGCCAAAATGCTCCGCGGCGTGGGGCGTGCGAAAAACAGAACAGCAATCGCGAGCGGATAGCCGAGCCGGACGCGCCAACGCGCGAAGAATGCGGCGATCGCGCTCATGCGCGGGCCTCGACCTGGCGGCGCACGGCGTCGAAGACCGCATCGACTTCCAAATCCAGCATGGAAGGGTCGGGTTGATCGCCGCGCTTGTAGGTGGTGAGTGCGAGGGGACTGCGGAGCACAATGTCCCTGGGGGGGACGGCACCGGACTCGCCGACACGATACGGGCCATTGCGCGCGGGATCGGTGGGCCCGAAGAGAGCCACCGCGGGCGTTCCGAGAGCGACGGCCAGATGCAGCGGACCGGTATCCCCGCCGACAATGCAAAGCGCGTTTCTCAAGAGAGCCATCAATGGTCCGAGGTCGCCATTATAGAGGAGTGGATCGGCGGTACCGCTGGAATCGCGGACTTTGCCCGCGAGTTGTTCTTCGCCAGGGCCGTAGTTGACGACACAACGTAGGCCCAAAGCTTCACGTATTTTATTGCAGAGAGCACCGAAGCGTTCCGGAGGCCAGCACTTGGAACGCCAGCCTCCTCCGGGACTGAGAGCGACGAAGCGCTCGACGCTGTGAGCTTGCGGGTAGTCCTGCATTCCTGCCGCGTGTGATGGCGAAATACTCAGCGAGAATCTGGCACTTCCGCGTTGCGCTCCCGCGCGCAGCGAAAGCTCGCCATTCTGATCGGCGATGTGAGTCTGCACGCACCGGACGCGATCGGTATAAAGAATGGGAACGCCGCACTCGCGAACTGTTTCTGAAGAAAATCCGATCCGGCGCGGTATGCCGCCGAATCGGGGGAGTGCCGCCGACTTCCATAAACCTTGATAGTCAATTGCGGCGATGAATCTCTTTTCACGAATGCGGCGTAGGATTGCTCGGAGCGAGGACAGCGAGCGCGTATCCGCCGCCCAGACCTCCGAGGCAAGCCCACTGCTTTCAACAAGCATTTTCCAGCGGGGATGGGTCAGCCAGACGATTTCGGCGGTAGGGAAAGTTTCCCGCAGGGCAGCGACGGCGGGAAACGTGTGAACAATGTCGCCAAGAGAACT
>Ga0137403_10010814_pt1 | contig 10092 bp, 8 predicted proteins | sample CZOMad2_1_16fung_FD_122057 | JGI IMG/M metagenome (GOLD analysis project Ga0137403, IMG submission 122057) | Vadose zone soil fungal communities from Angelo Coast Range Reserve, California, USA - CZOMad2_1_16fungal (Hybrid Assembly) | ecosystem: Environmental > Terrestrial > Soil > Vadose zone... | reverse complement strand
AGCACGAGCCGCTGCCCGGCAACATACTCTTTCAATCGAAAAGGGCCGAGCCCCGCCCATTGATTCGCGGCGGTCGCCAGTGTGCCGATCTGGCCGAGTTTCCCTTCCTGGTAGGGTTTTTCGAGAAGATGCCTGGGCAGGATTGCTAAGCCGTCGAAAAGCCTTTCACCCACGCCGTAGGTTTTGGGCAGTTGGAACACTACTGTCCGCGAATTCAGCTTACGGACAGTTATTGGCCTTCCGTCGATCATCAAGAGATCGCGCTGCGAAGCGTGCACGTTTTCGTCGAGGCATACGCGGAAGGTGAAAAGCACATCATCGGCGTCCAGCGGATGGCCGTCCGAAAACTTGAGTCCCTGCCTGAGGACGACCGTGTACTGAAGCCCGTCGGGCGAGAGCTTCCAAGACTTGGCCAATGCAGGTTCCGTGAGTTGCGTGGCGCGATTGATATGGACGAGATCGGCTTGCATGACGCCGATGACTTCGCGGGATCGCGTATCAGCGGCAATCAAGGGATTGAGTGTTTTTGGCTCGCCACGCAGTGCGATGACGAGCCGGCCCCCCGGCTTGCCCAGCTCTCCAGGCAAAACGAGCAATTCTTCTTTCGCGGATTTTTGTTGCGGGGAGGCAGCGGCTCGGCCGAGCGCGAGAAAAAGAAGTGCCAAGAAACCAAGGAGAATCCGGCAGCAGGGGCGTCTTGCTCTTCGGTTTTTCACGCCAGGCTCTCGGGACTCCTCCTCTCTATCTTGTATGGCTCCCGCCGTTCCTGCAATGAACTCGCTAGCCCCAAGTATCCTAGAAAGAACGGCACCATGGCCAGGGCGGGCAAATACATCCACCAGTAAGAGACCAAGACGCTGTACTGCTGAAGATTCGAAAGAAGATTTCCCCAGCTTGGAGCGGGCTCGGGAACGCCTAGCCCGAGAAACGACAGCGTCATCTCTGCCAGTACATACTGTGGGATGAGAATCGCAGCCTGCGTCAGAAGGACGCTGGATGTTTCCGGCAGAATGTGGCGTCGCAACAGGTAACTGTCTGATGCGCCAAAGCCTCTTGCCGCCCGAACAAAATCGCGCTCCTTGGCGCTGAGCACAATCCCGCGTACAAGCCGCGCCGGACGTGCCCAGCCTACCGCTCCGATGACGGCGACAATCAGGAAGAAAGCCTTCAGCGGGCTAACTGACAAAGGCAGAAATGCGCGGAGAGCGAAGAGAAGGTAGAGCCAAGGCAGTGCTAGAAACAATTCGGCGACGCGCATCAGAGCGTCGTCCTTCCAACCGCCGAAGTAACCTGCTGCAGCGCCGACGCACAAGCCAATGGATAATGTACACGCCGCCCCCAGAATGCCAGCGAGGAGCGAAATCTGGCCGCCGTACAGGAGCCGGGAGAATTGATCCCGTCCGTAGCCATCCGTTCCGAGCAGACAAATGCGCGTGCCTACAGAACCGAAAAGGTGTATCCGTGAGGGAAGGAATCCGAGCAGCCGGTAGCCGGCTCCGCTATTGAAAAACCTCATGGGCACGAGTTGGCTGGTGTCCTGCTCATACTGATCAAACGTCCCTTCTCGGAGTTTCAGAGCATACGCAAAGGGTCGCAAGTGAAGATGCCCTTGCGCGTCCATGAGATGAAGCTGCATTGGCGGCAAGTATGGATTCTTGCGATCCTGCTCGATGGGATCATACGGCGCGAAGAAACCGGCACAAACAACAATCGCATGCAAGGCGCCGAGAATGATGAGCCATTTTGCGAAGGGATGGTGCGTTCTCATCTGGCGCCGCTCTCTGTCCGGATTCGAGGATCAGCCCAATAAAGAAGAATGTCGGCGACGAAATTGCCGCTCACGAGGAAGAGGGTTGAGAACAGCACGCCGCCGATGACGACGTAGAGATCACGCGACAGGATGGACTCCAACAAGAGCGGACCGAGGCCCGGCCAGCTCATCACGACTTCAACGAGGAGCGAGCCGCTCAACAACGCGCCGATGCTGAAACCAAATAGAGAAATAAGCGGATTCGCTGCCGCGCGCAGAGCGTAGCGATACAGCAGCGTGCGTCTGGGAATGCCGTGCCCTCTTGCAGCGAGCATGAAGGGAGCATTAAGCACTTCAGCGACTGCCGCACGGACATGCCTTATGAGTAGCGGCAAGGCTGAGAGCACGAGCGCCGCAACAGGGAGCGTCATGTGCAGTGCGAGATCGCGAAGTTTGCCGACTGCTGGAAGACTCTCGAAATCGAGAGAGGTCATTCCTCCGCTTGGAAACCGGTCAGTTCTTACCGCAAACACGAGGAGGCCTAACGCCAGCGCCAGATCGGGGATGACCAGGAGCGCGGCCGTCGCCCACGAAAGCAAGCGGTCCGGCAAACGTCCAAATCGCTCGGCGCTCCAGACGCCAAGAGGCAGAGCGATGCCCCAGGCAATCAACGTGGCCGTAATCGTGAGAAGCAGAGTGTTGCGAGCGCGCAGGAATAGAAGCGGCGCGACGGGGCTGTTGTATGCAAACGAAAACCCCATCTGACCGTGGAGTAAGGAATTCAGCCAGGATGCGTAACGCACGGGCAGCGGGCGGTCGAGTTGGTATTGGGCGCGCAATGCAGCCACGGTCTCCGGAGCAATCTGGGGATTCAAGCGCATTTCATCGAAGTAATTTCCAGGGGCAAGCGTGGTGAAAAGAAAGGCGAGAACGGAAACGCCGACCAACAAGAAAAACGCGTGGCTCAGCCGCCGGAAAAAAAAGGGCATCAAGACTCCAAAGGCGGCAGCGCCGCACTATCGAGGGATGGCACCGCCGCGAGAAGTTGCTTGGTGATTTCTTCCGTAGGGTGCCGCAATACTTTCTGGGCTGGACCTTGCTCCACGACCCGGCCGCGATTCATGACCACCATCTCGTCTGCAAGATGCGCAGCCATCGCCAAGTCATGGGTGATGAATAGATAGGTCATCCCAAGGGTGCGCTGCAGCTCCATCAGGAGGTTCGCGATTTGCGCCTGCACTGAACAATCGAGTGCCGATAGCACCTCATCCAGAATCAGGAGTTTTGGCTCGAGCGCCAGCGCTCTGGCGATGGCAAGCCGCTGGCGTTGGCCGCCGCTCAACTGCGCAGGCAATCGCTGAAACATGTCTGAGGAAAGTCCAACTTGGGCCATCAGGGTAGCGGCGCGCTGCTGCGTTTCCTCTCGTTCGAGATTGCCTTGCAAGGTCAGCGGCTCAAGCAGTATCTCTTGCACGCTCCATCTTGGATTCAGCGAATTTGACGGGTCCTGAAAAATAAGCTGAATCCGCGGGCGAACTTGCCGCCTTTCGGCTTCCGCAAGGGCAACAATATCTCTTCCTTCGAACCAAATGTTCCCTGACGTCGGAATTTCCAGGCAAGAGATGCAAAAGCCCAGAGTGGTCTTGCCGGAACCCGACTCCCCGACGACCGCAAGTGTAGTTCCTTGTGCCACTGCGAACGAGACGCCATCGAGTGCAAACAACTTCTCGCGCGTACCCGCGACATTCTTACGTTCGTAGCCCTTCACAAGCTTTTCAACTTTCAGGAATGGCTGCATATTTTGGCCGCTGAGCGGCGTTCAACCTCCATACTTGAAGCAAGAAACCGTATCAGATTCGCTCAGATTCACTAGCGTGGGCTCGCGTTGTCTGCATTCTTCCATTCTTTCCGGGCATCGCGGCTCGAATACGCAGCCTTCACGCGGGACTAGAGCGGCGGAAAAATCGCCAGCGATCACCGGCAGCTTGGTTTTGCGGCCGTTACTGTTGTCCTCGAAAATCTGCGGCATCGATTGGAACAGCGCTCGTGTGTATGGGTGCTTGGGAGAAGAAAGGACGGTCCTCGCTGGGCCCAGTTCGGCGACGCGGCCGCCGTAGAGAACCAGAATGCGGTCAGCAAAGCCGGCTAGCAAAGCAGGATTGTGCGTGATGAAAATCATGGCCAGACCCAACTCATCCCGGAGCGTATGAAACACGCCAAGGATTTCCCTTTGAGTTGTGGGATCGAGCGAGGCGGTCGGCTCATCGGCAATCAAAAGTGATGGTCCGCAAGCAATCGCTTGGGCGATCAGGACGCGCTGCCGTTGCCCTCCGCTCAACTGGTGGGGATACGAGTTCGAAATTCGATCTGCCTCTTCTGGAAAAAGAGATGCGAGGACTTGCCGTGTTTTCTTGCGCAGGGAGCTCTTGCCTGCCGATTCATGCGCGGCAAGTACCTGGAAAACCTGTTCACCGGCGCGTATTGCCGGATGAAGAGCAACGGATGGCTCTTGGTAGACCAGTGAGAGGCGCTTACCGCGAATCTGTTCCAGTTCGCCAGCCGATGCGCGAAGAAGGTCCTTGCCTTCAAAAAATACCGAACCCTTCGAAATGTTTCCGTTTGAGGGAAGAAGTTTCAGAAGCGAAGTGGCAAGGGTGCTCTTGCCTGACCCAGATTCTCCAAGGACACCAAGAATCTCGTTGGGCATGAGCTGAAAACTTACCCCGGCAAGTGCAGGGTAAGATGCGCCGCCTGACGAGCTATACGAAACGTGAAGATCCTGAACTTCCAGAATGAGCACCATGCGCCGGGCCTCTCTGGCCCAACCCCCATTGTGAATCATGTTGAGGCAGGATGCGGGGAGCGACAAGGCAAACCTCTCGTCTCGCACACGAAAGGTAATTCCTCAATGCATACGGGAGTCTACTTGGTTTTCTCGTGCGGACGCGCCGTGGTGCGAAGTAAACGAGGCGCGTTTGGGAAGGAATTCGCGGCTTGACTGTCAAAGAAGAAACCAAATGCGGGAATGCCGGAATTCGTGGTGATTCATCCCCGGCAAACCCGCACCTTGGTCAAACACCCTTGTCGAGGGAAAATCGCGGACTTGGCTGAGCCGACCTGCCAAGCCACGTGGCTATTGAGTTCCTCCCCGATTTGCCGGCCGATTCGCCGCATTTACATCGGATCGAGGAGTCATCGATAGAACGAGATACTCACGCTCCTTGCCGTCAGCTTCGGGAACGCGAAGCAGCAGCTTGTCTTTGTGAATCCGGAATTGAGCCGTTTCGCCAACCGGCAAGAGAACAGGGTGCTTGTCGTCTTTCGGCGTGATCCGGTAAATAATCCGATCCGCCTGCAACACGTATTCCTGACACAAGACCTGTTTGGTGTTCTTGTGCTGGCCGTCCGTGCCAAAAATCTGGCCGGCGATCGTCTTGCCATCTTTTTCAGAATACCCGCAAGACGATGATTCCATTTGAATCAGAACGCCCTTTTGGTATGCCGGCGCGTCCTTCGCTTGGGCATCGAGCGTGGTAACGGCTAACAAGACCGCAACTATCCCAATTCTCATCGTCATTCTCCCTTCAACCTCTCTGTGTTCCACCCAGCTAGCAAAATGATTTCGCCATGCGCTTGAACGTGCACGCAGGAGACGAGCCTTTCCTGATTCAGCAGGAACATTTCTTTGGTTACCGTATAAGGGGGTGCTCGCACAGAAGAAAATATAGGTCTTGACTTGTCGTAGTGATCTTCATCGTCAGGTCTTCCGATTGCTCCGATGCAGGAAGGGTGGAATGTCCTCAGAGAAAGCGCGATTTCGTGGTGGTTCGCTGCGCGATCTGGCGAAGCCGGAAACTACTAAGGTTGAGTGAACCGGGAAGGTCAATTGGAGGCGCTCGAGAAGCCGGCTCTGATCATTCTTGCGAGTATCCCAGAACGGCTGGAAACACCCATTTTGATCATGATCAACCGGAAAAACGTGTTCACCGTGTTGGGACTGATGTTCATTTGACTCGCTATCTCTTTGTTGGAAAGGCCTTGCAGCAATAACTCCACCGCTTGTTTCTCCCGCTTTGAGAAGTTAAACAGCTGGGCCATCCGAGGAAGAAAGAGCAATCCGGAAGAGCCTCGCTCGAGCAGAAGCTCAAGGGCCGGGTGAGAGGAACCTCTCAGGTACCAGTTTAGATGAAAGATCCAGCAGCGATAACGCCTCTTTCCCGATACAAACTCCGTCGCGAAGGGTGAGTGTCGCGGGGATTGGGGGTTGAGGAGACGAGCTCGAATCATGTCCGTCAGGAAGATGTCCAACTGCCTTATGTGCTCGGGGGAGTCCGGATAGCTGAGGATGCGGATGGTCTCATCGTTCCATGAGATGGGATTTAGCGAAGAGTCCATAACCAGGAGTCCGACGCCTTGGTTTGTCAGTGGGCGAGCTTGGCGGCGCGGCCCAGCTGCGGTCGATGCGAGAATCGCTCCGGAAGGCATGTTGTTACCGCTCTCGTAACGAATGGAAAGGCCGGAATATCTTGGCCTATTTATCTAGGCAGCCGTTCAATTCTCCGGCACTTGCCGTGCATTGATAGCCGCCAGGGACATGAATCTGGTTAGCGGCAAAACCATCGCTGTTACCTTCGAGTATCCGGATGGCGCTATAGGCCCAAGGCTACGCGTGAACGCCCAAAGGCGCCCGGACAAAGCGCCGCCCAAGAGAAGAGGGCGGGTTGCGCCCGACCTAGAATCTTTCTCCACGCTATCATTTGCTCTAAGGAAGGTTGCCCGTCAATGAGGGGCATTACTGAAAAAGGGGCAGTTAAATCCACTAATCGGTGTTATTTCCAGGAACTCGCCATGTCCAATTCCGACGACGCCGTTCAGTAGCCAAAAGAACGAGGCAGTTCCGCTCAAGATGCTCATTCCTCGGCATTTCCCAAGCAGAGCCGATGCCCGACATCTACTGTTGATCTTGTTGCCGGTCACGCTTACCCTGCCCCGCGGATCCGAAGTTTTTGCTAGCGCGCTGTGTTAGCGATTTTCAGTAGTATAAGAATGGGATTCCCAAAGGCCCCGATTTACTATAAAAACCTGATGCAGTATTCAAGTTTTATCCTTAATCGAAAAGTGGATGAAACGAGCAAGTTTTGTTGAGGCGAGGGCAAGTAGCCCTTGCTTGGTGGTGTTTTTGTTTGCACTTGTGGCTGTAGCTGTGTCGTTACTTGGGCTGTCGTCCGTACCGACGAACAATCCCAGGATAGCGAACTTACTCGTGGCGAGAGTCAGATTGTTTGCTCTACAGAACCTCAAGGCAATTCCTGTCGATTCACAGAGGACCCGCTTTTGACGGGTGGGAATCTGCGACCGCACTAAGCCGGCGGTATCAATCGCTGTGACGTGGCATCAACCCACCGGCGGTTAAGCGAGGCCCTGGATCCGGGCACACTGCTGTTGCAACGAGTCTCAAGGAGGAAGGTCCCGAAGCAGGGTGGGGCCTTGGAGAACGTGCGTCGCGGTGGAGAAGACGCAGCGCATGATGCGAACTTCAAGTGGATTACGGCCAATTTCGGAACGCTTCGTCCTGGGAGTGCAAAAGATGCAAGCCATGAACGCCCGTGTGGTGAAAAGTTTTGGCGATTCGTATTCGCCTCCGTTTGAGGCTCGCGGGATGGCAGCTTTCTTACCCGGGAGCATCTTCTTTGGGCCTTGTATACGAAAGGACCCAGCCATGACGCCAGCCCGCCGATACCTGCCCGCCCTGGCGACTTTTCTGCTCGCATTCCTCGTCCTTAGCTTTTTGCCGCCGGTTGCATTTGCCACGTGCGCGGCACCCAAAAACGCTATCGAGGCGGAGAATTGTCTGCCAGGCACTCCCGCTAGTCAGTGGTACGTTGATGGGGCAGGCTCGCCGAATATTCAGGGATTCACGACTGACATCAGTGTGAACGCCGGCCAAACCATATTCTTCAAGATCTCCACGAGCGCGGTCTCATACCGCATTGATATCTATCGTCTGGGCTACTATCAGGGAAATGATGCTCGGTTCATAACTTCCATCTCGCCCTCGGCGCTTCTGCCGCAAATTCAACCTTCCTGTCTGAGCGACAGTTCGACTGGACTGATAGACTGCGGCAACTGGGGGATTTCAGCGTCCTGGACCGTACCGAGCACTGCCACGTCAGGAGTCTATTTTGCCAGACTCGTACGGCCAGATACCGGCGAGGTGGGTGCCATAATTTTTGTCGTACGGAATGATTCCAGCCACTCCGACATTGTGGTGCAGACCTCGGACACAACCTGGCAGGCCTACAACGACTACGGCGGGAACAGTCTCTATTCGGGAAACCCGGTCGGCCGCGCTTATAAAGTAAGTTACAACCGGCCAGTCAACACGCTGAAAGATTTTTTCTCCCAGGAATATCCGATGCTTCATTGGCTGGAGGCGAACGGGTACGACGTCACTTACTTGAGTGGCGTAGATACGGACCGAAACGGCGTGCTGATCACCCAACACAGAATTTTCGTGTCCGTTGGGCATGACGAATACTGGTCGGGCGGACAACGCGCCAACGTGGAGGCTGCCCGGGCAGCCGGCGTGAATCTGGCATTCTTTAGTGGCAACGAAGTCTTCTGGAAGACACGCTGGGAAGCGAGCACTGACGTCACAAACACGGCTTACCGAACGCTGGTCTGCTACAAAGAGACATCTATGAATGGGAGCTACGGAGGTGTAATTGATCCGGCTGACCCCCCTACCTGGACGGGCCTTTGGCGGGACGCGCGTTTCAGCCCTCCCGCCGATGGAGGTCGCCCGGAAAACGCATTGACTGGCACGATTACCCAGGTGAGCGCGCCTCAAGACAACGCGATCACCGTACCTCAGGCTGACGGCAGGATGCGCTTCTGGCGAAATACAAGCATTGCGACACTCGGGGCAGGCCAAGTTGCCACTCTTCCGCAGAGTACGCTTGGATATGAGTCGGATGAGGACGTTGACAATGGGTTCAGGCCTGCGGGTCTCATACGGCTCTCGACCACTACTGTGGCGGTGTCACAGTATCTCAACTTCTCCCCTACCTCAGGCTACTACTTTACGAATGGCACTGAATCGCATCACTTGACCCTGTACCGGGCTCCGAGTGGAGCCTTGGTTTTCGGGGCCGGGACGATACATTGGTCGTGGGCCGTGGACCGCGATCATGCGGGGTTCATGGGCTCGCCTGCCGATCCTAACGCGCAGCAGGCAACGGTAAACCTTCTTGCAGACATGGGAGTTCAGCCAGCAACACTGCAAAGCGGGCTCGCGCCAGCAACTGCTTCCGCGGATACTTCCCCACCTAGATCAACCATCACGTCGCCTGCGCCCGGAACTACTGTAACTGCGGGTTCTCAGGTAACAGTTTCCGGTACCGCGCAAGATTTCGGCGGCGGCGTAGTTGGGGGAGTTGAGGTTTCTGTCGATGGGGGAGCAACCTGGCACCCGGCGGTGGGTCGTGAGAATTGGAGCTACGTTTTCACAACCACTACTTCCGGAACCTTGACCGTTCAGAGTCGCGCGGTCGATGACAGCGGCAATCTGGAGGTCGCCAGCCCAGCCATTGCAGTGGCCGCGGTTCCGCCGCCCCTCTCAGTCAGCACAACTTCTCTCCCAAACGGCACGCAATCCTCAGCGTATAATCAGCGCCTCGCGGCTGTCGGCGGCGCCGCCCCGTATAGTTGGTCGCTGTTTTCAGGGACTCTGCCGTCAGGCTTGACTCTGTCCACGAGCGGACAAATCTCCGGCACGCCGACCATCTTAGGGACAAGCAACTTCACCGTGCAAGTGACCGACTCGAGCGTTCCTGCGCAAACTGCCACTCAAGCATTCAACATCACGGTTGTCGGACCAACCGACCCCCAGAACCTCGCTGAGCTGAATGGCAACTATGCATTTACCTTCACCGGGATCAGCGGGAATGGGAGCATCTCGTCTGTTTTTGCGGCGGTGGGAAGATTCACAGCGGACGGGGCCGGCAATCTCACCAACGGCGAACTGGACACCAACACCGTCAGTGGCGGAGCGGCCGCTCAATCGTTCACCGGAACCTACGCGATCGGTGCAGACGGCAGGGGCGTGATGACTTTTAATATCGGCGGGGGAAGCGCGAAGCTTGCCTTCGCGATGCTGGCCAACGGCAGCGCCCAGTTCATCGAGTTCGACGCCTCAGGTGGAGCGGGAACGATCGGCTCGGGCACCATGGAAAAAGCGGACGCCACTGCTTATAGCACGGCCAGAATAACGGGCAACTACGCATTTGGCGCCGCCGGTTTAGATAACGCAAATAATCGCGCGGCGATCGAGGGCCGGTTTA
>Ga0137403_10006083_pt1 | contig 10092 bp, 11 predicted proteins | sample CZOMad2_1_16fung_FD_122057 | JGI IMG/M metagenome (GOLD analysis project Ga0137403, IMG submission 122057) | Vadose zone soil fungal communities from Angelo Coast Range Reserve, California, USA - CZOMad2_1_16fungal (Hybrid Assembly) | ecosystem: Environmental > Terrestrial > Soil > Vadose zone... | reverse complement strand
TAGCCTCGATGGATCCGAACGCGCTGTAGTGATCGGAAGCGACCGTGGTGACGACGCCGATCTGCGGCCGGACCAGTGCGAGGGTTGCTTCCAGCGTGCCGGGCCCCGTCGCCGCGACCTCCAGGACGGCGAACTGATCCCGTGGGCTGATCCTGCGGATCTCTCGTGCCACGGACTCGAATAGATTGAGATACTCGGACTTGCCTCCGCGCAGGTGGCTCAAAGCCACGGCGGCGATGAGATCCTTGGTGGTGGTCTTTCCTGTGCTGCCGGTTACGGCGACAAGGGTGACGTTTCGGAGCCGGCGCCGGTGAAGCAGAGTGAGACGAAAAAGGATACGTCGCCGGATGGGTCGGATGAAGTGGGTCAACATCCATTCTGCGACCCCCCGCGCTCCCGGCCAGTGGCCGAGCGCCGGCACGCGCGGTTCGATCCGGTGGAGCGCACGCGTGAAGCAGTTGATCCCCCAATTGAGGACTGACTTCACGTCTCGCTCCCTTCGGGTTACCCTTGAATTGGCGTCGTGCGGCCGACCGATCCTTCGACTACTGAAGGATCGAAACCGCTTCGGGTACTTACACTATTATGCAACACCGATGGTGGACGAGGCAAGGACGCGCAGATTGGCGACCGCGGAGTCCTCTGCGAAACACGCACATTCTGCGCGCGAGGGGATAGCAAATCATGGTGCGGGACCTGGGAATGCGGCGCATCTTCTTCGGAAGGGTGCGCGGAGCCCTTATCCTGGCCGTCGTGCTCTGTGGACTGACCGCGGCGAAGGGCCCCGCGGCGGAAATCGGCCACCCAGCGATTTCTGTGCCCAGCTCAACGCGCTTGCGCCAGGAGAGGAGCTGGTGCCGCCTCCGGGCGATTATCGTGGACCGTGCACCATCCGGACGGGGGACTCCCGGGGCAGCCGATCGTCGTGCGCGGCCAGAGTCCGGTTGACCGGCCGCGGCTCGTCTACGACGGCCGGAGATCGAACGTCATCGACGTCGGGGTGGAGCATGTGACCATCAGGGGTCTCGCGTTCGGGCCGACGAGGGAGAACGTCGATGGGATCCGGATATTCAGCCGGGAAGGCGTGACGGTGGAGGAGTGCGACTTCTCCGCTCTCGGCGGCATCGCCGTCGTCACAAATCACCACAACAGTCGTGGACTCGTCGTGCGTCGAAACATCGTTCGGAATACCGACGCGACCGCGATGTATTTCGGCTGCCATGACGGGGTCGAGTGCGTCGCGGAGGCGCTCCTGATCGAGGGGAACCATATCCAAACGGTCCGGACTCCGGATCCTCAGATCGGGTACGGGATCCAGATCAAGCTCAACTCTTCGGGAGAGGAGGTAGCGTCGGTGAGTGTGTAAACGAAGAAAAGGCGGTGTAGCCTTCGGTTCGTGACCAAACGAACCACCGGCGCTGGAAACGCCGGGGAAGGAGACACCGCCCATGAACGAGAAGAGCACCGAGACGGGAGCGGAGTCAAGGCCGACCTGGGAAAATCTGGAGGCCTTCGCCCGCCAGGGGGTGCAGCGGTTGTTGCAGCAACTGTTGGAGGAAGAGGTGGAGGGCGTGCTGGGCCGAGCCCGCTACGCGCGGCGGGACGCGGTGGACGCGCCCGCCGGCTATCGCAACGGGTACGGCAAGCCGCGCCGGCTGAGCGCGATGACGGGCACGGTCACGATTCGCCGGCCGCGGGTCCGCGGGCTGGAGGAGCGATTCGAGAGCCGGCTGTTGCCGCTGTTCAAACGGCGTACGGAGGAAGTCGGCCGACTCCTGCCGGAGCTGTACCTGCACGGGCTGGCCCACGGCGACTTCGATCTGGCCCTGCGGGGGCTGCTGGGCGAAGCGGCACCCCTGTCGGCCCCGTCGATCGCGCGGCTGAAGGCGGGCTGGCAGGCGGAGTACGCGACCTGGAAGCGCCGGCGGCTGGACGAGCTCGAACCCGTCTACCTGTGGGCGGACGGGATCTACGTCAAGGCCGGGCTGGAGAATGACAAGGCGGCCATGCTCGTCGTGATCGCGGGGCTGCGGGACGGGCGAAAGGTCGTCCTCGCGGTGGAGAGCGGCTATCGGGAGTCGACCGAGAGCTGGGCGGCGTTGCTCCGCGACCTCACGGGGCGCGGGCTGCGGGCCCCGCGGCTACTCATCGCCGACGGGCACCTGGGCATCTGGGGCGCCGTGGGCACGGTCTTCCCGACGGTGCCCGAGCAGCGGTGCTGGAATCATCGCCTCGTGAACGTGCTCGACACCCTGCCGACGAAGCTCCAGGCGGAGGCGCGAGAGCTGCTCACGAAGATCCCCTACGCGGACACGCGCGCGGAGGCGGACCAGCTCAAGCGCGGCTTCCAGGCCTGGGCGACGAAGAAGGGCGTGGCCGCGGCGGGCCGCCGGCTCGCGGAGGACTGGGAGCGGCTGGTGACGTTCTACGCGTTCCCGAAGGAACACTGGAAGCACCTGCGGACCACCAACGTAGTGGAGTCACCGTTCGCCGCGGTGCGGCTGCGGACCGCGGCCGCCAAGCGATTCAAGAAGGTCGAGAACGCGACCGCGGTCATCTGGAAGACGCTGCTGGTCGCGGAGCAGCGTTTCCGTCGGCTGGACGCGCCGGAGCGCCTGCCGGAGGTCGCCGAGGGCGTCGTGTACGTCGACGGAGTGCGGGAGAAGCGGGGCAACGCGAAGGCCGCCGCCTGATCTCGTTTACACACTTATTGACAAGACCTCGCGTCACCCAGAGATTGCCTTCCTGGTCGAAGCCGCAGCCGTCGGTGGCGCCGAAGGTGGCGCGCTGCTCGAGGGTCGGATCGGGGATGGCCCGCACGCCGAGCGAGGGCCCGTAGCGCTCGCGCCCTCCCAGCGTTCCGTCGCGGCGGATGGGGAGTCGCACCACGTCTTGACCCATGGTCTGGCAGACGTAGAGGTGCGACTCGTCGGGGTCCATGGCCAGGCCGTTGGCGAAGTGGAAGCCCTCGGCCATGAGCTCGGCGCGGCCGTCCGGCCGTACGCGATAGACGAAGCCGTCGCCCGAGCCCTGGGCGGCGCGCGCGCGATCGTAGGTCGAGTGGCTGCACCAGACGTTCCCCGCGCGATCGACGAGCGGGTAGTTCGAGGCCTTCAGCGCCCGGCCGTTCACTTCCGCGCAGAGCACCTCGATCGCTCCACTACGTGGATCTAGCCGCTGCAGGCCTCCCGGGTCAGGGGTGTCGAGGGCGAAGTTGGCGATGAGGATGCGGCTCTCACGGTCCATGTTGATGCCGTTGGGCCGCCCGCCCGCCTTGCCCAGGCGCCGCAGGCCGCCGTCGGGAAGTATCTCCGCGCAGGCGCTCGCTTCGTCCGAAGCCCAGACGCGCCCGTCTCGGCTCACCACCACGTCTTCCGGGCGCTTCAGGCCGACGCCGCGCTTCGTCAGCGCGGCGAGGGCAATTCGCTCGAGCGGCAATCAGCGGCCCTCGTAGACTTCGCGGCGCGCCATGGTGCGCTGCAGCTTGAGATAGCTTTCGCGCGTGAGCGGGCGCTTCGCTTTCCCGAGCACCTCGCGCGCGCCGGCGGCGCCGTCGGCGAGCATGTCCACCACCATGCTGGCGAGCGCCTTGGCCTGGCCCACGTAGGCGAGGTAGGGATCCGCGATGCGGTAGTCCACGGCGTGGCCGTGGCCCGCGGCACCGCCCAGGTAGGGATGCAGGCAGGGGATCACCTGACTGAGGTCGCCCATGTCGGTGGAGCCGGTGCGGTGCCCCAGCTCGGTGAAGCTGGACTCGCCCCACATCGCCACCGCGGAGTCGCGGAAGTAGCGCGCCATGGTCTGGTCACAGTCGAGCGGGAGATAGCCGGGGAAGGTCTCGATCTCCACGGTGGCGCCCAGCGCCAGGGCGCCCGCGCGCAGCGCGCGGTCCACCTTGGCGTTGGCGTCGAGGATGGCGGGCAGGGTGCGCCCGCGCACATAGGTCTCGATGCGTGCCTCCGCCGGGATCACGTTCACCTGGGAGCCGCCCGCGGTCAGGATGGGATGGACGCGGATGGTGTCTTCATCTCTGAACGTTTCACGGACGGCGTTGATGGCCATGAGGCCGATGTGCGCCGCGTAGAGCGCGTTGATCCCCAGGTGCGGCGCCCCGCCGGCATGCGCGGCGCGACCGAGGTAGCGCGCGAGCTTGCCCACCCGGCCGTTGTTGGACAGGGGCACGCTGGCCTTGCCGTCCTCCGCCCGGGGGGTGAGGTGGATCATCATGGCCAGATCCACGTCGTCGAAGTGGCCGAGCCGGAGGAGCTCCGCCTTGCCGCCGAGCAGCTCGAGCCGTCCCGCCTTGACCTGGCTCACGCGCCACTCGAGATCGCCGCCTTCCTCCGCGGGCACCGCGAAGAAGGTGGCGCAGCCGGCGAGATGCTCGAAGGACTTGGTGTCGAGCAGGCCCATGGCCGCGCCCAGCATCGCCGCCACCTGGGCGTTGTGCCCGCAGGCATGCGCGGCGCCCGTCTCGGGGTCGGCGTCGGGATGGCCGGGCACGCGGAGCCCGTCCAGCTCGCCGAGCACCGCGAAGGTGGGCCCGGGTTCGGCGCCGGGCACGTCTGCGCGCACGCCGGTGAAGGCCAGTCCGACCTTTGGCGAGAGCCCGAGCGCCCTGAAAGTCTCCTCCACCAGCCGCGCGGTCTTGACTTCCTTGAAGCCCAGTTCCGGATTCTTCCGGATGCGCTCGCCGATGGCGATGATCTCGGGCGCGCGGCGATCGATGGCCTCCAGGATGCGGGCCTTCAGCCGGTCGCGGGTCATGGTTTCTGTATAGCACGCTTGACGCGCGCGCGCGGGCCCGCTACTGTCGCTTCGTCATTGCCTCGCGACCGCGTCGCCCACCTTCACCCGAGGAGCCGACCATGGCCGACTCGAAGCTGCCGACTCAGGACCGCGTCGAAGCCTATTTCAAGGAGCTGAACAACTGGGGCCGCTGGGGGCATGACGACCAGAAGGGCACCGTGAACCTGATCACGCCCGCCAAGCAGGCGCAGGCCCAGGCCCTCATCAAGAAAGGCCGCACGGTGTCGCTGGCGCGGGACATCGGGCCCCAGCCCGTCCTCATGTACCACGTGACCTTCCCGGCGAAGCGCGAGCGGGTGGACGTGGTGCTCGACCGCTTCGACCTCGTCTACCACGGCTTCACCATCACCCACATCGACGCCCTCTGCCACGTGGCGTGGGACGGCGAGCTCTACAATGGCCGGCCCTTCGCGGATAGTCTCGGCGTGGCCGGCGCCACCTGGTGCCCCATCGACCCGCTCTTCGACGGCATCACCACCCGCGGCGTCTTGCTCGACGTGGCGGCGGGACGCAGGGAAGGGTATGTCACGGTGGGCGAGCCGGTGACGCCCAAGGAGCTGGACGCGGTGGCCGCACGCGCGGGCGTGACGGTGCAGCCGGGCGACGTGGTGGTGGTGCGGAGCGGCAACGAGGCCTTTCTCAAGGCGCATCCCAACTTCGTATTCCGCGTGGATCCGCATCCGGGACTGCATGTGTCCTGTCTCGAGTGGTTCCGCGAGAAGGACATCGCCGCCATCTCCTGGGACATGATGGACGAGCGGCCCAGCGGCTATCCCGGCTTCGGGATGAGCGCGCATCTGGCCATCCCGTTCCTCGGCCTGGCCCTGGTGGACAATACCAATCCCGAGCGCCTCGCCAGGGCCTGCGCCGAGGAGGGCCGGAACGAGTTCCTGTTCACCGCCACCCCCCTCCGGCTGATGGGGAGCACGGGCGCGCCCGCGCATCCCATCGCCATCTTTTGATCGCCACTCCGCGGAGGCCGAGCATGGACCGCACCAAGAGCGTGGTGACGCCGGAGCGCTTCAAGTCCGGCCGAACCTTCGAGCAGTACCTCGCCTATATCGGCACGCCCGAGAATCTCGAGCGCGAGGGCACCGGGGGCGGGACGCGACCCGACAGCAGCGCGGTGATGGGGGAGTGGTACGAGGGCAGCCGGCTCAGCGACACCCAGGCGGCGGCCTGGAAATGGCTGGCCGCCCAGCCGGGCGGGCCGGCCAAGATTCTGGTGCTGTCGGAAGACTGGTCCTCGGACTGCCGGCGCGACGTGCCCATGCTGGCGCGCGTGGCCGAGGCCACCGGCATGGAGCTGCGCATCTTCAACCGCGATGGCCAGAGGTTCAGCAAGAGCCAGCGGCCGGAGGTGGACGGCGAGCGGGGCAGCAATGCCGACATCATGGCGGAATTCATGAACGAGAAGGGGGGGCAGCGCTGGCAGTCCATCCCGGTGGTCGTCTTCTACGACAAGGATCTGCGGTACCTGAACCACTACACCGAGTTCCCGGCCATCTACCACAAGGAGCGAGTGGTGACGGAGAAGATCCGCGCGGCGCGCCCGGGCGAGACCCCGGCGCAGACCGCGGAGCGCGCGGCGCGGGAGTTCGGCGCCTTCCAGAAGGCGCCCTTCTTCCGCATGTGGGCCGGCTCGGGCATCGACGAGATGGCGAGCGCACTGCACGAACGTCTGGTCATGGGGAGTCTGTGATGGCCGAGAGCGAAGCCTACCGGAAGGGGCGCGAGATGCGGCGCAAGCTGCTGGGCGACGCCTACGTCGAGCGCGTGAACAAGAACACCTACGGCGACCAGATGATGACCCAGTTCATCGACCTCGCCCAGGAGAGCGTCTTCGGCACCATCTGGACGCGCCCGGGACTGGATCTGAAGACCCGGACCCTGGTGACCGTGGTGTCCGACGCCGCCACCGGCCGCGAGCCCGAGCTGGCCATCCACCTCCGGATGGCGCTGCGCCAGGGCTGGACCGAGACGGAGCTGACCGAGGTGCTCCTGCACCTGATGGGCTACGTTGGCGCCCCGCTGGTGCGGGACGCCATGCTCGTAGCCCGTCAGACCTTTGCCGAGGTGAAGAAGGAAGCCGCGAGCTAGGCCCGGCGCCGCGCCGCCAGCGCGGCCAGGCCGATCCCGAGCAGCGCGAGCGAGGCCGGCAGCGGCACCGCAGCGGTCGTCACCGGAGCCGGGTCCTCATCCGGGCCCCCGCTCGTAGGACGGTCCTCCACCGTGAGGGCCAGGCTCGCGCCCCCGAAGAAGAAATCGCCGGTGGCGGCCCCGAGCGTGACCCAAAGGAGGTGATCGCTCAGTGGGGCCAGGTCGGCCAGCGAGATCACGATGTCGTGCTGCACGTCTCCGTTCACCAGAATATCGTCGACGTCGAGCACGACGTCGATCTTCTCGCTTCCGTCCGCCCGGCCGAAGTCGTCCCAGACATTGAGCGTCAGCGTGGCGGCGGTGATGATCTCGTCCGCGCCCGGGACTCCGGGGAAATCGAAGCTGAAGGCGTAGGCGGTAAGCGAAGCCCCGCCTGCGTTGCACGCCGCCGGCGCGTTGGCGCTCAGGCAAATCGGCGCGCCGGGCAGGGTATATGTAAGGGTCGTCGCGCCCGCTGCGGCGGGAATCATCCCGGCCAGGCCGGCGAGCACGACCAGCATTCGACGAAGCACATTTTGCATGACGGTCTCCCTTGTTCTTCTTTGGTGATGCCTACTTGGTCAGGGAGAGGAGCAAGGGAGGTGCCATTCGCGGAGAGACGCGAACCGCCCGCGCGAACAGCTACTTGCCGGCCACGAAACTCTTGCGCTGAGCTAACTGTCGGAGAAGCCGACAGGGCGAGCCCGTGGGCTCCACCAAGCGTGGAGTTACGGCTCAGGCCGTGCGCGTCCGGGGATCGAGAAGATCGCGGACGGCGTCGCCGACCAGGTTGAGGGCCAGCACCATCACGAAGATCGCGAAGCCCGGGAGAAGCACCACGTGCGGGCTCAGGATGACGAATTGCCGGCCGGTGGCGAGCATGCTCCCCCAGTCCGCAGTGGGCGGCTGGGTGCCCAGCCCGAGGAAGGACAGCCCCGCGGTGGTGAGGATCTTGGCGCCCACGTCCAGGCTGAAGGCCACCACCACGGGCGAGAGCAGATGCGGCACCACGTGGCGCGCCAGGATGAGCCGGTCGGGGCTGCCCAGCGCGCGCGCCGCCTCCACGAACTCGCGCTCGCGCACCGAGAGCACCACACTGCGCACCAGGCGCGCGTAAATGGGGAAGCCCACGATGGCGATGGCGATCATGGCGTTGCGCAGGCCGGGGCCGAGCCCGGCCACGATGGCGATGGCGAGGAGGATGAAGGGGAAGGCCATCAGGATATCGGTGAACCGCATGATGAGGGACTCGACCCAGCCGCGGTAGTAGCCGGCGAGGAGCCCGAGGCTCACGCCCATGAGCATCGCCGCCGCCGCGGTGCCCACCCCCGCGAGCAGCGAGACCCGCGCGCCCCAGACGAGGCGGCTCAGGAGGTCGCGGCCGAACTCGTCGGTGCCGAGGGGATGCCCGGGCGTGCCCGGCGGCTTGAGCCGGCTCGGCGTGTCCACCGCGTCGGGATCGGGAAGCGGGAGCCAGGGCGCGGCGAGCGCGGCGACGATGGCCAGCGCGATGGCGGCCAGGGCGACGACGGCGAGGCGGTGGCGGCGGAGGTGTCGGCCAAACAGCGAATTTGATCTACGGTCGTCGCGAGCGACGACCTTCATAGGGTGGCTTCGCATCTTTATTGGAATTTTATTCTCGGGTCCAGCCACGCGTAGAGGGTGTCCACCGCGAGATTGACGAGCACGAACGAGAGCGCGATCATCAGCACGCCGCCCTGCACGAGGGGCATGTCGCGGGCGAGGATGCCCTGGACGACGAGGGTGCCCACCCCGGGCCAGGCGAACACGGTCTCGGTGAGGACGGCGCCGCCGAGCAGATAGCCCGCCTGCACGCCCACCACGGTGACGATGGGAATGAGGGCGTTCTTCAGCGCGTGCCGCCACACCACCATGCGCTCGCCGAGGCCCTTGGCGCGCGCGGTGCGGACATAGTCCTGACCGAGCGTCTCCAGCATGGTGGCGCGCGTGAGGCGGGCGATGATGGTCACGGACGCCGCCGCGAGCGTCACCGCGGGCAGGACGAGATGGGTGAGGAGGTCGCGGAGCCCCCCGCCGCCATAGGGCGCGTACATGCCTGAGGCGGGCAGCCAGCCCAGCCAGAGGGAGAAGATCACCATCAGCACGATGCCCAGCCAGAATACCGGCATGCTCGCGCCGAAGAGGGAGGCGACGCCGGAGAGGCGGTCCAGGAGGGAGTTGGCGCGCGTGGCCGAGGCGATGCCGAGCGCGAGACCGCCGAGGGTGGAGAGGAGGAGCGCGCTCCCGGTGAGGAGGAGGGTGGCCTTGAAGCGCTCGAGCACCTCGCCCAGCACCGGCCGCTTCATCCACAGTGAGCGGCCGAGGTCGCCGCGGGCCACATGGCTGATCCAGGTGAGGTACTGGACGTAGAGCGGCTGGTCCAGCCCGAGCTGGGCGCGGAGGCGGGCGAGGTCCTCCTTGTTGGCGTTGGCGCCCAGCATGATCTCGGCGGGATCGCCCGGGGCCAGGTGCAGCACCAGGAACACGATCAGCGACACCCCGAGCAGCACGGGTCCCAGATGCAGGAGCCGGCGCGCGAGGAAGGGGCCCACGGAGCCGAGCGCGCTCCGCTACCGGAGGCTGATCGTCTCCACGCGGAGATCGAAGCTCGGGTGGAGCTTGAAGCCTTGCACGCGCTTCGAGGTGGCGGCGATCTGGATCTCGTGGTCCACGAACACCCACGGGGCGTCCTCGACCAGGATGCGCTGAGCCTCGCGGTACAGCGCCGCGCGCTTGGCCTGATCGGTGACCTGGCGCGCCTCGGCGAGGAGGGCGTCGAACTTCTCGTTCTTGTACATGGCGCGGTTGGGCCCGTTGGGCGTCCACTGGCTCGAGTGGAAGAGCGGATACATCACCATGTCCGGGTCCTCGGAGCCGGCGGCCCAGGACAGCGCGAAGAGCTCCTGCTCCTTGGCCCGGAGCTTGGCGATGTAGGCGCCCCACTCCATGGTCTGGAGCGTGACGTTCACGCCCACCGCGCGGAGGTTCGACTGCATCACCACCGCCATGGCCACCGGTGACTGCATGCCCGAGCCGGACTCCGGCACCCACATGGTGGTGGAGAAGCCGCTGGGGTAGCCCGCCTCGGCGAGGAGCTTCTTCGCCTTCGCGGGATCGTAGGCA
>Ga0137403_10010813_pt1 | contig 10093 bp, 7 predicted proteins | sample CZOMad2_1_16fung_FD_122057 | JGI IMG/M metagenome (GOLD analysis project Ga0137403, IMG submission 122057) | Vadose zone soil fungal communities from Angelo Coast Range Reserve, California, USA - CZOMad2_1_16fungal (Hybrid Assembly) | ecosystem: Environmental > Terrestrial > Soil > Vadose zone... | reverse complement strand
GTATCAGCTCTGCATGAAGAGCCCTGACGGAATGAGCGAACCCAAAAAGATCAGCCTGGGCGGCCAGCCGTCGTTTTATTACGCGCCTGTGTGGTCGCCGGACAGCAAGAAGATCGCGTTCACGGACAAGCGCTTAAACGTCTGGTACGTGGACTTGGCGAAAGGCACGCCGGTAAAAGTAGACTCTGACACCTATGACGCGCCCCAGCGCACGCTCGATCCTGTGTGGTCGCCGGACAGCCGCTGGATTGCCTACTCCAAAAAACTTCCCAGCCAGATGCACGCCGTGTTTGCCTACTCTCTGGAGCAAGCCAAGAGCTTGCAACTCACCGATGGCCTGAGCGACGCGCGCCATCCCGCCTTCGACCAGAAAGGACAGTATCTCTACTTCACCGCCAGCACCGACGCCGGGCCGACTACTGGATGGCTTGATCTTTCCAGCATTAATCGTTCGGTCACGCGCAGCGCGTACCTGATTGTCCTCCGCAAAGACCAGCCTTCGCCGTTGGCCCCGGAGAGCGATGAAGAAAAAGCTGCGGAAGACGCCAAGCCGGATGCTGATAAGACTGCCAAAGCAGAAGACAAAAGCGAACAGGAGCCAGCAAACCCTGAAGAAAAAGCCAAAGCCCAGGATGCGCGCGCTGCCAGAGCCGGCAAGAGTGAATCGGTCAGCGTGCGGATTGACGCCGAGAACATCAGCCAGCGCATCCTGGCGCTGCCCCTGCCAGCGCGTAATTACGGACAATTGGTCGCGGGAAAAGCGGGAACAATTTTCCTGATGGAAGAGCCATCACGCCCCGGCCCGGACCAGCAAAGTGTCCTGTGGCGTTTTGATCTCACGTCGCGCAAACCGGAAAGGCTGATGGAAGGCGCAAATAACTTCACCGTCTCCTTTGACGGCAAGAAGACGCTTTACAGCAAAGGCCGCCGAGAGAGCATGAAGTGGTTCATCGGTTCCGCTGCGGCCCCGCCCACGGGCCCTGGCCCAGGCGCCGGCAAACCCGAGACGCCGCTGAATCTGGCGCGTATGGAAGTATTGACCGATCCTCGCGCAGAGTGGAAGCAGGAGTACAACGAAGTCTGGCGCATTGAGCGTGAATTCTTTTACGACCCGAACCTGCACGGCCTGAACCTGCCGGCCACCAGAAAGCAATACGAACCTTATCTGGAAAACATCGGCAGCCGCATTGATTTCAGTTACCTGCTGGCGGAGATGCTGGGTGAACTTACCGTTGGCCACATGTATATACGCACGCCCACCGATCCGCCGTCCGATCAGGGCAAAGTTGGGTTGCTCGGCGCTGACTACGCGATTGAAAACGGACACTACCGCTTCTCCCACATTTATCAGGGTGAAAACTGGAATCCGCAGCTGCGTGCGCCGCTCACTCAGCCGGGCGTGAACGTACAGGAAGGAGAATTCCTGCTGGCCGTCAACGGCAGAGAGCTGCGCGGAAGCGACGAAGTCTTTGCGCTATTTGAAGGCGCAGCGGACAAATCGACCGTGCTCAAGGTCGGTCCAACGGCGGACGGCAAAGGCGCTCGCAACGTGACGGTCGTTCCCATCGAGAATGAAGGCGCGTTGCGTAATCGTGCATGGATTGAAGGCAACCTGCACAAAGTTGACCAGCTGAGCGGAGGACGCATTGCCTACGTCTATCTGCCGGACACCGGCTTTGGCGGCTACACGTCCTTCAACCGCTACTTCTTTGCCCAGGTTGGACGCGAAGGCGCGGTTATTGACGAGCGCTTCAACGGCGGCGGTTCGGCAGCGGATTACGTCATCGACTACCTGCGGCGTCCTCTGCAAAATTATTGGATGACCCGCGAAGGTCAGGACTTTACCACTCCCGTCGGAGCCATCTTCGGTCCCAAGGCGATGATCATCAACATGTACGCTGGTTCCGGCGGCGACGCGCTGCCCTGGTATTTCCGTGACGCCAAGCTCGGGCCGCTCGTCGGCACACGCACCTGGGGCGGGCTGGTGGGAATCTACGACTACCCGAACCTGATGGATGGCGGCGGTGTGACGGCTCCGCGCGTGGCTTTCTACAGTCCGAAAGGCGATTGGGAAGTGGAGAACCACGGCGTTGCACCGGACTATGAAGTTGAACAAACACCCAAAGACTGGATGAGCGGACATGATCCGCAACTGGAAAAAGCGGTCGCGCTGGTGATGGATTCACTCAAGAAGAATCCGCGCCCGGTGGCCAAACGGCCCGTGTTCCCCAACTATCACACCGGCCAGCCTACAGAAGGCACCCCGGCGGCAGGAGGAGCGTCAGGCAATAAGCATTAGGAACCAGCGTTCTTTAGAGACAAAGAGGCGCTTGAGAGGGTGCCTCTTTTTTCGCGCACCGCAGCTATTGGCCTTTCACCAGTTTGAAGGAGCGAAACGTGGCACGCCCGGAACCACATGCATACAATGCGGGACGAACATCGAGAAAACCTCCCAGCACGTTGTGGTTGACGCTTGATATTTCGGCGGAAGGCTGCGTCCGGATCCAATCGCCTCCCGGCAGACGGTAGTAGAAGTCGATCTCCTGCCGGTCATTCACGATGCGCAATGTGGCCCGCTCAGCGATTACGCCCGTCTCCGGGATGTACCCATTGGCGATCCGCACGCCGATGCCTTTGGGCCCTATGCGAATACCGCACGCGTGTTCCTGGTTGTAGTAGAGCAGCAATCCGGCTTCACAGCCCGGCTCGATCTCAACGTCAGCTTCCACAGAGTAGGAGTGATGTCCAGTGACGCAAGTGAGCGGTGCACTGTCGGACAATGATGTACCTCGTGCCGCAAGAACCAGGCTTCGGTTGCCTATCTGGAACCGAGTGGTATCAAATTCGCGCCAAAACTGCCAATGCAGGTCAAGCTGCGGTGTGTTGAAATCATCGGAGAAGTCCGGCTGTGCCGCTTGGGCCGCGCCGGTTTTCATCGTGTGAATCGCCTTCTCCGCGGAGATGCCGTCGGGGAGACGGAACCAACCATCCTTGGTCCATTCCACAGGCAAGAGCAGCATCTGGCGGCCGAGGGAGCGAAATCCATTTTCATACGAATGCAATGTCATCCACCAGGAACCATCGGGCGCGTCCACCAGGCGTCCGTGGCCCAGTGACATCCACCGATCTTCACGCGAGCGTGTATGCACAATCGGGTTGAACGGTGAATACTCCCAGGGACCATCAACATTCTTGCTGCGCGCGGAGACGACCATGTGGCTGGTCGCCGGACCGGCTGTGCCACCCTCCGCTACCGTGAGATAGAAATAGTCGCCGCGCCGGAAGATTTTGGGCGCTTCAAGGCATTGGCACTCGATGCGAAATTTTTCCGGAATGGGCCAGGGCTGAAAAACTTTACGCGCAGGCTGCTTAACGGAGAGACCGTCCGCCGATAGTTCCAACATGTATCCGTCATTGAAGTGGAGATAGCGTCGCCCATCCACGGCGATGTGTGCTGGATCGATCGCTGGTACGCCCAGGTCAATTGGCTCGCTCCAGGGACCGAGCGGCGCAGGCGCATGGACCACGTGCAGGCGCACGTTACAGGGGAAGTAAATGTAGAAATGCCCCTGGTGTTCGCAAAGATAGGGCGCCCATACGCTGCCGTAATATTTCTTGAGCGCCGCCCCAGACAGAGTCCAGTTGACCAGGTCCTTGGAATGCCATATGTAAAGACCGGGGGCGTAGTCGAAGGTGGAGTGGGTGAGAAAGAAATCTTCGCCTACGCGGATGGCGCCCGCGTCGGGATGATCGCCGCCCAGCACAGGATTGAGGTAAGTTAATGCGCTGCCGGGCGGAGTTAGCGCAAAGCCCAATGGAAATCGGAGTGCCGAAGCCGCTCCCAACCCAGCCGCTGTGTGAAGTGCTCCATGACAGAATGTCCTGCGTGTAATTGGCATGAGCCGTCCAGAATCTTCTCTTTGTTTTTATCTACGAACCCTGTGCGTCTTCAAACTATTACAGTTGAGCATCGCACGTAAAGCGACCGCGAGACGCCATGCTTGTTTGCAGTCAGAAGCAGCGAGCGCTTCCGAAGCACTCGTGGCAAAATGGATTTCTACACGTCATTTTACTATCGTCATTTACTATCAGGGAAGAAGGGTCAGAGAGAAGCTAAAGATGCGTACACGGAAAAAAGGTTACTGGATTTGTTTAGCTCTTGCCGTTGCGATGCTCGCCGCTGCTTTGCTCATGAAAGCATCGGCGAATGGCCAGATGCGTGGATATGCGCAGTATGTCGGCTTCGCAGCCCTCGCTTTTGTGCTGATTGGCCGCTTGGTCTTCGGAGGAACGGCTGAGCCGACTCCACCTATGCCGAAAGATTGATGCGCTCTAAAGACTGATGCGTTCTTTAGTGCACCTGTATCGTAACGGTCTTTTCCGTTCTGCCGAATGAGTTTGTTGCCGAAAGAGTGTAGATTGTGGTGGCCGACGGAGTGACGACCACGTTATTACCACGCCCCGGCCCAGCCTGTGGATCCACCAGATAATAGGAAGCTCCGGTTGCCTGCCAGGAAAGCGTAACAGGTGTACCCGCCGTGACCGACGTGGCGGAGGCGGTAAAGCTGTTGATGGCCGGCGCCGCCCCTGTCGGCACATTTGACTGCGTAATGATGGTGGGCATTTGTACCACCTCAAAATTGTCCGCGGTCACGGTCCCCAGCTTGTGCAGATCGTTGTTGTCCCACCGGCTGTCGGGCGCGCCCGTAATGAACATCGGACTGCCGTTGTCCGCCATCAGCAGCCCGTATTTCTTCATCGCATTGAGAATCACTTGGTTGCTTGCGGAAAATGTCGACACATTGAAAGCAGGCTTCAGCCGCAACCGCATGCCCATGGGAATAGGAGACGTGCTGCTGTTGCCGGCCCAATGCGTTGCTGGACTCACAAAAGCAGACCGGCTCGCCGGCGCGGTGAAACGGATGGCATGATTGATGGAACCTGAAGCTACCTCGTCAAAGCGGACCAGTCCGGCAAAGATCGGCAGCCCTGCGGCGTCGGCGGAAGTCCAGGTGTAAGGTCGATTGTTGTACGTGAGCAGGTCCCACACGGTGGAACTGGTGGCCGACCATTGTCCCGCATTGAACGAGCCCTGAAAAAGCTCATAGAGCCAGCACCCACCCTTGTCGATCACCAGGACGTGGCCATCTCCCGGCTCAATCGGAGCACTGGCCGGGATAGGCATAGAGACTACATCGCTTTCGCCGGCAGACCCTCCCACATTCACCGTGACCTTGGCTTGCGTGGAATCCACGACTACATACGGAATGCCGATCGCGGGAGCGCCGAAGTCCGCATGCAAGCCAACGCCAGTCCCAATGAAGCCGATGATCGTGCTGGAATTCGTATCCGGCAGCGCGGTGGAAATATCCTGGTTCCAGGGATTGGAGGCAGGAAATGGCCGGAAACCATTCAGGCTCGCTTCCTGTCCCACAGCAAAACCGTTGCAACTGCTCGTGCTGCCGGTGACGGCAGTGATGGCCGCAGACGCGGACTTTGAGGCGTCCGATGTGCTGGTGGCTGTAACCGTATAGGAGCCAGGAGCAGACGGCGATGTGTAATTGACGGTGTTCCCTGTGTCGGAGATTGTGCCCGCGCTTGCCTGCCAGGTGACGCCGGTGTTCGAGGTGCCGGTAACCGAAGCGGTGAACGTCTGCGTTCCGCCGGCAGAAATACTGGTGGCGTTAGGCGAAACTGTGACAGATACGCCATTTCCTCCACTTGAGCTTGAAGAGGATGCTCCCGGCTTACCACCGCCACCGCATGCCGCCAGCATTAAAACCAGCGTGCCTGCGGCGGCGCCCAGCATCGTGCGAACAAAAGCATTTTTTATCGATCTCATATGGGTCCCTGGATTTGGTCTGAACAAAACAAAAAGAAATTTTAGAGCGAATAGGGTAGGGCCGGAGCTTACGTCAGTCCACTGGCCATATTCGCCGCGCATGAGGGCCGGGTGGACGGGGAGCAGAGCAGCGATAAGCAAAGGGAACTGAGACTGCTGAAATGGCGCCGCGCCATTAAATCGCAACCACGCGCTTTTAAAGAAACTTAATGAATGCTGAACCAGATGCGTGCAGCTTCAAACAGGCAGATAAAGATTCCCATGGCGAAGTAGAAGTTCTGGACTGTGGTATCGCTGACTGGCTCCGGAAGGTAGAGGCCGCGGCTGCGGAAGAAGCCCTCAAGCACTCGCTCTTGCTGCATGATCTTGGTGGCCAGAGGACGATGAAAGACTGCGATCAGCACGCCCATCAGCAATCTTGTGATTTCTACGGCCATTGACGATGGAGTCTAAGTATCTTAGTCGCCTGCCACAATCAGTAGAAAAACCTAGTTTGCGGCCCCAATGGTGTGCTGAACGAGCGTTTCGGCGTGTTAAAATCATAGCTAGCTCTTCTCCATGAACCAAGACCTGCAAAAACTTATCGAGTTGGAAAAAGTTGATCGGGAGGCGACCCGCCTGACCGAAGAAGTGGCCGCCTTGCCCAAACGCGTCGCCGCGATTGAAGAGAAGCTGGCCGAACACAAGGCCGCGGTGGAAAAAGCCAAGACCAGCCTCAAAGCCAACGAAGCAGGCCGCCGCCAATTGGAAGCCGATATCAAAGGCTTCCAGGAAAAAATCGCCAAGTACCGCAGCCAGTCCTCCAGTGTAAAGACCAATGACGAATATCGTGCGCTAATGCATGAGGTCGAGTTCGCGGAGAAGCAGATCAGCGGCTGCGAAGACAAAATTCTGGAACTGATGATCGCGCTGGAAAACGAAGAAAAATCACTGAAAGCGGCTGAGGCCCAGCTGAAGATCGAGGCCGTGGACGTAGAAAAAGAAAAAGCTGAAGCCCGTGTGCGCACGGCGGAAGACGAGAAGCTGCTGGCAGGACTGAATGAAAAGCGTACGCAGTTGCGCGCAGGCGTGAATGACAGCACAATGGCCCACTATGACCGCTTGATGCGGCAACGTAAGTTCGCCATCGCTGAGGCGCGGGAACAGAAATGCCTGGCTTGTTTTGTGATGATTCGCCCGCAGACGTGGGAGGAAATTCGCACCAACGAGCAGATGATTACCTGTAATTCCTGTGGACGGATTTTTTACTACGACCCAGCCCATGAAGCTCCACCGCCGCCTGAGCCACCTAAGAAGAAATCCAAGGCCCGCGCCGCCGAAACTGAGCCTGCAACCGAGCCTGAAGCCGAACCCGCTGTTGAGCCTGCCGCTGAAACCACCCCCATACAGTAAAAGAACCCTTCCTGTATTCTGTTCTTCTGATGGAACTTAGCCCGATTCTTCCACAAGTAATGGTCAATGCCCGCGGCGTCGTGCGTGTGCGCGATGGCCACGTGTGGATTTATGCCTCGGATGTAACGGATGAAGGCGGAGCGGAACCGGGCGCGCTGGTCCACGTGGTGGGACCCAAGGGCAAGCCGTTGGGTTCGGCCATCTTCAGCTCATCGTCGCAGATCAGACTGCGGTTTGTTTCCCGCGAACCTCTGCGCTCGGAAGATGAGTTCATGGTCCTGGTGCGGCGCAGGCTGGCTGAGGCCGTGGCCTATCGTAGCCGGGTAGTGAGTTCGTCGAATGCTTTCCGGCTGGTCTTCAGTGAGGCGGACCGCCTGCCGGGATTGATCGTTGATCGCTACAACGATGTGTTCACACTCCAGATTCTTACGCAGGCATGGGAAAAGCCGGCGCGCAAGCAAACCATCATCGACAAGATCAAAGATCTCACGCAGGCGGAAAACATCGTGGAGCGCGTCGATGAGCGCATACGCGAGTTGGAGCAACTGCCGGAGCTTGCATCGGCGCTGCTTAGCGGATCAAAAAGCACGGCGATCCTGAGCATGAACGGCGTGCAGTTTCATTACGACGCGCTTAGCGGACAGAAGACCGGCGCGTTCCTGGATCAGCGCGAAAACTACGCGGCAGCAGCCGCTTATGCACGCGGCGAAGCGCTGGATATCTGCACCTATCAAGGCGGCTTCGCGCTGCACCTGGCTCGCGTCTGCGACAAAGTCACCGCCGTGGATATTTCCCGCGAAGCCCTGGAGGTGGCGGAGCAAAACGAAAAACTCAATCCGGTGCGTGGCAAGCCGGAGATTGAATGGATGGAGGCCAACGCTTTTGATCTGCTAAAAGACTACGCCACTGCTGGCCGGCAATATGACATCATCGTGCTCGATCCGCCGGCCTTTGCCCGGTCCAGAAAGACCCTGCCCGCAGCCATGCGCGGCTACAAAGAGATGAACCTGCGCGCCATGAAGATGCTCCGACCAGGCGGCATCCTGGTTACTTGTTCCTGTTCCTTTGTCGTCGGTGAAGACGATTTCGCAGCCATGCTCACTGAGGCCGCGCAGGATGTACATCGGTCGGTCAAGCTCCTGGAAAAGCGCGCTCAAGCCAAAGATCATCCCATTCTTTTGGGGGTTCCTGAGACGCACTATCTCAAATGTTTTATCTGTGAACTAACGTAAACTATTGAAAAATATATATAATATATTTCTGTTTATATGTTGACAATAACATGCTCATATTTTATGATCTCTTTGTGCTAATACTACAGCAGATGTGATTAGAGCGATTTTCATACCTTCATTTGGAGGAGAGAGACATGACAACGATTACTAGAATCGACCCCTTCCGCGAACTGGCCAGCTTCCTTGACAACTTCGCTGGTAACGGTAGCGGCAAAGACCAACTCACGACCGGGACCTTTGTGCCGGCAGCCGATGTTTATGAGGACGAGCACAATGTGGTCCTCAAGCTGGAAATCCCGGGCGTGAACGAAGAAGACCTGAAGGTCAGCGTGGAAAACAACATCCTGACGATCCAGGGCGAGCGCAAATTTGAAAAAGAAGAGAAGGAAGAGAACTTCCATCGCATTGAGCGCCGGTATGGTTCTTTTACCCGCACCTTCAAGCTGCCCAACACCGTTGACTCTGACCGGGTTGACGCCGGTTATGACAAGGGCATTCTGAAAATCACCCTGGCCAAGCGGGCGGAAGCCAAGCCAAAGCAGATCAAAGTTGGCAACGGGCAGAGCACTTTGCAAGGGATAAGCAATAACTAATCTCTGAGGACAAACCTCCGGGGGAATAGCATCGAAGCGGGAGATGACCTCATCTCCCGCTTTTTTGTGGCCGCTGTGGTAAGGACCAAGCAAAAAACCTCTGGGCGAGAGACAATTGATAGACCATTTAGGAGAAAGACATGGCAATTCGCTGGGACAAATTCACAATCAAATCGCAGGAAGCGATCCAGCAGGCGAACGATCTGGCCGGACAAAACGGCAATCCTGAGATGCTGCCGCTTCATCTTCTGGCAGCGCTGCTACAGGACCGTGAAGGAATTGTTGTGCCCGTGTTGACCAAGCTGGGCGTGAATCCAACCAGCCTGGAAACGCAAATCACAGAGCGGATCGGCCGTCTCCCAAAAGTTTCCGGCGGGGCCGCGCAGCCACATCTTTCCAAGATTTCAACGCTTCTTCCAATCCATCGGCGTTGAATGATCGCTGCGGACGTTTAAATGGATGAAGCACCTCAGCAACTCGATCCCTGATTCCAAGCTGGACTTCTGTAGTTCTGTCTAGTTGCTATCCCTCTTAGTGCCATTTCTTGCAGAACTGCCAAGACCGTATCCGTCTGGCCGTGCCGTTCGTCGTTTGCGAGGAGGTTCTTTAGCTCTTGCGGCGTTCGCTTCGAAAAATCCATAAACCTACTGCCTTTTCACCGCGTCAGCTTCTTGTACTTCATGCGATGCGGGATGATGCTGTCCTGCCCCAGCCTCCGCATCTTGTCCTTTTCATAATCCTGGAAATTGCCCTCGAACCATTCGACGTGGCTGTCGTCCTCGAAGGCCAGGATGTGCGTGGCGATGCGGTCGAGGAACCAGCGGTCGTGGCTGATGATGACGGCGCAACCGGCAAAATCCTCCAGCGCTTCCTCCAGCGCGCGCAGCGTATCGACATCGAGGTCGTTGGTCGGCTCGTCGAGCAGCAGCACGTTGGCGCCGGATTTGAGCATTTTTGCCAGATGCACGCGGTTGCGCTCGCCGCCTGACAGCGAACCGACCTTCTTCTGCTGGTCGGCGCCCTTGAAATTG